>Ga0209181_10000240_pt1 | contig 101735 bp, 96 predicted proteins | sample MAT05_FD_187208 | JGI IMG/M metagenome (GOLD analysis project Ga0209181, IMG submission 187208) | Freshwater microbial communities from Lake Fryxell liftoff mats and glacier meltwater in Antarctica - MAT-05 (SPAdes) (version 2) | ecosystem: Environmental > Aquatic > Freshwater > Ice > Liftoff...
CTTGGCGATGGGATAGCCTGTGGCCTTCGATGCAAGTGCACTGCTGCGGCTCACGCGCGGGTTGATCTCGATGGCGAAGATGTGCTCATGTTCATCCGGGCTCACGGCGAACTGTACGTTGCAACCGCCCGCGAAGTCGCCTATGGCGCGCATCATCTTGATGGCCTCGGTGCGCATGCGCTGGTAGGTGCGATCGCTGAGGGTCATGGCCGGCGCCACGGTGATGCTGTCGCCGGTGTGGATGCCCATCGGATCGAAGTTCTCGATGCTGCAGATGATCACGACGTTGTCGTCCTTGTCGCGCAGCAGTTCGAGTTCGTACTCCTTCCAACCGAGCAGGGCCTTGTCGATCATCACCTCGTGGATGGGGCTGATCTGCAGGCCGTGCTTCAGCAGTTTGTCGAATTCCAAGGGATCCTTCACGAAGGAAGCACCCGCGCCACCGAGCGTGTAGCTGGCACGGATCACCAGCGGGAATCCGAACTCCTGCGCCACCTTTTTGCCTTCGAGGAAGCTGGCGACGGTCTTGCTGGGCGCCATGGGCACGCCGATCTTCTCCATCAGCACGCGGAACTTCTCACGGTCCTCGGTGATGTCGATGGCGGCCGTGTCCACACCGATCATGCGCACGCCGTATTCTTGCCAGATGCCGAGCTTCTCGCACTCGATGGCGAGGTTCAGCGCCGTTTGGCCGCCCATGGTGGGCAGCACAGCGTCGATCTTGTGCTTCTGCAGTATGAGTTCGATGCTTGCCGAAGTCAGCGGCAGCAAGTAGATGTTGTCCGCCGTGACCGGATCGGTCATGATGGTGGCCGGGTTGCTGTTGATCAGCGTGACCTCGATGCCTTCGTTGCGAAGGGAGCGGGCTGCTTGGCTGCCGGAGTAATCGAACTCACAGGCTTGGCCGATGACGATGGGGCCGCTGCCGATGAGCAGGACCGACTTGATGCTAGTGTCCTTGGGCATATGCTAACGTTTGAACGCTTGGGGAGGAAGAGGGCGAGGGTGAGAGGGTGCGAGAGTGAGAGAGTACGAGAGTGAGAGGCATTCCATCTCTAGCACTCTTGCACCCTTTCACCTTTGAAATGCTCAAGAAGGACTTGTTGGACAACGCCGCACACATCCTGAGGAGCAGGACGGACTTGATGGAAGGATCTTTGGGCATGTCCGGATGGGTATCCGGGCTGTAAAAGTACCCCGCTATTAGTGCGGTGCTGTGGAATGTGGATAAGGAGGGGGGATCGTTGAGAAAGAACCGATCAGAAGATCAGAAAATGAGATGAGCAGAAAATGGGCTGCGTTCCAGCCTAAGCCACGTCCTTCGCACCTTTACGGCGCCTTCGATCATCTCATTTTCTGATCCGCATTGTGATCCTTTACTTCACGCACGGCGTCACCCTCGCTTATCGTACTTATGGGAACGGGCCTATGCCCATGCTCACCTTCCACGGCTTCGGGCGATCCGGTGCGGACTTCGCGGTGCTGGAAGACGCCCTTGGCAGCAGGTATACTCTTTACGCTTTCGACCTGCACTTCCACGGCAAAAGCCCGGGCTATCCTGAACGCGCGGAACAGCCCTTCACGCCGGAGGAACTGGCGATCTATTTCTCTGCCTTCGCGGACCAGATCGGCGCAACCAAGGTGACCTTGTTGGGCTACAGCTTGGGCGGCCGTATCGCCCTGAGCTTGTTGGAACAAATGCCTACGCGTATCGAACGCGTATTCCTAGCTGCACCGGACGGGCTGATCACACGCCCGTGGTACCGTGCACTGGCCACGTCGTCCGCAGGTCGCGGGCTCTACAAACGATTCGTGGAACGGCCAAGGGGCGTTCACGCCTTGTTCAAAGGGCTTCGTTCTGTCAGGCTCTTGAACGAGCGCATGCATCGCTTCCTGATGGGCCAAACGGACAGCAAGGCCAAACGGATCCTTCTGCGGGACGTCTGGCTGAGCTACCGCCTCATCGAGCCCGGATTGGAGCGGGTGGCGGCCCACGTGATGGCATACGCCATTCCTGTACACCTTTTCTTCGGCATGTATGACCGTGTGATCAAACCACCATCGGGCGAGAATCTGCGGAAGTACGCGCCGGGGTTGATCACCCAACACGTACTTCCTTTCGGCCATGTGCTGTTGACCTCGGAACTCGGCGAGGCCATTCGGGGCCACCTGCACCCCTGAGCGTTACGCCGGAATGCTGCCCGCGGAGCATATCCCGCGACTCACAATAGCCGTGGTGGCAAAAGTGAGACGCCGGATAGTCCGCTTCGCGTACTTACGGCGTGATGAAAAGGGCGAACGAAAAAGGGCCACCCAACGGGCAGCCCTCTTCTGAGTTCACTGTGTAAGCGCTTATTTGTGCGATTGTTCGTCACTGGTCGTGAGCTTGTGACGGCCCGTTGCGCGGCGGCTGGCCAATACGGCACGACCGGCCACGGAACTCATCCGCTTGCGGAAACCGTGCTTGTTGGTGCGCTTGCGTTTGCTGGGCTGGTAGGTACGTTTCATGGCCGAGAGGTCTTGCGTGTCCGCCGCTCAACTGTGGCGGACGGGCGGCAAATGTATGGCTTTTCCGGTTCCGGCCAAATGGGAATGCACTTCCGCCTTACCTGGGCGCAAAGCGCAGACGATCAAGGCCATACACCCTCACCTCACCGCCTTCGTGCTCAACGATCAGGCGGCCGTGGGCATCTACATCCAGGGGGCGGGCGACCACGGGGTGGTCATCCAGCAGCATATCGGCCCAGCGGCCACGGGCCCAAAGTTGATCGCTATACTCCGTAGCAAGCCCATTGTCGCCGCTCTCCCAAGCGGTCCAACGGTGGTCCAGAGCCGTGCACAGCTGGGCCAGAAGTTCGTTCAGGTCCACCATGCTGCCTGTTTCGAGCAATACACTGGTTGCAGTGAGTTCCTCGGGAAAACTACTGCTGTTGGCATTTATGCCGATCCCCAACACACTGCTTTGCACCAGCTCTCCCACGATATCGTTCTTGATCAGGATGCCCGCGATCTTCTTGCGTTCTACCAGCACATCGTTCGGCCATTTGATCCGGACATTTGCAGGAACAAGCCTGCGCGTAACCTCGGCAACAGCGAGTGCTGCCATCTTTCCAAGGATGAATTGGTCCTCGGCCCGCAAGGCGCGAGGCCGCAACACCACGCTCGCGGTAAGGTCAAGTCCGGGTTGTGAGGTCCATGTGCGGCCACGCTGACCACGACCGGCTGTCTGTTCGCGGGCCAGAATGACAGCCCCATGCTGCACCTTCGACAGGCTTAGCAGTTCGGCAGCCATTTTGTTAGTGCTTTCGATCGTATCGAACGCGATGATCGGAGTGCCTATCCCCATGGTCTATTGCCTGTTCCCCTTGCCCGAAGCAGCGTAGGTAACTTCGTACCTTTGAACGGACCAAGATAAACGGATGAAGAACACACAGGGCGCCTCGGCCCGATTGGTGGATGCCATCGTCAAAGGCATTCAGGAAGTCAAAGGAAAGGACATCGTACATCTCGATCTCCGGGAGGTGCCCAATACCGTGAGCGACCACTTCATCATTTGCCATGGTGATTCCAGCACGCAGGTGCAATCGATCCTTCGGTCGGTGGAGAAGTTTGCTTACGAGAAGGCCGGCGAGAAACCATGGCATTCGGAAGGATTGAACAACGCCGAATGGGTGTTGTTGGATTATGTGGACGTGGTGGTACACATCTTCCACCGTGACAAGCGTTCGTACTACGCATTGGAAGACCTGTGGGCCGATGGTGCCAGCAGGAAGTACGAGAACGTGGCTTGATCGCCGCAACAGCAGAACAACGTGGAGAACAACGAGAAGCGCGACGATAACCAAGGGAAGGAGAAGCCGAAACGGTCCTTTAACTTCTACTGGATCTATGGGATCATCATTCTGGTGATCCTCTCCATCCAACTATTCCAGGTCGGTGGTTCGGCGGTGAAGATCGACCCGACGGATTACCAGACCATGTTGGACGCGGGCGATGTGGAGCGCATCGTGGTGGTGAACGACCAAGTGGTGAAAGTCTTCATCAAAAAGGAGCAACTGGGGAAGGAGCCGCACAAGAGCAAGATCAAGGGGTCGACTATTTCCGGACCGAACGTCACCGGTCCGCACTATGCGTTCAACATCGGCTCCTCCAACGTACTGAAGGACCGTATCGTGCAGGACGCTGAAAAATACCACATCCCTTACGAGTACGAGGCACAGGACAACACGGTGCGCGAGATCATCAACTGGGTCGTCTTCTTCGGTATCATGATCGCTGTGTGGCTGTTCGTCATGCGTCGGATCGGCGGCGGCGGCGGACCCGGTGGGCAGATCTTCAACATCGGCAAGAGCCGCGCGCAAGTGTTCGAGGGTAGCAAGACCACGAACGTCACCTTCAACGATGTGGCCGGACTTGCCGAAGCGAAAGAAGAATTGCAGGAGATCGTGGATTTCCTCAAGACCCCTAAGAAATACACCGACCTCGGAGCGAAGATCCCAAAAGGTGCTTTGCTCGTAGGTCCTCCCGGCACAGGTAAGACCCTGTTGGCGAAAGCCATCGCCGGTGAAGCGAACGTACCCTTCTTCTCCTTGAGCGGTTCAGATTTCGTGGAGATGTTCGTCGGTGTGGGCGCGAGCCGCGTGCGCGACCTCTTCAAACAAGCGAAGGAGAAAGCCCCGAGCATCATCTTCATCGATGAGATCGATGCCATCGGCCGTGCTCGAGGACGTAGTGTGAGCATGGGCGCGAACGACGAGCGCGAGAACACGCTGAACCAGCTCCTTACGGAAATGGACGGATTCGGCACCAACAGCGGCGTGATCCTGATCGGGGCCACCAACCGCGCCGATGTGCTGGACCGTGCGTTGATGCGCGCCGGCCGTTTCGACCGTCAGATCTTCGTGGACATGCCCGACCTGAACGAGCGGGAAGAGATCCTGAAGGTCCACTTGAAGCCGTTGAAGATGGACATCAACGTGGATGTCGAGTTCCTCGCGCGCCAAACACCGGGCTTCAGCGGAGCTGACCTGGCGAACATCTGCAACGAGGCGGCCCTGATCGCCGCCCGGAAAAAGAAGAAGCAAGTGGACAAGCAGGATTTCCTCGATGCCGTGGACCGCGTGATCGGTGGCTTGGAGAAGAAGAATAAGATCATCACCGCCGATGAAAAGAAAGCGATCGCCTACCACGAAGCAGGCCACGCTACGGTGAGCTGGTTGGTGGAACACGCCAGCCCTCTGGTGAAGGTGACCATCGTACCCCGTGGACGTTCCCTTGGCGCGGCATGGTACCTGCCCGAAGAGCGCCATCTGACCACTGCTGAGCAGATGTACGATGAGATGTGCGCCGCACTTGGTGGCCGCGCTGCCGAGGATGTGATGTACGGCAAAGTGAGCACCGGTGCATTGAGCGATCTGGAGAAGGTGACCAAGCAGGCCTATGCCATGGTGACCATGTACGGCCTGAACGAACGCGTTGGCAACGTGAGCTACTACGACAGCTCCGGCCAGAGCGAATACACCTTCGGCAAGCCCTACAGCGAGCGCACCGCACAGACCATTGACGAAGAAGTGAGCAAGCTCATTGAACTCCAGTACGTGCGAGCAAAACGCATCCTCACGGAGAACAAGGACAAGCTCACCGCACTTGCCACACAATTGCTCGAGAAGGAGGTGATCTTCAAAGAGGACTTGGAGAAGATCTTTGGCGATCGGCCTTTCCAGAAAACCATAGAAGCGCCCAACACCAACGGGCATAAAAAAGGCAATGGAACCCCTGCTCCCGTGCCAACGGACCTGCCCACCGAAGACAACGCAACGGCTTGACATCTTCGCCCATGGCGAACTGGACCCTGATCCACAGTGCACGCGACCGACAGGAAGCAGAGCTTTTGCGTGGATGGCTGGAGGCCAATGATATTCCAGCGGTGGTGATGGACCAACGATCTTCCGTCTATCCTTCCATGGGTGTGATCGAGGTGCTGGTGGACCGTGACAATGTGATGCGTGCGTTGCACCTCATGGCCAAACACAACGAGGCATGAGGGAGCTCAGCGTGCGTGCAGTGACCGGTGCGATCTATGTCGCCCTCACCCTCGGCGCTGCTTTCGCGGGCAAGTTCACCACGTTCCTGCTCTTTCTGCCGGTGTGCATCATCGCCATGCGCGAGATACACCTGCTCTATTGGGGCGAGGTCGAGGGACCGCCCATAGTGTGGACCATGCTCATGGGGGCGACCGTTTATACCACCCTCGGGATCGGTGTTTTCGATGAGGACTGGCACATGGGTTATGCCATCGGGATCGCCTTCCTGTTGGTATTGCTCACGATCACATCGAGTCTGTTGCAAGGTGATAAGCATCCTGCGCAATCGCTTGGTGGCGTGTTGTTGGGCTTGCTGTTGGTGGCCCTGCCGTTCGGTCTCCTGCCCCATTTGTTCAGCTTCGGCCCATGGATGTTCATCGGGTTCATGGTGCTGCTGTGGACGAACGATACCGGTGCGTACCTCGTAGGCCGTAGCATCGGTCGTACCAAATTGCTGCCCTCCGTGTCGCCCAAGAAGACCGTCGAAGGAGTGATCGGCGGTATCGCTCTGACGCTCGGGGTGGCGTGGCTCATTGCCCGTTACCAGGACTTCCTCTCGATGCCGGAATGGCTCACGGTAGCAGCGATCATAGCTGTCACCTCCACGCTAGGCGACCTGCTTGAATCGGCGTTCAAACGTGCTAAGGGGGTGAAGGATTCCGGTTCCATACTGCCCGGCCATGGCGGTATACTGGACCGTTTCGATGGCTTCTTCCTGGCCATCCCCAGCGTTTCGCTGTACTTGCACTTGGTGCGTTAGGGGCAACTTGGTGCGGCTATCTTTGGCCGCCGCCAATCACCTCCGATGCGCCTGCACCGCGAAGGAACTCCCACCCTCCTACTTGCTCTTGCCGTTGTCTGCTTCGGCCTGTTCGCACTGCTGAAGTGGCCCGTGTTGCCGACCCTCTTGGCCGTTCTGATCGGCGCTACTCTCATTGTCCTACTAGGCATCGTGCTCTGGTTCTTCCGCGTTCCATCACGGACGGTCGTATCCGATCATACCGCAGTCCTATCACCCTGCGATGGCAAAGTGGTGGTGATCGAAGAGGTGTACGAACCGGAGTACTTTAAGGACAAGCGTAGGCAGGTCTCCATCTTCATGAGCCCGCTCAACGTCCACATCAACTACTTCCCGATCGGCGGCACTACGACCTACTACAAGTACCATCCCGGGAAGTACTTGGTCGCTTGGCACCCGAAAAGCAGTACCGAGAACGAACGTAGCACCGTGGTGGTGCGCAATCCGCAGCATGGTGAGGTCTTGTTCCGCCAGATCGCAGGGGCCTTGGCACGCCGCATCTGCACCTATGCCAAAGCAGCGACCCCCGCAGTGCAGGGTGCTGAGTTCGGCTTCATCAAATTCGGGTCCCGCGTGGACCTGTTCCTTCCGCTGGATGCCACCATCGAGGTTACCATTGGGCAGGTCGTTACAGGCTCCACCTCGGTGATCGCCCGTTCCAAAACGTAAGCCATGACGAATACCATAAGAAGCACCCTGCTCGCGGTCATCGCCCTGTTGGCGATCGCACTCATCATCGGCCGGATGACGAAACCAGCAACTTCGGTCTCTGCACCCGTGCAAGCGGCACCCGCAGTGGATGGGCCCTTCACGGGCTTAGCCCTTCGTTTCGACGGATATTACCGCCACAAGATCGGGGATCTTCTATACCTGATCCGTTTCTTCCCTGAAGGCCGTGTTGTCACCGTCAACGGCGCTACCTCGGTAGAGAAGGACCTGCCCAACTATCTCGTCCGTGAAACACAGGGCAACCCTGGAATGGGCTTGCATAACGTTCGGGTCGATGTCGTTGGGGACAGCCTTGTCTTCGTAACACATCCGGAGAAGGGCGAGATAGAATACCGTGGAGCAGTGGCCAGCAATTCCATGCTGCGATTCATGCGCCATAGCCACATCACGGGTACCAAGCAGTTGATGGAGTATATCTTCTACCCGGACAGCGTCGCGTCACAATAGGATCGCACGCAGGTCGTCCAGCCGCTTCAGCCCATAGGTCGCCAATGGATCGTGGGGCCCATTCGGCGAGAAATGGGCTTGGTCCCAACCAGCGGTGCGAGCCCCTTCGATATCGGCCCTCGGATCGTCGCCGATCATCAAGCTATCATCCGCAACGGCTTTCGTCCGCTTCAGCGCCGTTGCGAAGATGCGTGGATCAGGTTTTCGCGCACCCGCCTTCTCGCTCGTGAGCACGAGGTCGAAATAGCCCGAGATCCCACTACTGTTCAACTTGATATATTGCACTTCATCGAACCCGTTCGTGATGATGTGTATCCGGTATCGACCATGAAGATCCTCGAGCAGCGACAGGGCGCCGGGCATCAACGCCGACTTGCTCGGACAGATCGCTAGATACTGCTTCCCCATGCGAACGGCCAGCCGCTCATCCTTGATACCGAACGCCAGCAACGTGTTACGGAACCGGAGCACCCGCAGCACATCCTTGTGCAGGTGACCGCTCTCGTACCGGATCCACAGTGCGTGGTTGATCTCCTCGTAGGCCGCGATGAACTCATCGGCATCGCTCAACCCGCGCTCGGCCAATGCTTCCTTGGTGTACAGTTCGTGCAGCGTGGACCGCGAATTCGATTCGAAATCCCACAAGGTGTGGTCGAGGTCGAAGAAGAGGTGCTGGTAATGTTTCACCGGATGAAGCTCCAGGCAGCGCTTAGGACCACCGACCATACCAGCACCGAGATAAGCAAGGTGGGAAGGGTGGATCGCCTATGGCGGAAGTACTTTGCCGCGAGCACTGCTGTAATGGGGATGGACAAGGTCGGCGGGGCGAATGCGGCAAGACCCAACAAGCCGTAGCGCCCTTTCACGCGAACGATGGTGCGGTTGGTACGGGTGAAAATAGGCTTTGGCTGAAGGCCTTTCGCCTTACGCTCACGCAGCCGATCGAGATACCGCTTGCGGAACCATTCCAACAGACGCGCGCCGGCGAAATAGAAGATGGCCATACCAGCCGTACTACCGATGGCCATGTAGATCAACGTCTCCCAAAACCCATGGCCCATTCCGTAGGACACCAACCCGGCGAACAGGAACTTGACCATCGCGGTAGCAATGACCGTGAGGGCACTCAGCAGTTCGTGCATGACCTACATCTTGGCCCCATAGGCCAGATCACCAGCGTCACCCAATCCGGGAACGATGTACGCTTGGGCGGTCATCTCATCATCCACAGCCCCGATCCAAAAACGCGTGCCGGAAGGCAGATGCAGCTTCGCGTACTCCAACCCTTCTGCACTTGCGATGGCGGCTACGACGTGCAAGGCCTTGGGCTTTCCGAGACGCAATAGGGCTTTGTAGACAAGTACCATGCTGCGGCCTGTAGCAAGCATTGGGTCGCACAAGATCACGACGCGGTCTTCCAACGAAGGACTACTCAAGTATTCCACTTCGATATCGAAGGCGTCTTCACCCTTACGGTGTTTCCGGTAGGCGCTCACGAAAGCACTGTCCGCGCGATCGAAATAGTTCATCATGCCCGTATGCAGCGGTAGGCCAGCACGAAGGATCGTTGCCAATACCGGTTGTTCGACCATCAACGCAGTGTGTGATACACCGAGCGGTGTGGTCACTTCCGTCTCCACATAGTCCAAAGTGCGGCTCAATTCCAACGCCATCACTTCGCCCACGCGCTCCAAGTTGCGCCGGAACCGCATAGGATCCTTCTGCACAGCAACATCGCGCAATTCGGCGATGAAGTGGTTCGCTACGCTACGCTGTTTCACCAGTTCCATCACCATGGCTCACCTATCGCTTGATCCACCGAAGTGGGGCCGGAAGTCGGTTCCGTACCAGGTGTAAATATACCGTGCTGCGCGCACCGAAGCCTGCATTGAACCGGGCGACGGATGCCGTGTTGGACCCTGCGAAGTCGAGCAGGATCCCTGTTCCGGCGTGCTCGGTGATATACCGGTCGATTATATGGAACATTGCTTGGTGATCGAGCCCTGCTCCATCGTTGGCCGATTTCAGGAATATGCTCCGGCCTTCCCATTCCATGAAACAGGCCGCTGCAATGACCGACCTCTTCCCGCGTACACCCAACACGCTGCACTGCCCACGCTCCAATGCGCCGTGCATCATACGCTCCAAAAGCAGTAGACCACCACTCGGCACGTTCTTGAATCTCTTTACCGTGGTCCGATCGAACAATGCAATGAATTCGTTCACTTCGATGTCGTGGTGGATAACGGGCGGATCGCTCCCGGCTTTGCTCAGGTTCCTTCGGTGTCCTTTGGAATAATCAGCACGCGATCCGCTCGGATCCTTGTCCAGTAAAAGGTCCTGCGTGCTGTTCGTGGAAAGCCGATCCTCGCGCTCGGCATGCACGTGCATCGATGCGTTCAGGTGGATATCCCAATATCGGAATCGCTTCGGCACTGCGCTGAGGAAGCCATCATCTGTTCCGCTTTCGCGCCTTGGGCTGAAAACACCCTGCTGTTGCACGCCATAGGGTTGATAGAGGTAGTCCATGCCGAATCTCCGCCTCCAGATCAGCGGCATGATCGAGCCATCATCGCCGATCAATGCTTCCCACTCCGGACAGCACAGGTCCAATACCCAACTCTGCATGTACCACAGCCGATCGCTGCATTGTAACAACAGGGCGTCCCACTTCGCCTTATCGATCGCGCTATGGCGGAGGTGTGTGATCATTTCTGTGCGGCTTCCACAAGTTCTTCCATCACTTCGGGCCAACCTATGAACTGCTCGTGACCACTCAAATACCGATCGTGCCAAACGCTTACGAAGGTGCCTTCAACAGCTTTCACCGCGTTCATCATGGTGGTGAATTGCGCTGCGGCTTGCTCGACGGGGACACCAATTTGTTCATGCACGGCGCTGTCCATTGCTTGGAAAGGCCACAACATCAATGACGTCGCTTCTTCTCGTTCCAGATCGTACCAGGGAAATGGAGTACACGTGCCCACACGGAAACCAACTCGATCGGTAAAACCCAAGGTGTGGTCCTCTGTTATCCCGAACTCTACTTTCCTGCGCAGTGTTCCCGGCAGTTGCCAACGCAAAAAGTGCTGACGGGAAAGGGTTACTGGCGCCTTCAGCACTTCCTTCAATTGCGTCAACTCGGCGGCTTCCATGCCACGGTCCGAACTTGAGGGATAGGAAGGATGCAGGCCGACCTCGGCGTATTGCGCTATGGATGAGACCAATGCACGGAAGGCCGGGTGGTCCGCATCTGCAGCATGGTCGAATCCGCCATTGCCACGTAGCAGGAAGAAGGCGATGGCCCGATCCACACGACCGCGAATATGCGCCAGTCTATCAGGCAATACCGCATACGGATCGAACGCCGCACCGGACCTCACCTTCCATCGTTCCGCAACCTCTCCCGGTCGTTGGAAGAGATCCTTCGCAGTGGCACCCAGCGCACGGTAAAAAGGCCTACCGGCGTATTTCAAACCATTGTCCACATCCACTGTGAGCACGTGCTTGAACTTACGGACCGGAACCGGCAGTTCCGGAAAAAGGGAGCGTAGGTCCTTTGCCAATTGCAGCACCCAATGATCAATGATCGGAATGTGATCAGCCTTGTGCCTCACCAACAACAACGCGCTTGCTGGAACGCGATCGTGGGTATCGCGTTCGGTCGCATTGATCTCATCGGTCAAGGAAAGAAGGTGGAAAATGGAAGCGAAGAGATCATGTTCTCCTCCCACCAAAGCGATGCGCAACTCGGCACCGCTACCCTTCGCGGAAACGGGTCTGTGTGCAGCACCTGTGCCATTCAACCAACCGCTTTCCGGAATTCGAAATGCCCCCGGGACCTCTATGTTCCCGTAGTTCAATTTGGGTCCTGTTGCTGCACGGAACTCTTCCAGCGAAGTGGACCAGACGAACGGCCAACCCAACATACGTTCGATCACGTGGCTTACCGCGTAACGCAATTTGGGTGACTGCTTTTCAGCGAATACCAGCATCGCTCAAGAGTTGCACCGAACGCGAAGATTTGTTCGGGGCGTATCGATGTAATGTCTCACGGACCCAATTGCGGAATGTCCACTTCACGATGCTTCGGGCCTTGTTCGTACGGATGTCGTTCGCGATCACCGCATGGGATCCGGCAAGATCCAACCGGAGATAGGAAAGGCCGCTCTCCTTGCCTGTCCGAAGTACATCCGCCTTTTCCAAGACCGGTTGCAAGTGCGATAGCTCATTCTCAAAGCCGGGCCTTTTCGCGTACAGCCGGAAACTGCGTTCAACAGGATCATTGCCGCCTTCGGAGTAATTGATCCGCAGTGTACGCCAACGTCGGTAAGGCACTTGCTCCAGTTCTTCCACATGGTGGAAATAGGAGAACGCATAATTCAAGTGCATGTCGATCCCGAGCAACTGGAATCCCTGTTCGCGGAACAATGCGAACGACGATGTTGCTCCGAAACTACTGGGATCGTTCGCCGAAAGGAACCGTTCCTTCAACGCGCCGGCCACTGCGAACGAATGCAGTGGGTGCGCTGTGCGTTCGAATGCGGGATGTGCTAATGCAGCTTGGCCCAATGTGCCGGAAATGGTCGGGCTGCGCTCCTTGTCATATCGTTCCCCATTGCGTAGGTCGTAATTGAACGTGGGTATTACAACGGTTCCTTCAGGACCAACGTGGTCCAGGAATGCATCCAGAAATAGGCGCGGCACCTTGGATACGCCTTCCTTGCGCAACAGCCAAGCGATACGGGTGAGGTCGGCCGTCAACAATAGTTTCGCACCTCGGGGAATACCCATGCGCAGAGGCCACTCCTTCGGTGACATACTCCCGCTCAAAGCAGCTTTCGCAGGCTTGTCCATTCCAATTGGAAACCATAGCTCTCGGCGAAATGCACCGAGCTTGGATGATCACGAGCTACTTCCGTTTCAATACTGGAGACCCCCTTCTCATTGAACCATTCGTGCATCTTCTCAGCCATGCCATGGCTTATGCCACCACGCCGATGGGGAGCAGTAACGTAGATATGTGTCCAATGACCGACCTTGGCGCCACCCAGATATTCCGGAGCCAATTTGATGGACCCGGAGGTGAATCCGACCACTTCGTCCCCTTGCTGAGCGATCACCATACGATTGAAACGTTCCAATCCCAGCCGCACCCCTGCGATCCATAACCGCGCTCCATCGGGTGCCAATTGACGCATCATTCCCATACCACGAAGACCTGCATGGAGATCCTCGAACATGGGCACCAATGCTTCCAAGCGCGGATCCGTTGCGTCCGTGATCACGATGATGCTTGCTTCGATCATTTGTCGGGCAGGAAAAGTTCGAGCACTCCACCCACGGTCGTGACCCCCGGACGCTCGAACGCCTCTTCCAAGTCCACTTGCGTGCCCAGTGCGACCTCCAATTCAGTGATCAGTTCCACAAAGGCCAATGAATCCAGGACACCGCTTCGTACCAGGTCCAGGTCATTCGTTAGTTCATGCTTGGCCAGACCCAATCGCTCCATGCGCAGTCCCAGCCGATCCAGTAATTGTGCTTGCAGTTCGGTCCTATTCATCAACGGCCTTCGAGATCAATTCAGCACGGTCCAATTTGCCGTGAACGGTGGTTGGGAATACACCGGCAACTACGATCCTTTCGGGGACCATGTAGGCCGGTAAGTTCGCTCGTAGATGTTCCATGAGCGGAGCAGTATCCATTTCCATGTCGATAAATGTAACCAGCCGCGTGATGCCCACCTTGGTAACCGGCAAGGTGAGGACGTTACCCGGACTTACCAGGGTTGCCAGCAGCCCATCCACTTCGGATGGCTCTACACGGTGGCCCATCACCTTCACCTGATCGTCCGTGCGGCCGATGAAATGGAAAACACCGTCCGGATCCACCCGCACCCGATCACCTGTTGCATACCACCGCTCATTCCCTCCGGGCTCTTGCTTAAAGGCATTCGCCGTTTCCTGTGGCCTACCCAGATATCCTTCGCACACCTGCGGTCCACTTAGCCACAATTGGCCTTCGTTCGGCTCCCTCTCGGGAACGCACCTGGCCTTGTTCTTTCCAATGGCACGCCCCAACGGAACCGTCCCACTTGCTTGTTCATTGGCCGATGTCATTTCAAACTCGGTGATCGCGATCGTGGCCTCCGTGGGACCGTACAAATTCACTACGGTACTGTTGATGGCCGCTTCCCTCCAACTGTTCGCCACTTCCCAGGACAACGCCTCTCCGCAGAAAAAGGAATGCTTCAATGTGGGCAACGCGCCAGCACGTAACACACGCATGCGACGCATCAGTGCGGCAAGGGCCGGAACTGAGAACCAACTCGTTATCCCGTTCGCCTCGATGTAACCGGACATGCGCAAGGCACTATCGTCCTGGGGTATGCAAAGGCATGCCCCAGAACCCCAACAAACAAAAAGATCGTGTACACTAAGGTCGAATGTGAGTGCGAACACTTGAGTGAACCGATCTTCCGGGGTGAACGAATAGCTGGTCAACATGTGCTCCAAGTATGCGGCCACATTGGCCCGCGAGACAGGCACCCCCTTCGGACCGCCCGTGGACCCGCTGGTGAATATCACATACGCTTCCGTCCCCTGAATGTGCAGGATGTGCGCTTCGTTGGACCAATCCTGCAAAATGGGGATCCGCAACTCTTCCGCCAAATCCGTTCCTATCGTGGAAGGCATGATGCAGGCTGCAGCACCGGACTGCTCCAACACGGAGCGCCACCTTACCGGAGGATGGTCCGGATGCAGAGGAACATACGACCGACCGGAGCGAAGTATGCCGAGGATCCCTGCGTAAGCTGCCAGTTCCTTCTTTCCGAACACTGCAATGCGCGCACCTGGTGGCGTATTGCGTTCGCACCAACCTGCTATGGATGCGGCATGCGCCTCTAATTCACCATAGGTCCATTCGTGCTCGCCGATACGCAGTGCGATATGATCCGTATACCGTGCAGCAGCGGTATGGAAAACCCGATAGGGATCGAACGGTGCAAGAGTGTTCACGATCAGAAGCGGGGCAGGTAGCCCTCCATACAAAGCAAGGCATCGGCGAAGTACTTCTGCGCCCAATTAGGGAAAGCGAATTTCTCATACCGGCCCCAAATCGGATATGACCCTGTGACCCCGCCTTTCGCGCTCGGCGGCCCCACACTTGAAAGGCGCTGAACAGCCATCAACCATTGGACCATCCCGACGGCGCCTTGTGCATAGCGGTCCTCTCCCGTCATCACGGCCAGTCGCGACCAGACCACGGCCAACTGTGCGCAACCCGTGGTGATGGAGGACTCACTTCCCCGCCAATGGCTATCGTAACGAGCGGCTGATGGTCCATCCTTCAGGAAGTATCCCAGCAATGCATCGGCTGCCCTTTTGGCCGCATTCAAATAACGTCTATCCTGCGTGAAACCATAGGCCTCCAGCAAACCGTCCATTGTGTAGGCAAGGGTATGCGTGATCGGTCGATCATTGTGTTTGAGCGTATTGTCGGCATTCGTGAACCAGCCATTGGACCGCTGGCATGAGAGCACCCATTCCAAGTTGAGCACTGCAGCACGGTGATATCCCATTTCACCCGTGATGGCGCTCAAATGGAGCAGGGGAGCATCCACGTAGCTGTCATAGACCCTCGAAACGCCAAGGAAATTATGCTTGGCCCATGAGCCATCCTGCTCCTGCACGGAAACGATCCAATCACCGGCCTTTCGGGCCGATGAGAGGTATGCCTTCGCTCCACACTGCGCGTGGACCGCCAACATCCCCCGGATCCCTTGAGCGGTGTTGAACACAACGGACGCTCGGTCCTCTCCCACCCGTCCACCCTGCCAACCTCCATCCGGCCGTTGGATGGAACACAACCAATCCGCCGCGCGTCGCGCTCGCTCATTCAGATCAGGCCTTGCCAGCACTTCGGCCGCCAGAACGAATGTGGGTATGATGTATCCTGTCGTCTCCGGATAGGAAGCGCCATGGCCCCTCACCAGATGGAAACTCCCGAACCCGCCATCCGGACCATGGTCCTGACACCCGCACAAATGCTCGACCACATCACTGAGCGACCGGCGCACTTCCTGGACGGGCCGTGGTTTGATGTCCATTCCATGCGCCAAGACCAGCGCACGGGACCGGGAGGCGGTAAGCGCGACCGCGAAAGAAATGGCATAGTCGACCATTGAACGGATCACCGGAAGCGCAGAAGTTGTGAGCAGATGCGTTCAGCGGCATGACCATCACCGAAGAGCGGTGGACATGGGGGGGCGCCATCACGCAGGTAATGCTCTACAGCGCTTCCTATTCGCGTGGGATCGGTACCGACAAGTTCGGCTTGCCCGCGTTCCACCAACTCGACCCATTCCGTCTCCTGCCGAAGGATCACGCAAGGTTTGCCGAAGAAGTACGCCTCCTTCTGCACGCCACCACTATCAGTGATCACCAAACGTGCGCTACTTTCCAATGCGATCATGTCCAGAAAACCCATCGGTACTACCAGATGTATCCCACGCGCTGCAGCCATTGCCTCCAAAAGCGCAGGCTTTAACAACGTGTCCATCATTTTCCGCGTCCTCGGATGAACGGGAACAACGATCGCAAGGCCATGTCGCGTATTGATATCAAGTAGGGAGCTGAAGATGTCGTTCAGGCGATCAGCATCATCCGTATTGTTGTCGCGGTGTACGGTTGCGAGCACGAACGCCTTACCGTTCAGGCCCAAGACCTCAAGGACCTTTGACCGCTCAAGTGCCATTGCCGAAAAATGCAGGATGTTGTCGTACATCACATCGCCGCATTGCAATACTTGTGGCAGGTCTGCCGTCGGTCGTGTTCGATGTTCCAAATTGAACCCCTCAAGATCAAGATTGGTCATTGCCGTATCCGTGGGACAGAAGAGCCATGTGCTGCAGTGATCGCAGATGATCCGGTTGAGCTCCTCCGGCATGCGCTTGTTGAACGAGCGCAACCCGGCTTCGATATGAGCAACCGGGACATGGAGTTTGGCCGCAGCGACCGCACCTGCCAATGTACTATTGGTATCGCCGTACAACACAACAAGATCATGCTCTCTGCGCAACAGGACGGTCTCGATGCCTTCGATCATTCGTGCGGTCACGGCACCATGAGCACCACTTCCGATGTTCAATTCGATATCTGCTGCCGGAATACCGAGTTCATCGAAGAAGACTTGGCTCATGTTGGCATCGTAGTGCTGCCCCGTGTGCAACAAGGTCTCCACGATGCGGCCTGCAAATGGCCCGCGCACGGCACGGCTCAATGCTGCCGCTTTGATGATCTGCGGGCGCGCACCGATGATCGTAAGGATCCTGAGCGGTCGTTCCATTTTCAACTCAACTGGCCGTTGTCCGCGAAGCTGTAGTATCCCGTGCTGGCGACGATCAAGTGGTCCTGCACCAGGATGTCAAGGAACCGCCCCCCCTCCACCAACTTGCGCGTTAGGCTGATGTCCTCGTTGCTCGGCCGCAGCTGCCCGCTGGGGTGATTGTGGCACAGGATCACCGAACTGGCGCGACGATCGAGCGCTTCACGGAAGATGATCTTGGGGTCGGCCACTGTACCGTGCATACCTCCTTGGCTCACGCGCCACGTATCAAGTAAACGGTTGCCGCGATCCAATAAGATCAGCCAGAATTCCTCATGGTGCAGATCCGCGACCAACGGACGCAAGAGTTCATAAGCACTCTGACTTCCGGCGATCAACGGCCGCTCTACCACAGTGCTTTGCTTGCGGCGCTGGCCCAACTCCAAGGCTGCCACGACGCTCATGGCCTTGGCTTCACCAACACCATGTATCCGCGTCAACTCGACAATACCCAAGGAAGCCAGTTTGTGAAGGTCGTTACCCGCTTTGTTCAGGATGATGCGTGCCAGATCCAAGGCACTATCCGTTGGGGTTCCGCTGCGGATCAGGATAGCGACCAGTTCTGCATCACTCAAGGCCTTCGCACCGCGCGCCAGCATGCGCTCCCGCGGACGGTCCTCCTTGGACCATTCCGGAATGCTCAGCTTGTTTGTTATGATCGGCTCCATGGGTGGGAAAAAGAACAGGTCCCCATTACGGAGGACCTGCCTAAGATAGACTTCAAGAAGTGCTTACTTCAGAGCGTTCACGTGCAGCTTCACTGAGGATTTCAGGTTGGCCGCCTTGTTCTTGTGGATCAGGTTCTTCTTGGCCAGCTTGTCCAACATGGAGTTCACTTCAGGAAGAAGCTTCTCGGCTTCGGCCTTATTATCCATCGTGCGCAACTTCCGCACGGCGTTGCGCGCGGTCTTGCTTTGGTAGCGATTGCGATCGTTGCGGGTCTCGGTCTGACGGACGCGCTTCAAAGAGGACTTGTGGTTGGCCATGACGTGATTGCCTTTTCCCGAAAAGGGAGCGCAAATATAGCCGGATATTTCGTTCACCAGCCTCTGTGAACAAGAAAATGGCCCCGAGAGAGGCCATTTCAAAGCTCATAGTGCTGGCCTTAGTAGGCGTTTGCGTCCTTGCCGAACATGTTGGTCACGGTCTTTACCACGATCCGGAGGTCCAACCAAAAGGACCAGTTCTCCAGGTACCACACATCCAATTCTACACGGCGCTCCATCATTTCTGGGGTGCGGGTCTCACCGCGGAAACCGCTCACTTGGGCCCAACCGGTTATTCCAGGGCGTACAAAGTGGCGCACCATGTACTTGTCGATGATGTCGCGGTACTGATCGTTCAAGCGCAAAGGGTGCGGTCGTGGACCAACAATGCTCATGTGACCGAAAAGCACATTGATGAACTGGGGCATCTCGTCCAAGTTGCTCTTGCGCAGGAAGCGGCCCACCCCGGTGACACGCGGGTCGTTCTTGGTGGCCTGCTTGCTATCCGCTTCAATGTTCATGCGCATGCTGCGGAACTTCCAGCAGACAAACTCCTTATTGTCCTTGCCCAAGCGCATCTGCTTGAAGAAGACCGGTCCTTTGCTGCTCAACTTCACCATCAGCGCAAGGATGGGGAATAGCCAAGTGAAGATGAAGAGTATCACACCGAGCGAAAAGGCGAAATCGAAAGTGCGCTTGAGACCACGGGCAAAACGGCTATCAAGAGGCTCGCGGCGTAGCTTGCTCACCGGCACGGCCCCATGGAATTCCAGTTGTGATGTCTTTACCACAGGAATGAAACTCTCGGCGCTCGGGATCACACGGAAACGGATCGTGTTCCGCTCGCAGAACTCCATCAGGTCGGTTATATCGGCACGGCGCGTTCCAGGAAGCGCGCAGTACAGGATATCGATCCGGTTTTGAATGGCGAAGACCTTCGCGGCCTCCACATCACCGATACGGCGCTGGCCCAAATTACCTTCGATCTCCCCGTCGTTGAAGATGCCGCGGAAACGGTAGCCACGCACGGTCTGGTCTTCACAGTATTGGAAGATCTCCTCCGCTGCAGGACCGTCACCAACAATGATGAGGTCCTTGACCGTGGTCAAGGGTTCTAGAGAGAGCACTTTGTTGAATCCGGTCTGCACGTTTTGAAAGGACAACCGCCCAGAACGGAGCAAGGTAGATAGTTCGGCACTCAGTTCGGAGCCGACAGCTACTCTGCCTGTCACCCCTTCGTTATGACCGATGGTCTTTTCCATGTTGATGGTCGCCCAGTTCCCGTTCACAGATCCGTAAAGTGGGTCAAATGTAGCTCGTCCGTCGACGAAATGTCAAGTTGGTCGAACATATTTTCATTTTCGTCGAATAATTTGGGTATTGGTCGAATCTTGCGTTCACATTAACATAAGAATCCAGAAACCAAATTGCCTTCATTTTCAGCGATTTGTAGAATACAGGGTAGATCTTCATTCGTTGCACAATAGCCTCTCTTCGTCGAACCTCAAGCTCGATCCCCAATATTCTGTCCGGATCCAAAACTGCGCCTGACCGTTTCCTTCACCACTAGGATGAGGAAAATGCTATTGGTCACGAAGTACCGCTTGAATAACCGCCGGGGTTCCAAAGCGAGTCGGTACAGCCACTCCAAAGAAAGGTCGCGCATCCATTTCGGAGCGCGTTTGTCAATGCCTGCGTATAAGAGGAAAGCCCCGCCAACACCTAGCATGATCGCATTCACACGGCCTTTCATGGCGGCCATCCACTTCTCTTGTTTCGGGCAACCCAACGAGACCATGACGATGTGCGCACCGCTCGTGTTGATGCGCTCCATTTCCCCCGAAAGGTCCATTTGTTCGAACGGGGTGAATGGCGGGGTCGACCTTCCAGCGATATGCAGGCCTGGAACCTCGTGTGCAGCCCTTTCCACAATGCGTTGCTGTACGTCCTCCGTAGCCCCGAATAAGTAGATCGAGAGGCCTTGCTCGGCCGCCTTCTCGAACAAGGCAGGCAGAACATCATTTCCGGCTACCCGCTCTTGATCCACCTTATGGAACCGTTGCAATACCCGCAGGACCGGCATTCCATCGGCCGTAGCCAGATCAGCGCCATTCACTACACGGGCGAAGGCTGGATCACGCGCTTCCACTGTCATGTGGGCATTCACGCAGCATACGTATGAGGAACGATGCGCCGCACCATAGGCCGCCATGCTCGCGATCTGCTCCGCGAAAGTGCCCAGTGAAATATCCACGGTGAGCACCCTTCGCTTGGGAAGGACCGGTAATGGACCGTTCATTCTTGGATCCAAGAGCAAAGTGGCACGCGACAATTCATCATTGCGGGTAAGACCTAGGGTCCTATGTGGTCAGGCGGTTGGAAAAGACCAAGGAACTCACGTTCCATGGACCTGTGAAATGCTTCCAACGTGAAATCCCGCTGAAAGATGCGTCGACCTTCTTGGCCCATCGTCCGCCTCAGGTCGGCATCGCCTCCCAACACCAAGAGCTTATCGGCCACGGCGCGCGGGTCTTGAACGGGCACGAGATAGCCGCTACGCCCATCGGCGACCACTGAAGGAATGCCCCGCCATACCGTGCTCACCACCGGTTTGCCGAACTGCATGGCCTCCAGCAACACCAAACCGAAGGTCTCAGCATCATAGTGCGATGGGAAACAAAAGATGTCGCAGGCAGCGAAGCGCTCGAACTTCTCATTCCCGCTCAAAACCCCGAGAAATTCCACGCGGTCGCTCAAGGCATGTTCAACTACGAACGCTTCACATTCCTGTTGGTAAGATAAGTGGCTCCACTTCCCCATCAATTGCAACTGCGCATCAAAGCCCTCCGATCGGGCCAGCCGGAATGCTTCCAAGACATCGGAAATGCCCTTCCCCGGAACCAGGAGCCCAGTAAATAATATGGTAAGCCGTTCTCCCGGAGCCGCCACCCGTTCGGGCACGGTGCCGCGCATATCAGGCAAGCCGTTCGGGACCACCACATCGCGCAACGCGCCTAAGGCTCTACCATCCTCCGGGTTCTGTGGAGCCGTGCGAATGGACAGTGATGGTCTGCCGTAGGCCAACCGGAACAGCGGTCTGAGCACGGGCGGCAAACGGTCCACGTATTCGGAAACACCGCCTGCATGGAAGTGGAAGACCACCGCGTGGAACAGCCACCGCGTGGAACACAACAGAACGATATCGCGCAGTACAGGCACTTTGCTCGGCCCACTGGGCGGGTAATAGAGCACGGTCGTACCGTAGCGGAAACGCGCCCACCAGATGCGCGCGATGGTGGTGAAGAGCACCCACAATTTCCGCGGGGCGAATTTCCCAACGCTCTCGATATCCTCCGAAAAGGCCATGCGCACGTGGTGAAGGGCGATCCGGTCCGAGCGCAATTCCAACAACCGGGCGATCATGATGGCCTGCCCATGATGGGGTGGTGGAGTTTGACCAACCACAAGGACGTGATGAACGAGTGTATGCACAGCTCAAAAGTACCGGGGTGCGAACCGGGCATGCCGAAGCGCCCCAAGGTGTTTCAACACAACCCCGTGGATGCACCCAGGATGCCCTTTACGGCCCCGGTCGACCTATCGCTGCCATTGGTCGGATCTTCGCAACCATGGCTGGCCCAAGAAGGTTCAAGGACCCTAGTTCCGCGCGCCATGAAAAATGCCTCTTCCCGTTCGAAAGCCTTATCCACCGGCATTTTTCTTTGGTCTTCGGCGCTGGCGACGGCATACCATGTCTCGCCTACCGGGAACGATGGGAGCGCAGGCACAAGTCCCAGTACTGCTTGGCGTACGATCTCCCGAGTTCAACAGGCGAGCGCCTCTCTCCAGCCCGGGGATCAGATCCTATTCGAGCGTGACGGGTCCTATGCCGGGCATCTGATCCTGAATTCCTCTGGCTCGGCAAGTCAACCCATTGTTGTGGGTGCCTATGGTAGCGGCGCTTTGCCCGAGATCTCGGGTGCCATTCCTGCAACAGGCTGGACCGTCCACCAAGGGAATATCTGGAAGGCGACCGTGACGCAACCTGTGAAGTATGTGCACGTGAACGGAGCCCTGATGACGCTGGCCCGATATCCGAACACCGGATGGCTCCGCGTAAACACCGCATCGACCACCAGCCTCAATAGTGCCGATCTGGACCAAGCGAACGGTCATTGGAACGGTGCCCGTCTCGTGATCCGAAGTACGAACTGGTGCTATGAGAATACTGAGATCAGCGATCACACCAACAGCACGTTGACCTTTCCGGCCATCACGTACAACCCCGGCAACCACCAGTGGGGATTCTTCGTGTGCAACAAGTTGAGCGAACTCGACAGCCCAGGAGAGTGGTTCCATGATCCAGCTGCAGGTATGCTCTACTTGTGGTCACCATCCAACGCGAACCCGAACAGCCAGCAAGTATTGGCTTCCATCCATGAGAATGGCGTGGAAGTGGGTTGGGAGAAACACCATATCACCGTGCGCGACCTTGCCTTCCGAGGTCAATGCTGGGCTGGTGTATACAACGGCGGTGGTGCGAACGTGACTATCACAGGCTGCACATTCGAACAGTCGTTCCATGGGATCCGCAGCTACGGCAGCTATGGCAACTACAGCGGGAACACGTTGCGGAACACCTACGCATCAAGCATGGGTATCTTGGACCACAACTCGACGATCGAGAACAATACGATCGAGGACATCGCACTGATACCCGGTTTGGGGGAGACCTTCTGGGGGTACTACGGTATGTATGCCTCAGGAGCGAGCAATGTGATCCGGGGCAACACCATTAGACGCACCGGCAACTCCGGCCTGTTCATCGGTGGCAGCCCACTGGTGGAAAAGAACATCATCCGCAACTGCCTCATGACCGTGAACGACGGTGGTGGCATCTACTGGGACAGTGCCGATGGTGCGACCATCCAGGACAACATCATCTCCGATGTGGAAGGCAACATGGAAAGTGTGGCATCCGACTATTCCATCAACGACCCCCTCGGACACGGCATCTACTTCGGTAATTCGGAGATCCACAACATCATCGTGCGCCGCAACACGGTTTCCAGTTGCAGCAGTGCCGGGATCCATGTGGACCATACGATGGTGAGCAGCGGGATACAGATCCGAGACAATATCCTGTATGACAATGACATCCAACTAAGCATCACGGACCAATCCAACGTGAATGGGCCCGGTGCAACGGCTCCCTACTATGTGGCCAACTTCAACGATGTGTATTCCGGGAATACGCTCTATTGCCTCACGAAGGACCAGCGCTGCGTTCAGCAGTACCACACGCACGGAACATCACTGGTCGATTTCGGGACGTTCACGAACAACCGCTACTTCAACCCGTTCAATGAACTGAGCATCCTGGTGATCAACCTCGGTGCAGGCATGGTGAAGAACTACACCTTGGAACGCTGGCGCGCAGAGCGCAATGAGGAGACTGGCAGCACACGCAGCCCGATGCAACAGAACGCCGAGGAAGTGGACGAGCGCCTTACCGCCAACCTGGTCACCAACAGCTCCTTCGACTACAATACCACGGGCTGGAGCGGCTGGCCCACCCAAGGCCAGATCGCTCGCGACGCAACGATGCTGGACAACGGTGCCATGAAGATCGTTTACGGCGCAAACGCCGGCTCGCCAGAATTCTACTTGCGCACGACCGGTACGATGCCGGTGGTGAACGGTGCGTGGTACGAGATGCGCTTCAGCCTACAGAGTAATGCACACGGTGTGCTGCGTGCCGACTTCAAGAGCGAATCGCAAGGTGCCACGCCCAATTCGATACATACCCGGAACATCCCGTTCGATAGCCAGCGCCGCGACATGACCATCGTGTTCCAAAGCAATGTGACGGAACCGGCGCTCATGATCTTCGCCAACAGCTTTACGGAGAGCACGTATTGGATGGACAATGTGGAACTGTACAAGGTCACCGTGCAGTCCACCGATCCGCATGACCGTCACATCCTGCTCACCAACACCAGCGGTACTGCGGTGGAGATCCCGCTGACCGGTTGCTGGCGTGATGTTCTGGGCGCACTGCACTCAGGATCGATCAGTGTGCCGGCCTGGGGTTCCATCGTATTGGCCAAGGAAGTGGGCAGCGCTTGCGGGCTGACAACGGCTGTTGAAGAAACCGATGCTACCAAGGAAATCTCACTCCCTTACCCGAACCCACTGCGTGCCGGCTCGTCGCTCTACCTGACCGAAGCCGTAGCTACCGACATGGAGGTTGAGGTGCTGGATGCCGGTGGTCGCAGCGTGGGTCGTGCGCGCATGCTTGCGGGCGCTGTGGAGGTCCCTACTATCGGGGAACTCGTCAGCGGCCATTACATGATCCTGCTTCGGAACAAAGCCGGCGTGCAACGCCATCGATTGGTGGTCCAATAGACGCCGTCACTGCAACAAGGTACCGTCCATGCCCCTTGGCTTCCTTGAAATATACTTCGGGTCCATCACCACCATCGCGAACAAGCAAAAAGTCAAGGCGTTACCAAAGTCATTACCGTAACAAACAATGTCGATCTGCAGGATGAAAAGCAAGTAGATCACCGCTGCGAACAAGGGCGCCTCTTGACGGCCTTCCAAGTAGGACTTGCGGAAGTAGCGCACGAGGTGCCACATGACAAGCAGGAAAAGACCGTAACCGACTATTCCTTGTCCGATCAACGTCTGCATGAAGGTGCTGTGCATGTGCACGTTGGTCGCATCGCGGGTGTTGAACACCTCGGCGATATGGTCCCAACCCTCCAATTTGTATTGGCCTTGGTACCCGTTCCCGAAAAGAAAGCCACTTCGATCCCCTTCCAGCCAGGCCCAGCCCACATCCCAAACGGTGGTCCTGTTGTTGAACGTGGTGACGTCCGCCTTGTCCACCCGCGAAACGATCGCGGTCATGAACGGTAGCGTGAGCACCCAGTAGATCAACAAGGCGAAGTTCACCAGCAGTGGCATGAGAAAAAGCGAGATGGGGAAGACCAATCGTGCCTTGCCGATGAGTTTGAATAGAAAGAGCGCCGTGAGCAGCAGGAACGTCATGAAGGACAAGCGACTGTTCACGCTCATCATGATGAGCATGTTCACCAAGTAGAAGCTCAAGAGGAAAAGGAACCGGTAAGGCTTGCGTGCGAAGTCCTTCAGGTAGAACAGCAGCATCAAGTTGATCAGCGAGAGCAAGTGCGCTGCATCGTAGATACCCAACAGAAAAGGCAGGTTGATCCGTCCATCGATGTGATGGACCACGTTCTGCAAGCCGACCGCATAGCCCACGATGTTCACGAGCACAAGGATGGATAGGCTCTTGAGCACCAAGTACGCGAAGTCGAAATCCTCTTGGTCACGATTCCGTATCTGGACCACGATGGCGGCGTGGAACGGAACGATGAACATGATCGTGAATGCCATCGTGTTCCCGAACTGCAGGCTCGGAAAGCTTTCTGATCGGGCTTTCCACATGGACCAGATCAAGGTCAATAAGAACAGGAGCCCGATCCAGTACAGGCGGGTGACCATGTTGCGCACCTGCCTGCGGTAGATCAGGTCCAACCCATGGACCAACAGGATCAGGATGAACGGGAACACCGCGAAAACCGTCCCCAGCGACGCGCTGGCCTTGATACCCATGTACATCCCGATCCCGTAACACGGAAAGGAGATGAGGAAGAGATCGTTGATCAGTTTCCTTTTGGACAGCAGCACGCGATGCAGAATGAGGCCTCACAAAGATGCGGTCTTCATTCCATGCCTGTTGCGCAGGAAAATGGGACCGACCGCGTCAGATCCTGCCCAAACGTTTCTGGAGCTTGGAGAAAAAAGGCGTGATGGCATCGTCCACCGGTTTGGGGATGAGTTCCTTCACGCCGGACTTCACGCGGCGGAACAAAGGTGGCCGCACGAAGGCATTGAAGTAGGCTAGATCCCGGTCCTTGTCCACGACCATTACTTGGGGATGTACCAACGGGAAGGGCATTTCACTGGCATTGTCCACATCCCGGGGATCACGACCTTGGACCGTGTTCGTGCCATCGCCGCCGAAACCGATGTTGCGCACTAGATTGAACTCGGGGATCACCGTGATCCCTTTGTGCAGGATCCGGCAGAAATCATGTTGAAAGTCCCATGTCTTGATCTTGCCGGACCATGTGTTCTCGAACAACAGGTAGGCCTCCTTCTTCTCCGGTCTGCTCAAGAAGAACGTATCCCAATCCTTGGTACCTCGCACGTTGGGCCATTCCTTCATGTCACCGTCGTACAACTCCCATGAGCTACGCCAGCCGGCCCATCCCCATGGCGCGCCGTAGCCATGCTCGGAGAAGTAGTATGAATGCGAAGGTTTTGCGGCGGGGTCGGCCATCAGGTTGTTGCCTAGTATCCACCACACACGTTCATCGTCGCGGAAGCGCGCCAGCATCTCCTGTGCGAACCAGAAGAAGCTCGGCACTGGTTCGGTATCATCCTCCAAGACGATGCCCTCGGATTCCTTGCCGAAGAACCAGTCAAGGTTGCCCACCATGGCCTTCTTCAATCCCGCATTCTGCTCGCGGAAGAGCGTATGTAACTCGCAAGGCCAATCCACCAGCTCTACCAAGGTGCGCACCTTGTCCGTGAGCTGCCTCTCGGCTTCGGAGCGGGGGCCATCACAGGCGAAGTAAACCCGAGGTGGTCGTGCGCGGCGAATGGCCTCCATGACCTTACGGGCCGTATCGTACCGGGTGAAGGCAGTGAGCAGTACCGGCGTTCGCAAGGGGCCGGGCGGGGTGAAAGTGCTCATACAACGACGGTCTAAGGACGCCCAAAGATCACTTCACACTACGTATCTTCCAGAACGTGAACATGCCAAGTGTCATCATACGGAAGTTGATACGCGTTTTGGAATGGAACAGGTCGACTAAGTAAACGCTGACGAAGAACGAGACCAAGGTGGACCAGATGGCCCCGTCGGACCGCATGATGGGTATCAGCAGGTAGTTGAGCCCGATGTTTATGGCCGCACCGATCACGGTGGTCACCAAGGAGAACTTGAACAGGCCCTCGTTGGTGATGAAGCTGCCTTTGGCAACGCCCAAGTAGGAGAAGACCAGGCGGACGGAGAAAACGGCCAGTAAATATCCTGCGTGGCGGAATTCCGGGCCGTACAGCCAAACAATGAGCGGTTCCGCAAGGAAATACAACGGTACCGATGTGACCAAGTACAGCAGGAACATCAGCCGGTACTGGTTCGTCAACCGCTCGTGGTACAGACCAAGGTCCTGCACTCGCGCTCTAGCAATGGCCGGTGCCAGCGCCAATTGAACGATCACAGGAAGGAAGGCCGTGGCCTCGATCATTTTAACCGCTACCGAATATTGGCCCACCTCCACGTGCGCCGCCGCTTCGCCAATGCTGTGGCGCAGGATGTCGAAGATCATCACTTGATCGATCTTCAATTGCGCTTGCAGCGCGAACCCGTAGACCAACATCGGCCAGGACTGTACCAGCAGGTACCGCACCATGCGCCACGTCGGCTTCCACGAGCGCATCTTCAACCCTTGGTTGTGATAGGCGAAATAGTTGGATACCGCGAACACAGCGAACTCCAGCAGGTAGGCGCAGGCGAACCACATCAATGGCGCCTCCATCATGACCAAAACGACACGGTACACGGAGCCTACAACCGTAGCGGTTATGTTGACCTGGGCGGAGATCCTGCCCTGCAGCTTGGACAGGAAATAGTACTCTATTACGGTGGCCCATTTGAACAACTCACCGGATGCCGACAGGGCGATCAGGACCACTATGCTGGTGTCCAAACCTTTCAGCATGGCGAAGGCGAAGACCGCGATGTTCAGCAGGAATCCACCGGCCATCTTGACAGCGAACCCGCTTCCCAGCAATTCATCGCGCCGTTCGGGATGCCGCACCAGATCGCGCGCAATTATCTCGTTCAGGCCCATGGAAGTAAGCACCATACCGATGCTAACGATCGCCAAGGCGTAGTTCAATTGACCCAACTTCTCGGCCCCGAGATAGCGGGTAACGAAAATGCTGGTGCCCATGATCAGCACCAAGCGCAAGACCCTATCGGCAAAGAGCCAAGAGAAGTTCTTGAAGTATTTCTGGAATCCCTCGGACCGGAACATGCCGTGTAATAGGCTACTTGGTGTAGTACCCGTAGCCGTCCCCTGCTTGGTGCTTCACGCCATTGAGCAGGAGATCCACATTGTGTACCTTCTGTTCATCGACCATGGCATTGATCATGCGCAATGCATTGCGGCCGGTTCGGCCTTCGCGCACAACATACAGGGTCACATCCACCAATTGCATGATCATCACATACTCGCTCACCAAGCCAAGTGGTGAAGCGTCAACGATGACATGGTCGTACCTCGATCGCAGGCCGGTCATCAATTCGGCCATCCGTGGACTTTCCGCCAGATCCAACGGATTGGGCGGGATCGGCCCGGCGCCAATAACGTCCAACCCGGGGATATCCGTGGGTCGTACCAATTGATCCATCTTGGCTTCGCCGATGAGCCAGGTCGAAAGGCCGATGCCCTCGGTCATATCCAAGCTCTTGAGCAGGTTCGGACGACGCATATCCGCATCCACGATGATGGTCCGTTTGCCCGATTGGGCCATCACCGTAGCCAAGTTCAATGCACAGAAGGTCTTGCCCTCTCCGCTCGATGAAGAGGTGAAACCGATCACCTGGCGCTGGCTGTTCGCGTTCAGGTATTGAAGGTTCACACGGGCGGTGCGGAAGGATTCGGCAAGAAGCGATTTCGGCTCGTCCGGTAGCACGCGCTTGCGTTTGCTTGCGGGAATAGCCGCCAGGATCGGCAACTTGCTCAGGCGCTTCAACTCATCCATATCGTCGATGCGATCCCGCACAATATCCCGGATCAGGATCAATCCCATCGGCAACAATAGCCCGAGGAAAAAGGCCCCACCGAGGATCTTGCCCTTGCTCGGCGAGACATGCTTCATGCCCCTCATCCGGGCCTGGTCCACGATCGACTTGTCCACTTGGTCACTAGCGATCGCGATACCTGCTTCAGCCCGCTTCTCCATCAAGTAGTTGTAGAGGTTGTCGCTCAACTTGAACTTTCGTTCGATGTTCACCAGTTCGCGCTCTTGTTTCGGCAACTCACTGAACTGGTAATTGATGCCTCCGAGCCTTCGGTTCACTTCCGTAAGGCTGAAATCTGCTTGCTCAACAAGACTCTCAGCGGTCTGGGCCAAGGATGCAGTGAGGTTCTTGATCTTCCGCTCCATGGCGATCACCGTAGGATTGCTCCTTGCGCCGGTCTGCAGGTTCTGCACCGCGAGATCCGCTGCCAGCCTGGTGATCTCGATCACCAAATTGTTCAGCACCGGATCATCGATACCCGAGGATGATGGCGCAGGCACGTTGCGCAGGTCCGATGAGGAACGGATCTTTTCCAATACGGAGGCGCAGTAGTTACGGCGACGCACGATCAGCGACCGTTCATCCTCCAAACGGCTGCGGTCCTGATACAGGGCATCGGAACTGCTGGCCGCGCTCATCATCGAATTGCTGGAACCGCGGAAGTTCTGCATGCTACTCTCCACCTTCTCCAACGAATCGGCGACCGTACCGATCTGTCCATCGATGAAGGCGATGGTCTTCTTCCCCTTCTTCTGCTGTTTGTCCAACTCGGATTCGATGTACGTCTCCATCATCTTATTGAGGAACGTCTCTCCTTTTTCGACCACCTCCACCTGTATGGAAAGGTTCACAATGTTGCTCTCCTTGCTCAACTGCTCGGCTATTACGCTGTTCCGGTAGCTGGTCACCAAGTCCTCCAAGCTGTTCAACAGGAAGAAGTAATCCGAGTTCTTGTCGTAGTTGCGATCCGCTGGGAAATCGATCTTGAAGCTGAGGTGATCACCAATGAACGTGGAGTCGAAGGGTGCCGTTTGATCGATCTCATATTCGGGCAGCGATTCCGGCAGGACCTGCTGCGTCTGCACGTTGTACAAGCGTACGTTCGTTCCCTTCGCTCGCACCCGGAAGGTCTTGGCTGCGCGGTCCACGGAGACGTGTATGGGGATATCGATCACTTGCACCGCTACGCTGTCCAGTTTCACGATGAACGGCGGGTAGTTATACCACTCGATGGTCTTGAAAAGGTTGGTCTCGTAGTAGGTGATCCCGAATCCAAGTCGCTGCAAGGTGCTGGTGATGATCTTGTGCGAGGTCAACAAGGCCACCTTGTCCTCCAACTCCGTCGCATTGCCCAAGTAGGAAGTGCCTTTGATGAACTCATCGTTGTCGCTGAACCCGCTCCTCTTCTTCTCGCCGAGCAACATTACCGACTGCACCATGTACTGCTTCGGCGTGGTCAGCAAATAAGCCAAGCCGAGCGCCACGCAAATGGGTATGGTAATGAAAAACCACCACCACTTGGCGGTGATCTTGCGTGTGATCGCCCGCAGGTCGATCGTGTCGTTCGAGGTCGGGGCGCTCATCAGTTGTTGCTGTTCTGGATCACGGTGAACAGCACGGCGGCCGTGCTCACTGCGCTCAGGACTATGGTGAGCAGCTCCAAGTTCATACGACCGGGACGTGCCCTCAGGGCCGGCACGTAAACGATATCGTTCGGCAGCAAGTAGTAATACTCCGAACTAAGGACCTTGGTATCGGACATGTCGACATAGAGCGCTTGCACCCCGCGTTCGCTCTGACGCATGAGGGTAATGTGCGACTTGTCGGCATATTCCTCTGGACCGCCGGCCATAGCCAAAGCATCCAGAATGGTGATCTGGTTGTTGTAGACCAAATACGCACCTGGGCGACTTACCTGCCCTAGCACGCTGACCCGCCAGTTCACCATTTTCAGGATCACGGTGGCATTGTTGAAGTACTCATTGATCTTCCGCTGCACCAGTTCTTGGGCCTCGCCCACGGTAAGACCTTGTACCTTGATCTTACCCACGGTCGGTAGTTGCACCTGACCGTTCTTGTCCACCGAATAACCGTTAACGAAAAGGGCGGCATCGCTCAAATTCTGGGTGCTACCCTGCTGTTCCACGTTGAAGAACTTGGCCGTGGCGTCGTCCAGGCCCATGACACGGATGGACAGGACGTCGTTCACTTGGACCCGATATTCGAACTTCCTGTTCTCGAACAGCTTACTTGAGCCATTGCTCAAGGACGGGTCGTTCAGGTAGTTCACGGACTTCCGTCCTACGCACCCCCCCAACAACAGCACAAGGCCAAGGCCGAAGATCCCAGCGTTCCGTAAGCGCATCCGTTCCGATTTATGGTCAACTGTACCCGTGGCGGCCTGTCCCGTTCATCGCGTGGGGAGAGGCCGCGAATTGTCCGCCTTGGATACCTGCTGACACGGCCAAAGATACGTGGGGGGACTTTCCCGGTTACACCAGCGGAAAAAGCTCGTCCACAACAGAAAGGGACTATGGATCCTATCCGAAAGCAGATACAATGGATGGGGGGTAAACGAAAAGCCGGGCGAAAGCCCGGCTTTTCTGAGTAGCCCGTAGGGGAATCGAACCCCTGTTTCATCCGTGAAAGGGACGCGTCCTAACCCCTAGACGAACGGGCCACGATGTCAAACCCCCTCCTTGGGGTCCCGTAAAGGGAGCGCAAATGTAAACACCTGCGGGAAATACACACAACGTTCAGCTCGGATCGTCCACATCGGCTTGGAACCGGAAGCCCAAGCGCTTTCCTGTGCTGATCTGCAAATTGGCGTTGAGTTCGTTCACTTCGCTCACCGTTACTTGGTTCACTTGGTCGTATGGAGGTGCAAGTAGGTCGAATTCCAGCACGTAAATAACCACGGAATAGAGCACTTCCTTGAGCCGCGCCCGATCCATGGTGTTGCTAGGCAGGTCGTTGTAGAGGAAACCCAGTTGGCGCTTACCCTGCACGAAGAAATGGCCCTCTTTGTTCAGAAATATCCGCGCCACGAGATAGCCTAGGTCGCGCTCCCGGTTGAATTTGAAGGAGTCGCTGAGGAAGTTGTAGACGTTCACTACACCGAAGTAGCCGCGCATCTCATCATCCTCCAAGTAACTGGTCTTCCAAAGGCTGTGGCTCTGGTCAAGCTTGAACACGTTGGTATGCATCTGGAAAATGACCACATCCCCCGCAATTTTCAACTCGCCAGCCAAGGAACCCTTGTCCATGTAGGCCACGCCAAGTCTTTCGTCCTTCTGGGTCACTTCCTTCTCCAGGTCCTCGGCGATCTCCTTCAGTACCTCCTTCATCAGGTCAAAGAGCTCCACCGTTGCCCGGCAGACATCCTGCTTCATAGCGGACTTCGTGCGCAGCGCCCTCACGACCATGTCACGTGGCGAGGGTACTATTGGGGATACTTTCTTGCTCATCAGTAGGCTCGGGCGAAGATCACCCGTTGTTTGCTTGGGGCGCCCGTTACCATGCAGCGCCCAGGTACGAGGTCACCTTTCAACGGAATGCAGCGGATGGTCGCCTTCGTTTCCTGCTTCACTTTTTCCTCTGTTTCGGCTGTTCCGTCCCAATGAGCGTGGATAAATCCCCCTTCCTCGATCGCCACCTTGAATTCATCGTAGCTATCCACCGCGCGGGTGAAGCGTTCGCGAAGTGCCAAGGCCTTTTGGTAAAGATTGCTTTGGATGGCAGTGAGCAAATGGTCCACCTTTTCCGCCAGATCCACGGTCTGCATCACGTGCTTCTCCAGCGTATCGCGGCGGGCTACTTCAACCGTGCCGTTCTCCATGTCGCGCGGGCCGATGGCGATGCGAACGGGATAACCCTTGAACTCATACTCGGCGAATTTCCAACCGGGCTTCTTCTGGTCGTCATCATCGAACTTCACGGTAATGCCTTTGGCCCGCAGATCAGCCAGGATCGGGGCGATATAGGCGCGAATGGCATCCATCTGCTCCGTGTTCTTTGCGATGGGGATCACGACGACCTGAACGGGTGCCAATTTTGGCGGGATCACGAGACCTTGGTCATCGCTGTGGGTCATGATCAACGCGCCCATCAACCGGGTACTGACGCCCCAGCTGGTGGCCCAAACGTGTTCTTGCTTGTTCTCTTTCGTGGTGAAGACGACATCGAATGCTTTCGCGAAATTCTGTCCTAAAAAGTGGGATGTGCCGGCCTGCAGAGCCTTTCCATCCTGCATCATGGCTTCGATGCAATAGGTCTCTTCGGCCCCGGCGAAACGCTCGCTGGCCGTCTTGATGCCCTTGATCACGGGCATGGCGAGCCATTCCTCGGAGAACGTGGCATAAACGTCCAACATACGCTCGGTCTCTTGGATGGCCTCGTCCTTGGTGGCGTGCGCCGTATGACCCTCCTGCCAAAGGAACTCCGCCGTGCGTAAGAATAGGCGTGTTCGCATCTCCCAGCGGACCACATTGGCCCATTGGTTGATCAACAGCGGCAGGTCACGGTAGCTTTTCACCCAACCGCGGTAGGTGTTCCAGATGATGGTCTCGCTGGTGGGGCGAACGATGAGTTCCTCCTCCAACTTAGCATCTGGGTCCACGATGATGCCGTGAACGGGATCGCTTTTCAAGCGGTAGTGCGTCACAACGGCGCACTCCTTGGCAAATCCCTCCACATGGCTGGCTTCCTTGGCCAAGTAGCTCTTGGGGATGAACAACGGAAAGTAGGCGTTCACATGTCCGGTATCCTTGAACATGCGGTCCAACGCGGTCTGCATCTTCTCCCAAATGGCATAGCCATGGGGCTTGATCACCATGCATCCGCGCACATCACTATGCTCCGCTAGATCGGCCTTGAGCACAAGATCGTTGTACCACTGGGCGTAGTCGTCCGCCCGTTTCGTCAGCTGTTCAGCCATCCTCCTTCCTTGGTATTATTTTTGTTCTTGAAGAAGCGGCTAAAGTAAACAACACAAAAGGGGCTTTCCGGCGTTATCCAAAGAGACCCCACCATCATCATGAGCAAAACAACAAGCCCACTGCCCCTTTTGATGATCCTTTGCCTGTTGGTGACATCCTGTGCCACCATTCAGCCCACGGCCGATGTGCGCGATGATGTGTACTTTCTGCCTTCCATGGAGCCCGTCGTTGCTTCTGTGGTGCCTGTTTACATCCCGTCGGATGATCTGCCAGTGGAACAGCCTACGGACGACTATTACGATCCCAATACCTCGAAAGAGATCGGAACCGAACACAGCTATTACGACATGACCTACAACGATCCGTACTACTACAACTACGGTCGTTTCGGGTTCGGGCAAATGCAACCTGGCTGGCAAAGTGGTTGGAATGGTGCTGGCTGGGGAGGCGGCATGGGTTGGGGAATGGGAATGGGTTGGGGTATGAATAACGGTTGGGGTATGAACAGCGGCTGGGGCATGGATAACGGTTGGGGTATGAACAACGGTTGGGGTATGAACAACGGTTGGGGTATGAACAACGGCTGGGGTATGAACAACGGTTGGGGTATGAACAACGGCTGGGGTATGAACAACGGCTGGGGTATGAACAACGGCTGGGGTATGAACAACGGCTGGGGTATGAACAACGGCTGGGGTATGAACAACGGTTGGGGCATGAACAACGGTTGGGGTATGAACAACGGTTGGGGCATGGGCAATAGCTGGGGACCCTACCAAGGCCCATGGGGTAATTGCTTCTCGTGCTACGCTCCGGTGGTCGTGGGGGGGTCTAGTAATGTATTGATCGGGCCCCGGCCATCCATGGGGTCTGGCAGCGGTGCTGGATCATCGGGCCAAGGATATCGTCGTCCGGTGCGCAACCCTGCCGGACTTGTGCAAGGCGGATACCCGACACAGGGGAATTCGATCCATCGCAGTGCTCCTAATCGTGCGCCGCAACCCCGCGTGACTACACCTGCTCGCCAACCCAATGTGCAACCCGGTCGGAACAACCATGAACGCAGTCATCCTACACGTTCTCCGGATCGTGGCACGCCTGATCGCGGCATCTTCGATGGTGGCTCAAGCCCATCACGTTCCGGTGGCGGCAACGATGGCGGAGGTGGTGGTGGAACACGGACCAGCCCAAGCCGACGCTGATCACGATGTTATTCATCTGGAACAACTTCGCGCTGCGGTCCTGTAGCGCGCTGGTGATAGCATGCCTTGCTTCCATGGGCTTTGCCCAGAACGAGGATGACGCCTTGCGCGTCAGCACCAACGCACCGGGTGGTACCGCACGGAGCATCGGTCTCGCCAATGCCTTCGGGGCCTTGGGTGCCGATGGATCAATGATCTCCATCAACCCAGCAGGTTTCGGTCTCTTTCGGACGAGCGAATTTTCCATGACGCCGGCCTTCGAGGTGAACGATGTGAAAAGCCTTTACTACGGCACTTCGGCATCGGCTACCAAATCCCGCTTCTACATCGGCAATATGGTACTGGCGTTCAACTCGCCGTCAGAGCGCGGGAGCGATTGGCGCAGCAGCACGTTCGGGATCGCCTATGACCGGACTGCGACCCACCATTGGAGCCGTCAAGCCATAGGGGACCGCGTCGGGTCATCGATCCTGGACGGTTTCGCATCCCAAGCAACAGGCACCCTACCCGATAGCCTGTACAACGCCCTTCCCTTCACCTCCGGGCTTGCCTACGATGCATTTGGTATCAACCCGAATGACACCCTTGGCACCAGTTACTCAGCAGCCCTCCCTTTCGGAGCTGATGTCCGCCAGCTCCACACCATAGAATCGCGGGGTGCGAATAACACGACTTCCTTCTTTTACAGTGCAAATTGGATGGATCAGTTGTACATCGGGTTGTCGCTCGGCATCGTCGGGCATCGCTTTACACGGACCACGACGCATACCGAGAACACACTTGACGAGACCATCGACCTGCAGGACCTGACCTACAAGGAGAACCTGACCACGACCGGCAATGGTATCGATGTGAAGGCCGGTGTGATCTGGCGCTGGAGCGACCGATTCCGCACGGGCGTCGCCTTCCATAGCCCTCAGTGGACGCAGCTGAACGACGCGTACACCACCTCGGTGCAGAGCAACTTCAGAAGGATACCAGCGAGTGCCGATCGTCTTGGCTTCTTGTACACATCACCGGACGGCATCTTCAATTACCGCGTGCAAACTCCATGGCGTACGGTGTTGAGTGCGGCCTACATAGCGGGGGGCCATGGTCTGATGAGCGTAGATTACGAATATGTGGATTACGCGAATAGCCGTTTCAAACCCAGCAACAAGTTGGTGGATCCTTATGACTTCGCCTACGAGAACGAGGTGATCCGAGATCGGTTCCGGGCGGTACATAGTGTGCGGGTAGGCACCGAATGGCGCAGCGGTAGCTGGTACTTTAGGCTCGGCTGGGGCTTCGTTCCGGACGCCTTCAAAAAGAGCGATCCGCGCCATGCGCAAGCCCAGCGGACCTATGCCGGCGGTGTCGGGTACCGTTCCGAACACCTCGGCATCGATCTGGGCATGAATTACGTGCAAGGCAGCACGAACTACTACCAGTACGACCCAGCGCTGGTAAGCGCGACGAATGAAACGCGCACAACAGTTCGGTCGCTAGTGACGGTGAGTTTGCGGCCGTAGCGAGCATAGAGTGAAAGGGCGAAAGGTTGAAAGTGCCGCTTTCTTTCAACTCGACCAGACCCGACAACATCTGTTCGATGGAACGCCAAAGAGAAAGGCCCCGGTTTCCCGAGGCCTTTCGTGCTGTGTTCGTTCCGTATTACTTGCTGCTCTTCACGCGCTCCACCACGTACTCATCCACGAGGATACGGCCGCAGTGCTCGCACACGATGATCTTCTTGTGGCTGCTGATGTCCAGCTGGCGTTGGGGCGGGATGCTGTTGAAGCAACCGCCACAGCTACCGCGCTCCACGGCCACCACGCCCAGACCGTTGCGGGCATTGGTGCGGATCCGGTGGTATGCGCTCAATAGACGTTCTTCGATATGCTTCGAGGCGACTTCGCTCTTCTTGGCAAGGTCCTTTTCCTCCTTCTCCGTCTCGGCAACGATATCATCCAACTCTTTGCGCTTGATCTCGAGATCCTTCTTGCGCTCGTCGTGGCGTGTCTTGCTTTCTTCGACCACGGCACGTTTGCCGTCGATCTGGGCCTTGGCTTCCTTGATGCGCTTCTCGGCAAGTTGGATCTCCAGGTTCTGGAACTCCACCTCCTTCGTCAGTGAGTCGTACTCACGGTTATTGCGCACTTTGGCTTGCTGGCCTTCGTACTTCTTGATCTGTCCTTTGGCATCCTTGATCAGGTTGTTCTTGTCGCTCACTTGGGTCTCCATCTCCGCCAGCTCATCTTGGAGCTTCTTCATGCGGGTCTCGAGACCGGCCACTTCATCTTCCAGATCCTGCACTTCAAGAGGCAGCTCGCCACGTTGCACGCGGATCTTGTCCACCTGCGAATCGATGTGCTGCAAGCGGTATAGTTCGACGAGCTTTTCGGCGACAGTGATCTCGAGCTTACCAGCGGCTGCGGCCGGTTTGCTACCGTTCTCCGAAGTGGTCTTCACCTCTTTCTCTTTCACCGGAGCCTTTACGTCGCTCTTCGCCATGGGTCAATAATGGTATATGGGGTCCGTGACGATTTCCGTCAAACGGACGGCAAATGTAGGGAAAACTTCCCCTAACCTGCGCTGGATCAGGTCCATGGTGAATTGTTCGCTGCCGTAATGCCCGATATCGGCCAGCAAAACCTTGCCATCTGCATCGAAGAATTCGTGGTATTTCACGTCGCCCGTGAGATATATATCCGCACCGACAGCCTTCGCCTTATTGATGAGGAAAGCCCCTGATCCTCCGCACAATGCGACGGTTCGAACCGGGCTATCCAAGATGCGCGTATGTCGTATCACCTTCAACTTAAAAGCCTGTTTAACCAGCGCGAGAAATTCGTTCCCTATTAATGGTCGTTCCAACTCACCCACCAACCCGGAACCGATGCCCGGGTGACTGTTCGTCAAAGCGACCAGGTCGTAGGCGACCTCTTCATAAGGATGCGCTGCGATCATGGCCGCCACAATGGCCCGCTCTTGAGGAAGGTGGTAGATGACTTCGATCCGAACCTCGGCCTCCGTATGCCGCAGACCCCGTTCACCGACATATGGAACCGTGCCTTCGCCAGCACGGAAAGTTCCCTGCCCTTCCACATTGAAACTGCATTCATCATACGCGCTGATACGCCCGGCCCCAGCGGCGAAAAGTACAGCACGCACGGTTTCGGCATGATCCTTCGGAACGAACACACTGAGCTTGCACAATTGGCCGGGCTTCGGATCCAGTACGCGGGTGTTCCTCAGTCCCAGCCGCGCAGCGATCTCAGCGTTCACCCCCGAGAGCACATTGTCCAAGTTGGTATGGATAGCGTAGAGGGCGATACCGTGCTTGATGGCCGAGAGGATCGTTCGCTCGACATAACCCTTACCAGAAAGGCTTTTCAGCCCACGGAAGATCACCGGGTGGTGGCTGATGATGAGACCACAACCCAAGCGGGCTGCTTCTTCCACGACCGCTTCGGTGCAATCCAGGCAGACGAGAGCCGACTTCACCTCCGTTTCCGGATCGCCCACGTGGAGACCGCTGTTGTCGTAATCCTCTTGCAAGGAGCGCGGCGCCCATGCCTCCAACGCCGCTATGACTTCTTTGATGCGCATCTTCGCCGGGAATGATCGTTCCTGCAAAGAACGCGATGCTCTTCCGAAGGATCTGGCTTTGGCCTGGAACTGTCGCCTTTGGCATGGTCCTTTGCATTCGTCATGCGCTTTATGATCACGGGATCTTAAAGAGTGTTCGACCGTCAATTCCCACGATAGCCATCGGCAACCTCGCCTTGGGAGGAACGGGAAAGACACCAATGATGGAATTGGTCCTTCGCACATTGGAAGGCACGGGAACTGTAGCAACCCTAAGTCGCGGATACGGGCGCCAAGGGAACGATATCCATGAAGTGGCTGTTAGCGATGGCGCAGAGCGCAGTGGCGATGAACCCCTTCAGGTGAAGGCGAAATTCCCGCAGGTCCGCGTGTTCGTGGGGGCCGACCGCGTGAGGGCGATCGAGGGGATACAACGCTCGGTTCCGGAGGTGAGGGCCGTGGTGTTGGACGATGTCTTACAACACCGGCGCTTGGACCCTAGCTTGAAGCTCCTACTCACCACTTGGCAGCGGCCGTATTGCGATGATGCCCTTCTTCCTGCTGGCAAACTGCGTGACCTGCGGTCACGTTCAAGTAGTGCTCAGGTCATTGTCGTGACGAAGTGTGTGGAGGTTCCGAACGCCGAAGAGCAACACCAATGGCGCGAACGATTGCGCCTTCGTGCGGAACAGCAATTGTTCTTCAGCGGGATCGCCTACGACGAACCAAAATGGGAATTCGGGCCGAATTCCATTGTGCAGCTCGGCCAAGACACATCAGCCCTGCTTTTCACTGGCATCGCCAACCCCGATCCACTGGTGATGCATGTTCGATCCATTTGCGGTGCAGTGGAGCACATTCTTTTCCCGGACCATCACTCCTTCAATGCGAACGACCTCAACCGCCTCGCAATCGTTTTTGGTAGCTTCGCGGCCGGTCCGAAAACGTTGATCACCACGGAGAAAGATGCCGCAAGGCTCCGGTCCGTGATCGGGGGTAGTCCACTGGAAGGCCTGCCACTAGCGGTGATCGGCATGCGTACCGTTATCTTGAACGAACCCGAGCACTTCGCCGACCTCATCCGCCACCATGTTGCATCGCATCCAGCGCATCGCTGAACACCTGAAGAAGATCACCAGCTTCGCTCCGGAAACGGGCATCATCCTCGGCACCGGCCTCAGCGGCTTGGGCAAAGAGATCGATGTGAAGCACGCCATCGCCTACAAGGATATCCCCGAATTCCCGGTGAGCACGGTGGAAGGCCATCCCGGCAAACTGCTCTTCGGCATGCTCGGCGGCAAACCCGTGGTGGCCATGCAAGGCCGATTCCACTTCTACGAAGGATGGGACATGGGCGATGTGGTGCTGCCCGTTCGTGTAATGAAATACCTCGGCATAGAACGCCTCTTCGTGAGCAACGCCTGTGGCGGCGTGAACCCGAACTTCGAAACTGGCGACCTGATGATCCTGAATGATCACATCAACCTGTTCCCGAACCCGCTGATCGGAAAGAACATCGACGAGCTCGGCCCGCGTTTCCCGGACATGAGCGAGCCTTACGATCATGGCTTTATCTCCACGGCGAAGGCGATCGCCGCGAAGAACAACATCCCTGTGCAAGTGGGCTGCTATGTCGGGCTTACCGGACCCACTCTGGAAACCCCCGCGGAATACCGTTACATGCGTATCATCGGAGGCGATGCCGTGGGTATGAGCACCGTACCCGAAGTGATCGCCGCACGCCAAATGGGCATCCCCTGTTTCGCCATGAGCGTGATCACCGACATGGGTGTGGAAGGGCGAATTGAGAAGACCACACATGAGATGGTGCAACGTGTGGCCGAAAAAGCCGAACCGAAACTCACGCTGATCATGCGCGAACTGATCGCGAGTTGCTAATGACCGACGTAAAGGAAGTGGTGACAGGAACCGGTGCACCGCACTGGAGCGAACGCTATGAGTTGGTGATCGGACTTGAGGTACACGCTCAGTTGATCACCGAAAGCAAAGCATACAGCAGCGACCCCAACGCGTACGGCGATCACCCGAACACCAACGTTAGCGTGATCACCTTGGGGCATCCCGGCACATTGCCCGTGGCGAACAAGAAGGTGATCGAACTGGCCGTGCGCATGGGCCTGGCCACGAACTGCAGCGTTGCATCGTGGATGCACTACGCCCGCAAGAACTACTTCTACCCGGATCTTCCGAAGGGCTACCAGATCACACAGGACAAGACGCCGATCTGCACGGAAGGTTTCATTTTGATACCTTCCAACGAGGACGAAATCGGAGGGGCACAACGAGACTCCGGGTCTTCGCCCGGAGTGGCATCCCGGAAGGAGAAAAGGATCGGTATCACGCGGATCCACATGGAAGAAGATGCGGGCAAGAGCATCCACGATGTGGATCCGTTCAATACGCTGGTCGACCTTAATCGCGCGGGGGTACCGCTGATCGAGATCGTGAGCGAGCCTGATATCCGAAGCGGACAGGAGGCGTACGATTATCTGGTGGAGATCCGGCGCTTGGTACGGTACCTCGACATCTGCGACGGCAACATGGAGGAAGGCAGTTTGCGTTGCGATGCGAACATCAGCCTGCGTCCGAAAGGAGTCGAAGCGTTCGGTACGCGCTGCGAGGTGAAGAACATGAACAGCTTCAAGAACGTGGTGCGCGCGATCGAATACGAAGCACAACGGCAGAGTGAGATCCTCTCCGCAGGTGGGACCATCCATATGGAGACGCGCACCTTCGATGCCGGCAAGGGCAGCACGATCGGCATGCGCAGTAAGGAACTAGCCCACGATTACCGTTACTTTCCCGAGCCTGACCTGCAACCGATCACGGTAAGCACTGCGATGAAGGAGGCCATTCGCAAAGCGATGCCGCCACTACCACGCGAGTTACGTGCCAAGTACACGACCGAACTCGGCTTGAGCGAATATGATGCGGCCATCCTCACCGATGACAAGGCCACTGCTTTGTACTACGAGGCGGTGATCGCCGGAACGAACAACTTCAAGGGTGCTGCGAACTGGGTGATGGGCGATGTGCGCAGTTGGGTGAACGAACGCGGGCTGACCATGGAAGAATTCCCCATTACCGCAGAGCGCCTCACCGGCCTGATCGCATTGATCGACAGTGGTCAGGTGAACCACACCGTAGCAAGTCAGAAGCTGTTCCCATTGATGCTCGCGGACACTGCGACGAGTGCTGCCGAACTTGCGGCGAAGCATGATCTGCTGCAAAGCACCGATGAGGGATTGGTCGAGTCGATCATGAAACAGGTAATGGCCACCTATCCGGACAAAGTAGAAGCCTATCGGAACGGCAATAAAGGACTCCTCGGTCTCTTCATGGGCGAAGTGATGAAAGGAACCAAAGGCAAAGCCGACCCCAAACGCGCCAATGAAGTGGTGCGCAACTTGTTGGACAAAGCGAACGCATGAACCCTATGAACAGAACACTCATCTCTACCGCGATCCTCACCCTACTTATCGCATGCGGCGCATCGATGGGTGGACGCGCGATCGATCTCAGCGTTGAAGGTGCCGGTGGCAAGACCGTATACTTCAACCGGTTCGAGAACAACCAAGCCGTCCTTGTTGATTCCGTAAAGCTCGATGCCAGTGGATCCGGCTCGTTGACCGTGGCTTCGATGCCACTCGATTTCTACAGCCTGAATCTGGACAGCGAACAGCTGATCATTGCGATCGACAGTGCCGAAAGCCTGACCGTGGAAGCGAAACTGGGCAGCTTCGCCACGCCTGCGAGCATCACCGGATCACAACACACCGAGCAGTTGCAAGGCTTCTACGCAGAGGCAAGGACCTACGATGAAGAACGTGAGAAGATCCGTGCATCGATCTCCTCACAGGACGACACCGCGATGATCGGGAAGTTCAACGCACTGAATTCGGGTTTCTACGACCGATGCAAGAAATTCATCACCGCGAACGCCTCATCCCCCGCTGCGCTGACCGCACTCGGCAAACTGGATATGCAGCAGGAACTGCCCTTGTTCCAACAGGTGCGCGACAGTTTGCGCAAGACGATGCCGCGCTCCGGCTTCTTCGCCATGTACCGCGACCAAGTGGACCGCATGGAGCAACAAGGCCTGCAGATCAAATTGCAGGAAGAAGAACAGAAACGCCTTAGCAACTTGCTCCCGCTGGGCAGCGTTGCTCCGGAGATCCGCCAACAGACGCCGTCCGGTGGCACATTGGCACTTAGCGAGTTGCGTGGAAAAGTGGTGCTCATCGATTTCTGGGCCAGCTGGTGCCGCCCTTGCCGCATGGAGAACCCCAACGTGAAACGCGTGTACGAGAAGTACGCCAAGAGGGGCTTCGAAATATTCGGTGTTTCGCTGGACCGCGACCAAGCCGCTTGGGAGAAGGCCATTCAGGATGATGGCCTGCCATGGAAGCACGTGAGCGACCTAGGCTTCTGGAACAATGCTGCTGCGCAGGAATACGGCGTCAGTGGCATCCCCTACACCGTGCTCGTGGACCGTGAAGGCAATATCCTTGATAAAGGTTTGCGCGGGGCTGAGCTGGAAGCCAAACTCGATGAACTCCTCGGTCAATGACCATTCGTCACGCATCTATCTTCTTGAGCGGGCTTTGTGGCCCGCTCATGGTATTGGGCCAAGGCTACTTCCAGCAACAGGTGGATTATACCATCACCGTGCGCTTGGACGATGCAACGCACATGTTGCATGCGCAGGAGTCCTTCGTCTATCGCAATAACAGTGCAACCACCCTAGATACGCTTTGGATCCACCTCTGGCCGAACGCGTATCGCGACAAGAACTCGGCCTTGTGCGAACAACTGGCGAACGGCGGGGACCTCGACCTGCACTTCGCCGCCATGGAGGACCGTGGATGGATCGATAGCCTGGACTTCCAGTCCGATGGTGCCGCAGCACCGTGGGGCTATCATCCACGACATGCGGACATCGGTTGGATCAAATTGAAGGCGCCACTTGCTCCCGGTGGATCAACGACGATCAGCACACCGTTCCGCGTGAAGATCCCCGATGGGAAATTCTCGCGCCTCGGCCACACCGGACAGGCCTACTACATCACACAATGGTACCCGAAACCCGCCGTGTTCGATGCTGCGGGCTGGCATGCCATGCCCTACTTGGGCAACGGTGAGTTCTACAGCGAATTCGGGTCGTTCGATGTGACCATCACCCTGCCGATGAACTACATCGTCGGGGCTACCGGTCTACTTCAGACCTCGGAGGAGCGGGCACGACTGGATACAGCCTCGGCCGCTGACTATACCGGTGTGCGATCGAACGAACGCAACTTCTTCCCTACCAGCGCAAGTGAAACGAAGACGATCCGCTACACGCAGGACAAGGTCCACGACTTCGCTTGGTTCGCGGACAAACGTTTCATCGTTCGCAAAAGCGAAGTGGCACTTGCTCAAAGTGGACGTACCGTGACCACATGGGTGATGTTCACACCAAAGAACGCTGAACTGTGGGCCGATGCCGTGAGCTACGTGAACGAAAGCGTGCGCCTCTACAGCCGATGGGTGGGCGATTATCCGTACGATGCCTGCACCGCGATAGATGGCACCATCAGTGCTGGTGGCGGCATGGAGTACCCGATGATCACCGTGATCGGGAACATGGGCGACAAGATGGGCTTGGACAATGTGATCGCGCACGAGGTGGGCCACAACTGGTTCTATGGCATCCTCGGCAGCAACGAACGTGATCATGCGTGGATGGACGAAGGCATGAACAGCTTCGTGGAGCTGCGCTACATGCGCGAGCGATATCCCACGGGCGGCTTCAACCTCGGCGTGCCGATACTTGGAAAACTGGCCGGTGAGGGTGGCGATGCACACCGCCTTCAGAGTGAACTCGGTTACCGCTTGAACGCAAGGCGCAACCTTGACCAGTCGCTCTCGCTTACTTCCAGTGCATACACCGAGGTGAACTATGGCACCATGGTGTACATGAAGACCGCGTTGATCATGGATCATCTTCTGGCCTACCTCGGTGAAGAGACGATGGACAGGTGCTTGCACGCCTATTTCGAAGAGTGGAAATTCAAGCATCCGCAACCGGGGGATATGCGGAAGGTGTTCGAGCGGGAGAGCGGAAAGGACTTGGGTTGGGTGTTCGGTGAATTGATCGGTACAGGGCATAAGATCGACCCCCAAGTATTGAAACTGCGGGGTGGAAGCCTCACCTACAGAACTAATACGACTGCTCCGTTTCCCATCACAGCATGGTCGGTTGGTGACTCGCTTGGTACTATCTGGTCGAACGTTACCGATGTGAAATGGTGGCGACCAAAACGTAAGAAAGACTGGGTTCTTAGTGAAGGTTTCGAGAAAAGAGCTGAAGCTCTCAGGGGGCCAGAAGGCAAAGGGACTATCGAACTCCCTTGGCCCAACGCCGACCGCATCCGCATCGACGCTGGTAACCGCACGCTCGACATCGACCGTCGCAACAACGAAGTGCGCAGCCATGGGCTATTCCGCCATTGCGCAAAGCCCGAGGTGAAATTCCTGCTCGGCTTGGAAAAGAACGACCGGCGCAGCGTGTATTGGACACCGCTACCAGCATGGAACGGCAACGATGGCTGGCAGTTGGGCATCGCCTTACACAACACCACGTTCCCATCACAACGCACGGAATGGGTGGTGGCGCCATTGTATGGTCTGGCCAGTGAACGATGGGGTGGAGCGGCACGGATCGAGCACCATTTCGATCGCCTGCGAAGCGATGTGTTCCAGAACATCCACTTGGGTGTGAGCGCTCGCTCGGCCTCCACGTTCAGAGATCACCAGGACCTCGACGCTTACACGAAAGTTTCCCCCTATGTGCGGTTCGACTTCAAGCGGGACCCATTGAACAAGCCATGGAAGCATGACCTGAGCTTGCGCGGCATTCAGATCTGGAACTCGTCACGCTATGCGTTCGCTGATGGCTCCACGAACATCGCCAAGAGGGAAGAATTCTACCTCGAACTCCAGTACCGCGCAATGGACGGCCGCAAGCTTCATCCTACGCTGATACAGCCGACCGTTACAACCACCACGGACTGGGTGCGTGCTTCACTCGAATTGCGGCAGGCTTTCGCATACAACGCAAGGAACAAGCAACTGCGGTTGCGCGGATTCGCAGGTGCCTTTTTGTACAAACCGGATCGAGGCCTTACGAACGGCTTGCAGGCTTGGAGCCTCACCTGGGGGCCGGAGGACATGCTATACGATCACGCGTACCTGCAACGCGGCTCCACCAACAATTCTCTGAGCCGCCAGTACAACACGCAACAAGGCGGTTTCAAAACACCATTCCTGCAAGGCGGAAGCGACACCTGGATCGCTTCGATGAACGTGGAGTTGGACATGCCGTTCGACTTTCCCCTTGCCGCTTTCGCCAGCTTCGGTGCGGTTCCTATAACTACCGTTTCACAGGCCGGAAAGACCATAAGTACCGCAACCTATTTCGAAGCCGGGATCGGGTTGCCCGTCATCAAGGATGTGTTGGAAGTCTGGATCCCTCTCGCCATATCACAGCGGATAGCTGATGAAGAGGAGTACCTTGAACGCATCGTGAGTGACCGTATCCGGTTCGTGTTCGCCTTGGAAAAGCTGGAACCCACCAGAGTTCTTCGTAAGCTAAAGCCGTGATGGGACCCGGCAGAAAGATCCATTTCCTGAGCGACTTCCATTTGGGAGTGCCGGATCCCGCCTCAAGCTTGGCGCGAGAGAAACGCATCGTTGCCTTTCTGGACGAAGCCGCGAAGGATGCCGAGGAGATCATGCTGCTTGGCGATCTGTTCGACTTCTGGTTCGAGTACAAACGTGCCGTACCGCGAGGCTATGTGCGCCTTCTCGGCAAGCTTGCGGAGTTGACCGATCGCGGGATACCCGTGCATCTCTTCATCGGTAACCACGACATGTGGATCTTCGACTATGTGCCCTCGGAGACCGGTGTGATCGTGCATCGTGGACCGATCGAACGGGAGTTCAAGGGAAAGCGCTTCTTGATCGGCCACGGCGATGGACTAGGCCCTGGCGACCACGGCTACAAGTTCATGAAACGGATCTTCCGCAACCCTGTTTGTCAATGGGCCTTCGCGCGGCTGCACCCTAACTTCGGACTATGGCTGGGCGATTTCTGGAGCGGACGCAGCCGCAAGAAGAGCTATGCCAATGATCGCAAGTGGTTGGGCGCCGATAAGGAATGGCTGGTCCAATATTGCAAAGAAGAGCTCAAGAAGGCCCACTTTGACTATCTCCTCTTCGGTCATCGGCATTTACCGATCGATATGGAAGTGGGTACGAATAGCCGCTACGTGAACCTCGGTGATTGGATCACGTACTTCACATATGCCACCTTCGACGGAACGGACCTGATGTTGATGAAGCGAATGAGCGACGGTGCGCTCGAAGGGGATGTCCGGATCAGCGGTGGCCCTGCCGTTCAGTAAGCTCTAAAAGGAACAGGAGCAGGGGCAATTGCTCGTCTTGAGCATCGCCGTATCGCTCCATGCCGAAGGGACCTTTCAGTAGGAGGGAATTACGCGCCCTCGCTCCTGCTTACTGCTCCAATTTCTTCCCCAGCAACGCCACCAGATCCACCAAGCGTGAGCTATAGCCGTATTCGTTGTCATACCAACCCATCACCTTCACCATGTTCCCAACCACGCTGGTGAGTTGTGCATCGTAGATGCAGCTGTGCGGGTCACCCACGATGTCCACGCTCACGATGGGATCTTCGGTATAACGTAGAATACCTTTCAGCCTACCCTCTGAAAGTTGCTTGAAGTAGGCGTTGATCTCTTCTGCCGACTTCAAGTTCTTCACACGGCAGGTGATGTCGGTGATGGAACCATCGGGAACAGGAACCCGGATACCACCGCCACCCAAGCGACCATCGAGTTCGGGGAAGATGCGTGTGATGGCCTTGGCCGCTCCCGTGGTTGTCGGGATCATGGATACAGCCGCCGCTCGTGCACGGCGCAGATCTTTGTGCGGTGCATCGTGCAGACGCTGATCACCCGTATAGCTGTGAATGGTGGTGATGAAACCATCCTCGATGCCGCACAATTCATGGATACCCATGATCATCGGCGCCGCGCAGTTCGTGGTACATGATGCATTGGAAATCATCGTATCCGAAGCTTCCAAGATGTGCTCGTTCACACCCAAGACGACGCTCTTGATATCGGCATCCTTGGCAGGGGCGGAGAGCACGACCTTCTTGGCGCCGGCTTTCAAATGCGCACCCGCACTTTCGCGTGTCAGGAAATGACCTGTGCTTTCGATCACCACATCGATGCCGAGCTTGGCCCATGGCAAATTGGCCGGGTCCTTCTCTGCGAACGCCTTCACCTTCTTTCCGCCGAGTATCAGGTGTTCCGCATCATGGCCTACTTCACCTTGGAACACCCCATGCACGGAATCGTACTTGTAGAGATGTGCCAGTGTGAGGTTGTCCGTAAGGTCGTTGACGGCAATGAGTTCGATGTCCTTCCGATCTTGTAGGATGCGCGCTGTGACACGACCGATCCGTCCAAATCCATTAACAGCTAACCGTAGCATATGCGTGAAGAATTAGAGCATGGCACAGTGTTGCGCACATGCGGTATGATGTTGAAAGAAGATCGGCCGAGGAATGCTCCGTTCTTCAACTTGCAAGGTCGAAGAGATGCTTCTCCGCATGGTAGCTGCTACGTACGAGTGGTCCGCTCTCCACGTAGCGGAAGCCTTTGGCCATGCCCACTTCCTTGAACCGCGCGAACCGGTCCGGATGAATGAACTCCGCTACTGGCAAGTGCGCTTTTGTCGGTTGCAGGTATTGGCCGAGTGTTAGGATGTCCACGCCCACGCTGCGCAGATCGTCCATGCTCTCTTCCACCTCTTGGTCGCTTTCGCCCAGCCCGAGCATGATGCCGCTCTTGGTGCGAAGTCCTGCACGCTTGGACCGCATCAACACTTCGAGGCTGCGATCGTACTTGGCCTGCACGCGCACTTGCTTCGTGAGGCGACGTACGGTCTCCAGATTGTGCGATAGGATGTCCGGTGCTGCTTCGGTCACCACGGAGAGATTCTCCCACTTCCCTTGGAAATCGGGGATCAAGGTCTCCATCGTAGTTGCCGGTGTGCGCCGACGGATCGCACGGATCGTGCGTGCCCAAATGTCGCTGCCTCCATCCTTCAGGTCGTCGCGGTCCACGCTGGTGATCACACAGTGCTTCAAGCCCATCAGCTCCACGCTGCGGGCAACGCGAGCTGGTTCGAACGGATCCACCGCATCAGGCCTTCCCGTAGCAACGGAGCAGAAACCGCAACTGCGTGTACACACATTCCCGAGGATCATGAACGTGGCCGTGCCTGCGCCCCAGCATTCGCCCATGTTGGGACAATTGCCGCTTTGGCAGATGGTGTGCAGCTTGTGCTCACCGACGATCTCGCGCACCTTGCGGTAGCTCTCGCCTGTGGGCAACTTCACACGCAACCAGTCAGGGCGCTTTACCCGCTCTGCTCCCTCCTTCACAGCGATCTCGCTCATTGGGTGAACTTCTTGCCGAATTGTAAGGCCAGATAAAATTCGAAAAAGAACTGCTTGTTCGTCACGTCCTCCAACTCGGCCATGATGGGTACAACGGTCGGGTAGGCATCAATGGTCGCACCGACTTCGATCCCTTTCACGCCGGTGACCTGGCCCGAATACTCGAAACTCAGCGCCAAGCGGGCGAAGCCTCCGGGATACAGCTTCATCTGGTTGACGCCACTGAACCAGGATGCCCGACCGTAGATGTTCTGCACATCATGCACCGCTGGATCGTACTTTTCCACTACGATGTTCTCGTATGGGATCCGGTCCGGTTTGCCGATCTGGAGATAGACCGGTTTCAACAAGCCCAACGATGGGCCGACGCTCCAGATGAAATTCACTTCGGCACCCGACCGCCGGATCTTATCGGTGATCTGCCACTTGCGGCCATAGGTGGGGCGCACGATCAACAGGGCGTTCTGTTTGCCGTAGAAATAGCCGCGCGAATCCTCGTAGTACGGGTTGAAGCTCTTCACCTCCTTGGGGTGCTTCATGCCCACCAGCTCAACGCCCAGAAGGCGCCTGTCCCGGGCTGTGCGGTACTTGGCGTGGTAGAACTGCAGGCCCCAACCATCACCATGGATCAAGAGACCACCGATCAACTCACGTCGGTAGGGTACTCTGGACTCCTCGTATATGGTCTGTTGGGCCGTGGCGGGGGCCAAAGCGAACAGGAACAGTGTGAGGAGGAGGAGTGTACGCATCGATGCGCAGGCCAACAAAGCTACGAACTCAACGCTACCTTGGCCTGCGTTGGTACCGGGCGACATCCGAATACCGGAACTTAGCATGCCTATCATGGATACCTCGAAAGTGATCTACCTCGGCGAACTGCGCACGGAGGCCATACATGTCCGCAGCGGTGTGCAACTGATCACCGATGCGCCGCCGGACAACCAAGGTCGCGGCGAAGCCTTTTCACCTACCGACCTGCTGGCCACCTCCTTGGCCAGTTGCATGATCACGATCATGAGCATTGCCGCACGGGACAAGGGCATTCCTTTGATCGGACTCAGCGCCCGCGTGGTAAAACACATGACACCGGCCCCACGTCGGGTGGAACGGATCGAAGTGCATCTGGAACTGGACGGTACCGGTCTGGGGGACCGCGAGCGAAGTATACTTGAGCATGCAGCCCGCACCTGCCCCGTGGCGCGCAGCCTGCGGGAGGACCTTGTCCAGGACATCCAATTCACCTACCGGTGATAGTGGGCGGCATGTAAACAAGCAAGCCCGGACCAATGGCCCGGGCCTTGAATTCTTAGCAGGGAGTAATGGACCGTTAGACCTGCTTTTCGGAGGGAACCTTGTTCACCTTACCATAAGCGGGGCACGAATGGGAGGAACTGCAGGCCGTAAGCACCGCACTGGCTACCACTACTGCGACGATCAACTGGAACACCTTTTTCATCGTTCGTTCGTTTGTTTCCCTTCGACTGGTTGCCTTACTACGCGTCCGGTCGCACAAAGTTAGCCTGCGGAACGAAAAGCCCTTCAAAATGTTTCAACACAGGGTTTGTCGATCTTCGGGACCCGTTATGTCACCAACCGATAACGCAACGCTACGACCCGATATTGGCGAGGGTTGGTACGAACCTCTCGCTGCGGAGTTCCAAGCGGACTATTTCGCACAACTACAGGCGTTCCTCTTGGAGGAAAGGGCTCACAACACGGTTTTCCCAAAAGCGCGGGACATCTTCGCCGCCTTCAATGCCACCCCTTTTGATCGGGTCCGGGTAGTGATCTTGGGGCAGGACCCTTATCACGGGCCCGGCCAGGCACATGGCCTGAGTTTCTCCGTGCCTAAGGACATTGCACCACCGCCTTCGTTGATCAACATGTTCAAAGAGATCCACCGGGACTTGGGCCTAACGAACACGGCGACAGGCGACCTTACCCCTTGGGCGGAGCAAGGTGTGCTCCTTTTGAACGCAACCCTTACCGTGCGCGCCAACAAGGCCGGTTCACACCAAGGACGTGGTTGGGAACGTTTCACCGATGCCGTGATCCGCGCCATTTCAGAACATAGCAGCGGGGCGGTATTCCTGCTCTGGGGCCGCTTTGCCCAGCAGAAAGCAGAGCTGATCGACATGGAACGGCACTATGTGCTGCAGGCTCCCCACCCCTCTCCACTTTCGGCCCATCGCGGGTTCAATGGTTGCGGGCATTTCTCCCAAGTGAACGAACTGCTCGTTGCCCAAGGGAGACTGCCCATTGATTGGTCGCTCACATGAACCGATCCTGCTGGCATTGGGTCGTGTTGCTGTGCCTGTTCCTGCCGGGCCTTCTGCCTGCCCAACGCCATGCAGTACAGTTCACACCGGACATTGATGTGCCCAAGAAGTGGACACGCCCTATAGAGGTAGCCTCCAATGACCTTGTCCAAGGTGCGGTGGGTCAACAGATCGCCCTTTTGCATGGCAAAGGCTATCTGGAAGCCACCATCGACACCTGTTACACCAGTGGCGATACCAGCATCTGTCCGATCGCTTTGGGAAAGTCTTATCGGTGGGCACGCTTGTCTTCCACGGGCGTTGCAGCAGAGGTTGCCAGCGAGGCACACTTTCGGGAAGCACTCTACGTGGGAACACCCGTAGATCCCAAGCAAGTGGGCCGTTTGTTCACTGATCTTTTGCAGCGCAGCGAGAACTTCGGATATCCATTTGCACGGGTCTGGCTCGACAGCATTCGCGAGGAGGGCGCCGGACTGGTTGCTGCATTGCGCCTCGACCAAGGCCGGATGGTCCGTTTCGATAGCATTATTGTGAAGGGGACAGCGCGCACGAACCTGCGCTACTTGCATGCCTCCATCGGCATTCGCCCCGGTGATGTGTACAACGAATCGCTCGTAAGGGGTGTGGAACAGCGATTGCGCGAGTTGCCGTTCATCACCCAACGTGAGCGACCCTACGTCCAGTTCACACCCGACAATACCAAGCTCTTCCTCTTCCTCGATGAAAAGAAGGCCAGTTCCATTAACGGTGTACTGGGGCTTCAGCCTGATGCCGTGACGGGCAAGGTGGTGCTGACCGGTGATCTGGACCTGCGCTTGCGCAACGCGCTGAAACGTGGCGAGGCCATAGACCTGAACTGGCGCCGTTTGGCGAATGCCACGCAGGACCTGAAGGTGCATGGGAACCTGCCTTTCCTATTCAACACACCTTTCGGTGTGGACGGAAGCCTGAAGCTCTTCAAACGCGACACGACCTTCCTTGAACTAACGGCGCGAGCAGGACTGGAATACCTCTTGGCGCAAGGTGATAAGGTCACCTTGTTCGTGAACACGAAGAGCAATGATCGGTTGGGCTCCAACGCCATCACGCAGCCCGGGCTGGCCGATGTGAAGGTCTTCAGCTACGGCCTCGGGGTGTTCCGGGAACGGTTCGATTACCGGTTCAACCCACGGCGCGGGCATTCGGTCCAACTGGAGGGATCCGCAGGACGCAAGCGCACCAGCCAAGCGGTATTCGGTGCGTTGGAGATCGCCCCGGAGATCACCACGGTACAGCTTGAAGTGACCGGCGCCGCAGTGGGCCACGTCCCGTTCGGCAGGCGCAATACCATACGGCTCGTTGCGCAGGGCGGCCGGATGGTGAACGACGACCTCTACGTGAACGAACTCTACCGCATGGGTGGCCTCAAGACCCTGCGCGGCGTGAACGAGGCGTCGATCCTGTGTTCATCCTACCTTATCGGAACCGTGGAATACCGCTTCGTGTTCGAGGAGAACTCCAACTTCTTCCTCTTCGTGGACCAAGCGTGGTGGGAGACCACCGTGAAGGACAACTTTGCCACGGATACGCCGCTGGGATTCGGACTTGGCACAACATTCGAAACGAAAGCCGGACTTTTCAGTCTCACCTACGCGCTGGGGCAGGAGTTCGATAACCCGGTGCAGTTACGCGGCGGGAAAGTGCACTTCGGATTCATCAGTTTGTTCTGAGGCGCTTCCACATTATCCCGTTCGGCCCGCGCCGTAACAATTCGACCCTTCAATAGCGAAGGCCTGTAGGCTCCATAAAGCCTGCAAGCCTGCGCTATTAAAATGAACGGTACGCGAACGAATGCTAAAGGAACTGGATGGGCATGGGTGACATGATCGCTTGAAGGACTGTGGTGCTGATCTTGGGAATACTATCAGAGCAGCGCGTATTGCACCCGTTCATTTTGTCAGGATCTATTGTGGTTGGTGATCGTTATGAGTAGATCGATGGCTGCGGTAGTGCTCGGTCATCCGGATCATTCCTTGTGTGATGGTCGGTCCAGTTTCGAGCTGTCCCTTGTTCCGGCAGACAACTCTCGACCGGATCACCCCTTCCTACAATACCCACTTAGGGTACGCGCAGGGCGACCTGTTCTCGGGCCAGCCCTTCAACCAAAGGGACTTCACCTCGTAAGATAAGCATACTGGGCTTGTGGAAAGGTACCTTCGGGCACCATGGTGCGCGCTGTTGCTCTGATAGCTGCGGTTTGCTCGACGCTATTCGTCGCGGGCAAACCCACCGACCCACCGAAACAAGGTATCATCGACCTGCTGATGGAGTACATGCAGGCACGGTATCCCGAGTCCACGGATGCAACGGACCTGCTCTACATTTCCATTCACCGGCAAGCCTTGTTCCATGTGCGCAATGGCCGCTTGCTCGCGGAATACCCGATCGCCACGGCACTTGCCGGGTTGGGCAGTGAGCAGGACAGCTATCGCACACCCACCGGGTTGCATCGGATCAACGAGAAGTTCGGCGATGGTGTTCCCCCGCTCGGGATCTTGAAGGATCGCAAATTCACCGGTGAATTCGCCGATCCGGACTTCGCTGGCGTGGACAAGGACTGGATCACCTCCCGCATCCTTTGGTTGGAAGGCTTGGAGGTGGGCATGAACAAAGGCGGCAACCGGGACAGTCATGCACGATACATCTATATCCACGGTACCGCCAACGAAAAGTCCATTGGAACAGCGAGTTCCATGGGTTGCATCCGCATGCTGAACAGCGATGTGATCACGTTGTATGGGCAGGTGCCTGTTGGCGCTTTGGTGGTGATCCTGGATAACTGAGGCTCGACACCTTCCAAGGCGTTGCTCGCTTGAAATTCGGGTGCAACACAAACCTCCTTCGTTTATTGGTCGAATAGTTGGTCCCGACCTATAGAAGGATTAGTTTCGAACTACCTAACGCTTTAACATGCGTCGGTCCCGGAAGGAACGGTTACATAGCGCACTTCAAAGGAGGTACCGCCGCCCTTCAATGGTGTACGTACTTCGGCAACTATGATTACGAACACCATATCGAGGCCGCAACGGTCGATCAAAGTGGTCTCGTTTACATAGCGGGCGAGACCGCAAGCACCACCTTACCGGTAATGCCAAGTACGTTCTACAGCTACTATCCACCCACTATCGCAGTGAACGACGGCGTGGACAACGATGGTTCCATCGCCATGTTCAAACCGGTGGACGATGTGATGGGATGGTGTACCTACTTCGGTGGTATCGCGGGCAACCTTCCGGAGCGCATTCGAACGCTAGTAACCAAAGAGGGAGCGCTCTTTGCAGGCGGCACCACCTCCAAATTCACTGACCTCGCCTCTTCCTTCCCATTGCAGTACAACGGGATACCGGGCAGCTTCTACGATGACATTTTGGGTGACTTGACAACCCCGACCCAGGATGTGTTCCTAACCAAGTTCTGCACACCATGGTCTGATCTTGCAGCGGATGGAGAGAAATCTATAAACCCTATGGATGAAGGGTCGGCAGACCTTCTAAGAGTTTGGTGGGCCGATGCAATGCTCCATGTCCGAGGGGTGGATGAGAATGGTCTGGTGCAGTGCTTCGCCTCCGACGGGCGAATGGTTTTGGCCCAACGGCTTATGTCCGGTACCCACTATGGTGTACAAATGCTGGATGTGGGAAGTTTAGCGACTGGCATTTATATTCTCGTAACCCCCTCCGGTGATCGCAGCAAGTTCTTGGTGCCATGAGGGCCCAGTTCGGTTTACTTACTGTTGTGAACTTGATCTCTGCCACAGCCCAGTACTGGTCTGATGCAGGGATGCAGATCGATGCAGTCGGGGAGATAGGCCGCTTCTATGTTGATTCAGCGAACAACAAACTTTACAGCGCCGGTATTTGGGTTGAAGGGATGGGACAACCGGACCAATCGCTGCGTTACACGGTTCTGAATGGTACCGAATGGTCGCTCTCGGTTCCGCTTGACAATCTTCCTTGGTCCATCGTCAACTACCACGATACCCTCTTTATGGGCGGTGACTTTACGGGGTCAATGGCATGATCATACCGTATGCCGCTTGCATGGTGAACGGGGTATGGCAGAGCTGTGGCTCCTTCGATAACGCGGTTCGGCGCTTCAAGGTGGTGGATGATGAACTGTATGCACTTGGGCCGTTCTCCACCATCAATGGAACCCCTTGCCAAAGCTTTGCCAAACGGGTGGGCAGCGGCTGGGAGTGCGTGGGCGATCTTAACTGCAGCGGCTGCCTGCCCATCGATATCGTGCGCTACCAAGGGCGGCTGGTCGTGAGCGGGACCATCGCGTTCGACGGTAACCCCTATCGATACATTGTGCAATATGTGGACGAAGAATGGGTCCCGGTAGGCCCGCAAGGCATCTATGGTGGGTTGAGCGGTGCTGGCCAAATGGCCATTTATCAGGGCGAGCTATATGTAGGCGGCCTAATACCCCTTAGCGCAGGTAACGCCGGATTCGCCCTCCAGAAATGGAATGGTAGCGTGTGGAGGCAGGTGGGCGAAGGCTTGCAGGATGGAACGGGCGGCACCGGGCAGAACATCAAGGTGAAAGACCTGCTGGTACATGATGGCAAGCTTTTCGCGTGCGGTGGCTTCACTTACGCAGGGCACGAGTACGCACCGCGCATCGCTACGTGGGATGGTGTGGAATGGTGCTCTGTTGGCGGGAACTTCGGGGAAAATGAGGTAACGGCCATGGCCTTCTACAACGACACGCTTTACGTGGGCTGCGGATAGGATGCGGTCGTGGATGGTCAGCAGAGCGTGGGTATCGCCAAATTCATTGCCCCGGCGTTCGAGAACAATTGCAGCGGTGAGGTATCGACCGGCGAAACCACCGAGTCCATCCACCCCGACCTTCAGCCCTTGAACAGTGGGCGTTTCCGCATGGATGGCTTTATGCCGAATGGAGTTATACCGTTTCGCAATTCGTAATGGCCCGATCTCGCCATACGGCTCATCGAGCCAAACGTATTGTCTCACGCGCACTTACCACTTCTAAGTCCAGCCCAGCCTTGGGGCTGTCCTGAACTAAGAATTGGTATTATCACCTTCTTGGATGCGCTGGGTCGTGTAACGGCGCAGTACGCCTACAGAGGCGAAGAGGTGTTCGAGATAGCTGGTCTTCCAACAGGCATCCAACTCGTTCTGTTACCCAATGGGTCGGCACATCGTTCGGTGAACCTGGACTAATAGGCACTTACAGCTGCCGCTTGGGTGAGCTCGTGGTACTCCTTGGTCACTGTGCCTTGCGCTGGCCCTAACTTCGCATCGCATGGATGCAGTATCACTTCTTCTCGGTCTGTTGTTTGGTGTTCTCGTTGGCGCGGTGGGCTTCGCTTTGTGGCAGCGCGGCAGGGACATCGGTGCTGCACAATTGCTCCGCGAACAACACGCACAGGAACGCGCAGACCTGGAACGGCGGTTGAACGAGCACGCGCAATTGGCCAACGACCGCACCCGCGAAGCCATGGACCGGAACGCGCAACTCGCAGGCGAAGTGGAACGCAATCGCGGACTCCAGGAGAAGTTGGACAACCAGAAAGCCGATCTTGAAAAGGCACAGGCACGCATGACCACCGAATTCGAGGTGATCGCCAACAAACTGCTCACCGCGCGCGGCAAGGAGTTGAACGAGCAGCAACAGGAGAAGCTGGGGACGATACTGCGACCCTTGAACGACAGCATCCAAAAGTTCGAGAAGCAGGTGCGTGATGCCTATGAGATGGAAGGCAAGGAACGCCACCTGCTGAAGAGCGAAGTAGCCAAGTTGGTGGAGCAGAACCAACGGCTGAGCAAGGATGCAGACAACCTGACGAAAGCCTTGAAGGGAGATTCACAGGCCCAAGGCGCGTGGGGTGAAATGCTCTTGGAGAAATTGCTGGATGGTTCGGGCTTGGTAAAGGGTCAGGAATACAGCATGCAGGAGAGCACCACGCTCGCTGATGGTTCGCGCTTGCGGCCGGATGCGGTGATCTTCCTACCCGACGGAAAGCATCTGGTGATCGATTCCAAGGTTTCTTTGCTGCACTACGAACGCTTTACCGCGAATACCGACGAAGCCGACCGCGACCGCCTGTTGAAACAGCATGTGGAGAGCTTGCGTGCGCACGCGAAGGGCTTGGGCGAAAAGAACTACACCAAGCTTTACGACCTACAAGCCGTGGACTTCGTGTTGATGTTCGTTCCTATCGAACCCGCCTTCCTGCTGGCCTTGCGGGAACGACCTGAGATCTTCCAAGAAGCCTATGACCGCCAGGTGGTGATGGTGACCCACAGCACCTTGATGGCGACACTGCGCACCGTGCATGGGATCTGGAAGAACGAACGGATAGCGAAGAACCACGTTGCCATCGCAGAACGCGCGGGGTCGCTCTACGAGAAATTCGTGGGCTTCACAGAAGATCTAGGGCGCATCGGCAAGAACGTGAACGATGCCAAGGAGAGCTATGAGAAGGCAATCGGAAAACTGAGCGAAGGACCAGGGAATCTGGTGCGTCAAGTGGAACTGCTGAAAGAGTTGGGGGCGAAAACGAACAAGGCCCTGCACCCGAAATTGCTGGAACGCGCGTTGGAACAGTCAACCGACCTGCTCAGATGAAGACGACCCGGATCATCGGCACTTTGCTATTCGGAGCTCTGCTCTTAGTGGGCTGCGCCTCTTCCATTCCGGTGGATAAGCGCGACAATTTCGCATACCTCTATGGGAAGGGTGGAGCGCAAATGCCCTTGCAAGCGCGGGTACACCACGTTTCACCGGACCGATCACGCATCTATTACAAGCTGAATACGAAGGACCTCTTGTACAAGAGCGATGGAACGGGAGGACCCTTCCATGCCGTAGTGCGCATCAGCTACGAATCGTACGATGCGTTCGGTTCCAAACTGTTGTTGGACAGCGCAAGCACCACCATCGATGACGAAAGCTTGGACCCGGCGGAGGACAAGGAGCTGATCGGCAGTATGGACCTGCGGCGGAAGGAGCAGCGAACGTTCGTACTGAAGATCATGGCCCGCGACATGAACCGCGACCAACAGAGCACCGTATTCCTCCGTGTAGAGAAGGACGGCGCCGGGGTCCGCCAGTATTTCATGCCTGTCGACACAGCACATGGACTGCCACTTTTCACGGATCATTTCAAAGGCGGCATCGTCCGGGTCCGTTGTGAAGTGTGCGCCGGGCAAGAGCTACAAGGATCACATTATCCTTCGAAGAACACTCTACCTGTTCCGGTCTTCACCACCAACACCTCAGGCACCCTACCCTCCGGGGAACCCGACAGCACTTTCCGTATTACGGTCGACAGTGAAGGTCTTTTCACCGTGGACCTGAGCCGACCGGGCATTCTTTACCTAAGACCCGATACTGCGCGTAACTCCGGATTCTCGTTGTTCTCGGTGGAGGATGCCTACCCATTGGTAGCAACGGAGAAGGACCTATTGAAACCGCTGCGCTACATCACGTCGAACCAGGAATTCGATCGCCTGGCGAAGTCGACCAATGTGCGGCAGGCCATTGAACGTTTCTGGATCGATGCCGCCGGCGACCGTGAGCGCGGGCGAGAAGCCATCCGGATCTATTATGGAAGGGTGGAGAACGCGAACCGCCATTTCACCTCCGAGGTGGAGGGTTGGCGAACAGACCGGGGCCTGGTCCATATCATCTTCGGCACACCCACTTCCATCTATAAGTCCGACCAGGGTGAAACGTGGATCTATGGTGAGGAGAACAACCTGATGAGCTTGACCTTCTCTTTCAGCAAGCGCAAAGGTCCCTTCAGCGATAACGACCTGGTCCTTCAACGCGACCCTTTGTTGAAAGGCGCCTGGTACCGCAACGTGGAAAGCTGGCGGAATGGGCGCGTGTACCAGAATTAGTGCGCCGCTGGCAATTGGCTGCTAGCCACTGGCCGGTCGGCGAACGACCTCTTCACCAATGGGTGGAACGCTCTTGACTGGAGGCTGGAGGTGCTGGAACTTACAGCTACCGTAGGAACCACGACCTTCGCGCCATGGCATCCAACGATATGGTCTGCGGCGTATGGCCGGTGATCGAAGCTTTGCGGGCAGGTAAGAACGTGGAGAAGTTGCTGATCCGCCGCGAGGCGGGTGGCGATGGGATCAAAGAGATCCGCCAATTGGCCTTGGACCGCGAGATCCCTTGGCAACCCGTGCCGTTGGAGAAGTTGGACCGCCTGACCAAGACCGAGCACCAAGGGGTGATCGCCTTCTTGAGCCAAGTGGAGGAGCAGGACCTTAACGAAGTGATCAGCATGGCCTACGAGCGCGGAGAAACTCCATTGATCGTTGCCCTGGACAGCGTGACCGACGTTCGGAACATGGGTGCTATTGCCCGCAGTACCGAATGCTTTGGTGCACATGCCCTGCTTGTCCCGAAGATGGGCACCGCACGCTTGGGACCCGATGCCGTGAAAAGTTCTGCAGGTGCTTTACTGCGGAAACCTGTTTGCAGGGTGGCGCGCCTGACCGATGGCCTGCGCGTTGCCAGAGATCATGGGTTACGCATCGTGGCCTGTACCGAAAAAGGCACCTTGGCCTTGGACGATGCCGAACTCCATGGCCCCCTCGTGATCGTGATGGGTTCCGAGGATGAGGGCATCAGCGATGCCGTGTTGCGCATGGCGGACGACCTCGTGAACATACCCATGGCCGGCTCGATCGGGTCCCTGAACGTTTCGGTCGCCACCGGTATCGTGCTGCACGCTACGCTGCGGAAGCGCATAGCGAAGAGCTGACCCCGAAGTCCTTACTGAATTTCCAGGCCTTTGGCTTGCACGTTCGACCAATCGGTCGAGTGGTTCGTCGCACCGCGAACCTTTCCCGTCGAATTCCGGTACAAGCGGCACAGATCTGAAACAACGGTCGGCCCCATGGACCACTCATCCAAGGCCTTCCAAGAACGAAAAGGACCATGCAGCACCGTACTTTCCACGGGCAACTGGCTACGGCCATCATAGCATTTGTGCTGACCTCCACAGGAGGTCTAGCACAGGCACCACCTCAGCGCCACTCCACCGTTCTCCAAGTACAGGGACTCACGTCCACGATGCGCGATGGCCTGTCGCAAGACCTACGGCGCGATGGGCATTTCAGGATCGCATTCGCCTGCGTACCCGCCGGCATACTGGTCCTTGAGCCGATCGGCACAGACCGCCGACAGAGCGCAGAAACCGCTGTGCTTCCCTTGGTACAACAACGCATAGCACCCAGTGCCATTAGGACCACGACGATGGACCGCACCGCCGCTGAAGCACAATGTGCCCAGGCACGTAACCGATGAACCGACCGATCATGTACGCTCCCCTAAGATCGATACGGGCCTCGCTCCCAGTAGGCCTCGTTGCCTTTGCATTACTGATCGGCGGTAAGGCCATGGCGCAGTTGGCCGTGACCTCACAAAGCGACCTCCAACAATTGGCCGGCGCGATCACCGGACCTGGTGTCCAGATCCTGAACCCAACGATCACCTGCCATGCGCTTGGCTTTGGTGAATACGATTACACCGGGACACTGACCTCCCTGGACGAAGGCGTGATCCTCACCTCCGGACGGATCACGGATGCCATCGGACCGAACAACGTGGAGAACACCACCTTCCAAGCGAACACCAACGGCGATGCCATCCTGAACACTGTGACCGGGCGTACGACACGTGACGCGTGCCGTCTCGAATTCGATATCATCCCGAGCGGGGATAGCCTAAGCTTCGACTTCACTTTCGCCAGCGAAGAGTACAACGAATGGGTGGGATCGCAGTTCAACGACGTGTTCGGGTTCTTCATTAGTGGTGCGGGTATCACCGGGGATCCCGGCATCGGCAGCGACAAGAACATCGCGCTCATTCCGGGCACGGTCCAAGCCGTCACGATAAACAACGTGAACAACGGCTCTAACGCGGCCTATTATTTCAACAATGCCGGTGGTCCGGACATCCAGTACGATGGATACACACTCGGCTTGAAGGCCGTATCCGTGGTACAACCCTGCCAGACCTATCACCTGAAGTTGATCGTTGCCGATGCGAGCGACCGCAAATTCGATAGTGGCGTGTTCATTGAACGCATCAAGAGCAACCAAGTGGTGATGACAAGCCACACCTTGAGCGGCGACCCGGACATGGTGGAAGGCTGCAACCCGGGATGGGTCACCTTCACACGTCCTGCTCCACGGCCACAACCGCTGAACTTGGTCTACTACCTGCAAGGCACGGCGACGAACGGAACCGACTATTCCGCCATCGGCAACGTGAGCCCGGCAGTTGCGAAGACCGTGACCATCCCGGCCAACCAGACATCGGTGAATGTGAACGTGGTTCCGCTCTCCGATGTGCTGGACGAATCAACGGAATACCTCCGATTCATTCTCGGGAACCCCTACTGTCCTGCCCAGCAACTGGACACGCTCATCTTCAACATCGTCGATACGATGGTCGCTAACGTGACCCCGGCCAATACAACGATATGTAGTGGCGGATCCGTTCAGTTCCAAGTGACCGGCGGCGCCAGCTATGCGTGGAGCCCTGCCACCGGATTGAGTTGTACGACCTGCGCAAACCCTATCGCAACGCCTACGGTAACGCGCAACTATACCGTGGTGGTGACCGATGGTACCTGCACGCGCACGGTGACCAGGCAGATCCGTGTCAGCAATCCCGTACTGTCCAGTGTAGTGACCGCGCCCCTGTGCAACGGTCAGTCCAACGGTGCAGTGAGCCTATCGGTTTCCGGTTCGATCGCGCCATACACTTATGCATGGACCGGACCGAACGGTTTTACCGCGAATACGGAGGACCTGGTCAACATCGCCGCCGGTACATATACCTTGAACTTCACGGATGCCGCTGGGTGTTCGCGAAGCCAGAGCTTCAACGTGGGATCACCTGGCGCCTTGAGCGCTGCACTCACGCCATCCATCCTGCCGTTCGGAGAGAACATCACCTGTTTCGGTGCCTCGACGGGCACCATCAACGCGAACATCACCGGAGGTACGGGACCCTATGCCACGGCATGGACCGGACCGAACGGTTTCACGGCGAACACGCAGAACCTCACTTCTTTAGCGGCGGGTCCTTACACCGCGAATATCACGGACGCGAACGGTTGCACCTTCTCTACGGGGTACACGCTTACACAACCTGGAGCGCTGGCCCCTACCACAGGAAGCATCACGAACGTTTCGTGCTTCGGAACCAACATCGGCACGGCCACGGCAAGCATCGTTGGTGGTGTGCCGCCCTATTCATACAGTTGGAACTCTGCACCCGCACAATCCACCGCAACGGCGACCGGACTCCCTTCAGGTAGCTACACGGCAACCGTGACCGATGGCTACGGTTGCACCAGGACGGCCAACGCAACGATCACTGGACCGGCACAGACCCTTTCGACCTCGGTCTCGGGTACCATCAACGTGAGCTGCTTCGGTGGCACCAGCGGCGGCACTACGGTGAATGCATCCGGTGGCACATCACCCTATTCGTTCAGCTGGAACACTTCACCTGTACAAAGCATTGCCACAGCGACCAACCTTACGGCAGGGACCTGGACCTGCACGGTGACCGATGCGAACGGATGCTCCACGACCCGCACCGTGACCATCACTCAACCTGTGGCACCGTTGAGCAGCAGCCTCAGCGCGCAGACCAACGTGGGATGCTTCGGCGCCACGACCGGCAGTGCTACAGCGGCCGCTGCAGGTGGAACCGCTCCTTACGCCTACTCCTGGAACACATCACCCGCACAGACCGGAGCTACTGCCAACACTCTCATCGCAGGAACATGGACCTGCACCATTACGGACGCCCGTGGATGCACCACAACGCAAAGCGCTATCATCTTACAACCTTCCGTTGGACTGAGCAGCATCATCAGCGCACAGACCAACGTGGGATGCTTCGGTGCAGCAACCGGCAGTGCGACGGTCACTGGCCTTGGTGGAACGGCTCCCTATTCCTACAGCTGGAACACTACGCCCGTGCAAACCGGCGCAACGGCGAACAATCTTTCAGCCGGGGTGCGCATGTGCACCACTACCGATGCGAACGGATGCAGCACAACACGTAGCGTAACGATCACACAACCCACAGCTGCATTGAGCAGTAGTGTGAGCGCACAGACCAACATCGGTTGCTTCGGTACTGCCACCGGCGCCGTGGCCGTCACTGCTTCTGGTGGTACATCGCCTTACTCGTTCATCTGGAATACGACGCCCGTGCAAAACACAGCGTCGGCATTGAACCTTCCTGCTGGCGTTTGGACATGCACGATCACGGATGCGAGCGGATGCAGCACCACGCGCAATGTCAACATCACCCAACCCGCAGTCGCCTTGGGTAGTAGCGTGGGCGCGCAAACGAACGTGGGATGCTTCGGCGGGTCCACCGGTAGCGCTAGCGTCACAGGGACCGGCGGCATTTCGCCCTATTCCTATGATTGGAACACGACACCGGTGCAGAACAGTGCAACCGCCAACAACCTCGCCGCAGGAACGTGGACATGTAACATCACCGATGCGAATGGATGTTCAACTACGCGCAACATCACCATTACACAACCTTCGGTCGCCCTCAGCAGCAGCATCAGTGCGCAGACCAACGTAGGATGCTTCGGGGCAAACACCGGCAGCGTGACCGCGGCAGCGGCGAATGGAACAGCGCCCTACTCCTACACCTGGAACACCACGCCCCCACAAAGCGGTGCCACAGCGAACAACCTCGCCGCTGGCACTTGGTCGTGCACCATCAACGATGCGAACGGATGTCCAGCGATACGTAACGTCACCATCGCGCAACCTGCAGCCGCCCTCAGCAGCAGTATCAGTTCACAGACCAACGTAGGATGCTTCGGGGCAAACACCGGTAGCGCAACTGTTGTCGCCGCGAACGGAACAGCACCCTACTCCTTTACCTGGAACACCACGCCCGCACAAAGCGGCGCAACCGCCAGCAACCTCGCAGCAGGAACGTGGACATGCACCATCACCGATGCGAGCGGATGCTTAACGACACGCAACGTCACCATCACTCAACCAACAGCCGCGCTCAGCAGCAGCACCAGCAGCCAGACCAACGTTGGATGCTTCGGCGCCGGTACGGGTAGTGCAACTGTCGCCGCCACGAACGGGACGGCGCCATATTCCTTCAGCTGGAACACCGTTCCAGCGCAGAACAGTGCAACCGCCAGCAACCTCGCAGCAGGCACATGGACATGCACCATGACCGATGCCAACGGATGCACGACATCGCGCAACGTGACCATTGCGCAACCGACGGCCGCATTGGGCAGCGCTATCACCTCGCAAACGAATGTGGGATGTTCGGGGGCCACAACAGGTAGCGCGACGGTATCCGGGAGCGGTGGAACAACACCGTACACGTTCAGCTGGAATACGACGCCACTGCAAACCAGCACGACCGCCAGCAACCTTGCCTCAGGAACATGGACCTGCACCATTACCGATGCTAGTGGCTGCACTACAACACAGACCGTCAGCATCACCCAACCCGCTGCGGGTTTGACCAGTAACGTTGTGGTACAGACGAACGCAGGTTGTTTCGGCGGCGCCACGGGTAGTGCCACCGTCTCCGCAGCAGGCGGTACCTCGCCATACTCCTACAGTTGGAACACTCTACCTGTACAGACCAGCGCCACGGCCATCAACCTATCGGCCGGTACGCGCATTTGCACGATCACCGATGCCAACGGTTGCACGACCACACAAAGCGTTACCATCACTCAACCCGCAGCAGCGATCGGCATTAGCGTAACAGCCCAGACCAACGTGGGATGCTTCGGTGCAGCAGCCGGTAGCGCTGCCGTCAGCGCCACAGGTGGAACATCACCCTATTCGTTCAGCTGGAATACGACACCCGTGCAAAGCACTGCATCCGCAACGAACCTCCCTGCCGGGACTTGGACCTGCACGATCACCGATGCGAACGGATGCGCCGCGACGCGCAATGTATCCATCACACAACCGACTTCCATACTGGGAAGTCTGCTGAGCGTGCAGACGAACGTGGGTTGCTTCGGTGCCGCGACTGGAGCCGCAACCGTGAATGGTCTAGGTGGTACCGCACCGTATGCTTTCAATTGGAACACTGCACCCGCCCAGAACAATGCAACGGCCAACAACCTTGCGGTAGGTACCTGGACCTGCACGATCACCGATGCCAATGGTTGCTCCACGACACGGAGCGTCACCATCACACAACCCGGTGCCGCACTCAGCAGCAGTTCGGGCACACAAACCAACGTCGGGTGCTTCGGCAGCAATTCTGGTAGCGCTACAGTGACCATAGCAGGTGGCACAGCGCCGTACTCCTATAGCTGGAACACCACTCCGGTCCAGACGAGTGGTACGGCGATCAACCTTTCCGCTGGGACTTGGATCTGCACCATCACCGATGCCAACGGTTGCTCGGCCGCGCAAAGCGTCACCATCACACAACCCGCTGCGGCTTTGAGCAGTAGCGTGATAACCCAGTCCAACGTAGGATGCTTTGGAACAACCAACGGTAGTGCAACGGTAAGTGCTGCGAATGGGACAGCGGCTTACTCCTACAGCTGGAATACCGTTCCTGTTCAGAGCACCGCCACTGCCAGCAACCTCACTGCTGGTGCTTGGACCTGTACGATCATCGATGCCAATGGGTGCACGGCCACCCGCGTTGCGACCATAACACAACCAGCCGCTGCGTTGAGCAGCAGCATCGGCGCGCAAGCGAACGTGGGATGCTTCGGCGGCACAACCGGCAGTGCCACGGTGAGCATTTCAGGGGGAACCGTGCCGTACACGTACAACTGGAACACGACACCTGCACAGACCAGTGCTTCTGCCACTAACCTCGCTGCTGGTAATTGGACCTGCACCATCACTGATGCGAATGGATGTACGACGACCCGCAATGTGACCATTACGCAACCGGCGGCGGCGTTGACCAGCAGCATTAGCGCACAAAGCAACGTGGGGTGCTTCGGTGCTGCATCCGGTAGTGCAACCGTGGCGGTCTCCGGTGGATCAACACTATACGCCTACCTGTGGAACACTGCTCCGGTGCAGACAAGCGCTGCTGCGAACAACCTCATCGCCGGGACCTGGACCTGCACGATCACGGATGCCAATGGCTGTTCCACAACGCAAACAGCATCCATCACGCAGCCTTCCGACGCGTTGACCAACAGCATCAGCGCGCAAACCAACGTGGGATGCTTCGCTGCCGCTACGGGTAGTGCGTCACTGGCCGCTTCCGGTGGCACCGCGCCCTATGCTTACAACTGGAACACGACACCCGCACAGACCAGTGCTTCTGCCACCAACCTCACAGCCGGCAACTGGACCTGCACCATTACCGATGCCAATGCGTGTTCCACAACGCGCACTGTAACGATCACACAACCTGCTGCTGCACTTGCCCTGAATGGTGTTGTCACACCCGCTACCTGCGGTGGTGCTGCCAACGGTGCCGTGGATGCGACCATCAGTGGCGGTACCGCCCCGTATCCCACGTCCTGGACCGGACCCAATGGGTTCAACTCGAATGCGGTCGATATCACTGCACTCGGGTCAGGCGTGTACACCATCACCGTTTCCGATGCCCACGGATGCTCCGCTTCGCAGAGTTTCAATGTGGGACAGCCCGGCTTGTTCGCCATCAGCGGGAACACCAGCAACTACAACGGCTTTGGCGTGAGCTGCCCCGCAGCAACCGATGGAACCATCGCCCAGACCGTGACCGGTGGAACGACACCCTACACCCATCTCTGGAACGGACCCAACGGCTTTTCCGCTGCCACCGATGACATCACAGCGATCACCGCTGGCAGCTACACCTATGTGGTCACCGATGCCAACGGATGTTCCACTTCTGCTTCCTACACGCTCAACGCCCCTGCCCCACTTAGCGCTGTATTGTCCGCTCCGGTGGTGAACGGTGCTTGGAACGTGGGATGCAACGGAGCCAATACCGGCAGCATCAATGCTTCTGTCAGTGGCGGTGTATCGCCGATCTCCACTGCATGGACCGGCCCTTCCGGTTTCGCTGCTGCGACCGAGGATATCGCCAGCTTGATCGCAGGTACGTACGACCTGGTGATCACCGATGCCAACGGATGCAGCGCCAATGCAGCCAGCACTCTTTCGCAACCCACTGCCCTCTCCGGAAGCGGAACACAAGTGACCGCCGTGGATTGCTTCGGCAACAGCACCGGTGTAGCACAAATGGCCGCTGCTGATGGCACCGCACCCTATACCTACAGCTGGAACACCGTGCCAGTGCAAACATCCGCCACGGCGATCAACCTCTCAGCCGGCAACTGGACCTGCACCATTACCGATGCCAATGCGTGTTCCACAACGCGCACTGTAACGATCACACAACCTGCTGCTGCACTTGCCCTGAATGGTGTTGTCACACCCGCTACCTGCGGTGGTGCTGCCAACGGTGCCGTGGATGCGACCATCAGTGGCGGTACCGCCCCGTATCCCACGTCCTGGACCGGACCCAATGGGTTCAACTCGAATGCGGTCGATATCACTGCACTCGGGTCAGGCGTGTACACCATCACCGTTTCCGATGCCCACGGATGCTCCGCTTCGCAGAGTTTCAATGTGGGACAGCCCGGCTTGTTCGCCATCAGCGGGAACACCAGCAACTACAACGGCTTTGGCGTGAGCTGCCCCGCAGCAACCGATGGAACCATCGCCCAGACCGTGACCGGTGGAACGACACCCTACACCCATCTCTGGAACGGACCCAACGGCTTTTCCGCTGCCACCGATGACATCACAGCGATCACCGCTGGCAGCTACACCTATGTGGTCACCGATGCCAACGGATGTTCCACTTCTGCTTCCTACACGCTCAACGCCCCTGCCCCACTTAGCGCTGTATTGTCCGCTCCGGTGGTGAACGGTGCTTGGAACGTGGGATGCAACGGAGCCAATACCGGCAGCATCAATGCTTCTGTCAGTGGCGGTGTATCGCCGATCTCCACTGCATGGACCGGCCCTTCCGGTTTCGCTGCTGCGACCGAGGATATCGCCAGCTTGATCGCAGGTACGTACGACCTGGTGATCACCGATGCCAACGGATGCAGCGCCAATGCAGCCAGCACTCTTTCGCAACCCACTGCCCTCTCCGGAAGCGGAACACAAGTGACCGCCGTGGATTGCTTCGGCAACAGCACCGGTGTAGCACAAATGGCCGCTGCTGATGGCACCGCACCCTATACCTACAGCTGGAACACCGTGCCAGTGCAAACATCCGCCACGGCGATCAACCTCTCAGCCGGCAACTGGACCTGCACCATTACCGATGCCAATGCGTGTTCCACAACGCGCACCGTAACGATCACACAGCCCGCTGCGGCACTCGCGGTTTCGGTAACCGGATCAACCGATGTGCTTTGCTTCGGTGCGCCTGAAGGAGCAGCGACCGCAGTTGGAACGGACGGCACGGCACCATACACGTTCATTTGGGACAGCGCTCCGGCACAATTGGCAGCCAATGCCAACGGTCTGTTTGCCGGTTCCTATTCCGTGACCGCAACGGATGCGAACGGATGTGCTGCAACGGACGTCGTATCGATCAACGGACCAAGTTCCGAGGTGGATGCGTTCTTCGACCAAGTGGTACCAGTGAGTTGCTTCGGCGCAAATGATGGATCGGCCAGTATCACGCTCTCGGGTGGCAGCGGTTCGTACACGATCTCTTGGGATACACAGCCCGTGATCAATGGCCCAACAGCGAGCGGTCTCGCTCCAGGCCTTTACACCGTGACCGCGACCGACGACAACGGTTGTTCATTGATCAAGCACTACCCTGTGATGATCATTGGCCCCACATCGGCAATTTCCATAGCTACAGACCTCGCGGACATCTCCTGCTTCGGTGCACAGAATGGATCGATCGACCTGACACTGAGCGGTGGTCAAGCGCCCTACACGCGTATATGGACGGACGTGAACGGCCTCACTTCTGCAGATGAGGACCTTGTGAACTTAGATGCCGGACCCTATGCACTGCATGTGGTAGACGGCTTCGGTTGTGTGAAGGATACGATCGTGATGATCCAAGAGCCCAGTGCTATTGCGATCACCGGCAGCATCACTACAGCCGCTTGCCAGGGTTCTTCCACAGGCGCTGTTGATGCCGAAGTGAACGGAGGCACAGCACCCTACAGCTATGCTTGGAGCGGTCCGAACGGATCCACCAGCAATGCCCAAGACGTAACTGGCTTGTCCGCTGGTGTCTATAATGTGGACGTGACGGATGCCCAAGGCTGCACTCAAACTGCGAACTTCAATGTGAGCCAGCCGGGGTCGCTGCAGGTGAGCGTTACGCCAAGTTCCTTCAGCGGTGGCTGGGGCGTAAGCTGTGCCGCATCCAGCGATGGTGCGATCGACCTTGACGCGAACGGAGGAACGTTGCCGTATACATTCCAGTGGAACGGCCCGAACGGGTTCGCCGCTGCGATCGAGGACATCAACACTATCGCCAGCGGCACCTACACCGCAATAGTGACCGATGCCAACGGATGCGCAGTGACGATCAGCACCACGCTCAGCGCTCCAGCAATACTCGGAAGTACCATTTCCACCAGCGTGTTCGGTGGCAATAACATCAGTTGCGCGGGCCTCAGTGACGGAAGTGTGGATGCCTTCATCTTCGGCGGCACCGCTCCATACGATCTCGCATGGACAGGTCCCAATGCTTTCACAAGCGATCAGGAAGATCCGATCGGTCTTGTTGCGGGTGCCTACGACGTGAGCATTACGGATGCGAACGGATGCGCGAGCACTGCATCGGTGACCTTGACAGAACCGCAAGCGCTTTCCAACACAACACTGACATCGATAACGACCAGCGGACATGAGATCAGCTGCAGTGGTGCGTTGACCGGCAGTATACAACTGACGCTCAATGGCGGCACACAACCTTACGTCATCCAATGGAACGGACCCAATGGCTTCTCGGCCAATAGCGCTACCATCACCGATCTGATCGCAGGCAGCTACACCGCGAACAGCACGGATGCCAATGGTTGCACGTACTCTACGACATTGGTGCTCACCGAGCCAACACCGCTCACGGCGATCGGCATACTTGCGGACTTCAACGGAAATAACGTTTCGTGCGATGGCTCCAGCGACGGCAGCATCGACCTTACCACCAGCGGCGGAGCAGGTGGCTATTCGTTTTCCTGGAACGGACCGAACGGCTTCGGATCGACGGATGAAGACCCATCGGGCTTGACCGCCGGTGACTACAGTGTACTGATAACCGACCTGAACGGCTGCAGCACCACTGCCGACCTCACCTTGAGCGCTCCTGCGGCATTGGATCCGATCGTCCTTGCTGCTGACTTCAATGGAAGCAATACGAGTTGTTCCGGTATCGCAGATGGCAGCATCGATCTTGCTGTCGGCGGCGGCACAGCACCCTTCAACTACGCGTGGAACGGACCGAACGGTCTCATAGCGAACAGTGAAGACATAGCTGCGCTTGAAGCAGGCGACTATGCGGTGGATGTGACTGATGCCAACGGATGCAATGCGAATGCGAACATCACGTTGATCGCATCACCTGTGCTTTCGATCGGCGTGCAGGCTGTGACCCTGCCTGGTGGGAACCACATTTCGTGCTCCGGAGTATCGGACGGCGCCATCGACCTCACGATCGGCGGTGGCACCGCTCCGTATACGATAGCGTGGACCGATGGCGTCGGCTTCAACTCTAACAGTGAGGATATAAGCGGTATCGGAGCTGGCTTCTACCAAGCGACCGTGACCGACGTGAACGGGTGTTCCCAGACCGCTTCGACCCTCCTGACCGCACCGACACCGTTGGATGTTACCGCTGTGCTTTCAAGCGTCAACGGGAACAACGTGACATGCAATGGCGCTACCGATGGCAGCATCGACCTCACCGTGAATGGCAGCGTTGGGCCGTACACCATTTTGTGGAGCACGGGTTCCACGGACGAGGACCTTGTAGCGATCACATCCGGCACGTACGAGGTGACCGTGACCGACCTGAACGGCTGCAGCTTGAGCAATTCGTACACGCTTACCGCACCGGCTACCGTACTGATCGACCTGACCTCCGCACTTCAACCCGGTGGCAACAACATCCTGTGCGCAGGTGGCACCGATGGGAACATCGATGCGGCGATCAGCGGTGGAACAACACCTTACGACATCACATGGAGCGGCCCGAACGGCTTCACGACGAATAGTACGTCGATCACTGCACTTAGCGCAGGAACCTATGACCTGGTGGTGACGGATGCCAACGGTTGCAGCCAAACGAGCAGCACCACGTTAACGGAACCCGCACTTGTTGCCGTGACGCTTTCCAGCACGACCTACAATGGTGGCTTCAACATCCCCTGCTCCGAAGTGACCATCGGCGTGTTCGATGCCAGCGTCAGCGGTGGCACACCCAGCTACACCTATGCATGGAGCGGCCCGAACGGCTTCACCAGCACGGATGCGGATCTCCTGAGCCTAGTGGCCGGCGATTACAACCTGACCGTAACGGACAGCAACGGATGTACGGGTGGCGCTTCCGCATCATTGACCCAACCCGGGCCTTTGGATGTGGTGATCCAACTGACCGACTTCGGTGGCGTGCCTATAAGCTGCGCCGGTAGCGATGGAGGTATCTCACTCGCCATTTCAGGAGGCACACCAGCCTACAACTTCGATTGGACCGGTCCGAACGGTTTCGGATCACAGCAGGAGGACCTGAATGGATTGAGCGCTGGCGACTACGCCCTCACTGTGCGCGATGCGAACGGATGCTTCACCGACACGACGATCACACTCACAGCGCCAGAGCAACTGCATGCGACCTTTGCTGGCACGTCCAACCTTTGTGCTGATCAGTCGGCCGGATCGATCGAGCTGACCACTACCGGCGGTGGTGCTCCATACACGTTCGCTTGGACAGGACCGAACGGATTCTCTTCCACCGATGAAGACCTGAGCGGTCTTGTCAACGGCACCTATTCCGTGACCGTGAGCGATGGCCTTGGATGTGGCAACACGTTCTCCTCAGACCTTATCGGGCCGGCGCAGATCACCAGCGGAACCTATGTCTCCTACTACGGCCTATACAACCTGCAATGCCAAGGCGACAGCTCCGGCGTGATCGAACTCACACCGCAAGGCGGTTCAACGCCCTTCTCCTTGCTGATCAATGGGCCTGATGGATACACCTCGAATGAACTCCTGAACCAGCATCTGGTGGCCGGTGATTATATGATCACCATCACAGACCTGAGCGGTTGCCAACTGGATACCACGATAACGTTGACCCAGCCCAACACGAGCGTGGATGCGAACCTGACCCTATCGGTCTACCCGAGTGGCACCAACGTGAGCTGTTACGGTGCGAGCGATGGCAGCATTGATGCAACGGTAAGCGGCGGCACTGGCCCATACGTGTTCAACTGGCGTGGTCCTGACAGCTTGGAATTCGCGACCGAGGACGTGACCGGATTGCCTGCGGGCAACTATAATTACGAGTTGGTCGTGACCGATGCGAACCAGTGCAACTTCTTCACCACGGTAACGCTCACGCAGCCTGATACGGCGCTGTATGCGAGTTCCATCCTGACCACCTATGCCGGAGGCTTCAACACCACGTGTGAAACAGCGAACGATGGCGCGATCGACCTGACCGCGAACGGTGGGAACGGCAGCTACCTTTATCAGTGGTTCGGTCCGAACGGATTCACCTCCGCGAACGAGGATATCAGCAGCGTTGTCGGCGGAACCTACACGGTGGACATCACCGACGTGAACGGCTGCACGCTTCAGCACGTTTTGGATGTGGTCGCCCCTCAGCCGATCGCACCGGTACTGAACGTATTCACGTTCCCCGGTGGAAGCATGATCTCCTGCAACGGACTTGCGGATGGATCGATCAGTAGCACGATATCCGGAGGCGCGGCTCCAGCCATGTACACTTGGACCGGACCCAATGGCTTTACGGCAAGTAGCGCCGATATCAGCGGACTGGCGGCCGGCACCTATTGCCTCAACGTGACCGATGCGAACGGTTGCACGGCACAACAGTGCCTCGACGTGTTCGCACCGGCACAGCTTGGAGCCTCCGCCACAGCAGTAGCAGCGGATTGTGGCACCACCAATGGATCAGCTGACCTCACGGTATCGGGCGGTAGCGCTCCATTCGTGTATGCATGGGACAATGGTATATCGACCGAAGATCTCAGCAATGTTGCGCCCGGCACCTTCAACGTGACGGTGACCGATGCCAATGGCTGCACAGCTTCGACGGTTGCCGTCGTGAACGGTTCCTCCGGGGTGAACGTGGATGCCCAATTGAACACGGTGGTATGCTACGGCACATCGGAAGGAAGCATCGATCTCACCGTATCCAACGGAACGTTGCCCTATGCCTTCAACTGGAGCAATGGTCTTTCATCCGAAGACCTGACCGATGTGGCTGCAGGAGCCTACTCCGTGACCATTACCGATGGCAGCGGCTGCGTCTTCACGGACTCCTACATGATTGCGCAGAACACGGCCATTGCGATCGATACGGTGATCACCACCTATCAGGGCGGTTACAACGTGAGCGCATACGGAGTAAGCGATGGCAGCATCACAACGGCGGTGAGCGGCGGTGTTGCGCCGTACGTGTTCGACTGGTCCAATGGGGCCACCAGTGAAAGCGTATCCGGAATACCGGCCGGCACGTACACGCTGCTTGTAACGGATGCGAATGGATGCACCGCATCACTGGAAGTGACGTTGACCCAGAGCACCGAGGTGGAAATGCCGAACGGATTCAGCCCGAACAGCGATGGCTCCAACGACACCTTCGTGATCCACGGCATCGAGGGCTATCCGAAGAACCTGCTGACCGTGTTGAACCGTTGGGGCAACGTGGTGTACGAGCAGCCCAACTACAAGAACGAATGGGCCGGCGACAACAGCCAAGGAGCACAACTACCGAACGGCACCTACTTCATCATCCTCTCACTCAACGAAGGAACGCGCACCCTGCAAGGGTTCGTTGACCTGCGCCGCTGATCACCAACGAACCAACGCGATGATCTCCCTCCGCAACATCCTGCTAACAGCCTTGGCCGCCTGGTGCTTCTCCGCCGCCTTCGCGCAGCAGGAGGTGATGGTGAGCCAGTACATGTTCAACCAGCTCTTCCTGAACCCCGCGTACGCCGGTAGCCATGCGTACATGAGCTCCAGCCTGCTGCACCGCACCCAATGGACCCAGATCGAAGGTGCGCCACAGACCAGCATGATGGCCATAGACGCCCCGCTGATGAAGGGGAAAATGGGCGCCGGGTTCTCCATCGTCCATGACCAGATCGGTGTAAGCCGCGACCTGGACATCGCAGGACACTATGCTTACCACATCCGGGTGAGCGAGACCAGCAAATTGGCCTTCGGACTGCGCGCCGGGCTGTCGGTCTACTCGGCTCAACTGAGCAGCCTCACCTACTGGGACGCCAATGACCAGGTATTCGCGAACAACATCAGCAATAAGCTCGTAGGAAAGTTCGGCTTCGGTCTGTACTGGTACAGCCCAACAGCTTACCTGGGACTTTCCGTACCGACCATTTACGCAGCGGACGGTCAGATCTCCATGAACGCAGGTAGTGCTTTGGACCACTATTTCACACAACACTATTATATCCACGCCGGCCAAGTGTTCACACTGAACGAATCATTCGACATCAAGCCGAGCACGATGATCAAGTTCACACCTTCTGCGCCTGTGGAAGCCGATATCAATTGCAACCTACTGTATAAGGAACGTATCTGGATCGGTGCAGGGTATCGCACCGGTGACGCCATCGTGGGCATGGTGGAATACCAGATCACACCCCAACTGAGGTTCGGCTATGCGTACGACATGACGACATCGAAACTGCGCAACTATAACAATGGCAGCCACGAAGTGATGCTGGGAATGGACTTCGGAAAGGACCCCATCCGCATCAAGACGCCCCGATATTTCTGATCCTCATGAAGCGCCGTACTCTCCTCCCCGTTCTGCTTCCCTTGGTCGTGCTATCGGCCTGTTCCACCGCTCGTCTTCAACGCGCGGACCAGGCCTACGACCTGATGCAGTTCCCGAAAGCAGAACGGCTCTACGAACGGGCCCTCGATCACAAGGAGAACCGCCGCGCCCGCGCAAGGCTCGCCGATTCGTACCGAAGGCACAACGCGCTGCCACAGGCGAGAACGCACTACGCGAAATTGGATGCAGAATTTCCCCTGACCGGCGATACCGCGCTGGCGTATGGTGAAGCACTGATGGGATTGGGCGAACAAGAACTCGCCGGCGAACTATTCTTGCGTGTGCTGACACAAACGCCGGAAAACGGCTGTGCATTGGATCTTTACGAATCGACGCAAGGCTATAGGTCGTTCTACCTCGACAGCGGCCGATTCTTCGTTAACCGCTTGACCTTACCGGGCATCGTAACGGCATTCGGTGGGACGATCTACGGCAAAGGATTGATGGTCGCCGGTGAACGTGAACTGAAGGACCCCAAGGCCAATCCGTGGAACGAGCGATCTTATTTGGACCTTTATTATTGCGAATCGAAAACGGTGGTGACGTGGTTGCCTGCAACACCATTGCCCGGTGCTGTGAACGGTGGTTTCCACGAAGGTCCGGCAACGGTGAGCGCCGACGGCCGCACCCTCTACTTCACACGCAGCAACTACGTGCAACGCAAGCTCCAGAAGGACGATCGCAACACGAGCCACTTGAAGCTCTTCCGCGCCACGTTGGACAGCACCGGAAAGTGGGACGACCTGCATGCTTTCGCGTACAACGGGGAGACGTGGTCCACCGGACATCCTGCATTGTCACCGGATGGCCGGACGCTCTTTTTCGCCAGCGACCGCCCCGGTGGTCTCGGTGGCTCTGATATCTGGCGTTGCAAGGATAGTGGTAGTGGCTGGTCAGAGCCTGAGAACCTCGGGCCCTTCGTGAACACGGCCGGCAACGAGCTTTTCCCCACCGTGAACGGGAATGCCCTGCACTTCAGCAGCACCGCGCACAACAACATGGGTGGCTTGGACATCTTCGAGACCCACGAGCAAGGTGACCGGTGGACAGTTCCGATCAACCTGAACGCGCCGATCAACACACCGAAGGACGACTTCTACTTCGTCCTCGATAGCACCTCAAAAGCCGGTTATTTGAGCAGTGACCGCGATGGCTTGGACCAGATCTACACGTTCAGCCTTTACGAACCGATGTTCTATCTGGAAGGCATCGTTATGGATGAAGAAGACCGCCTACTACCCAATACCGAGGTGGTACTATCGGAGATCGGGACCGGAGAGGACAATTCCATGCTCACCGGGCCCGACGGAAAGTTCGAGTTCAAGCTGAAGGCGAACAGCGACTTCACCGTCCGCGGCTCCAACAAGGACATGCTCACGAATTCTATCAGCGTAAGCACCAAGGGTCTTACGCGCAGCGACACCTTGAACGCCAACATCCACATGACGACCGTGAAGATCGGTCAGGCCATCGCCATCGACAACATCTACTACGATTACGACAAGTGGGACATCCGATTGGATGCTGCCATTGAACTGGATAAGCTCGTCAAGATCTTCACCGACAACCCGAGCATGTCCTTCGAACTGGGATCGCATACGGACAGCCGCGGTGGCGACATGTACAATTTGGTGCTTTCTGACGCTCGCGCCACATCGGCCGTGAACTACTTGATCCGGCACGGTGTGGACCCGATGCGCATCGTTGCAAAGGGATATGGTGAAGAGGCGCTTGTGAACGGCTGCAGCAACGGTGTGAAATGCACCGAAGAGGACCACCAAGCCAACCGCCGTACCCAATTCACCGTGATCGGCGTGGCGAACTTGGCCAACACCACTTCACGCCCTTGAGCATTGCTTTCAGCGGCTATCGGCCGTTGACTTACGCACCACTTCACTGAAAGGGATCCCTTCGACATGACCGGTGACCCAGGCCACCACATCGAAATACTTGAGCACAAGGCTCTCGTTCGGGTCCTTCAAGAAGGGCTGGAACTGCTCCAGCATGTCGCGGAAGAGTTCACGTTTCACAGAAGGCTCCGTGGCGCGCGCGAGCTTCTTGATGTGGTCCATGAGGATGGTCTCCATCTGATCGGCCCGGTGACGACGGCTCAAGTACCGTTGCGTTGATCGCACGATGTACTCGAGCAGGTCGAAGTTGCCCAGCTCGTAGTGGATCACCAAGTTGAAGAGCCGTGCGTAGGTAAAGATGTCCTGGCGCAATGTGGGCTCATTGTCATTGAGCACCTTGTTCAACCAGAACAGCGCCTTGCTCATCTCATTGCCACCGAAGTGGACGCAAGCGAGCGTGTAGTAGAACTCCAGTTCGTGTTCCTTGTGAAGGCGGTCTCCCAGCTGTTCCATCCCGGCAAGGATGCTATCGGACATCGCCATCGCCTTGGTGTGTTCGCCGGATCGATCGAGCAGGCGCAGCTCGCTCAGGAAGCTGGCGACGAAGACCTGTGCATCGATGTTCTGCCCTTGGAAACCCGGTGTGCCGGGTAGATCCCGCATCAACTTGATGTTCGCCTTGGCGCTCTTCAGGTCGAACAGCTCGATCTGCGCGTTGATGATGTAATGTACCGTGCGGATGTAACGCTTTGGAAGATCGGCCTTGATCATCGGATTATCGTCCAAGATCTGTTTCACGCGTTGGAACTTCTCCAAGCTCGTATGCCAATCGCGTTTCGCCCATTGACAGAATCCTTGCGTGTAGAAGCAGATGGTCGCGGCGCGGCGCGATAGTGCCGTGTTCTTCCCCTTTATCAACGGGTGCTCGCTGATCTCCTCGACCATTGCGTGTTCTTCATCCGTACGCACGTATCCCCCACTTCGGAACACGTAATTGATCTTGCTATACAGGATGTGGTACGCCGCCAGGTTGCGCAACTTCTCGATCACGTCGCGCTCCTCCTCGATCAAGGCATCCAGGTCCTTCGTGAACTCGCCCGATTCGTAGGCTTCCTCCAGAAGCATCTTCTCCCAGTTCAACAGTTCGAACCAATAGTAGAAACGTTCGTTGTCCTTGGCGATCTTCTTCGCCCGGTGCAGCAGCTTGTTGCACTCCACATAAAGCGCCTTCTGGTAGAGGATCTCGATGTTCTTGATCTCCTGCTTCAACACACCGCTCACGGAACTCTCCGAATGGTAGGCCCGCAGTGCCTTCAGGATCAGCTTGTACAGATGGTTCTTCTCCGATGGAAGATGCTTGATGAACGTCTCCTTGGCGAACACCTTCTTGATCCCCTCTTCGTCGTAGACCTTCTGCTTGTCGATCGCGTCGAAGATCCGCAGGTAATTCTTGTCGCCCGATTGCAAGGAGGAATGCAGCTTGAAGAACCGCTTCTCCGATTTGGACAGCGACTTGATCAGATCGTGCAGCTCGGTGCTGGGCTTCATGTGTGATTGACGGTTGGGATCCCAAGGGCGGTGTCCAAAGTTAGGGATCCTGTAATCGCAACGGGGAATGACCATCCACAGATATTCCCCTTCCTACATTTGGTCATGCCCTCAACTCTTTTCAGCACGGCTGCTGCGCGACCCACCTTCCTCCTCGCCCTGTTCTTTCTGGCCGGTCCCATTTCCGCCCAAACGGATTGCCTCTCGACCAAACGCGGCGCACGAACTGCTGGCGCAAAGAGCAATGAACGTGACTTGGCCCCGATCGATATCCTCCATCAACGCATCACGTTGGACCTTACGGCTATTGGCGTGATCAGTGGAGCTTGTGACATCCGTTTCACACCACGCAACGATGGGATCGACCACATCCGACTGGACCTTGAAGCACTTACCGTTGATTCCGTTATCGGCACGGAAGGGCAACTCGCCTACACACACGAGGACACTATGCTGGATATTACACTAGCGACGCCGATCACTAGTGCGGACACGCTGAACATTACCGTGTTCTACGGTGGAGACCCGGTCACCGATGCCAGTGGCTTCGGCGGCTTCTACACCGGCGCATCCTTGATCTACAATCTCGGCGTGGCGTTCGAAAGCATTCCCCATTCTTACGGAAGGGCGTGGTTCCCGTGCCTGGACAATTTCACCGAACGCAACAGCTACGAATTCTTCATCAAGACAGCCGGCGGAAAAAAGGCGTGGTGCAATGGCCTGCTTATCGAACGCACACAATTGGGAGGAGATACGCTGGTGAACCACTGGCGTTGTGACGAGACCATGCCTGCTTATCTGGCTTCCGTGGCTGCCGCAAACTTCGTTGTTGCACGCGATACGTTCCCGAACGTGAGCGGGACCAATACGCCCGTGGAGTTGATCAGCGCAGCGGCCGACACCACCGGAATGAAAAATTCCTTCACGCATCTTCCGGATGCTTTCGCACATTTCGAGGAGGTCTTCGGGCCATACCGATGGAATAAGGTCGGCTACGTGCTCACCACGCAAGGGGCCATGGAGCATGCTACCAGCATCCACTATCCGAAGTCGATCGCGACCGGTAGCCTGCAGTACGAAGCTACCATGGCCCATGAACTCGCACACCATTGGTTCGGCGACCTGATCACCTGCGACCGGGCCGAGGAGATGTACATCAACGAAGGCTTTGCCGAATACCTGAGCTACCTGTTCCTGGAGGATGTTCACGGTCGTGAGCGCTACATGAGGGAGGTGCGCAACAACCACCGGAACATGGTGCATCGCGCCCACACCTTGGATGAAGGATGGTGGACCCTGAGCGAAATGCCACAAGCGTGGACCTACGGCGAACACTCCTATAACAAGGGTGCTGACGTGCTGCATACACTCCGTAGCTACTTGGGTGATGAAGCATTCAGCGCAGGGCTAACGAGCTTCCTTACCACCTATGCTTTCCAACCGGTGAACACCATCATGTTGCGCGATCACCTTACCCAGGCCACGGGGGTCGATATGACCGACTACTTCGCCGACTGGATCCAACAGCCCGGGTGGGCCGCCTTCGAGATCGATGCGCAATCCTTCACCCCAGGAGAGGATGGTTGGCTCACCTCCCTTTCGATCGGGCAGAAATTGCGCGGGCCGGCGGAGCTGTATCATAACGTTCCCCTGACCATAGCTGTGGTGGGTACGAACCCCAACAATGTTTTCCGTGATACGGTGATGGTCGGCGGTGCTTCCACCGATGTTTCGTTCACCACCCCATTCGAACCCGGTTGGGTATGGATCAATGATGATGATCGCATCTCGCTGGCGATGACCGGGGAGACCGATACCACATCGACCACGAGCACTTTGGTATCCGATCTGGCGAACTTCGAGATGATGCCACAAGCCGGGGATGCGGTGGTGGTGCGTATGGAGCAATACTGGGTGGCTGCGGATGAAGGAACCTCCAACGAGCCTTTCGCCTACGTCGTTTCACCCGATCGTTACTGGAGGATCACGGGCAATTGGACGGATGCCCAACGGTTCGAAGCGCGGATCACGTTCGATGGGCGCACCACGGGAGGGGGCCAATTCGATACCGGCCTGATGCATGATACGCTCGGTGTCGCGTTCCATGAGGATAGCCTCGTGCTGCTCCAACGCAGCGGACCTGCATCACCTTGGCAAGAGTGGGCCAATGATGTCCTGTCATTCGGCAGCGCTACGGATGGATATGGGTGGATGAACATCGATAGCCTGAGCACGGGCGAATACGTCCTAGCTTGGAGGAAGAGCGCCGTAGGTATCCCGGAGATCGATGCCGGATCCATCGACTGGGCCATCCAGCCGAATCCCGCCCATGATCATGTGACGGTAACGACAACCACAGAGGGGCTGCGCGGCATGATCGTTCTGCTTGATGCGATCGGCCAGGAAGTGTGCCGAATACCCTACTCGGGGCGCACCTCGCGGATCCCTTTTGAAGGGGCTGCGAGCGGGAGCTACAGCCTGCAGTTCAGCGATGCGAGAGGGGTGCGTACCCCTATCGGGTCCGTCGTGATCGCCCGTTAGCAACTGGGCCTTCGCGCGATAACGGATCTGCGGTAAGTTCACGCCGCCGACCGCATGGGAAATTTGCTTCGCTACCTTTTCGTCCTCGTCCTCTTCTGGATATTCGTCTTCTTGCTTCAGCAGACGAGCTTCCTCTTCTTCGATACCGCACGGCTTGAGGGGATCGCGGCAGAAGCGATCCGACACAGTTACATCCGTGCGCTTCCGATGGACCTTGCAACGGCATGTTACCTGACACTACCAGTAGCACTGGGTGGACTGACCTTGCTGTTCAAGGAGTTCCGTGGTCCGCGCAACGGCATCCGCATTTTCCTTGTTGCGATGGTCGTGAACAGCTTCTTCGTCCATGTGGTCGATATCGGGCTCTTCGGCGCGTGGGGCACCAAGGTGAACCACAAGGCACTCTCCTACCTCGTGTATCCCGAGGAAGCGATGCACGGGGCTACAGGAGCGCCTATAGCGCAACTCATCATCATCCTATTGGCGGAGGTCGCGATCGCATTGCTGGTCGTGTTCCGCATCGACCACCAACGATCCTTTCGTACGGAAAGGCCATGGGCCAAATGGACGGCACCGATCCTGGTCCCGGCACTTCTGCTGATCGGTATGCGCGGTGGTCTCCAACCCTTTCCCATCGATCGTAGCTGGTCCTATCACTCATCACATCCGATACTGAACCTTGGCGCATTGAACGGCACATGGAACGTGATCGTGCTTCTGGCGGAACCACCGGAGATCAGCGCCAATCCACATGCCTTCATGACCAAGGAGGAAGCCGATCAACGTTTCATGGCCCTGCACGCGAAATGTGATGGATCCCGCAAAAGATCCTGACCACCGGCCGACCGAACGTGGTGCTGATCCTCTTGGAGAGTTGGACCGCTGATGTTGTTGGTGTGCTCGGTGGGGATAGCGGCGTTACGCCCCGTTTCGATCGGCTCTCGAAAGAAGGTCTTCTGTTCACCAATTTCTATTCCACGGGTTTCCGAACAGAGCAAGGCTTGTGCGCCACCATCAGCGGTTTCCCATCGCAGCCGAGGACGACCATCATCCGCCAATACGGAAAGTTCGATCGCCTGCCGAGCTTCGGCAACGTGCTGGATTCCGCAGGATACCGATCCACCTACTACTACGCCGGCGATGTGGCCTTCGCCAATACACGGGCCTACTTGGAGGCGATGGGATTCAATAAGGTGCATGACGAAAACTCATTCCCCATCACCCAACGCACGCAATGGGGGGCCTACGACGAGGAGTTGTTCAATTTCCATTTAAAAGATGCGCAGATCACGACATCACCTTTCTTCCATACGGTGATGACCAGCACCAGCCACGAGCCTTTCGATGTGCCCGTGGATGAAGGCATTCCGGGAAAGGACCAACCACAGCACTACCGCAACAGTGTTCACTATACGGACCGCACCTTAGGCGCTTTCCTGGATGCGAGCAAGAAGCAACAATGGTACGATAGCACGCTTTTCATCATCGTCGCGGACCACGGACATTTCCTTCCACACAACCGCGGGAATTTCGCAGCGGAAAGGCATCGGATCCCCTTGCTGTTCTCCGGCGGCGCATTGCGAAAGGACCTGCGCGGAAAACAGCACGACACCTTCGGATGTCATGTGGACCTCGCAGCAACATTGCTCGCACAACTCGACCTGTCAAGACCTCACTTCATCTGGAGCAAGGACCTCTTCGACCCCAACATCCCGCACTTCGCCTTCTGGACCATCGATGATGGTTTCGGCATTGCTGATGCAACACAGGCACAGGTGTACGACAACCTTTCCGGTCTCCTTCTGCAACGCCGTGATACATCGCGAAACGCCAGTGACACCCGCGAACAACTGCTGAATGGAAAAGCGTTGGAACAGGTGCTGCTCGATCAGTACATCACGCTGAGCCAGTAGTTATTACAAGCATGCAGTGGACAGTTCGCAATAGGCAGTCCTGAAATGCAGGTCCCTTTCGGTCAGCGCCGAATACGGAAGAACTCCGACTTCAACCTACGTAACGCAAGCTGCGTCCCGGGTAACGTGCTGCAGAACCCAATTGCTCTTCAATGCGGAGCAACTGGTTGTACTTCGCGATCCTGTCACTGCGTGATGCGCTTCCGGTCTTGATCATACCGCAGTTCAGGGCCACGGCCAGGTCGGCGATCGTGCTGTCCTCGGTCTCACCACTACGGTGGCTCATGATGCTTGTGTAGCCCGCTCGGTGCGCCATGTCAACGGCCTCGATGGTCTCGGTCAGCGTTCCGATCTGGTTCACTTTTACCAGAATACTGTTCGCGGTCTTGGTGGCGATCCCTTCGCTCAAACGCTCCGTGTTCGTCACGAAAAGATCATCGCCGACGAGTTGCACTTTACTGCCCATGGTATCGGTCAGCTTTTTCCAACCCGCCCAATCGTCCTCGGACATGCCATCCTCGATACTCACGATGGGGTAACGCTTGGCCCAATCGGCCCACATTGCTACCATCTCGTCGCTGGTCAAGCTATCACCCGTGCTTTCCAAGGTGTAACGCTTCTTCTTCGCATCGTAGAACTCGGTGCTGGCGCAATCCAGCGCGAGAACCACATCCTCGCCGGGTTTGTAACCAGCTTGCTCAATGGCTTGCATCACGAGCTTCAACGCGTCCTCATTGCTCTTCAGGTCCGGTGCGAAGCCGCCTTCATCACCCACATTGGTGCTCAGGCCCTTTTTCTTCAGCACGGTCTTCAACTGGTGGAAGATCTCGGCACCCATGCGCAATCCATCAGCGAAATGCTTCGCGCCCACCGGCATGATCATGAACTCTTGGACATCCACCTTGTTATCGGCATGCGCACCGCCGTTCAGGATGTTCATCAGCGGAACGGGCAACGTATTCGCGTTCACACCACCAACGTACCGGTAAAGTGGAAGGTTCACGGCACTGGCTGCGGCCTTCGCAACAGCAAGGCTCACGCCCAAGATCGCGTTCGCACCCAGGTTCGATTTGTTCTTGGTGCCGTCCAAAACGATCAACGCTTTGTCGATCATGGACTGTTCGGTGATCAAAGCGCCGTTCAACTCGGTGTTCAACGTGTTGTTCACGTTCTCCACGGCCTTTTGCACACCCTTGCCTAAGTAGCGTTTCTTGTCGCCATCGCGCAGTTCTGCCGCTTCGTGGGCACCCGTGCTGGCTCCGCTTGGCACCGCTGCACGGCCCATGTGGCCGGTATCGGTCCATACATCCACTTCAATGGTCGGGTTACCACGCGAATCAAGGATCTCGCGGGCCTGGATCTTAGCGATCAAACTCATGCTGGAAACGGTTATGCGTTCTGGGGTTGGGCGCGTTCTACGCGAACTGCGCTCCGCATGTTCTGCACGAACCGATCGAAGAGGTATCGGCTATCATTGGGGCCTGGGCCGGCTTCGGGGTGGTATTGCACGCAGAACACCGGCCGGTCCTTCAAACTGAAGCCCGCCACGCTATCGTCGTTCAAGTGAACGTGCGTGATCTCAACGATCGTATTCTTCTCTGCATCGGAACGCCGCACCACGAAACCATGGTTCTGCGAGGTCACTTCGTCACGACCGGTGGTCAGGTCCTTCACCGGATGGTTGATACCGCGGTGGCCATGGTGCATCTTTTCGGTGGCCATACCCAAGCTCTCGGCGATCAATTGATGACCCAAGCAGATGCCGAAGACCGGCAGACCGTTTTCCACGATGCTCTTCACCAACTTCACGCTGGCAGGCATTGCGCCAGGATCGCCAGGGCCGTTGCTCAGCATGATGCCATCGGGCTTCCACGCAAGCATCTTCTCCAAGGGACTGTGCATCGGGAATACAGCCACACGGCAGCCGCGTTCGACCAAGCACCGTTCGATATTGCGTTTCACACCGAAATCCACTAAGGCTACACGGTACGCGGCTTTGGGGTCACCCAGTTCGTACATCGCACCCGTGCTCACACGGCTGGATAGCTCAAGACCGGCCATGGACGGAACGGCCGTTAATTGCTTCGTCAGTACCGCGATATCCATTTCGGTACTGCTGATCAACGCGTTCTGTGCTCCGTTATCACGGATGTGGCGCACCAACTTCCGCGTATCGATGTCGCTTATGCCCACAACGCCTTGGACTTTCAGGAAATCCTCCAAGGAGCCTGTGCCACCGGGACGGCTCCATACCTCGCTGAACTTCTTCACCACTAGGCCCGCGATGCTGATGCGACCACCTTCCTCCTCATCTACCTTCACGCCATAATTCCCTACGTGCGGCGTGGCCAATGTCATGATCTGGCCGGTGTAGCTGGGGTCCGTAAAGATCTCCTGGTAACCGGTCATTCCGGTGTTGAAACAGATCTCTCCTGTGGTGATCCCCGAGGCACCGATCGCGCGGCCTCGGAACAGGGTTCCATCGGTGAGCAGCAGGACGGCCTCAGGGCGCTGGCTAACGAGCATTTAGTCGAATGGGCTACGGTGCGCCAAAGATACCCGGAGGGATGGAAGGGAAAGGAGCCGATCGTCCACAGGTGTTGATAACGCGGCACCTACTTTTGATCATCGCCTTCCCACACGCCCTGCTCACGTGGCTTTCACGGCCCGCCATCCGCTGGTCCATCCTCGGAGCCCATCTGCTATTCCTGCTCGGGATCTACCTGCACCAAGGGATCTTGACGGACAAGGAGGCGGTGAAATACCTCGGTTGTGCAAGGCAAGTGCTGCATGGGGACTTCATCGACCTCACCGGCAACTACCTCAAGTACGGGGCGTATGTATTGCTCTTGCTGCCCTTTGTCGCCATCGGGTTGCCATCATTGGCAGTTGCAGCACAGGTCGCGCTGGGGATCTTAGCAGCTTTCGCGCTTTCGCGGATCGTGGAACGCTTGACCGGCAACAAGGGATCGGGATACCTGTCCATGGCGATCCTGCTGTTGTGCTACCCCGTACAGATCTGGACGCTTGCACTATACACGGAATCCTTCTTTACCAGCGTGAGCATCCTTTTCATCGAGCGGATCACCCGCGACGAACGACCCGGTCCTTGGTCGATGGTCCTTGCCGTACTCACGCTCTTCGCAAGACCGGTGGGGCTTCTTTTCGTGGGACCGGCCTTTATCTGGAAACTGACGCAAGGGTCCCCGGATCGTGTGCGAAGAAGCCTGCGATGGGCCGGATATTGTTCTGTTTTCGCCCTCGCGGTCTTCTTGCCGGGCATCAAACCCGCACAACTAGCACCGATCGCGGAAGCCCATGTGATAGCAGGGATCCCGGGACACGCCGGAGCGATGGAGGGCTTTGCAGGAAGCAGCATCGCAGAAGCACAGGTCTTCCTATTCCAACGCCACGGTGTGATCCGCTGGCTTGGCCTTGCTGCGCGCCGTATGTGCTCACTGTTCACGTTGCATCGACCTTACTATTCAACGGGGCATAATTGGATAGTAGGCACATACTATCTCCTTTACCCACTGGCGCTTGGGGGACTGTTGCGCTGGCGCAAGAGACGCGTTGTCGGGTTGATCGCTGCGCTGCTCCTATTTTACACGCTGCTTATCGGCCTTACGCATGATGAATGGAGCGGACGCTTTTTGGTGCCGCTGCTACCCTGGGTGATCGCATCCGCCGTGCTCGGTCTTGCAAGATCTGATGTGGCTCTCCGGGCCGACCACGCCGAGGGCCACGCTAGCTGACCCAAACGGCATTCCCTCCCGTAGAATTCCGACTCTGTCATTGTGATAGAGATCCCTCCCGCCCCTGTTCAAGATCTAGAGGGGCATTGGTGACCCATCGTCCGGCGCGCCTATATTCGATAAAACCACCAGTATGCGTATCACTATCCTCTCCATTTGCATTACTGCCACTGCAGCGGCCAATGCTCAGGACAACGGCTTCGTTAGCGGCACGTTCTGCATGAACTCCCAAACACTCGATCAAAAGGGTTCAGCTATCGATGAGCGCTAAATGAGCGGCACCTTCGGGCCTGCCGTGTGTTCCAACCTCTCTCCCAAGCACGTGGTCGGCCTAGCGCTCAGCCTCACAGGAAGCACACATGAGTACAAGACCAATGAATTCACCGCCAACCCTTTGGATGTGACGGAAACGAGGAGCTTGACCACTATTGCTCCGTTCTACCGCTACATGAGATCCGTGAACGAGAAATTCCTGCTTTATGGACAGGCGAAGGTCGGGTTCGGCTTCGGGAAGGAGGTACGTGACGTGGAAAGCACGCCATCGGATACCGGAACCAAGTTGGGAACCTAGGACGCTCGCATAGGACCAGGTATCTTCTACGTTGTTGCCTATCGCTGGGCCATCGGCGCCGAGCGGGGCATTCTGGCTTTCAGCAACGAGAAACGGACCGAAGAAACACCAACACAGGATCTGATCACCAACGTGAGCGGATCCCAAGCCACGTTGAACCACAGCGCCATCCCCTTTGCGTTGAACGAGTTATTCTAATACCGTTTCGCAATTCGTAATGGCCCGATCTCGCCATACGGCTCATCGAGCCAAACGTATTGTCTCACGCGCATTTACCACTTCTAAGTCCAGCCCAGCCTTGGGGCTGTCCTGAACTAAGAATTGGTATAACAGAACCTATCCACCCGGAAGGGCCGCCTTGGGTCGTCCAAAGCGTCCCTTTTCATATGTGAAGTGTAGGGTCTACTTCTCGATGGCGAAGGTGATCTTGTAGTTGAGGCGGTATTCCACGATCTTGCCTTTTTCCACTAGGGCGCTTTGGTTCTGGACGTTCACACTACGTATTCCGCGAACGGTCTTGCTGGCTTCTTTCACGGCGCTGGCAGCGGCATCTTCCCAACTGGTCTTGCTGGAAGAAAGGATCTCGAGGACTTTTAGGATAGGCATGATCGGTCGGTTGTTCTTGTGGGACATTCAGGTAGCCCTTTGCGAAGACCCATGGAGCAGAAGGTGCACAATGCGCGAAGGGCGCCTTCCGGCGCCCTTCGCATGCTTCATTGTCAAATGCGCTACTCGCCCTTCGCTTCCTCGTCACCCTCGGCTGCTTCTCCTTTCGGGACTGCGGCCTTGGAGGCGCCCGTGCGGCGTGTGCGGCGTGTCTTCTTGGCGGCGGTACCGGCCTTCTCCTTCGTGTAGGTGGTGTTGAAGTCCACTAGCTCGATCATGGCCATCTCTGCGGCATCGCCCAAGCGGTTGCCCAACTTGATGATGCGCACGTAACCACCCGGACGGCTGGCGACTTTCGGCGCCACATCGCGGAACAGGGTCGCGGTTGCCACCTTGTTCTGGAGCTCGCTGAAGATCACACGACGACTGCTCGTGGAATCATCCTTGCTCTTGGTGATCAAGGGCTCCACATACCGACGCAACGCTTTCGCTTTGGCCAACGTGGTCTCAATGCGCTTATGCTCGATCAGGGAGATCGCCATATTGCTCAGCAGCGCGTCGCGGTGGGCCTTCTTGCGGCCGAGCGCGTTGTTCTTGTTTCCGTGTCTCATGGCTTCTTCCGTTGGGGCGCGAGATCTCGCGCCCGTACATTATTCCTTGTCCAGCTTATACTTGCTCACGTTCATCCCGAAGCTCAGGCCCTTGTTCTCCACGAGGTCCTCCAATTCGGTCAGGCTCTTCTTCCCGAAGTTGCGGAACTTCAAGAGGTCGTTCTTGTTGAAGGACACCAGATCACCCAAGGTCTCGATGTCTGCTGCCTTCAAGCAGTTCAGGGCGCGCACGCTGAGGTCCATGTCGACCAGCTTAGTCTTCAAGAGCTGGCGCATGTGCAGGCTGGTCTCGTCGAACTCCTCCGTTTCCACACGCTCTTCCACGTCAAGGCTGATGCGCTCGTCGCTGAACAACATGAAGTGGTGGATGAGGATCTTGGCAGCCTCCTGCAAAGCGTTCTTCGGCGTGATGCTTCCGTCGGAAACCACCTCGATGGTGAGCTTCTCGTAATCGGTCTTCTCCTCAACGCGGGTGTTCTCCACGTTGTACTTCACGTTCTTGATCGGTGTGAAGATGCTGTCGATGGCGATGGTGCCGATGGGCGCACCTTCCACTTTATTCTCGTCGGCAGGCACATAACCACGGCCTTTACCAACGGTGAGCTCCACGTGCAATTTCACGTTGCTCTCCATGTGTGCGATCACCAGGTCCGGATTCAACACTTGGAATCCCGTGGTGTGCTTGCCGATATCGCCGGCAGTGAAGGTGTCCTTGCCGGTGACCGTGAAGGAGACCTTCTCAGTGCTCACATCATCCAGTTGGCGACGGAAACGGACCTGCTTCAGGTTGAGCACGATCTCGGTCATGTCCTCGATCACACCCTTGATGGTGCTGAACTCATGGTCCACACCGTCGATGCGTACCGTAGTGATGGCGTGGCCCTCCAACGAGGAGAGCAGGATGCGGCGTAAGGCGTTACCGATGGTGATCCCGTAGCCCGGCTCAAGTGGACGGAACTCGAAGGAGCCGCGCTTGTCGTCGGATTCGATCATCGTGACCTTGTCGGGCCGCTGGAATTCGAGAATGGGCATGTGCTGTTGTGCGTTGGGTTCTTGATCTATGGTCCGCTGTCAGTGCTGTTCCTTCAACGTTACGGCCGCCTGACAACGCGCGACCAGTAACGGTATCCCATCTACTTGGAGTACAATTCCACGATCAGTTGCTCGCGGATGTTCTCCGGGATCTGCGCCCGCTCGGGCATCCCGATGAACTTACCGGCCATGTTCGTCGGGTTCCAATCCAACCAATCGTAACGACGGCTGTTCACGGAAACACTGTTGGAGATCGCCTCCAGCGAACGGCTGCGCTCACGCACGGCGATCGTCTGGCCTGCACGCAGGGTGTAGCTCGATACCGTCACCACGCCTTGGTCCACGGTGATATGGCCGTGGCTTACCAACTGGCGGGCAGCGCGGCGTGTGGGGGCGATGCCCAACCGGAACACCGTGTTGTCCAACCGCGCTTCGCACAGCTGCAGCAGCACCTCACCGGTGATGCCCTTCTTGCTGGCTGCCGTGTGGAACATCTTCTCGAACTGGCGCTCGAGGATGCCGTAGGTATACTTGGCCTTCTGCTTTTCCTGCAGCTGAGTACTGTATTCGCTCTCCTTTTTGCGGCGGCGAGCATTGGGGCCGTGCTGGCCTGGGGCATGGGGCTTTCGCTCCATCCATTTGTCCGGGCCGAAGATCGCCTCCTTGAACTTGCGGGCGATCCGGGTCTTGGGTCCTGTGTAACGTGCCATTTTTCTGATGTTCGGGTGCGGCATCCGCACCAACTACGGAACACGACCATCGTGTTCCTACGGTTTTGAATGTTTTAGACGCGACGCTTCTTCGGCGGACGGCAGCCGTTGTGCGGCATGGGGGTGATATCGACGATCTCGGTGACCTCAACACCGCTGTTGTGCAGGGCACGGATGGCGCTTTCGCGTCCACCGCCCGGGCCTTTCACGAAGACCTTCACCTTGCGAAGGCCCAACTCGTGCGCCTCGCGTGCTGCCTCTTCAGCGCTGAGCTGACCGGCATACGGTGTGTTCTTCTTGCTTCCGCGGAAACCGTTCTTACCGGAAGAGGACCAGCTGATCACTTCACCCTTGTTGTTGGTGAGGCTGATGATGAGGTTGTTGAACGTAGCTTGGATGTGGGCCTGTCCATAGGCTTCCACCACCACGTTCTTCTTCTTCTTCTTACCTGCGGCCCCGCCGCCCTTGCCTTCTTGCTTTGCCATATGATCTATTGTTGGGGCGAGAGATCTCTCGCCCTTACGATCTATTACTTGGTCACCTTCTTCTTGTTGGCCACCGTCTTCCGCTTGCCCTTACGGGTGCGGCTGTTGGTGCGCGTGCGCTGCCCACGTACCGGCAATCCTGCACGGTGACGCTGACCACGGTAGCTACCGATGTCCATCAGGCGCTTGATGCTCAACTGCACCTCGCTCCGCAGCGCACCCTCCACCTTGATGGTGTCGTTGATGTACTGGCGGATCTTGCCCTGCTCTTCATCGCTCCAATCTTCCACCTTCATATCGGGGTCCACCTCGGCCTGCTCCAAGATGGAGAGGGCGGTGCTGCGGCCGATGCCGTAGATGTACGTGAGGCCGATAGCCCCGCGTTTGCTTTTTGGTAGGTCGATACCTGCTATACGTGCCATGCTCGTGCGTTTATCAGCCCTGACGCTGCTTGAACTTCGGGTTCTTCTTGTTGATGATGTACAAACGCCCTTTCCGGCGGACGATCTTGCAGTCCGCGGAGCGTGGTTTGAGGGAGGCCCTGACCTTCATGGTTTCCTGGGTATCGTGTCTTAGCTCTTGTATCGGAAGGTGATGCGTCCTTTGCTCAGGTCATACGGGCTCATCTCCACTTTCACCTTATCACCGGGCAGGATACGGATGTAGTGCATCCGCATTTTACCCGAGATGTGTGCGACGATCACGTGACCATTCTCCAGCTCCACACGGAACATGGCATTGCTCAGCGCCTCTTTGATGACGCCGTCCTGCTCTATGGTCCCTGTCTTGCTCATTCCTTCCTTTTCCGATTCCGATGTCGTCCCAATGGATCGACGTTATGTTCATTTCGATGTGGACGACGCATGTGTCGCCCCTACCCCATTCTTTACCAACACATCCTCGATGTATCGGAACGTTGAAAGGACCTCTGCTATACCGGCTCGTACGACGACGGTGTGTTCGAAGTGCGCGCTGGGCTTTCCATCGCGGGAGACGACGGTCCATCCGTCGTTCAACTGCTTCACTTCCTTAGTTCCCATGTTGATCATGGGCTCGATCGCGAGTGCCATCCCGGAGTGCAATCGCACACCGTGACCACGCTTCCCGTAGTTCGGCACTTCAGGTGCTTCGTGCAGCTTGCGGCCTACGCCGTGCCCCACCAGTTCCCGCACCACTCCGTATCCGTTGGATTCGGCATGATGCTGGATCGCGAACCCGATGTCGCCCGTCCGATTGTTGTCCACCGCTGCAGCTATACCGAGTGCCAAGCACTCCTGTGTCACCTGCAACAATTTCCGTATTGCCGGGGCCACTTCGCCTACACAGAACGTGTACGCGCTATCGCCATAAAAACCGTTCATCAGCACACCGCAATCCACGCTCGCCACGTTGCCTTCACGCAATGCCCGACCTCCGGGCAGTCCGTGCACCACTTGTTCATCCACGCTGATCAGCAGTGTGGACGGGCATCCGTACAGGCCTTTGAAGCCCGGTACAGCGCCGTGGTCCCGGATGAACTCTTCCGCTATCGCGTCGAGCTTTCCGGTGGTAACGCCGGGCGCGATGTGGCGTGCCACTTCAGCCAAGGTCCTACCAACAAGCAAAGAACTCTCCTTCACCAATGCGACTTCGTCATCGCTCAAGATGATCACGGCTTTACCCATGACCTATCCCGCCATGCCGTACGCCGCTCCACTCGAACGACCCTTGATACGTCCCGATTTCATCAGGCCATCATAGTGCCGCATCAACAAATGACTTTCGATCTGTTGCAACGTGTCCAACAACACGCCCACCATGATCAACAACGATGTACCACCGAAGAACTGCGCGAAGCCCTGCTTGATCCCCATCATGACCGCGAAGGCCGGGAGGATCGCCACGAAGCCCAAGAAGATGGCACCGGGCAAGGTGATGCGTGACAACAGTTCGTCGATATGCCCAGCCGTGCTCTTACCAGGCTTCACACCTGGAATGAAGCCGCCGTTACGCTTCATGTCATCGGCAAGCTGGTTCGGGTTCACAGTGATGGCCGTGTAGAAGTAGGTGAACAACACCACCATCAGGAACAACGTGAAGTTGTAGAAGACGCTCTGGCTGTTGGCCATGCTCACCAACCAAGCTGGTGGGTTCTGGAATGCCTGTGCCAGATACATGGGCACCAACACGATGGCTTGTGCGAAGATGATCGGCATGACGCCGGCCGCATTGACTTTCAACGGGATGTAGTTGCGGACCCCACCATATTGCTTGTTGCCTTGAACGCGCTTGGCGAATTGGACCGGGATACGTCGTGTACCCTGCACCAATAGGATGCAACCTGCGATGATCAGCACCCACAACACTACTTCGACCAGCAGCAACACGAGACCACCACCGCCAGGACCCATGCGGCCCACCACCTCCTGTGCGAAGGCCTGTGGCAACTGCGCGAGGATACCGATCATGATGATCAACGAGATACCGTTGCCCAAGCCGCGTTCGGTGATGCGCTCACCGAGCCACATCACGAACAACGTGGAACAGGTGAGTATGACGATGCTCGTGAACAACCAGAACTGACCGTCCGGGCGAGCTGCTTCGTCGATGGTTGCATAGATATAGCTCGGCGCTTGGAATACGCAGATCAGGATAGTCAGGTAACGGGTCCACTGGTTGATCTTCCGGCGACCGCTCTCCTCGCGCTGCATCTTCTGCACGGCAGGTACGGCGATACCGGCCAACTGCATGATTATGGACGCCGAGATGTAGGGCATGATACCCAAGGCGAAGATCGACGCACGGGTGAAGGCTCCACCGGTGAAGATCGAAAGGATCTCCACGATACCACCGCCCCCGGATGCACCCGAAGCGGCCAACCGTGCACTGTCCACACCGGGCAGCACGATGAAGCTGCCGATGCGGTAGACCAGCAGCAGACCCAGCGTGATGAGGATGCGGTTCCGCAACTCATCGATGCGCCAGATGTTCTTGATCGTGTCGATCAGGTTCTTCATGCCTTCTTCTCAACTGACGTGACGATAGTTTCAGCCTTGCCTCCTTTGGCCTCAATGGCGGCTTTTGCCGTTGCACTGAAGGCGTGCGCAGTGATGTCCAACGCGCTCTTGATCTCGCCGCGGCCCAACACTTTCAACTTGTCATTCTTGGCGATCAGCCCGTTGGCGTAAAGCACCTCGGGGCTAAGGCTCTTGAGGTTCTTCTTCTCGGCCAGGGTCTGGAGCGCATCCAGATTGATGCCCTTGAACTCCACACGTGTCGGGTTCGTGAAGCCGAACTTCGGCAGGCGACGTGTCAGGGGCGTCTGGCCACCTTCGAAACCACGCTTGTGGTTGTAGCCGGCCTGCGCCTTCTGGCCCTTGTGGCCTTTCGTGGAGGTGCCTCCACGACCGCTGCCTTGGCCGCGGCCAATGCGCTTGTCCTTCTTCGTAGCCCCGTCTGCGGGCTTCAATTTACTCAGGTCCATGGTCGTAGTCTTCTAAGGGTTCAGGCCTCCTTCACGTTCACCAAGTGATGCACTTTCTCCACCATGCCGCGGATCTGCGGGGTAGCGTCCACAACGACGAATTTGCCGATGCGTCCAAGGCCAAGGGCCTTCAGGGTGTCCTTCTGACGCTTGGGGCACTTGATCTTGCTGTGCGTCTGGGTGATGGTCAACTTGCTCATTTGCTGGTCCGCCGATCGCTCGGTGGATCGTTTTATCCGTTGAATACGCGCTCCAATTTGATACCTCGTTGACGGGATACCGCATTGGCATCACGCATGCTCACGAGGGCCTCGATCGTGGCTTTCACCACGTTGTGCGGATTGCTGCTGCCCTTGCTCTTGGCAAGAACGTCGGTCACACCAACGCTCTCGAGCACGGCACGCATCGCACCACCTGCGATAACGCCGGTACCGTGCGCCGCAGGTTTCAGGAAGACCTGGGCACCGGCGTACTTGCCTTCTTGTGAGTGCGGGATCGTCCCACGCATCACCGGCACTTTCACCAAGTTCTTCTTCGCGTCGTCGATGCCTTTGGCGATAGCCTCCTGCACTTCCTTCGCCTTGCCCAGGCCGTGGCCCACCACACCGTTCTCGTTCCCCACCACCACGATGGCGGCGAAGGTGAACGTGCGACCACCCTTGGTCACTTTGGTCACGCGGTTCAGCGCTACGAGCTTATCCTTCAGCTCGAGATCGCTGCTCTTGACCTTCTTCGTGTTCGTCTCAGACATGTGTTCGGTATGATCAGAAATTGAGGCCTGCTTCACGGGCAGCATCCGCTAAGGCTTTCACTCGGCCATGGTACAAATAACCGTTGCGATCGAATACAACCAGCTCGATGCCAGCGGCCTTCGCCTTCTCGGCGATGGCGGCACCAACGATCTTGGCTTGCTCGATCTTGGCGATGCCTGTTGCTTTCTTGTCCTTCAAGGACGATGCGCTCACCAGCGTGCGGCCGGCTTCGTCGTCGATGATCTGGGCGTACATGCCCGTGTTGCTGCGATAGATCGAGAGGCGCGGACGCGCAGGGGTGCCATGCACCGTCTTGCGAACGCGTTGCTTGATCTTCAGTCGGCGGGTGATCCTGTCGAATGCCATGGTCGTGCTTATTTACCGGCTGCTTTACCTGCTTTGCGACGCACCAGCTCGCCCACGAAACGCACACCCTTGCCTTTGTAAGGCTCTGGTTTGCGCAGGCTGCGCAGCTTGGCGGCCACCTGGCCGATGAGTTGTTTGTCCGCCGATTCCAAACGGATGATCGGATTCTTTCCTTTTTCCTGTGCCGCTGCGACCTTGATCTGCGGTGGGAGGTCGATGGTCACCGTGTGCGAGAAACCGAGCGCGAGGTTCAGTTGCTGGCCTTTGGTGGTAGCGCGGTAACCCACACCTACCAACTCCTGCTCGATCACGAAGCCTTCGGCCACACCCTTCACCATGTTCGCGAGCAGGGCGCGGTAAAGCCCGTGTTTCGCACGGTGCGGCTTGGCGTCGCTCGGGCGTGTGAGCGTGATCTCCGTACCCTCCTGTTTCAAGGTGATATCGGGGTCCACGGCCTGCTCCAAGGTGCCCTTGGGACCTTTCACGGTCACCAGGTTCTTATCGCTGATCGTGATCTGCACCCCTTTGGGTACCTCGATCGGTGCTTTTCCTATGCGTGACATCTTCTTCTTCGCTTAGCTCACGTAGCACAATACCTCACCACCCACGTTCAGTGTGCGGGCCTCCTTGTCGGTGACCACACCCATGCTGGTGGAGATGATGGCCACGCCGAGGCCGTTCAGCACGCGAGGAAGATCCCCGGCGTGGGCGTACTTGCGCAGGCCTGGGGAGCTCACACGGGTAAGTTCCTTGATGGCGCTCTGGCGCGTTTGCGTGTTGTATTTCAAGGCGATCTTGATCAGGCCTTGCTTGCCGTCCTCCTCGGCTTTCCAGGAAAGGATGTAGCCCTTGTCGTACAGGATGCGCGTGATGTCCTTCTTCAGGTTGCTCGCGGGCACCTCCACGACCTTTTTGCGCGCCTGGATGGCGTTGCGCAAGCGGGTCAAGTAATCGGCGATAGGATCGGTCGTCATGGTCTTTTCTTGTTGGGGCACGGGATCTCGCGCCCTTACTGTTACTACCAGCTGCACTTGGTTACGCCCGGGATCTTACCGTCCAGTGCCATGTTGCGGAATACGTTCCGCGAGATGCCGAACAGGCGCATATAGCCCCGTGGACGACCGGTCAGCTGGCACCGGTTGTGCTTGCGCACAGCACTGCCGTTAGCGGGAAGCTTCTGCAAGCCCTCCCAATCACCTGCCGCTTTCAGCTTGGCCCGTTTGGCCGCGTACTTCTCCACCATTGCTGCGCGTTTGCGCTCGCGGGCTTTCATCGATTCCTTGGCCATGGTTCTCTTTTGTTGGGGCGCGAGATCTCGCGCCCGTACATATTTCTATTTCTTGTCCTTATCAGAGAATGGGAATCCGAAGGCGGTCAGCAATGCTTTGGCCTCCTCGTCGGTGTCGGCTGTGGTCACGAACGTGATGTCCATGCCCTGCAGCTTCGTCACCTTGTCGATGTCGATCTCCGGAAAGATGATCTGCTCCTTCACACCCATGGTGAAGTTGCCACGACCATCGAAGCCTTTGGCCGGCACACCGCGGAAGTCGCGGGTACGTGGCAGGCTCACAGCGATCAAGCGATCGAGGAATTCATACATCTTGTCGCCGCGCAGCGTTACACGGGCGCCGATAGGCATCCCTTTGCGCAGTTTGAAGTTGCTGATGTCCTTGCGGGAGACCGTTTGCACAGCCTTCTGGCCGGCGATGCTGGTCATCTCGACAATGGCGTTCTCAACGATCTTCTTGTCGCCTACGGCACTGCCGAGACCTTGGTTCAAGCTGATCTTGGCGAGACGTGGGACCTGCATGAAGCTGGTATATCCAAAGTCCTTCTGGAGTTTGGGGGCCACCTCTGTCTTGTATTTGGCACGAAGCCGGGGTACGTAGCTCATGACTTCTTACTTGGCTGCCTTTTTCTTGGTCTTCACGTAGCGCTCGATCACGCCCTCCTTGGTGACCTTGCGGCCAACACGACCGGGGGTGCCGGATTTCGCATCAATGAGCATCAGGTTGCTCAGGTGGATCGGTCCCTCCTGTTCCACGATACCACCCTGGGGCTTGGCCGTGGTCGGCTTGCTGTGCTTTTTATTGATGTTGAGGCCTTCGACAAAGGCGCGCATACGAACGCGGTCAACGTCGAGTACACGTCCTTGTTTGGCGCGATCCTCACCGGCGAGCACCTTCACGAGGTCGCCTTTCTTGATGTGTGTCTTCTGCTGCATGGCTCAGAGTACTTCGGGGGCCAGGGAGATGATCTTCATGAACTTCTTCTCACGCAGCTCCTTGGCCACTGGGCCGAAGATGCGGGTGCCCTTCATTTCACCGGCTGCGTCGAGCAGTACCACAGCATTGTCGTCGAAGCGGATGTAGCTCCCGTCCTTGCGGCGGGTCTCCTTCTTCGTGCGTACGACAACCGCTTTGTGTACGGTGCCCTTCTTGGCGCCGCCGTTGGGCAGTGCATCCTTGATGGTCACCACGATGGTGTCACCGATGCGGGCATACCGGCGGGCGGTGCCGCCGAGAACGCGGATGCAGAGCACCTCTTTGGCGCCACTGTTGTCGGCCACGTTCAGCCTGGATTCCTGTTGGATCATCGCTCAGTCTTGTTTACTTGGCACGTTCCACGACCTCCACTACACGCCAGCGCTTCAACTTGCTCATCGGGCGGGTCTCACTGATGCGTACGGTGTCTCCGATGTGGGCATCGCCGTTCTCGTCGTGCGCCATGAATGTGCTCGAACGCTTCACGAACTTGCCGTACTTGGGGTGCATCACGCGACGCTCCACGGTCACCACGATGCTCTTGTTCATCTTATCGCTGGTAACGATGCCGATACGCTCCTTCCGGAGGTTCCGCTCCACGGTGGTCGGGGTGGTGCTCATTTCTTGGTCGTGTTAGCGAGTTCGCGCATGCGCAGCTCGGTGAGGATACGAGCGACCGTCTTGCGCTTGTTGCGCAACAGAACGGGGCTCTCGACAGGGCTCACGGTGTGCGCAAAGCGCAGCTTCGTGAGCGAGGAGCGCTCGTCCTGGAGCTTGTCCTGCAACTCGACGACCGTGAGGTCCTTCAGTTCGGTTCCTTTCTTCTTCATGGCTCTTTCTTATTGACCGTCGTAATCTTCGCGGACAACGAACTTGGTCGGGATCGGCAGCTTCTGGGCTGCGAGACGCAGTGCTTCCTTGGCGGTCGCTGTTGGAACACCGTCCACCTCGAAGATGATGCGGCCTGCATGGCACACGGCCACCCAATGATCCAGCGAGCCTTTGCCCTTACCCATCCGGACTTCGGCGGGCTTGCTGGTCACCGGCTTGTCCGGGAACACCTTGATCCATACTTGACCTTCACGCTTCATGAAGCGGGTGAGGGCGACACGGGCCGCTTCGATCTGACGGCTGGTGAGCCATACGCTCTCCATGGCCTTCAGTCCAAAAGACCCCAGGGCTACGCGGTGACCGCGTTGGGCTTCGCCCTTCATGCGGCCCTTGTGCATATTGCGGCGCTTGCTGCGCTTCGGTTGCAACATGGCTATTGGCTGTTACGGTTGTTTGGGCCACGACCACCAGCGGCCGGACCACGACGATCTCCACCTCCTCCTGCACCGGGACCACGACGATCGGAGCCGCCACCACCGCCACCGCGACGGTCGCCACCACGATCACCTCCTGGACCACGACGGTCGCGCTCGCCACCACCGCCACGGCGGTCAGGACGATCACCTCCCATGCGTGGACCGGTGGGGCCACCTTTTGCCTGACCCTGGTTCGGGCTCAGGTCCTTCTTGCCATACACTTCACCGCGCATGATCCAGCACTTCACCCCGATGCGTCCCATTTTGGTATGCGCCTCGGTGATGGCGAAATCGATATCGGCACGCAGGGTGTGCAATGGCACGCGGCCATCACGGTACTTCTCGGTACGTGCGATCTCCGCGCCGTTCAAACGACCCGAGACCTGCAACTTGATGCCTTCGGCACCCATGCGCATCGTGCTCGCTACGGCCATCTTCATGGCGCGGCGGAAACTGATGCGGCCTTCGAGCTGGCGGGCGATGCTATCGGCCACCAAACGGGCATCCAGTTCAGGACGCTTGATCTCGAAGATGTTGATCTGGACGTCCTTGCCTGTGAGCTTCTTGAGCTCCTCACGCAACTTGTCCACTTCGGTACCACCCTTGCCGATGATGACGCCGGGGCGGGCGGTGTTGATCGTAACGGTCACCAGTTTCAAGGTGCGCTCGATGACGATCTTGGCGACGCTGGCCTTCTTCAGGCGAGCCATCAAATAAAGGCGGATCTGTTCGTCCTCCACCAGCTTGTCGGCGTAGTTGTTCCCGCCGTACCAGTTGCTGTCCCAGCCCTTGATGTAGCCGAGGCGTTGGCCGATAGGATGTGCTTTCTGTCCCATTGTAGGTTGTTCTCGGCTTAGGCTTCGTTGGCGGTATCGACGATCAAGCTCACGTGGTTGCTGCGCTTCTTCATGCGGTAAGCACGGCCTTGTGGTGCAGGAAGCATGCGCTTCAGGCCACGGGCTTCGTTCACCTGGATGCTTTTCACGAACAAGCCGGCCTCGTCGGCTTTCTGGCCTTCGTTCTTGGCCTGCCAGTTGGCGATCGCGCTCATGAGCAACTTCTCCAGATCGCGGCTGCTGTGGCGGGTGCTGAAGCGCAGGAGACCCAACGCTTTGGTCACTTCCACACCACGGATGGTGTCGGCCACTTGACGCATGCGACGCGGGCTGGTCGGCACGTTGCGCAACTGCGCCATGGCCACCGTCTTCATGGCCTCTTTGCGCTTGTCTGCAGATATCTTCTTACGGGCTCCCATGGTGCTCCTTAGTTCTTCTTGTTACCGGAGTGGCCGCGGTAGGTACGCGTCGGAGCGAACTCGCCCAACTTGTGGCCTACCATGTTCTCGGTCACGTAGACCGGGATGAACTTGTTGCCATTGTGAACGGCGATCGTCAACCCGACGAACTCCGGTGCGATGGTGCTGGCGCGCGACCAGGTCTTGATCACGTTCTTCTTACCAGAGGCCTGTGCCTCACCTACACGCTGGTTCAGCTTGTAGTGGATGAAGGGTGGTTTCTTGAGTGAACGGCTCATGGTCTATGCTCTATCAGGCTCCTTTGCGGGCGTTGACGCGCTCCAGGATGAACTTGTTGGACGGATTCTTCGGACGACGGGTCTTCTTACCCTTCGCCAACAGGCCTTTGCGGCTGCGTGGGTGACCACCCGACGCGCGACCCTCACCACCACCCATCGGGTGATCGACCGGGTTCATGGCCACCGCACGTGTGCGGGGACGACGACCCTGCCAACGGCTACGGCCTGCTTTGCCGCTCTTCTGCAGCATGTGCTCGCTGTTGCCCACGGTACCCACGGTCGCCAAACAGGCCACCAGGACCATACGCAATTCACCGCTCGGCATCTTCAGTGTGGCATACTTGCCTTCGCGGGCGCTCAGTTGAGCGAAGGTGCCAGCGCTGCGCGCGATGGAACCACCCTTGCCGGGCTGTAGTTCGATG
>Ga0209181_10000242_pt1 | contig 101427 bp, 78 predicted proteins | sample MAT05_FD_187208 | JGI IMG/M metagenome (GOLD analysis project Ga0209181, IMG submission 187208) | Freshwater microbial communities from Lake Fryxell liftoff mats and glacier meltwater in Antarctica - MAT-05 (SPAdes) (version 2) | ecosystem: Environmental > Aquatic > Freshwater > Ice > Liftoff...
GTCTGGGCAAGCAAGCCGCGGTGGCTATATCGCCCCGTATGCTGGGTACCTGGTGCATGGCGCGTGGTACGATGGACCCATTGGCACCAACCTGACGGCCGCAAGTGCGCCGGTTGTTGGCGCGCAAATTGGGGTGCCCATCGCCAAGGGTGTCTCTCTCACGGGAAACCTTGCTTACTCGTCGGGCGATCTCGAGGTTGGATTGCCGATTTTGGGCGGGGTACGCGTTGGAACCAACAAGACGTGGATGTACGACGCGGCCATCGAACTGGGTGGCCTCACGGGCAAGCAGCAAACCGGCATTGCGCCGTTCGTGCAAGGTGGCGTTGGTGGGATCACCAACGACATCAGCAATAGTTTGCTGGATACGCGTTCGACGAACCTGGCGTATATCGCCGGGGTAGGCGTAGATGTGCGCATGACCCGCAGCATCGCGCTGCGACTGCAGGCACGGGATTACATCGGCCGCTTCGATTCCCAGGAAGCCGTGGGTTTCAAGGTCGACGGAAACCTGGCACACAATTGGGCGCTCAGCGCAGGAGTAAAGCTCGCCTTCTAGAAAGCGCGCATTATTCTTTGCGCAGGCGTCGCGCTGCGCGGGCGATTCAGCCCGCGCCGCGCGATGGCTTTCATTCCGGGAGGTTTTGTTCGGTGCGTACTTCGCAACTGGTTCCCTCTGTGTCCGTCATACGCGGCGGGGCTCTCGCGTCCTTCGCGTTTGCCTTCGCCATTGTTGCAAGCATTCCGGCCAGCCTGCTGGCGCAGAACCGAGTGGGAGGCGCTACCGCGCCTTCCGCGGCCGATCGCGACAGCATGGCGTTCCCGCGAAAGAGCAACACCGTCGAGGCGCAGCAGGCCCGGCAGGCCCAGGATGCGTTTGAACAGACGCATCGTCAGGGGCTTCGCTTTTACAACGGCGGCGCTGACGCCACGTGTGAAGAAGCCATCGGCAAGACCCTCTGCTATTGGAACAACAACGGGGACGTTCCGCCGCCTGCCGAGCGGGCCGATGCGCGTATTGAACGTGCGCAGCTCGTCTCCATTCTCGAGCGCGGGGTGCAAGCCTCGCCGAACGATGATTGGTTAATCGGCATGCTGGTGCGTTACGACATTGAGGCCGACCGTCCTGACTCGGCCCTCAAGGCTGCGCGAGCGTGCGCCGCGACTGCGTGGTGGTGCTCGGCATTGCAGGGGTTGGCGTTGCATACACTCAACGACCATGCCGCTGCAAGAACCGCGTTTAATCGAATGTTGTCCACCATGCCGGAAAGTTGGCGCTGTGAATGGACGCAGGTTGGGTGGTGGCTGTCGGCCGATTCGGCCGTGCAGCGCAACTATCGCGCGCGCCCTTGCGAAGAACGCATGAAATCTGACATGAAGTTGTTTCGTCTGGCCCAGCCATTGTGGGGGCTGCCCAGCAACGACCTGTACAACGAAGTGTTGGCGCGTCGCACCATCTCGACCGTGCACGGCATGGCACGTATTCCGTATGACATGGCCTTTGGCCCCGACGTTCTGGAATCGCAAATGCGATATGGGTGGCCGGTCAACTGGTCGGTGCAGAACGGCGGGGTGGGTGACCCGCGACCGCCGTCAGTGATCGGGCACGAGCCTACACCCAGCTACGACTTCTTGCCCAGTGCGACGGCGCTTGCCAATCCGCTCACCGCCACGTCGGAAGACTGGCCGCTCAACAGGAAAAAGGCGCGCATGCGATATGCGCCCCGGTATGGCGCAGGATTCGGAGTGCCGCCGTATCAATTTGCGCGGTTTCGCCGGGGCGACAGCACGGTGATTGCCGGCGCATATCGGCTGGTGCGCGAACTGGAAATGGGACGGGCCCCGTACAACGCCGCGTTTGTTCTCGATGCGCTGGATGACAAAGCACCCGTTATCGTCAAGCGTGACAACGCGCCGGCCAATGCTGCACTTCTCGCACGCATTGGCATGACGCCAATGATTGCCAGCCTTGAGGTATTGGCACCCAATAGCAAGCGAGCAGCACGTGTGCGCGAAGCGGTTCAACCATTGGCCGCGGAACGCAAGGTTTCCGACATTTTGTTGCTGACGCGAGGCGATCCCTCGGCGCGACCCAATTTGGAAAGCGCGGCGGCCATGGCGTTTGGCGGGGCGGAAATTGACGCCGGCACGACCATTGGTTTGTACTGGGAGAACTACCTCAACGTCTCGCCGTCGGCTCCCGGTACGACGCAGATTCGCGCCACGCGCGTTGGCGCGAGTTTCATGCAACGCCTGGGCAGTACGTTACGGCTGTCCAAAGCGGTGCAACCCGTATCACAGCGTATTCAGGATCCGGGGCGTCCAGACGGCGAACCGGGTCGTAGTATTGCGCTGTCCTGGCCATCGGTCCCCGAGGGCGAGTATCTGCTTACCCTGATTGTACAGAATGCTTCGGGGCGCGACAGCACGTCGACGCTGGTGAAGGTTCGAAATCGCAACTAACCGTTGTTGCATACAATGGCGCGCTGACGGATACGAACCAGAAAGGCCGGGCCAAGTGGCCCGGCCTTTCTGCTCCTGTCAGAAACTGCCTGGCTGAAACGGGTTTCAGCGTTTGGCGTTTTGTGGTTCGAGCACAAGCAACCCAACGGGTCCGCCAAAATCGTTACTGCCCAGCGGAAGTCCCGGTGGTGCAATCCAATCGCCGCCATCGGCACGCACGGTGAAGCGATGCGCACCGGCGCCAAGTTTGAGTTCTACGCGCCAGCGGCCATCGCCACCACGCTGCATATTGGTGACGGTCCACGCGGTGGCATCCCCCATCAGCTCGACGTACCCTGCGGTTGGCGCATCAATCACAAATTGCACGCGGTACGTGGTATCCGGCGTGGAACTCCCTGCGGAGTCGGGCGAGAGAATTACGGAGTGCAGTGATTCCACTACGCGACTCTCAAATCCCAGTATGCCACTGAGATTGTTTTCGACGCCCCGTCGGCGTGTTGGCACGCGCGCAATGCTGACACCCAGTGCGAACACCGGTTGGATAGTGCGACGTTGCGTCGAAATTTCGTCGCCAAGTGCCGATCCTCCGACCGTCGATGCGTTGGTGCTTGCCGAACCCACGGCCGATAACCAAGCCGTCACCGGCTGCACAACTGCCAACGACGCGATGGCCGGTGCAATACGTGGCTTGGGAAACGCCGCATCGCGCGTGATCCACGCGTATAGTGGCGCAGTCACCGATCCCAGCCAACTGGTCCCACCCGTCCGCCAGCCAATGGAGGCGAGGCCGGTGGCGACTTCACGGCGCTGTAGTGCGCTCAGCGTGCGTGTGATGGCGGTGGGTTCGCCTTGCGAGGACGGTGAAACAGGGAAGTTGTCGATGGTCTGAATGCTGATGGTCTGCGTGGACACGCGCGTGGCCCGTTCGACGGACAAACCCAGCGACAGGTCGACGCCATGGCTGCTTCCGAGAATACCGCTTTCCATGCGGGCCACGCTGCCGATATCAACGCGACGGGACACCGTGGTGTCGGCGCGACCGCCATCGAATCCGACATTGCCCGGCGTTGGGGCGAATGATGCCCCGCCAATTCCACCCATTGCGTTCGCGCGACCGTACGCCACCGCGCCCCACGCTCGCATGCCGTTGATTCGGCCCGTAGCGCGGAGCGCCAACGCTCCTTCGGCGGACGACTGGCTGTTCACCGCGTTCCGCACGCGCACGTATCCCATGCCAATAGCGGTGAGTTTGAACGCGCCCAAACGACCAAGGGGCTGCGTCACACCCACAAAGACCTGCTGCTGCGCTGGAAGGGCGGCTTCGTCGCTGGAGGGGGAGGGCAGCGCGGAGATGCCCATAACCGAAACCGTGGCCGAGTTGGTGATAGCCCCTACGGCCGAAGATGGAACGGCTGGAGAAAGGGATGGCCGCACGCCTGCACCTTGGGCGTGCGCCGTTGCCGGGTGGGCTGTCAGTGACGCTAGCACACAAGAGCTGACCCCGGTGAACCAGGATCCGGTACGAAGGGCAACGCGCATGAATTGCGGTTTGGCCTCGGAGGGTGGGCGGCGGCTATTCGTCACGGTGCGTCAGGAGGACTCGGCGGACGGGTGACCGGGTTGGGCGCATTCTTCTGCGCGCCCGAAACATTGGATCGAACATAGCGGTCGAGGGCGTCTTGTGCCATACCTGGACCGCGTATTGCTTGCTTCGCAACGAGCACCTGCAGCCCGTTGATGGCTTCATCGGTCGGCGAGACGCGCGCGAGTGAAACGATGGCGTCGCGGGCTTTATTGGTCGAGATGCCGCGCTGGATAAGGTCCGTCATGACGACCAGTGCACTCACGGCCGCGCCACGCGCCGGGCGCTCAGTCCGAATTTGCTGCAGGGCCATGCCATCGACGCCTTGGTGAATGGCTTCGGCACCGCTATCCAGTTCACTTTCGGATGCGTTCTCGCCCAACGCCGCACGGGCGGCCAGCATGTCAACAAAATGCGCGTGCACGTTGGTGACGATCTTGCGTCCGGAGGCGCGAAACGACGCACCCCGGTTCGCTTTGTTTATCAGTGGGGCAATAGGCAGGCGGAGGGCACTCGCGCTGTCGAACACATGGCGCAGCGCGACAGTCGTGGCACTATCGAATCGCGCTGGATCAAAGACGCCGGGCTGGGCCTTTGGGTCGGAGGCGACGACCGCCGCGTTCCGGGGAGCGGCCGAGAGCGTCGTGTCTGTCCCGGCTACCGATCGGTGGAGCGGTGCGCCGACGGCAAGGACTGTTGCCAGCACAACGGACGCGACAATCACCGCGCGTCTCCCTCCACGACTACTGCGTTGGCCGGTCCATAGCCCGCATCAGGAATTTGGGGGGCGAGGGGATCGACCACCCACTGCTCTCCGTTTACGAGGTACGCGTAGATGTGACGACCAGGAAGCAGTGTGACTTTCGCCGACCACTCACCGGTGGACTGGTCTTTCACCATGGGGGTTTTGGACGCGTCCCAGCCGTTAAAGTCGCCAACCACCGACACGTTTGCGGCAAAGTTTTTGGGCAGCCGCAGGTCAAATTGAATACCGCCTGCAACGGCCGTGGTGGCTCCGACTGGAGCACCGTCGGCCATGGGAGCCAGGCCGCCCGATTGGTCGAGGGGGGCGCGTGAGCGCACCGTGACCGTGATGATGAGAGCCGCCGCAATGGCGGAAGCCGCGACCATCCAATGCCGCGCGGCAAAACCTGGTGCCGGCGCGTTGGGCGCGGCCGGGCGCTCAAGGGCGGCCCGATCAAGCACCACGCGGGTACAGCGCGCGACTGCGTCGGCATGGGGCTCCGGGGTGTTGCGATACGACGCCACCAACCATCCGCGCAATTGCGGATCGTCCGGCACGTCGCCGCCATCGATAGGAAGAATTCGGTCTTCAGTCATCCAAGGGCTCCTGGCCCAATAGTCCACGCAGCCGTTCACTGCCGCGTTTGACGCGCATCTTTAAGGCGGATTCTCCAACCCCGGTCATCGCGGACATCTCCGTGTATTCCAGGCCTTCTGCGTACTTCAGCAACAGAGCTTCGCGCTGAGCCGGGTCAAGCTTTGCCAACGCCTTCGTGAGCACTACATCGTGGATTCCTGAAGGCGCCGCCTCGGGTGGAGCAGGCGCGCCCTCAATCGCCACCTCGTCCTGTATGAACCTGCGGCCCCGGCGACTACGAGAGGTCAGGGCATTGCGACACTGATTGGTGAGGATGCGGTACAGCCATCCCCGGAACTGGTCCCGCTCGTCGTACCGGCCAAGTGCGAGGTAGGCCCGGAGAAACGTCTCCTGCACTACGTCTTCGGCATCGGCGCGCTCGCCCAGCATATGATAGGCAAAGCGCCAGGTCCCGTCGTAATATCTCGCCACCAGTTGCCCGAATGCGTCCGAGTCACCGTTGCGGGTTTTTGTGACGAGCTCCGCGTCTGTCATCGCTGAACAACATCTGAGTACACAAGGGCGTCACGCACCCCCGACCGGCGTCGTCCGGTCGGACGTCTGGAAAACAGTTCAGACCCCAACCGCCCTACCTCGAGGAGGCAGACGCGGCGAGAAAAGCGGCGGCGACCTGCAAGAGGACCAACAGCACTATCGGCAGGACATTCACCCCGCCGCGCTGCTTCAGGCGCGAGATGGCGACGTCCTCGGGCAGTTGCTCAATGGTCGCGACCAGTGACGCCACGCGCGCTTTTCGGAATAACAGCCAATTGGCGGTGCCGCCGGCCGCTAAATGGATGGCAAACGTCAGCCCGGACACGATAATGAGCACTGGCCGCCCTTCCGAGCTCATCAGCCACGTTCCCGACCCCATCCTGGTGCGGTCAAACCCCATCAGCAGGTAGCTGCTGAGCGACTCTGATGCGACGAAGAACCCCAGGAAGGCCAGATACAGTTTGCGGTAAAAGAACCATAGGGGCCCTACCAAAAATGCCGCCCAGTTCCACGAGACGGAGAATGCCGGTTCGGCAAAAAACGGACTCAGCTTGCGGCGATAGCTCGACTCCCAGCGTGGGCCAATGTAGGCCGCCATCCGTTCATCGCTGAACGGTGTGGCCGATTTCGATTTCGAGGCCCAGCGCGGCAATTCGGGTTGAGGCACAGGAGGGCCCGGATTGTCTCCAGTGGCCCTGTTCGACTCGGGCGTCGGCTGATCGGGGACACCGTTCTCATGCGTGGGCATATTTATGTTACCCGTCTCGGGGCTGGCTGTTGCTGGCTGAGGCAATGCAAGGTACCCAGTCCCCACACCAGATCGACCGAATGAATGCCCACAATTTGATGGGCGGGGAAACATCCGGCCAGAATATTCAACGCGTGGCGATCGTTTGCGTCGTTGAACGTTGGGACAATGACCACGCCGTTGCCGATGTAGAAGTTCGCATAACTGGCCGGCAGTCGCTGTCCATTCATGATCACCGCGCGCGGATACGGGACCGTCACTACGCGCAGGGGCTCACCGCGCGCATCGCGTGCGCGTTGCAGGCGCTGCAGGTTGTCCAGCGACCGATGATGATTTTCATCGGCGGGGTCGACCTCGTGCGCGAGTACCACGACGCCTGGCGCGACAAACCGCGCAATGTCGTCCACATGACCATGCGTGTCATCGCCCACACAGCCTTCCCCCAACCAGATGGTTTGGGAAATCCCCAGATACGTGGCAAACGCCTGCTCGTATCCCGCGCGGTCGAGCCCCGGGTTTCGCACCTGCACATCGGACAACAACCACTCCTCGGTCACGAGCATGGTTCCGAGTCCATCGGTCTCAATGCCACCACCTTCCAGCACCAGCCGTTCCTGGTTGTCCGGACGGACGGCCACAAGACGATCAAGCTGCGCCACCGTGGCCATGCGCTCGGGCACCTGCAAGTCCAGTTCGTAGTTGTCGTACTTGCTCCACGCGTCAAATCCCCAATGCACGAGCGCCACCGACCCGTCGGCGCGATGCACGCCCGTGGGACCGGAGTCGCGCAACCAGGCACGATTCGTGGGTTGCACGTGTAAGCGGTATTGCGCCGCCTTGACTCCGTGCAAGGTCAGGCAACTGGCGGCGTTCTCGCGCACGAGGGCGTTGTGACACAGAATGTCCACGCGCTCGTGCGCTCCGAGTGCGCGCACAATTTCGGCGTACACCCAGGGAATGGTCTCGAACTTTCCTGGCCAATCCGGTTCGTGATGCGGCCAACTGATCCAGGTGGCGTCGTGTGGTTCCCACTCGGCCGGCATACGCACACCCAGCGCGTTCACGGCCGTGGTGGAGGCACCGCGATCTGACGCGCCCACTACGGATTGCCCAGCCAGCGCTGCGTAATGGGTCCGTACGCATCAATGCGCCGATCGCGAAGGAACGGCCAGTTGCGGCGCGTTTCTTCAATCAGTGACAAGTCGCATGACGCCACCAACACCGCGGGTGCGGTATCCGCCTGCGCGAGAAACCGCCCGAACGGATCGGAGATGAACGATTGACCAAAAAACTCGATGCCGTTGGTGCCGGCTTCATCTTCGAACCCCACGCGATTGGGCGAGACGACAAACACCCCATTCGCGATGGAGTGCGAGCGTTGCATGATGCGCCACGCTTCGGCTTGCGCGTGTCCGACATGCGCCTTCTCGTGCGGGTGCCAACCAATGGCCGTTGGATAAAACAGAATTTCTGCGCCCAGCAACGACGTAATGCGCGCGCCCTCGGGATACCACTGATCCCAGCAAATCAGCACACCGATGTTGGCATATCGCGTGCGCCACATGCGAAAGCCATTGATGCCCGGATGGGGATCGGTGCGCAAGTCACCCGTGACGTCACCTGGTGCGAAGTAATACTTCTCTTCGAACAACGGGTCGTGCGGAATGTGCATCTTGCGATACGTGCCCAGCAGTGCGCCGTCGGCGTCAATTACCGACGCGGAATTGCGATACAACCCCGCTGCCTGTCGTTCGTAAAACGGCACGATGAGCACGACGGCCAACGCTTGCGCCAGCGTTTGCAGCGTGGTGATGGTCGGGCCGTTTACGGGCTCGGCGATATCAAAACGTTCAATGCGCAAACTCTTGCAGAAATACGGCGCGTTGAACAATTCCTGCAGGGAAATAATCTGCGCGCCCTGTGCCGCGGCCTCGCGAATGCGCACCATGGTGCGCGCGAGGTTGGCGTTCAGATCGTCCGAGGCGGTTTCCTGAATGAGACCAACGGAAACGGTATGGGAAGCCATGATGCGTTGGGCTGAAGCCTGTTACGGAGTGGAATGCCCCCGCTTGGCAGGCGATTTCCGTTCGGGTGCGTCTGGAGTGGACGGTATTTCCAGGACGGGAGAAAGATAGGCATGGAGGACCCGTCGCAGGTCGTCGAGGAGCGCCTTCTTTTCCGGCGCAGGCGCCATGTCGCGGCGGGCAAGAATGGCTTGGCCAATGGCGGCCGACACCAGGGCCACACGCCGACGGTCACGTGCCGGGAGTTCGGGAGTGCGCGACGCAAACAGCAGGTCGAGTCGTTCGACGACCGAGAGAAAGAGCTGCGAGCGAATGCGGCCCGGCGCGCTGCGCCCACCCTCGGCGGCTTCGGCAATCGCGAATACGCGGCTGAACGCCGGGTTGTCGTCGTGAAAGGCCGCGAGTGGCTTGACGACGTGATCGATAAGCCGGGCGAGTGTGATGCCCGACGCGTTGGTCGGAAACGCTTGTTCGTGAATACGTCGCAGATCGTCGGAGTACCGAAGGGCCAGCGCGGCCAGCACCGCATCGCGGTTGGGAAAGAACTGGTAGAACGAGCCTTTCGCGGTGTGCGCTTCGAGCGCAATGGCCTCGGCGGTCGCGCCTTGCACGCCTTGTCGCACAATAACCGTCGCGGCGGCGTCGAGCAGCAAATCGACTCGGCGCTGTCCACGCGATTGACGGGGTTGGCGCCGGAACGTCGTTTCGGCAGACGGTGCAGACGCATCGGGCCGCGCAGGAAGGGGCGCTGGTGCGGCTACGGCGGGTGAATCTGCCGCCAGAACGGGAGACGTCTTTTCTGCAACGGCGTGCTGAGCCGTGACAAGCTTCAACGAGTGTTTGGCGGGCATAGCGCGATTACACGATGGGAGGGGCGCCGCCATACCAAATATCAAACGGCTCGCGGGGGCTCGGCACAATATACGCGGCGACAACGTCCATCACATTGGTGCCGGTTGGTCCCGTTACCAGCAGGGCATTCGCGGCCTTGAGCGCGTGATAACTACGCAACCGGTGCAGGTCGCGAATGGCATCACGGCCTTTCTCCTGTGCGCGCGCCGGTGTGTACCCGTCGACAATGGCGCCGCATGCATCTGTTGGACCATCGCGACCGTCGGTGCCGGCGGCCAACAGGAAGACGCGGAAGGGATGCATGTCGGATGCGTGCAATGCATTTATGGACGCGGCCTGTTGCAGTCCCAGGCACGCGGCCAGTGCGAGCGCCTGCATGCGCCCACCCATTGGCCCCTGTTTGTGATGTTTGTCAAGAGGCGACATGAACAACCTGGGAGGCAGCCCGTGGCGCGAGATAGCCAGTGTGTCGGGCAACGGACCCTCGCTATCAAGGTTGCCCTGTTGTCTGTTGAACAGATCAAACGAGACCGTTGGTTCGCCGCCCCAGATGATTAATTGCGCACCGTCGTGCTCACGCGCCGTACGCACCGCAAGCGCAGCAATTATGTGCCCAAGCGTTTCGGCTTCGCCCGTCATGGGTTCGTCCACGACGGTTACCTGAGCAATTCCCAACTCTCGGGCTTTTTCTGCCATCGCGACACAGGCGTCGCGGTTGCGCGCGACCACGGTGAAGTCGACCGTGCTGAACGCGGTATGCGAACCGGCTGGAGGACGAACGGCGGTGCCTGGGTCGCCCTGCAAACCGAGCGCTTCCGCCAACTCGCGCGGAATCTCGGCGCGCAGATTGTACGCATCCAGCAGGGCGAGAAACTCTGCGTCGCTCAGAGGATCGGGCGAACACGGACCCGAGCCAATCACAGCGGGATCGTCCCCAATGACATCGGACACCGCGAACACCGGAATGTCCGTCGCGCCGTGTTCGTACAACGCGACCGCGAGTCGTCCCGCGCCCCAGCGCAGCAGTCGGCGACGTATGGCATTCATTTCGTGAATGGCCAGTCCGTGGCGATGTAGTGTGCCGACCAGTTGCATCAACAGCTCATGCGCGGGAACGGCGTGTCCCAACGCGTCGCGCAATTCATCACATGGGGCCGCGCACAAGGACGTTGCGCCGCCCGAAATGAGTACCAGGGCAATGTCCCCGTCCAATACGTCTTTCACTTTGCGTGCAATCACATCGGCGGCCGCAAGTGAGCCAATGTCGGGCACCGGATGATCGCCAACGCGTACTTCCAGCGTGGACGGAAGGTTCCCGCCCTGTTCCGGTGCCGCGTCAAACGCGGGAGCGGCCGCGACCACGACAACGCCGCCCACAACGGGAATGTGCGATTCGGTGAGCGCGGCGGCCGCGCCTGCCGTCATGGTGGCGCCAGCTTTGCCCAGCGCAAAAATGTGCACGCGATTTGCCGGGTTGGTGCCCGACACCGCAATCCATTCGCGCACTGCGTCACGCGTGCGTAGAAACGGATTCGCGCCCTGCACGGCCGCTTGATGCAAGGCGGTGAGCAGGGCGCGAGGTCTTTCCAGCAGAAAATTCGGCAAACGTCGTGCAGTTACACGAAACCGGGCCGCAACACGAATTGATGCGGTCGCTGTCTACTTCATGCCAGCCGCTTTATCGATGGCCGCACCGAGCTCGGTGTACGCGGTCGCATCGAGTTGCTTGAACGGTGACGCGACGTAGGCAATTTTTCCGTCGGGTGCAATGACGTACAGGATGCGGCTGTGCACCGCGCGCCCCGTGTTGGCCCCGTACTTCGCGCCAACCGATTTGTCTTCGTCGCTGCCAAACAGGAACGGGAATTTTGCGTCCTTCGACCATGATGTGAGCGCGGTGTCTGCGTCGGTGCTGATACCAACCAGCGTAACCTTCTGTCCGCCGTTCATGAGCGTCGCATACTGATCGCGATACGATTCCATCTGCACCGTGCAACCGGTGGTGCGGGCCTTGGGGAAAAACGCGAGGACGACCGTTTCGCCTTTGTGCTCGGACAGTTTGAACGGTTTGGCGAGCACGCCCGTGGCGTTCACCGCTTCGATGGTGAAGTCGGGTGCAACAGCTCCAACGGCCAGATCGCCCGCACCGGGTTGCGCCTGTGCCGTCACGGAAGAGGGGCCGAGCAAAGCGGCCGAGGCGCACGCCACGGTGACGGCGCGGAACGCTGCTGAGCGGGAAACACTGAACATGGAATAACTCCGATAGGATTGACGCGGCCAGCTGAGGCTGGTGCGGCGGGGTGGGGCCGCCTTAAAAATACTCCATCCTGCGGCCGTTGGGGACTGGTTACCGCCCCACCACCATGCGAAGAGCGGCCGGAACTATTTCGACCGTCACCGAACGGCTCAAGGCTTGCCGGAACTCTCCGTCTGCCTGATACACCGGCGGGCTTGAAAATTGTACGGACCACCGCGTGCCGCGTTGCAGGGTCACCTCTGGCAGGCGGGTGTGGCGGGCCCTGAGGGCCCGACCAAAGATAACGACCCGACGCCAGGACGAGGCCTCTCCAATGAGCACGGCGTCGAGCACGCCATCGGAAATGGAGGCGTCGGGCGCAATGCGGTACGTACTGCCAAACCAACTGCCGTTGGCAAACACCATGGTGAGCCAGCGACCACTGGTGGGCCGTGTGTCGCTGGCATCGTCGGACGTTATGGCACGGCCGGCCAACTCCACGGGGAACGAGCGGTGCGAAATGGCCGCGTCAAAACCCCGATACTGAAAGAGTTGCTGCAGGGCAATGATGGTGTACACGGATTTTCCGCGCCAACGAACGGGTTGCTGAGTTCGAGCGACCACTTCGGCGTCAAAGCCAAAACCGCCGGAATTGAGAAACACGGAGTGGTCGATACGACCTGCGTCGACGGCTCGCGATAGTTGTGCGGCAACCAGTGCCGCCATCGCGCGATAGTCGTGAATGGGTGCCCCCAGCGATTTCGCGAAGTCGTTACCGGTGCCGGCGCCGAAAATTGCGAGTGGCACCGACGATTTTTGGCGCACCAGTTCGCACGCGACCTGGCTGATAGTGCCGTCGCCGCCAAGTACGGCAAGTGTTGTCGCGCCCTGTGCGAGTGCTTCGCGCGTACAGCGCGCCTCGTCGCCGCGGTTGGTGGTCAGCATGACCGTTACGTCACCAACAGATTCCAACGCAGCACGCGCCGCAGGAATTAATCCGGCGGCGCGTCCAAAACCTGCGGCTTCGTTCGCTATGAGAAAGACCGGCGTATGCGCCTACCGTGCCATCAGCGAACGCAGCACATACGGCAAAATGCCGCCATGCCGGTAGTACTGCATTTCTTCCGGCGTATCGATGCGCGCACGCGCCTGAAATTTGCGCGTCGTGCCATCTGGCGCCATGGCGCTGACCGTGAGCACGGCTCGTGGCGTCAATGATGGATCCATGCCTTCGATGGTGTACGTCTCAAAACCCGTGAGCTCGAGCGACTGCCGTGTTTCGCCATTGGTGAACTCCAGCGGAATGACGCCCATGCCCACCAGATTTGAACGATGGATGCGTTCGAAACTTTCGGCAATGACGGCGCGCACACCAAGCAGCATGGTGCCCTTCGCGGCCCAATCGCGTGACGAGCCGGTACCGTATTCCTTGCCCGCGATGACAATGAGTGGCGTCTCGGCTTGCTGGTACGCCATGGCCGCATCAAAAATGGCGACGGGTTCGGCACCGGGCGCGGTGGCGGTCCACCATCCTTCCTTGCCACCGGTCAGTTCGTTCTTGAGCCGAATGTTCGCGAACGTGCCACGCATCATGACTTCATGATTACCGCGACGTGCGCCGTACGAGTTGAAGTCCTTTTTCTCAACGCCCAGCGACTTAAGCCACACGCCGGCCGGTGACGCCGCGGCAATGGAACCGGCCGGTGAGATGTGATCGGTGGTGATGGAATCGCCGAACATCCCCAACACGCGCGCGCCCTCGATGGCGAGAATGCCGGGCGGGTTCATGGTCATGCCTTCGAAGTACGGCGGGTTCTTGACATACGTACTCTGGTGGTTCCACGCGTACTGCTTGCTGCTGGTGGCGGGAATTTTCTGCCAATGTTCGTCGCCACCAAAGACATTGGCGTACTGCGTGAGGAACTGGTCTCGCTTGACCGATGACAGAATGGTGTCTTCCACTTCCTGCGCGGATGGCCAGATGTCCTTGAGAAACACCGGTCCGTCGGTGCCTTCGCCCAGTGGTTCGGTGGCCAGGTCGATATCCATCTTGCCGGCCAGTGCATATGCCACCACCAGCGGCGGCGATGCGAGATAGTTGAAACGCGTTTGCGGATTGACTCGACCTTCGAAGTTACGATTGCCTGACAACACGGCCGACACGTGCAGCTTTCCGGAGTCGATGGCTTCGCTGATGGACGTTGGCAGCGGACCGGAGTTCCCGATGCAGGTGGTACAGCCGTACCCCACCACGTTGAAACCGAGGGCATTGAGCGACGTCATGACGTCAGCTTTGTTGAAGTAGTCGGTCGCCACCTTGGAACCTGGGGCGAGCGATGTCTTCACCCACGGTTTTGTTTTCAGACCTTTGGCCACTGCGTTGCGCGCCAACAATCCGGCCGCGAGCATGACGCTCGGATTGGAGGTGTTGGTACACGACGTAATGGCCGCAATCACCACGTGGCCGTGTTTCAGCCGGAAGTGCTCTCCGCGATACTCGCAGTGCACGCCTTCGTCCAGCGTGACGACGGGTCCGCCTTCCGACACCATTTCGGCCACGTCCACGGCCAGTTTGGTGGTGGGAGCAGTGGCCGACGGTGCCGTGACCGGCGACAGCGCTAACTGCGCAGCCAACGCATCGCGATACATCTGTTTTGACTGCGAAAGTGGCACGCGGTCCTGCGGACGTTTCGGTCCGGCCAGACTTGGCACCACGGTGCTCAAGTCGAGTTCGAGCGTGTCGGTGAAGAGGGGATCGGGCGTCTCGTCGGTGCGGAAGAGTCCCTGAGCTTTCGTATACGCCTCGACCAGCGCCACCTGTTCGTCGCTGCGTCCGGACAGGTGCAGATATTTCAGTGTTTCGGCATCAACCGGGAAGAAGCCCATGGTCGCACCGTATTCAGGCGCCATGTTGGCAATAGTCGCGCGATCGGCCAACGCGAGCGATGACAGGCCAGGCCCGTAGAACTCGACAAACTTTCCAACGACTTTTTTCTTGCGCAGCATCTCGGTGCAGGTGAGCACGAGATCGGTCGCGGTCGTGCCGGGGGGCAATTGGCCGTGCAGCTTGAATCCGACGACTTCCGGAATCAGCATCGAGACGGGTTGTCCAAGCATCGCGGCTTCGGCTTCAATGCCACCGACGCCCCAGCCCATCACGCCCAGACCGTTGATCATGGTCGTGTGCGAGTCGGTGCCAACCAGTGAGTCGCAGTACGCCAGCGTTTCGTCGCCCTGCGTGGACGTAAAGACCACCTGGCCCAGGTACTCGAGATTCACCTGATGGCAGATGCCGGTTCCGGGCGGAACGACGCGGAACTGATCGAGCGCCAGTTGGCCCCACTTGAGGAATTCGTAACGTTCCTGATTGCGCTCAAACTCAAGTTCCGTGTTGATGAGAAACGCGGCGTCGGTGCCGTATTCATCAACCTGCACGGAGTGGTCAATGACCAGGTCGACCGGTTGCAGCGGATTAATTCGCGTCGGGTCACCGCCCAGCGCCACCATGGCGTCGCGCATGGCGGCCAGATCGACGACGCAGGGCACGCCGGTGAAATCCTGCAGCAACACGCGCGCGGTACGAAAGGCAATTTCCTTGTCGACGGGCGCTTTGACATTCCAGCGCGCCAGCGTCTCGATGTCACCGCGTTTCACGAACGCGCCATCTTCTCCGCGCACCAGGTTTTCCAACAGCACACGCAACGAGAACGGAAGCGTTGTCGAAATACTTCCCTCAATCTGATCCACCGGGGCAAGATGGAAATACACATACTGGCGTCCGCCAACGGTAAGTTGCGCGCGGCTGCCGAACGAATTGGGATGGGCCATGAAGACGGTGGGGTCCGGCGAATGACAGCCCCAAGGGCCGCCGTTTGCGTTCAGGACTGAGCCACTCATCGCGCCTTGGAAGATTCCCCGCCCGTTCAGCCGAAAAAGCCGAACGGCCTGTGGGAGCCCAGGATCCGATGAGGCTATGCCAAATATCGGCAGCGGCCACGCTGGACGCTACGACCTGGCGGTGACACGTCCCCCTGGTTCCTCGGCTCTCATCGCTCTACTGCGCCACACCATGTGGACCGCAGGAAATTCGTGGCCTCACGCGCTCCGCGCCGTCAGATCCTCCGGCTGCACCACTTCCCCCGCTGCCGGCGTCGCATGAATGGCGTCAACGGGACAATACCGCACGAAATCCCCATCGGCGGGTGACCAGTCGTGCAGCTGCGTAATGGGGTAGGCTTTGCGCTGATCATCCAGCGCCATGATGTGCGGCGCCCGCGCCACGCACATGGCGCAGCCGGTGCAACGGTCGCGATCGACCGAGACTTGCATGCGCTTGCGGGGGAAAATTCCGCCAGGAGCCCGCAGCAGTGCATCGAGGTGCGGCAACGCATTACGCATACTTTCGTATCCGCAATTGATCAGCTCTTCGGTGTGGCCGAATTTGAACCAGCCGATGTGGGAAACGGGCGGTCGCACCAGCAACATGGGTGGAGACGACCAGTGCTCTAACGCGTGTTGCTGTTGCGCATGCATCATGACCGTGGCGGCGCGCATGAACACGGCCGCGAACCCCGACGACCCAATGCCGGTGGCGGCCGGCATACTCCCCATGGCGACCCCGACATCCACCGCGATCAGGGCATCGACCCCCATCGCCGCGATGGCGACCGGCAGGTTGTCGGTGGTGCCCCCATCAACGCAGGTCCGATTGTCCACCCGACCGGGCGGGAAAAATCCGGGCAGCGCGCAGGACGCATACACCGCATCGCGAATGCGCGCATCGCGCAGGCCGGGCCGGCCGAACACCACGGGGATGCCGCGTTCGATGTCCACGGCCGTCACGAGCAGCGGCACATCCACATCTTCAAAAGTGCCTTCAGGCGCGATTTCCTCGCACAAGTCGCGCAGCGGACTTTCGAGGTAAATAGACGGAGCCAGCATGCGCTCGAGCAGCATGGCCATATGGTTGATGCGAAACAGGTCTTTGCGCTTGAGACGCAAGGCGCGTTCGACCATGCTCTCGACGGACAACCCGCCTGCCACACCGGCGGCAATCAGGGCGCCGATGCTCGACCCCGAGTACACGCGCGGGCGCACGCCAGCCTCCTGCAGCGCGCGCAAGGCGCCGAGGTGGGCGAACCCCTTCAGGGCGCCGCCTCCAAGAACCACGCCTATACGGGGCCGGGTGCGGGGGCGCGTAGTGGGACCGTTGCTCATGAACCGCCACAAAACTCGGAAACAAACGGTGCAAGTTGCGCCAAACGGAGAGCTCCGGCGTGACCGCCCTTGAGAATAATCGCGGGAGGATGATTGACCAGAGTGGCGACCGGATCAGCCTAAATGACAGTGCGTCATAGGTTTCCGGGCACAAGACGCAACGCCGGCGCCCGGTCATCTGGCCGAGGGGTCCCACGAACCTGCGCGGCATCCGACCACGCATTTCTGAGGGTGCCGAGGCGTCGTGCCGGTCCGACAAAGTCGCCGTCGGCCAACGCGCGCTCACACCAGACAAAAATTCCATCAAACCCCAGCGACTCTGGCGACTGCCCCTCGTGGGACGCCCGGAGCAGCGCGAGGGCCCGATTGGCAGCCGATGCGTCGCTCACTTCGCAGGCATGGATGGCCCGGTCGTACGCGCGCAGCACGCGAAGCAGTGGGTTCCGGACGGTATAGTCGAGGGTCATGGGGCAGTGAGCAGGTAAGGTGGCTTGGGTTACATGATCGGCGGGCAGCCCATGAGACTTGAGCAAAATTCGAGGGGAGAATCGCGTCTGACAGAGTGGCGTGATATTCTCCGCCCATGTCGAAACCCACCGATACTCTGCTGCGCTTTCGCGAAGAATTCCCGATTCTCGCGACCTCCACCTATCTGGTCTCGAACTCCCTGGGGGCCATGCCCGCAAGAGTCGGAGACGAACTCGCTACATACGTGGAGCAATGGGGAACGCGAGGCGTTCGGGCGTGGGCCGAGGGGTGGTGGGAGATGCCCGTGTCCATGGGAAACCGCATTGCCCCGCTCATTGGCGCCGATCCGGGGGAGACGGTCATGGTGCCCACCGTGACGCAGGCCATGTCCTCGGTGCTGTCGGCGCTCGATTATCCGGCGGATCGGAACGAGGTCGTGATGACGGCACTGGATTTTCCGTCGGTGCGATATGCGTACGACGGGCTGGCGCCCCGCTTCGGGGCGAAAATTGTCGAAGTGCCGTCTGACGATGGCTTGAGCATCGACCTCGATCGACTGCTGGCCGCGATTACCGAACGCACCCGTTTGGTTGCAGTGTCGCACGTGTTGTTTCGAAGCGCGTTTATCCAGGACGCCGCCGCTATCTGCCGTCGTGCACACCAAATGGGCGCGCTGGTGGCCCTGGATGCCTATCACAGCGTCGGAGTGATTCCCGTTGACGTGAAAGCGTTGGGCGCGGACTTCCTCGCGGGAGGCGTGTTGAAATGGTTGTGTGGAGGCCCCGGAGGCTGTTTCCTGTACGCCGCCCCGGAAATGAGTGACCGGTTCGCACCGGCCATCACCGGATGGCAGGCGCATGCGCATCCGTTTGCGTTCGACAACGCGATGGAACCGGCACCAGGCGGGTGGCGTTGGTTGGGCGGCACACCGACGGTACCGGCGCTTTTTGCGGGATTGGCGGGACCAGCCATTATCGCAGACGCTGGACTGGTGAACATTCGCGAGAAAAGTGAGCGGCAAACGAAGTGGCTCATTGACCAGGCCGACGCGCGCGGCTGGAACGTCGTGGCGCCCCGCGATGCGGCGCGTCGTGGAGGCACCGTCGCGTTCAACACGCCACAGGCCGCCGAAGTGGCCCGGGCACTGCTGGCCCGCGATATCGTCATCGACTTTCGACCAGGCGCGGGCATTCGGGTGGCGCCGCATTTCTACACGACCGATGCCGAACTGGAGACCTGTGTGGCTGCCATTGACGAGATTCTCGAAACGCGCGCCTGGACCGCTTTTGTCGGACAGAAAAGCACCGTAACTTGAAAACATGCGCGGTGCGCGTCAGGATACCCGAGCCCCAGAGCCTTTATGATCTCGCCAACCAGTCAGCCCCCCAAAAAGGTTCGCAAACAGTACGCCAACAACACGTATCCGCTGGTCGTGCTCAAGTTCGAGGACGGTCATGAGATCAAGATTTATCAGGGCACGGGCAAGGTGTTCGATGCCTGGAACGGCGAAACGGTAAAAATTCTCGCGGTGCACGACACGACGTCCAAGGAGTGGGATTTGCTCGAAGCGCGCAAAGTGGATCAGTTCGAAGACGCCAAGGGGTAATACGCACACTTCGCGTCTGCGACATTCCAGTTCGGTCCGGGCCGCACTTCAGCGCGGCCTTCCGCTCGTGGCCCTCGAAAGTTCCGTACTCGCGCAGGGATTGCTTCCGCCGCACAATCGCGCCGCGGCAATTCGGATGGCCGACGCCATTGTGGCTCGTGGCGCGGCCCCTGCCATCACCGCGGTCGCGCGCGGAGTGCCGACCATCGGTCTCGAACCCGATGAGCTGGAGCGGTTTCTGGCGCGAGACGAGGTGCGTAAGGTGTCCGCGCGAGATTTGTCGCATGCCATGCTCACGGGAGCCGATGGCGCAACCACCGTTGCCGCGACGCTGGCCCTGTGTACACTGGGCCACGTGTCGGTGTTTGCGACCGGTGGCATTGGCGGCGTGCACCGCAACGCACCGTATGACGAATCGGCCGACCTGGCCGAACTTGCACGTTCACCGGCAATTGTCGTGTGCGCGGGAGCGAAGTCGATACTCGACCTGCCAGCCACGCTTGAACGACTGGAGACGCTGGGCGTGTCGGTGGTGGGTTTCCGCACGAACGAACTTCCTGGATTTTTCACCTCGCACACCGGAATTCGGCTGGACCACAGCGTGCAGTCGGCCAAGGAAATTGCCGAACTGTGGCGTCATCACCGGTGGCTGGAGCGGCCGGGTTCTCTTGTTGTGATGCACCCGCCACCGCCAGCGTTTGCATTGGATGCCCAGGTGGTAGAGGCCGCAACCGCCGTGGCGCTTGAGCGAGCCACAGCGCACCATGTGTGTGGCGGTGCGGTCACACCATTTCTACTCGCCGAGGTCGAGCGTCGTACGGAGGGGAAGTCGGTGGTGGCCAACCTTGCACTCCTCGAAGCAAACGCCGCATTGGCCGCCGATATCGCCGTAGCCCTTGCGGGCACTTGACAACACCGTGCACGAGGTTCCATCCGTATTGAGAACTCAGAGCGAAAAACAGTGCTGTCAGGGAGTTGAACTTCATGGCAAGCGTACGGTACTATCCATAAACCCGCTCGCTCCGGAGGATCGATAAGCAATGCCCACTCCGTTCCTGAGTTCCGAGGAGTACGACGAGCGCGCACACGCCCTGTACAACGAAGGGCAGTACGATGAGGCGCTCGCAGTACTTCGCGAAGGACTGACCCTATATCCGCAGGCCGTAGAACTGCACGTCGGCATCGGTTACGCACGCCTGGCGCGCGACGAGTATGTGTGGGCGCGCAAGAGTTTCGAAGAAGCACTAATGCTCGATGCCGAGCACGAAGACGCGTTAGCTGGCCTGGGCGAGACGCTGCTCAAGTTCGGGCAGCTTGAAATGGCCACGAAAGCATTCGAACGGACCGTCGAGCTGGGATACGACGACGACCTCGACCTGATGCTGCAAATTGGTCGCGCGCAGTTTCGCGAAGGGCTGCTTGACGGCGCGCTCGCGTTTTTCGAACGCGCCGTGGCCATCGCCCCCGACTCGGCCGAGGCCGCCGCTTGCATCGGGTACGCGCAGCATCGCCTGGGACACGAAGTGGAGGCCGTGGCGGCGCTGCACCGCGCGCTGTCCATCGAATCGGATTTTGGCGAAGCACGGGTCTACCTGGCCAACATTTTCTACGATTCGGGCGACATGGACGCCGCGTTGGCCGAATTTGAAAAAACCACCGCGGAAGATCATTGGGACGAGCTTGGAATTTGGCGTCTCATGGAGCTCAAGAAATCCGCGTACCAACTTGACGACAACGACGGCGAGCTCAAGGTGTGGGAGGAACGGCTTGCCGAACTCGCCGGTGAACCCGACGCAGTTGAAGAGTTGCTGGCCGAGGTGGAGCAAAAGGTAATGGAAGAGGAAAACATGTCCTTTGCCGAGGCCGAAGAGCCGTTGGACACGCTGGGCACGCTCATATCATCCCTCTCGGCTCCGACGGCGGCTGATTCCATCACATCTGGACTGGCCAGCGAAACCGGGCACCGCGTGTTGCTGGATGACGGCCGCACGGTAGACGGCACGTGGGAGGAAATCGTGCAGTTGCTGCGTGACGAACGAAACGCCGCGTTGCCCATCAAGGAATTCATGGCGTCCGAATCGCGTCGGCAGTACGGAGCTACGGGCGCGGACATTTCCACGTTTAACGCCGAAGCATTTATTCGCGGTAGCGCGCGGGCTGGCTTGTTACGCATCGTACGGTAATGCAGCCCCACCCGCAGTGAGCGAATTTGCGCCGAACACGACGCGCGCATCCCTGGAGGTTGCGCGCGTTGCGTTAGGACGCATGATTGGCGACCCGCCGCCGAGTGACGCGCCCCGCGCACTGCCTGTGACCATGGCCGCGCGGGCCAGCGACGCATGGAAAGGCGTGGAACAAGTGCTGCGCTCGCTCACGGGCCGCGGTGAATTGGCGGGGCAGGCATTGCTGGCGGAAGCGCGGCGCCTGGACGTGTTGGATATGGAAAGCACACATGCGTTGGTTGCGCTTCGTGAATGGGTGGAACGCACGCTTGCTCCGGGCAGTGCCGCGCAAATGTTGACGCTGGCGCCAACGGAGGCCGAAAAGGAAGTCGCGCGCCAGGCAATGGCGGTGCTCGACCGCGTGTCGGGAATTCCGCGAAGCTCCGCTTCATTGACTGACCGTGGCGAATTGCCGTCCAACAACTCGCGCATCCCCGCACAGCCAGCGTCGCCCGCACCATCGCCGTGGGCACCACAACCGGCCGGCGAAGCCACGCCGTCCGCACTGACCAACCGCTTGTCTCCGCGCGCATTGGAACGCACGCAACGGGCGAATGATGCGATCAGCGTGACTACCCCCGACGGCGCCGACTTTGTCCGGTTGGAGCCAGACAAGCGCTCGCGTTCCAGCGCGCGGATCATGGCAGCAGTGGTGGGGATAATTGTGTTGGGTGGTGCTGGTGCATGGGTCGCGCTCAAGGACCGCGTCGGCGGGTCATCCGACGCGACCGAGCAGGGTGCAGCAGCGTACGCGCGCGGTTCGAAAGAAGCGGCGCGACTGGCCTTTGTGCAGGCGCTGGAAAAAAATCCGAATGATGTGCGTGCGCTGACCTATCTTGGTCGCATCTCGCGTGAACTCGGTAATCTCGCAACGGCCCGGAAGTATCTGGAAACCGCCATACGAATCGATGACACAAACGCATTGGCCCTTCGGGAATTCGGCGCGGCCCTGCTGGCTGACCAGCAACCCGAACTCGCGCGGCGGTTTTATGTGCGCGCCATCGAAGCGAATCCGACAGACCGAATTGCCCAGGGGTTTCTGGGCTGCGCATTGATGAAGCTCGATCGAACAGAAGAAGCGCTGAAGTGGATGGCGCGCGCCGGCACTGGCGAATGGTCGGCCTGCACCAGCGGTACCCCGCAGGCAGCGCCACCGGTCTCGAAAGACTGAACTGGTACCGTGACATGATAAAAACTGTGGCGCCAGGCGCCCACGACGCGCTTGCGTGGCAGCAAAGCGTCATACGCGAAGTCTTACCCAACGGATTGACGCTGCTGGTGCGACGGGACACGTCCGCACCCGTCGTCGCCATTGTGACGCACGTCAACGCCGGCTATTTCGACGAGACCGACGACATGGTCGGCATCGCCCACGTGCTGGAGCACATGTATTTCAAGGGGACGCCCACGCGTGGTGTGGGAGCAATTGCCCGCGAAACCAAGGCCAACGGCGGCTATCTGAATGCGCACACCATTTACGACCACACCAGCTATTACACGGTGTTGCCGTCCAGCGCGTTCCTGAAGGGATTGGACATTCAATTCGATGCATACGCCAATTCGGTGATTGATGCCGGCGAATTGGCCCGCGAACTCGAAGTGATTGTGCAGGAAGCGCGGCGCAAGCGTGATACCGCGGGCGCGGTTGCCATCGAATCGCTATACGCGCTGCTGCACGACCATCATCGCATTCGCCGGTGGCGCATTGGCGAGGAGGAGGCGTTACGCACGCTCACGCGCGATCAGCTCATGGCGTTCTACCGGCACTGGTATCAGCCGTCCAACACCATCTTGTCCATTGTGGGGGATGTCGACCCTGACACGGTCCGTCAGGCCGTGCTCGACCGATACGGAACGCTGCCGACCGGAAATCCGCCGCACGTCGCAGGCCCGCAAGAGCGCAACGCGCCAACATTCCGCGTGCGTGAATGGACCGGCGATATTGCGCAGACACAACTTGCGCTGGGTTGGCGGACCCCGGCGTTGAATCATCCCGACACTCCGTTGCTGGACATGGCCGCGACCGCCATGGGGACCGGGCGCGCCTCGCGCCTGTATCGCGCCGCGCGCGAACGAGGGTTTGCGTCCAGCGTCGGCGCATATGACTACACGGCCGGTGACGTCGGCGTGTTTGTCGTGCAGGCCGAAGCACCGCCGCATTGCGCGCGAGAAGCGCTGCTGCAATTGTGGCGCGAAGTACAAGCCGCACGCGACAACGGACTGCGGCGTAGTGAAATCATGCGCGCACAGAGTGTCATCGAAGCGCGCTGGTTGCGGCGACTGGACAGCATGGACGGGCAGGCTTCGTTTCTCGCAGCCTGGGAGGCCGATGGCGGACTCGATCTGGCCAGTAACTACTATGATCGACTCATGTCGCTGTCAGTCACCGACGTTGAGGGGGCGCTAGCTCGACACCTGAACGGCGACAGCGTGTCGGTCATTGCGTATCGGCCCAGCGCGGTGGAACCGCTGGTGGAGAGTGCCGAGGAGCTTCGGGCGCTGTTACGGAGTGTGGAGGGCGGCGGGAGCAGTGTGCTGCCGCCACCAGCCACTCCCACACCAGCTCCGTTTCAGGCCATCAAACCCTCCGACATCATTCCGCGCGCACACGCTGAATCGGTGCAGAGCGGGGTGCATGTGTTCCGCACCGATTACGGAATTCCCGTGCTTGTGTTGCCGCGTCCGGGCTCGCTCATGACCAACGTTGGGGTGTTCGCGCGAGGCGGAGCGTGCGTCGAACCCACAGACCGCGATGGTCTTGCGCGGCTGGCGGTACAGACGTCGCTGAAAGGCACCCCCCGACGAAGTGGAGCCCGCATTGCAGAAGCCGCAGAAGAACTTGGCGGAAGCATTGGCGTAAGCGCGGGCGTCGAAAACGTTGGTTGGACGATGTCCGTTCCAACCCGACACCTCAGGGCCGCCGTCGAACTGCTGGCTGATGTGGTGCAGCGCGCCGAGTTTGCCGTGGACGCCGTACAGACCGAACGTTCCCTGGCTCTGGCCGAAGTGGAACGCCTGCGTGATGACATGTACCGGTGGCCGATGCGCCTTGCGACGCAGGCTGCGTACGGGTCGCATCCGTACTCGCACGCGGTTCTGGGCACCGAAACCTCGCTCAGCGTTATTGACGCGTCGGCTGTTCGCGACTTCCACGCACAACACGTGCTGGTGGGGCCGGTGGCGATTGGTATTGTCGGTGATGTGTCACCGTCGGACGTAGCGCAGTATGTGGCGCGGCAGTTTGACAATCTGGAATGGCGCGATGACGTGCCGCCCATGGCGCATCCCTGGCCGTTGGCCACCAGTACCCGGGAAGACACGCGCAACAAACAGCAAACCGCGCTCGCCATGTTGTTCGAAGGTCCCGGTCGCATGGATCCGTCGCGGTATGCCTCGCACGTGCTGAGTGTGATCGCGAGCGGGCTGGGCGGACGTTTTTTCGAGCAACTGCGCGACAAACAGTCGCTGGCGTACACGGTGGCCGCGTACGGGGTTGAGCGGCGATCGAGCGGCGCGTTCGCCGCCTACATTGCCACCGCACCCGAGCGGGAAGCGGAAGCCCGCGAAGGGCTGCTGAACGAGTTCGCGAAGCTGCGCGTCGAGCTGGTCAGTGACGAAGAGTTGCAGCGTGCCAAGACCTATCTCATTGGAACGCACGCTATCGCGCAGCAAAGTGGTGCGGCGGTGCTTGGCGATGTGGTCGACGCCTGGCTCTTTGGAACGGGCCTCGGAGAACGGGATTCGTTTGTGGCAGAGGTGCAGCGAGTGACCGCGCGAGATGTCCGTCTGCTGGCCGAGCGTTACTTCGACCCAAACCGTCGCGCCGAAGGAATCGTGCGCGGTACGGGCGCCTAGCTGCGATGGTGATGACCAGGACCGCGCTGGTTGTGGCGCTGCTACTCATCGCGTGCGGCGCCCGCGCCATCGATACTCCAGCTCGCACCGAAGGGGTCGACCCCGTGCTCGAAATGCGCGCCGATGGCGGGGAGGGTGGCATGCAGGACGTCGTCGGGCTTGCGGTGCGTGCAGACAGTTCGGTGGTCGTGGGCGACGCAGCCAATGCGCAGGTCGTTCACATTGCTCCCGACGGTCACGTGATGGGCCGTACCGGTCGCAAGGGCTCGCAGGCCGGTGAATACCAGCGACTGCAATGGGTGGGCATGTGCGATGACAGTTTGTTATACGTCCACGACATTGCGCTATCGCGCCTCTCCCTGTTAAGCGACAAGTTGGAGGGTTCGTACCTACGGACTATTCCCAGGAGTTTCGATTCGCGCGACATCGCCGGGTGTTTGCCTTCGTCGCGTCTGCTCATTCTGAACGATTCCGTTTCGGCTCGGGCCGTCGGGGTGTTTCGCCGGCCGTTGTCGCTGGTGCGCTTTGACGCGCGCACCGGGCGCGCGGACACGCTCCGCAAGTTTGCGGGCTTGCAAGTGAACTACGTGCGGCGTCTGGGCACCGCTATTGCCGTTCCAATGGGTGCCCGCACCCACGTTGCCATACACGGCGCGCAAGTGTTGGTGGCTGAAAGTGATCGCGATTCGCTGTGGCGTTACGACGGCAACGCCTGGAGTAGCGTCGCGCTGGCAAAGCTGCCGGCCGCGCAAACTTCCACCGCCGCCGACGACAAACGCGCGCGACTGGCGCTGGGGTGGGCACCGCGCACTCCGCAAGACCGCGCTTTCGCGCCGGCACTGTTGGCCGAGACGCAAACCGCGCGCGTGGCGCCGCGAATTGACGGATTGGTGGCCAGTAGCGACGGCACCGCGTGGATTGCGCTCAAGCCCGACGCAAACGCCGAACGGGCATGGATTCAGTACGACGCAAAAGGCCAACAGACCGGTCGCACGCATTTCGGGTGGACCTTCGAGCCGCGTGAAGTGCGTGGCGCAACCTGGTGGGGCGTAGAACGTGACTCGATTGGAGTGGAGACGGTGGTTCGGTATCGGGTCGACACTGCCCGAGGGACGGCGAACGGGCAACTGCCTGTAAAGGATTAGTCGCGGAAGACTGCGGTTGAACTGCGGAAAATATGACGCGCGCGTGGTGGGTTGATCGACATCAGGCGGGTAAGGGATTTTTTATTGAAACTGCGCCCGAATGGCAAGGCTCGGCCTTGCGCTCGGCGCGTCGTTCGCCGTGCCAGGTCCGGTTGCGGTTGAAGATTTGGCGAAAACGTCAGCGCGGTCCCGTCGCCGCGTTCTTGAGCCCGCGCGATGCCCGCGAAACCACGCCGACCACATGGCGCAGGCGCCCATCCGCCGCTCGCAAGCCGATGGCTGCGTCATAGTCACCCGCGTCTCCCAGAATGGCGGCCGTAATCCATGGTCGACGCGTTCCCCACGCCAGCGAATGCATGATCGCCGCCGTTTGCGCCGCATCACCGTGCGCGCGCGGCAATCCCCCCACTTCCATGAGCCAGTGCCTGGTGCCGGGCTTGAGTGAATCGGCCGACTGCGCGTGCCAGCGATCAAAGGCGCGCAATCGCGCGTCCACCGATGGCAGTCCCGCGAACGACGGATACGCGACCACTCCCAGCACCCGAACCGGTGATGCCCTGGATGCGGCCCATTGATAAATCGCGCTATCGCGTGCATCCACGCGCGCAGCGGCCCAACCCAGCGCCGTGCGCGGTCGAACGCGCTGAATGACGCTGGCGGTGCTGGACAACATGGTTCGCCACCACTGCAAATCCGGTTCGGTCGCCGGCAACAGCGCGGGCAACGGCGCACGCCACGCGGGAATGAGCACATCCGGACGCACGCGCTGCAAGACACGCTCAATCGATGCCAGTCGTTGCGCCCCGTTCGGTGCGCCCGGCGAACGCGCGAGTTCCAGCGCAATGGTCAGCGTGGTGCTGCTGTCGGATCGCCACGGTTCGAGCACTCGTGACAGGGAATCGAGGGCAGCCTGGCGCGTGGCCTTTTCGGTGAGGACCACCAGCACCACGCGCGCGCCAAGGGTGTCAGCCAGTTTGTTGTCGGCGCGCACCTGCCGCGGCGATGGCGCGCGGTCGAGGCGCGAGTACATGCGTACTCCAATTGCGAAGTCGTTGGCGGGTCGCTCTTGCATGCGCACACCGATCGCCGCGTCGTAACTGCGAATAGCGCCAACCGCCGACGGCCACTCCATCAGCAGCAGCGTGGTGACTGCGGTTGCGGTGATGGTGAGCAGGGCGCGCACGCCAGCGCTGGCCTTCCAACGTGCGGGAAACGCCGGGGCGATGATGGGAACAAGGATCGCCAGCGGTGACACCAATGCCGCTCGCCCGGCCGCGTACCCGGAAATGGCATCGCGCGCCGCGACCGCGCCCTGCAACCAAACCGGGGCATTCCCGTTGATCGATGCGATATAGTCGCTCATAGCGACGGCGGCGACGCACAGATTGTACACCAGCAATGGGACGCCTACTGCGGGCGTGACGAGCCGAGCAATCAGCGCGTACGCCACTTGCAGGGCGAAACTGGTAGTGAGCAGCGGCCAGATCCACGCGATGCCCGCCATGGTACGGGCGGTACTCTCCAGCACAGTAGCCATCGCTACGAGGGCAGCCGGGGCGACCAGCAGCCCGCACAGGCCAGAAAGCCTGGCAAAGGGCTTGGGTGCCTGCTTTTGCGACGCAATCCAGCCGGCGAGCAAAATGTCCCACAACAGGACGGCCAGGCCGAGGACCAGCGGTATGACGGCGAGACGTTCTACCGGGATTGCCATGGGGTGACGATAATGGCGTTCGCGAAGTGCTGGCACCCCGTACTGGAGTTGGGGTAACTTCCCTCCATGCCGGAATCACGCATCCTCACGCTGCCCAATCTCGTCTCCTCGTCACGGGTCATGCTGGCGTTCGGATTTATTGCGTACGACGCGGTGCCAACGCGACTGGCGCTCATTGGCATTGCGTCGCTGACCGATTTCCTGGATGGATGGATTGCGCGCCGCACGAAAGTCACGAGTAAGCTTGGTGCACTGATCGATCCTGTTGCCGATCGGTTTTTTGTGCTCAGCGTGGTCATTGCGTATTTGATTGGCGGCCAACTCCACCCCTGGCAGGCCATCGCGATCATGTTTCGCGACGTGATGTCGGTGATCGGATTTTTTGTGGCGCGCAACGTCAGTTGGTTGCGACCCATTCCGTTCATGGCGAGGCCAGTTGGGAAAGTGGTGACGGTGGGCCAGTTGGTCGCGTTTCTCGCGGTGCTGCTGCAACCGACGTGGGTGAACGCCATTGTCGTCGTTGTCGCGGTGCTCGGCGTGGTGGCGACAGTGGACTACACGCTCATGCTGTGGCGGGAACGGACGCCGAAGCACTTGAGGGTATAGCAGGGGCGCGCAAGGATTCGGTGGGCAACAATTCCGGATTAGCAACTGCAGGATTGAGTGTTCGGGAACTGCAGCGTTCAGGGTTCAGAGTTCGGGGTTCAGCAACGGCAGTGTGTGCCGCTGCGGACTCGCCGACGGTCCAGGGGTCAGGAACCACAGTGTTCAGTGGACAGGGCGCGTCCCTGTCACAACGGTAATCTCCCGGACCCCTGAACCCCGCCGTTGCTGAATCCTCTTCCATCTCCAGCTCAATGCAATGCACCCTTCAGTTGCTGAACCCTGAACCCTGAACGCTGAACGCTGCTGTTCCTGAACCCTGATTTCTGAAGTTCCTGAACCCTGACCCTGACCCTGACCCTGACCATGACCCTGACCCCTGACCCCTGACCCTGACCCCTGACCCCTGACCCCCGCAGTTCCCAAACCCTCCCCACTTCCAATTCCTGACCTTCAGCAACTCCCGGTCTTCACCCCCACTCGCCGGGGCAAAAACAAAATGCCCTCACGGAAGTGAGGGCATTTTTATCTGTACCTGCAACTACGCGGTGGTGTCTACACCGTTGCGGTTTGCGAATCGGAGCGAGCCTTGGGGGGCTGCGCGAAGCGCTCACCGAGTGTTCTCAAGTCGGATACTTCGTTTGGCTTGAGTTCGGGAAACCGACCCGACAGATACGAAATGGTGTTGTCAAACCACTCTTTCTGATCATCCGGGTGACATCCCACAACACCGCACTGCATGATGTGCTGGAACAGCTCGTCACGAGCTTCCTGATAAGGCGAATTTACTACTACGTCGCGACGCGGCCGAAGCTTTGGTTTTGCCATTTCCTCTGAGTAGTACGCTTAACTGATGCTCCGGGAACCTGATTCACCGGTAGCCTATCAAACCTAACGGATGCCGCTTCCACATGCGTAGTGGCACATCCCGTGCTGATGGGCATCATTCCGCGGAAATGTCACCCGCTGGGATTACTGGCTCTACGCGGGTACCCACGGAAACGTTGACCCAGTCCGCAATGATCCGAGACAACTCCGACGGGGCGTCTTCGGCAATGAGTGAACCCGCGTCGGGCACCATTTCAATCCGCGGGGGAACCTCCCCACCGGACAAGGCCGCCGCCATGGCGTTTACCATGGTCCGGTCGACCGTCTCGTCCTGCTCGCCCAGGACCATCAGCACCGAAGCTCGTACCCTCCCGAGCTGGATGGCGTCTTCGACGTCCAGTTCGAGGCTTCGGGCCAGAAGGAGCAGGTGCGACAACCCATCACTCCCGATAAATGGCGCCATGTAACGTGCCACCAGCAGGTCTGGCATGTGGGCGGGATCGGCCACGGCCTCCCGCAGAAAGGGCGTCAGTGCTTGCCCGGTCACAAAGTACCCCAGCACGCCAATCGCAATGCGCGCCGCCGCTCTCTGCGTGGCTCGAATGGATGGGCCCGGCAAGTCGGCAGAGTTGGGCGGATTGATGAGCAACAGCCGGTCAACGCGCTCAGGACGCCGCGCTGCGAGCTGGAGCGCCACAATGGCCCCGATATCCTGACCTACGACCAGCGCTTTCGGCAGCCGCAGAGCTGTCAGAGCCCGATCCACGTATTCGGCCTGAGCGATGATACCATAGCCGGCGTCCTCAGGCCGGTCGGATTCACCATAGCCCATCAAATCGACGGCAAGCGCGGTGAACCCGGCGTTGGCCAGGCGCGGCGCAACGGCCCGCCACAAAAACGCGCAGGTGCCAAACCCATGCAGCAGCACCACTGGCGGCCCGCCGCGGCCCACCCGCTCCACGTGCACGGCGCCCGGACCGACCGGAATTCTCAGATGTTCGATGTACACGCCGTAAATGACTCGGGATTAGTCGCGAACGATTGACGGTCCGGCCATGAAGAATGAATGGCGGTTCACTCTCGGACGGCCACGCACCTCGGTGATACACCAATCTTCGAGGGAAGCATATCGGGTTCGCTGGCAGCACGGGTAGCCGCCCAATAGTTTAGGGGAAGTCTCTGCGGCGCCCGCCGCCCCATTCCGACGTCTGTATCCGAGGCAATTCCGTGGCAAACAAAGTTACGCCCGCCCAAAAATCACGCGCACCATTTTTCCTGCTGCTGCTGGTCATCGTCGTGGCGGGTGCGAGCGGCATTTTCTACAAAGTGTCAACGTCCAGGCAAAAGCCAATCGTGCTGGCCCCCGGTGCCGTGTTGCCCGTCTCCGAGGGATATCTGCGCGGCAAGGCCGATGCGCCCGTGTCGATCGCAGAGTTTGGCGATTTCGAATGCCCGCTGTGCGGCAGTTTTGCCAATATTACGGAACCCGATGTGCGCACGCGTATTGCCGACGCGGGGCTCGCCAGTTTCCGCTTCTACGATTTCCCGTTGCCGATGCATGCCAACGCGTTGTCGGCCCACCTCGCGGCGGCCTGTGCGGATCACCAGGGGAAGTTCTGGGAAATGCACGACGCGATTTTTCAGGGGCAGACCGAGTGGAATGGCCAGGCGACCATGAATCCCAGGAAAGTGCTGCAGGGATACGTGAAGACCCTCGGCCTGGACGAAGCGGCGTGGAACGCCTGTTTTGATTCGCAGACCGACGTGGCACGAATCGAGGCGCACAAAAAGAAAGGACAGGACCTCGGCGTGAACTCGACGCCCACGTTTATCATCGACGGTGTGATGTACGCGCAGACCTTCACATACGACGAGCTGAAGAAACTGGTCGATTCGCTCACGGTCGCCAAGGCCGCGGCCAAGGCCGCCGTGCCACCGCCCGCGCCGGCCAAGCCGTAACGCCGCTCCATGTCTCAGTCACAGCGCAACAAGAAGTCTGATAAAGGCGCGGCAAAACCACACGCCACTACTGCTCCGCAAAAATCGCGCGCTCCCTTTTTCGGGCTGCTCGTGCTGATTCTTGCGGTTGGCGTGGCCGGTATTGCGTACAAGATCAACTCGGCGCCCAAACCCATTGTGCTGGTGCAGGGTGCCACCTTGCCAAAAGCAGAAGGGTATTTGTTGGGCAAGCCCGATGCGCCGGTGACCATCATGGAGTTCGCCGACTTCGAGTGTCCGCAATGCGCGAACTTCAGCCTGCTCACCGAACCCGATGTGCGTGCGCGCATCATCGACGCTGGTCTGGCCAACATGCGCTTCTATGATTTCCCCATGGAAGACATGCATCCCAACACGTTGTTCGCGTCACTCGCCGCAGCGTGCGCGGCCGATCAGGGCAAATTCTGGCCCATGCACGACCTGATACTCGCCGGGCAGGGTAATTGGGAAGTGCGGAAGACGCGGAATCCCAAACCGGAGCTCGACAAATACGCGAAGTTGGTCGGGCTCGACATGGGCCAGTACAACGACTGTTTTGACAAGCGCGACAACGTGGCGCGTATTCAGTCGCACCAAGCCGTCGGCGCGTCTTACATGGTGAACGCCACCCCGTCGTTTGTCATTGCCGGCAAGTTGTATCCGGGCAATCTGAGCTACGATCGCATCAAGCAGATTGTCGACGAGGAACTCGCACGAATTGCTGCGGCCCAAGGCAAACAAACGGAAATCGCCGACAGCACGACGCCGCCGGCGAAATAACGGTACGTGTGGTTGTGACCAGACGACGTCAGGCTTTGGCCTGACGTCGTCTTTTGTGGTCGTCGAAGTCGTCCAGCCGCAGTCGGGGCATGGGCACGGTGCCAACTTCCGCCCTTTCAGCCGCATACGAAGGCGTCAGCGCGTCACCCAACTGCACCAGTGCTCGTGTCGCAATGATGCTGGCTAACGGATCGGGCACACCCATTTCACGAATGTAAACATCCAACGCGCGTTCGAACGTGAGTTCCGGCGCCAGCGTCTCGACAAAATGCAGCGCGTTATCTACGTGCGCGCGAATGAGTGATTCTTCCGCTCGCGCTTGCGCCAGACGCAAACGCTGCTCGGCCTCGGCCGACAGCTTGCGGGGGAACAGTGTTTCCGGGAACAACTTTCCAAGTATCGACATGACTCTTGTTAAGACGCGTAAGTGACTGCGAATGTTTCACTTCCGCGCCTGAAAACCGTGTGATGCTGCGCACAAATCCGCTGCGTGTGACGGTTACGACTCGTGTGCTTCGTATTGATCTTTCAAACTTGCCACGACGCTGGGATCGGCCAGGGTGGTGGTGTCACCGAGCGCGCGCCCTTCGGCGATGTCTCGCAACAGGCGACGCATGATTTTGCCCGAGCGAGTTTTCGGGAGATCCGCACTGAATAACACGTCGTCTGGCCGGGCCAACGCACCGATTTTGACGGCGACATGCTCACGCAACTCGTCGCGCAGGGAGCTGGATGCAGTGAACCCGGCCCGAAGTGTGACAAAGGCTGCGATTGCCTGCCCCTTGAGTTCGTGCGCTTTGCCCACCACCGCCGCTTCCGCAACCGACGGATGATCGACGAGCGCACTTTCGACCTCCATGGTCCCGATACGATGTCCAGCGACATTTAACACGTCGTCCACGCGGCCGAGAATCCACAGGTAGCCATCTTCGTCACGTTTGACACCGTCGCCCGCAAAATAAATGTCCGGCCGGCCGGGCCACCGGGAGAAATACGTGTCGACGTACCGCGCGTCGTCGCCCCAGATGGTGCGCGCAATGGACGGCCACGGCCGCATTATCGCGAGCAATCCCCCACCGACGCCAATTTCCTGCGCGTCGTTGTCCAGTACCGTGATGTGCGTGCCGGGAAATGGAATAGTCGCGGAGCCCGGCTTCGTGACCGTCGCACCTGGCAGAGGGGTGATCATGATGGCGCCGGTTTCCGTCTGCCACCACGTGTCCACCACGGGACAGCGATTCTTGCCGATGTGTTCGCGATACCACATCCACGCTTCCGGATTGATGGGTTCGCCCACGGAGCCGAGCAGTCGAAGTTGCGAAAGGTCGTACGGTTGCACGAGACCTTCGCCCCATTTCATGAAGGCACGAATGGCCGTAGGCGCCGTGTAGAAAATGGTGACGCCATACCGTTCGCACATTTGCCAGAAGCGATCTTTTTCCGGCCAATCGGGAGCCCCTTCGTACATCACACACGTAGCCCCATTCGCAAGCGGGCCGTACACCAGATACGTGTGCCCGGTGACCCAGCCAATGTCGGCTGTACACCAGAAGACATCGTCCTCGCGCAAGTCGAACGTGTATTTCGTGGTGGTGGCTGCGCCGGTCATGTAACCACCGGTGGTGTGCACAATGCCCTTGGGTTTACCCGTTGTTCCCGAGGTGTACAGGATAAACAGCGCGTCTTCGGCATCCATCGCCTCGGGTTCACAGTGTTTGGGAACCTGTCGCTTCAGACGATGCCACCAATGGTCGCGGCCATCTTTCATTTCGGCGAATGTTTCATCACCCACGCCCGAACGGCGCCGCATCACCACCAGCACATGTTCAATGCTGGGACACTCCTGCAGTGCCCGGTCGACATTGCGTTTGAGTGGCAGCATCTGTCCGCGACGATACCCACCGTCGGCCGTAATCAGCACTTTGCAACTGGAGTCGTTGATGCGGTCGCGCAGTGACTCTGACGAAAATCCGCCAAACACGACCGAATGAATGGCGCCAATGCGCGCGCACCCCAACATGGCGAACACGGCTTCCGGAATCATGGGCAGGTAAATGGCCACGCGGTCGCCCTTTTTGACGCCCAGATGCCGCAGCATGTTCGCGGCAAGGTTGGTCTCGCGGTACACGTCCCAGTACGTGAATGTACGCCGGTCTCCCGGTTCACCCTCCCAAATGAGCGCGGCCTTGTTGCGGCGGGGGCCACGGATGTGGCGATCGAGGCAATTCACACTGGCATTCAGTTGCCCACCCTCAAACCACTGCACGTGAGGCGGCGTCCAGTTCATCACGGTGTCCCACGGCTTGGACCACTCAAGTTCGGCGGCTTCGCTGGCCCAGAAGGCCTCGGGATCGGCACTCGCCGCATCGTGCAACGACTGATCGTGGACGCGGGCGCGAGCGGCGAACGAATCGGGGGGCGGAAACGACCGCGTTTCCGAAAGCAGGACGTCGATGTTGTTCATGGATGGAACCGGAAGGTAGGAAAATGCACCGTCTACAGCGAAGCTGATGGGCAGACGCGTCGCGGGCAACCGTTCGGGTGGCTATGCTTCCCCCATGCTTTCAGAGGTGGCACTCCATGCTCACGAACTGGTACGGCGGTTTGGCGGCCGAACTGCTGTAAAGAACGTGTCGCTGGCGCTCGGCGCCGGCGAATGCCTGGCGCTGTTCGGACCGAATGGAGCGGGGAAGACTACCCTGCTACGCATGTTGGGCGGGCAAATCAAACCGAATACGGGGCATGTGGCGTTACATGGCCATCGGCTGCCGGGCACGGCGGCGACGCGAAATCTGGTTGGGCTAATCTCGCATCACACCATGTTGTACACGGCGCTTACCGCACTTGAAAACGTGCAGTTCGCGGCGGAGTGTCATGGAATGCGCAATGCGCGCGCCGCGGCCATGTTCGCACTGGAACGGCTGGGTGTCAGCGCGCGCGCGGATACCGCCGTTCGCACCTTGAGTCGCGGGTTGCAGCAGCGGGTGTCGATTGCGCGTGCGTTAGTCCATGGCCCCCGTCTGGTGCTACTGGACGAGCCGTACACCGGCCTGGACGAAACAGGTGCGAGAGCGCTGACCCGCGCCTTGCAGGAACTGCTGGGAGTGGGCGCCACGCTTGTGTTGGTGACACACCACTTGTCGGAAGGGCTGGCGCTTGCCAGCCGCGCGGCCGTCATGCTGGAGGGCCAACTGGTTCGAGTAGACGAGGCACCCGCCGATGGGTTTGATGCAGGCTCGTATTCCGCGCTGTATCGGTCACTGGTGGTGAGGGAAGTTGGATGAGCCATCCGACGGAACAGGCAAACCCGCCCGCCGAATTGCCGTATGCACCGCCCGGATTTCTGCGCGACGCCATGCGTGTGGCACGCAAAGATCTGCTGATCGAATTTCGCACTCGCAGCGCGTTTATTGCGGCGGCGGTGTTCGCCCTGTTGTCTGCCGCGATTTTCCGATTCACCTGGGACCCAAGTGCGGTGTCGACGCTTGATCTGGCACCGGGAGTCCTCTGGGTGATCTTTGCGTTTTCGGGCATTCTTGGGCTTCACCGCTCGTTTGGCATCGAGCTTGCCGATCGTGCGCTCGATGCGCTGTTGGCATCACCCATGTCGCGTGAATCGGTGTTCGCCGGCAAAGCACTGGCCAACCTCGCTTTCATCGGGTGCGTACAAACATTGGCGCTGCCCGCGGTGGGTCTGTTTTTCAACCTTCCCAGCGGCAAGTTGTGGGTCGGCGTGGCAGCCGCATCCCTGTTGGCGGCCATCGGATTTGTCGCGATTGGTACACTGTTCGCGGCGATTACCGCCAACATTCGCATGGCCGAGCTCATGCTGCCCATGTTGGCGCTCCCGTTTTTTATTCCGATCATCATTCCTGCGGCGCAGGCGACAGCGCTGCTCATCAACGGGCGCCCGGTGTCCGAAGCGGCGGACTATCTGAAGATGCTGGCAGGCTTCGATATTTTGTTCGTGACCGCCAGCACGCTGGTCTTTCCATTTACGCTCGAGGAGTAGGGCATGGCGATGGCATCAGCACCGTCAGCAGTCCGAGGAGGCGCCCGCGACTCGCGCCAGGCGTCGGGGGGATTCGATTGGTTCCTGATCGTTGCCATTCTGGGTGTCGTGGCGGTCACGGTTCGCGTCCTGCTGTTCACCCCGATGGAACTTCGGCAGGGACTCGCGCAGAAAATTTTCTATCTGCACGTGCCCGCCGCGATACTCAGCCTGTATTTCGCGGTGGTGCCGGCGTCCATCGTATCGGGCCTCTATCTCTGGCTGAAAGACCCTCGGCTTGACCGCATTGCCGAGTCGCTGGCCGAGGTAGGCGTGATGTTTTGTACGGTGGTGTTGTGTACCGGCCCGTTTTGGGGCAAACCCATCTGGGGAACGTTCTGGCAATGGGAAGCACGCCTCACTTCCACATTGTTTCTGTGGTTTGTCCTCATTGGGTATCTGGTGTTGCGTGGTGCGGTTGACCAGCCAGAGTCTCGAGCGCGGCTTTCGGCAGTGGTGGCCGTGATGGCGGGATTTCTCGTGCCGTTTATTCACCTCACCGTATACATGTTCAACACCCTGCATCCAATGCCCGTGGTGCTGACTCCCAACCCCATGGAGCAGAATCTCTCGCCTGAAATGCGGCAGAGTTTTCTCTGGTCGTTGTTGGCGTTTTTTGTCTTGTATTGCGCGCTGGTACGCAACCGGTACGCCTGGGCCACCGCGCGGGACATCCAATTGCTGGAGGATCAGGCCTGATGTACCAGACCGTTCCCCAACCGAATGCTGTGCAGGATTCCAGCTCCCGTCTTGCCGGTGATACGACCACTGCCACGGTCGCGATGCCCAGGCCGGAAATGCGCACGCCGGAGAACGGCCGATACCTGCAAATGGGATATCTGGCCGCGTCGATCATCTACATTTCGTATCTGTTCATTATGTATCGTCGTTGGTCGGCCCTCCGATCACGGCAGCAGCAAAACGGCGCCACCAATTCCGGCCGCTGAGTTTTCCACGGGTCCGTCCACACCGCGCATTCACTCATGATTCACAATCCGTGGCACGACCAGCCACCTGGTAAACATCCGCCCGAACTCGTGACGGCCATTATCGAAATTCCGGCCGGTTCGCGCAACAAGTACGAACTGGATAAGGAAACGGGGCATATCAAACTCGATCGCGTGTTATACAGCGCGGTGCATTATCCCGGCGACTACGGGTTCATTCCGCAAACGCTGCACGAGGATGGCGATCCGCTCGACATTCTCGTGCGCATTAACGAGCCCACCTTTCCGGGCTGTCAGATCACCTGTCGGCCCATTGGCGTATTGCGCATGCTCGATCGTGGCGAGCCGGATGACAAGGTGCTCGCGGTTCCCAGCGACGATCCATATCATAACGAGTACTTCGATATTGCCGATATGCCGCAGCATTACCTGCGCGAAGTGGAGCACTTCTTTCACATCTACAAAGATCTGGAAGGCAAGCGCTGCGAGATGATTGGATGGGAGAAGAGTGATCGCGCCATGCAGGTGATTTTGGATTCGATCAAACGGTATCACGACACGTATAAGTCCTGACGTCTGGCTGGGGGGGGGCGAAGGAAACAGCGGGACGCGAAAACTGTTGTTCCCGCTGGTCGCAAACCTGTCGGATGCCCCGCAAGCGAAGGGACGCGCGCCGCGCCCGTGAACACCTACGCCCCCGCAGCCCTCCGCAGCACGAGGCTCGCATTAATCCCCCCAAACCCAAACGAATTGGTCAGCACCACATTGGGCTGCGCCACCCGGCCGTGCTGCGGCACGTAGTCGAGGTCGCAGCCCTCGCCCGGCGTGATGAGGTTCAGCGTTGGCGGAATCCAACCACGCTCGAGCACCAGCGCACTGATGGCGGTTTCAATGGCCCCTGAAGCGCCGAGTGCGTGGCCGTAGTACCCCTTGGTGCTGGAAACCGGAATGCGATACGCGTGATCACCCAGCACTTGTTTGATCGCGAGAGTTTCGGTGGGATCGTTGAGCGGCGTGCTGCTGCCATGCGCATTGATGTAATCAATTTCTTCGGCACGAACGCCGGCGTCGGCCAGTGCGTCGCGCATACAGCGCGCCGCCTGTTCGCCACTCGGTAACGGCGCCGTCATGTGATGCGCGTCGTTGGTGGTGCCGTACCCGAGCAGCTCCGCATAAATATGCGCCCCGCGTGCTTCTGCATGCGCCCATGCTTCGAGAATGAGCACCGCCGACCCTTCGCCCATGACAAATCCGTCGCGGTTGGCATCAAACGGACGCGAGGCCGTTGCAGGATCGTCATTGCGCGTACTCATGGCGCGAATAAGCGCAAACGCGCCGTAACACAACGTGGCCAACGGCGCCTCGGCGCCACCGGCAATCATGATGTCGGTGGCCCCGCTCTGTACTTGTCGAAACGCCTCGCCAATGGCGATGGTACCCGACGCGCAGCTCATGGCGTTGGTGATATTCGGGCCCGTCACCCCAAATTCGATGGCGACATTGCAACTGGACGACCCGCCAAACACCGCGAGGGCGAGTGTCGCATCGACCGCCCGAATGCCACCCTGCATAAATCGCCCGGCCTGTTCTTCGGCATACGCGACGCCCGCCAGCGCGGTGCCCATCATGGCCCCGATGCGATTGCGGTTTTCGACGTCCAGATTCAGCGCCGAGTTTTCGAGCGCGAGTTTGGATGCGACGACACTGAATTGCCCGAAGCGATCGAGGCGTTTCACGCGTCGCGCGTCGAGATGCTGTTCGGCGTCAAACCCGCGCACTTCTGCGGCACACTGCGAGCGGAAGATAGACGGATCGAATCGCGTGAGATTCGTGACGGCCGACCGCTCGGCACGCAGCCCGCTCCACAGTGCGTCGACGCCGGTGCCGATTGGAGTGATGCAGCCAATACCGGTGATCGCCACGCGCCTTTTTGTTGTGTTCACGTTGCGCTTGGTTCCCGGGTATGCGGCGTGGTCCACCGGCAGCCTGAGTTTTCGGTTGCAGCCATGCTGGTCACGCTCGCGCCGATTGGTCGGCAGTGGCCGCTTCACGCTCAGCCACTATCGCCAATCCTGCCAGCGTTCGACTGGCAATGCCGTGCACAAACACCGGTCCGATGACGGCGTTGGCGGCAAACACGCCAATGGCCGGCCAGCCCGGCCCGTTCCAGACGTGAATAATGCGTACCAGTGTGCCGTTGGTGGTTTTTTTGAAGTTCCATTCCACATCCATGTGCTTGGTGATGCCACCAACATGCCGGAAGCGAATGTTCGGGGCTTCGGCATCAACTGCCATTTCGGAGAGCCACCAGGTGGGCCAGTTGAGCACACCAAACGGGCGATCGGCGGCCATCTCGACCAGCCCGCCACCGTCGCGCGCCTTGTGACGGAACCGCACGTAGCGATAGTGCTTGAGATGCGCCGGCCAGTGCTCGACCTCCCGCGCGATGTTGAAGATGGTGGCGACGGGCGCGCGCACTTCCAATTCGTCCACGGTAATCATGGACCGCGACATCGGCAGCGGTCCAAGTTTATAGGGCGACCGCTGGGGTTTGGTGGAATCGTTCACGTGTTGTTCGTCGCGGGTGTTCGTGGGGTGTGCGGAGGGAACTTCATGCGGAGCTCGTACCCGGAATCCAGGCAGCAGTTACCCGCCAACCCAGTCGGGCTCGACAGGTCATGACGCCGGTGGTGGCCTTCGCGATCATGGCGCGCAGCTCGGACGTGAGAAAGCCGCGCCGAATGGAGACTACGCCATCATGGCGGCTCACGGCGTGGAAGCGCAACACCCACGAGACCAACCATAACAACCCAATCGCTACCCAGCTTCGCCTCAGCTCAGCCACAATCACGCGCCGGCGTGCCACGCGATTACACTCGCGAAGCATTCGAACGGCGTCTCCGTCGTCCAGATGATGCAGCACGAGTGAGCAGGTAATCACATCGACGCTGTTGTCCCCGAGAGGCAGGTTCCGAGCGTCGGCTGCAATCATGGTGGCCACGCGTTCGTGCGACACCCTCGCAAACGCGGGGGTGAGTTCCAATCCCATGGCACGCACCGACAACCCGTGGTCCGACGCTTCGCGCGAGATCGCAACGGGAATGTCCCCCAGTCCAGTGCCAATATCGAGCAGACTGAGACTTGAAACGCCGGCGCGTTGCATTTCCCGAAACACGCTGGTCATCTCCGCCAACACGGCGCGCGTTCCGCCAAAATACTTGTTGGCCAGCGCAATATCGCGCAATGACTGCTGCGCGACCGCCAAAGGCAGTGCGGGGTCGTCCAGATACTCGAATCCGCGTTGGCGAGTGGGGGTCAGCACGAGGCGAGGGTGTGCGGCATCAGCGCTCGAGTTGCGCGTAACCGCCGCGATAATACAACAGCGGGCGCGCATCACGGGCGTGTGCACGTTCCACCGCACCGGTAATGATCGTGTGATCGCCTTCGACGTAGCGGTGCATCACGCGGCACTCCATCCACGCCTGCACGTCGTCCAGGATGACGACCTCCTGTTCGCCGCGGGTGAATCCAATGCCGGCAAACCGGTCGTCCAGCTTGCTGGAAAAGCGGCGGGACAACGCCTCCTGCCCATCTGACAGAATATTGACGACGAAATCTTTGGTCGTGGCCATGACGGGCGTCATCATTGCGTCGTGCGCCACGCACACCAGTATAAGTGGCGGTTCGAGGCTTAATGACGAAAACGCGCTGACGGTCATGCCGTGATCGCCGCGATCGTCGCGTGCGGTTACCACGGTTACGCCGGTCGCGAACCGCCCGAGGACGCTGCGAAACAAATCAGGATCGATGGGCATGATGCGTCAACGGATGTGGCTTCGGTCTGAGCATGAACAGCCGACGCAGCACGCGCAGGCGGAGGAGTTCGCGGGGCGGCACGAAATTACCGGTCACTCCTACCAGCAAGTCGGCCAGTTCCCGGTCTTGTTGCAGAACCAACGCAGCTTGATCCAGCAACCAGGGATATCCCACACTCAGGCCAATGAGTTTTTCCACTCTCCATTTGCCGGCAAACTCGGCCTTGCGTACGCGGTCGTATTCCGCCAGCGCCTCGGACGCCGCGCGGGAGTTTCGGGCGGTCATCGCTTCGGCAACGTATGGCGCCAGCAGCTCACCGCCGCGCAATGCCGCGAACATGCCTTCGCCCGTAAACGGGTCGAAAAAATCGGCGGCGTCACCAACCAGCGCCGCGCCCGGTACCCATCCGCGTTTCGCGTGCGAGGCAAAGGGCCCGGTCACCGTCACCCCACCAATGCGCTCGGCCTTCTGAAATCGATCGCGCAATTCGGGATGCGCCGCAATCCATTCGTCGAGCTTCACCGCCGGCGAACCGGTAAGCGCAGTGCCGCGAGGTTGCGACACCACAAACCCGATGTTGGTAATGCCATTGCCGACATTGCACAGGCCAAGGTATGCGCCGCGTTTCACGAACATTTCGCCCATGGCACCCATGCCGCGCACATTGGCAAAATGCGCCACCATGGCAAACCGTCGCGGCCGATGCGCGTGGTTTGTCAGATTCAGCCGGCGTGCGACGACCGAGCGCAAGCCGTCGGCGCCGATCACACATTGCGTTGGAATCTCGTAGAGGTCACCGTGCCACCGAATGACCACGCCATTGCAGCGGCCGCTATGCGAAAGAAGTACCTGTTCGACTTTCGCGCCCTCGACGACGTTCACACCGGCGTGGCGCGCACGGTCCAGCACAATCTGGTCGAGCACCGTGCGACGCAGCGCCAGCCCGCAATCGCGAAAGCCGCGAAACCCGTGTGATGCGACAAATTCTCCGCGAATGGTTGCGCCCGATGGGGTATGCACGGTCATGCCCGACAACGGCGCCGCGCCGGCCTGTTCCACCAGTTGCAGCGCACCCATGGATTCGAGAATACGCGAACCCTCAGGACTCAGATACTCGCCGCAGGGTTTGTCACGTGGAAACGTCGCCCGATCGACCAGCAACACCTCAACGCCTTGTTGTGCGAGATGCCAAGCCGTGGATGATCCCGCCGGTCCGCCGCCCACAACCAACACCTGCGGTGACGATGGCCAACGCTTCATGGGGACGTCGCGGTCAAGATTGCCAAATGGATTTGTACGGGCTGCGGATGTCTCAAAGTAATACCGTGAACACGGCCCCAAGTGCGCCAACCAGCGCACACCCCGCGTTCACCGCATCATTGTTCATGCCGGCGACGCCCGAATACCGCACCGTAGTGGCACCGCACTCGTGGACGAGCTGTTCCGTGAGCGTCGCGCAGGACGGGCACCGGCGACGTTCCTGAAACCAGGCGCCGATCACGGTGTCAGCAACCGAGCCAAGCGTCCCGCCAATCGCCACGGCGGCCACGGACCGCACCTCAAACGGAATGACGGTGCACAGGGCCGCAAGAACCGCCAGCGTGAAGGCACCAACGACCATGGCAAGACTTCCCGGCAGCGTGACCGCGCCTGACGTCCCGGCCGGGACGCGCTCACCCGTTCGAACGGCATACGGTCGGCCGCCCAGCATCGTGCCTATTTCGGTTGCCCACGTGTCGGCACCCGCTGCGGCGAGCGATCCGGCCGCCGCCACCAACATCAGGTAACCGCAGCGCGTGGTGAGGTCGCAACCCGCCCCGCTGACCAGCACGCCAAACAGCACCAGACAAAAAACTCCGCCATTGGCCAGCACCTGCCGGGCGTCTCGCTGCCCACCCTTTTCCACGATTCCACGCAATCGCTGCGTTTTGCGCTGTTTGCCAATTCTTGAAAGCACCGTGGCCAGTGCAAACCAGCACACGAGAAACGTTCCGACCCCGACGCTGACCAACAACGCGCACGCACCAACCAGCGTGGCGGCGGCTGCGCCAGACTTCGTGAGCCCACCAAGTCGCCACGCTGCAACAGCCACCAGCAGGCTTGCCACAACGGCGACCACCAGCGGCGCTGCATCAGTGAGCGTCAGCACAAACTGTGTTTGTATACTGGTCGTGGCGCACAAAGCTCCGGCTCGTTAGCGTTCGCAGTCGTGATACAGGTCATCGAAGAAACGGCGCGCACAGCTGCGCTGACAAATCAGGCACATTTGCCCCTTGTGGGGCAACCGCTGGACGCGCGAATGCCTCTCAGTTTGTTAGAGGCGGTCCGCCTCATTGACACACCCGACTTCGAACCGGACGCGGAGCTGGTGCACGAACTGCGCAACAAGCGGTTTGGCCTGAGCGAAACGGTAAACGCGCAAATCCGACGCTACCATGAGATGGTGCGCAAGCCGCAGCGAGTGGCGTACGACGAAGTGCTGGCGCTCTCGCGGCTGCTTGGACGACGTCCCGACGCCGACTTGGTGTTTCGGGAAGCCGGTCGCCGGCTGGCGCGCCGTGCGCTTGAGACGTTTTCCGGGGCCGGTCGCAAAGCAGCCGTTTCGTTGCCGGCGCTCATTGGTCGTCCCCTTGCGCTCCGGCAATTGCGACGTTTGTCGCGCACCTTTCTTGACGGGAAGTTGCAGCGCTTGGGCAGCGCCCTTGTGCTGGAAGTCGTCTCGCCGATTTCTGCCGACGCCGCACCGCGCTCGGCCGGATGTGGCCTGTACGAAGCGGCACTGCGCGAGTCGCTGCAAACACTGGCAGGGGCCGAGGGACTGGTTGAACATGTCGCGTGTCGAGCGCGTGGTGATGCGTCGTGCCAATGGCGAACCGATTGGCGCAAGCGTTGATTTAGCCCACATGCTGACTCCTGCGCTGCTTCCCGGCATCCAACAGTTGTTGAGAGACGCCAATCTCGACGGCTGGCTGTTGTACGATTTCCGTGGCACCAACGCCATCGCCTCCGGATTGCTGGGCTTCAGTGGCTTGGCATCGCGTCGTGTCTTTGCCTTTATCCCGCGCGAAGGCATTCCGCGCGCAATCGGTCATGCCATCGAACCCGGCCCGTGGGCGAAATGGCCGGCGCAGTGGCCCCGTGTCACGTACGCGTCGTGGCAGGGATTGGAAAGCGAGTTGGCCAAACTGGTAAGCGGCAAACGCGTGGCAATGGAATACTCGGCCGGCGATGCCATTCCGTATCTCGATCGCATTCCGGCCGGCGTGCTGGAAATGGTGCGCGCTACGGGTGCCACGGTCGTCACCTCGGCTGACCTGGTGACACAGGTGTATGCCACGTGGACGGCGCCGCAGCGCGATTCGCACGTGCGCGCGGCTGAAGTGATTGCGGCCGTTGCGAAAGAAGCGATCAGCTTCGCGGGTGCACAAATCGCGGCGGGGACACCGGCGGCGGAACACGAGGTGCAGGGGCGTATTCTCGATGCGTTCGATCGTGCGGGTTTGTCCACTGAGCACGGGCCCGATGTTGCGGCCTCGGAAAACGCGGCCAATCCGCACTATGCGCCCAGCGCGAGTGCGCCGCGACTGATTCAGCGCGGTGACATGTTGCTGATTGATTTGTGGGCGAAGGAAAAGGACGGCATCTGGGCCGATCAGACGTGGATGGCGTCCATGGGTGCGCCAAGCGACCGGTTTGTCACGATCTGGGAAGCGGTACGCGACGCGCGCGATGCGGCGCTCACCCTGCTGCACGATCGTATTTCGAACGGCGTGCCCGTGCGCGGCGGTGAGGCGGACGATGCGGCGCGCGCCATTATCACCGAGCGTGGATTCGGCGAGCGTTTCTGGCATCGTACGGGCCACAGCATCGATTCGCGCGACCTGCATGGATCGGGGCCGCAAATTGACAACATGGAATCGCGCGATGACCGGCTGTTGTTGCCGGGCGTTGGTTTTTCGATTGAGCCTGGCATTTACATTCTGGGCGAACTGGGTGTACGCACCGAGGTCAATGCGTGGGTGGACGTGGGTTCGTTGCTCGTAACTCCCCAGGAGATTCAGCGCGATTTGTTCATCGTGTAGTGAACGCTGTTACCTGGTGGTTTGAGCGCGCGCTGGGAACCATGGCTATTGTGCCCCAGTCACGCTGTGTAAAGCTCAGCCTCGGCATGTTGGCCGCTGTGTTGTGCGCGGCCTGTCGTGAAACCAACAGCTCGCGATTGGCGGCTGACTCAGCGAGTGCGCGCGCTATTCCGAAGGCGAACGGAGCAATTGCTGCCGATACTGCTACGCGAACGCTGGCTACGGCAGCGGGCGTTGCCGAGTATCACATTGATCAAGTTCCGGTCGCTGCGGGCCGCATTACCGGACGCGTGCGGTTGAACGGCGCGTTGCCCGTTGATAGCCTGGTGACGCCCGATCGCGATTCGACGGGGTGTCGACCGTTCCTCGATGTGACGCTCCCACAAGCGCGGGGTGCGAACACCGATACTGCGGACGTTGCGATAGCGAATGCGGTGGTGTGGCTTGTTGGCGTCACACACGGCCCGCGCGTGTTATTCCCGCGGCGGGTGAGCATGATGCTGGATGGGTGTCATCTCAAGCCGCGGGTGCTGCTTGCGCCAACTGGCGCTACCATGATCACCAGCAATCGCGACGAGATGCTCACCAATCTGCGGTTTGTCGATCACGGGGTACCGGGTGCGCTGCCGCGTGAGGAAATTCAGTTCACCGATCCGGGGCAACTGGTGCCGTCCGGGAAAGCCGTGGCGAAACCTGGATTGGTGGAGGTGCGCGACCAATACCGTCCGTGGGTGCGCGGGTTTGTCGTCGTGGCACCGCATCCGTTTGTCGCGGTCACCGAGACGGGCGGAAACTTTTCGTTCGAGGGAGTGCCGACTGGATCGTATCAGCTCGTTGTGTGGCACGAGCGTTTGGGTGCTCGGGTTCTGCCGGTACGGGTGGAGCAGGGGGTTGTGACAGTCGTGACGGTGGCGCTTGGGGGGTCTTAGCGGTTTCGGCACTGCGGGGCACTGCAGGCGGGTGAATGTTCTTCAGCGCCAGGCGACGTGGGGTAAATTGGTTACACTGCGTTCAAGCGGATAACACCGGATTTTGGCGGACAGCGCGAATCGCTGCGAATGGGCAGAGGCATCCCAGGACAACTCTGCCGGCGTAAATCGGTGTTGTGATTTTTTTGATTGTTCATATGTAATGCGGCGACGAATTGTCGCTTTGCCCGGGCCAGTTTTTTCAAGCGAAACACCATTTCAGAACCTGCACGCGTGGTGGCGCCACTTGCACGTGCGCCGTTGCAGGGCAGTATCTGCACAATCTGCTGCATCCGCAGGTTTCCGCTTCACGCAGTGTACCCAGCGCCGCCGAATGCCCGTTCGGCGCCCCGTCATACTTTGCTCGCATCCATCAACGCGCTGAACGCAGTGTGTGCCGCGCCCGAATGCCCGTTCGGCGGCGCGCAATACGGTGCTCGCACACATCAACGCGCTGAACGCAGTGTGTGCCGCGCCCGAATGCCCGCGTGGCGCCACCGATCAACGCCGTTCCGGAACCGGACTGCTGCCATCCAGGCAGCGGTACTGCGGGCGCGCCGAAAAGGTCACGCGCCCATCCGCGTTAACCCAGCGCGCGATCGACCGCCATTGCGACGAACAACAACGCCAAATAGAGCAACGAATATTTGTAGACCCACCACGCGGCCCCATTCCACGGTGTGCCAGCACGCGCTGCGAACAGCACCTTCAGCACGCCACCCATCAGCAAGGCGCCAAGCACGGCGGCGCTGGCGAGATAGAGCAATCCGAACGCCCCGAACAACCACGGCAACGTGGTGAGCGCCAGGAGGATGACGGTGTACCAAACCATCTGGTGCATCGTTTCGCGCTCGCCCCACACCAGCGGTGCCATGGGAACGCGCGCTTTGCCGTAGTCCACTTGCTTGAGCAATGCCAGCGCCCAGAAATGCGGTGGTGTCCAATAGAACACAATCAGGAACAGGCACAGTGCGGTCACGTCAAGCGAGCCCGTAACGGCGGCCCATCCGACCAACGGCGGAAACGCGCCGGCGGCTCCGCCAATCACAATGTTTTGCGGTGACGAACGTTTGAGCCACCGCGTGTAGATGAACACGTAAAAATAAAATCCGGCCAGCGCCAGCACGGCGGTCAACACGTTGGCAAACTGCGCGAGCATCCACGTGGCGGTTGTCGCACAAAACACGCCAAAGGCCAACACGGCAATGGGCGCCATGCGACCACTGGGAATGGGGCGCAGCCGTGTGCGCGCCATGACCTGATCGATATCGCGGTCGAGATACATGTTTACGGCGTTCGCCCCACCCGCCATGAGATATCCGCCAATCGTGACGATCAACACCGTGAGCCACGACGGGCTGCCGGCAGCGTACATGGGCGCGATGGTTGTGACCAGCAGCAGCGAAATGATGCGCGGTTTCGTGAGCGAAATGAGATCACGCGACAACGTGGGCGCCACGGCGGCGCGGCTGGCTCTGGTTGGCGGGGCCATACCCGTCATGCGAGTGCGCCCTTCGCCAACGGTCGGCTGGCCGAACGATTGTTCGCGGCAATCACGGTGCGTCCCGCTGCCACACGTGCGCTATACGCCAGCGTGCAAGTGACGGTCCAGATCAGAATGCCCGTGGCTTGGTGGAATGAACGCACGACTGGCGGGAATCCGCCAAGCACCATCCAACCCGCCCAGACCACTTGCAGGAGACCGAGGAGCATCGCGAACAGCGCCAGATGCTGCAGGACGGCCGGTTCGGCGCGCTTTCGAAACAGGAACGGCAAGCTGCAAAGGTGCAGCACCAGCAAGTACGCGATGACGCGATGCGTGAGTTGCAGATGTTGTGCGCCGCCGCCCAGCGATCCTTCGCCGCAGAGCGGGAACCCCACACACGCCACTGCGGCGCCGGTGAATTTGGCGGTCATGCCACCCAGCAACACCACGAGCAACGCCATAACGGCCGCAGCGGTTGTGCCACCAACTGCCCGTGATGGATAGCCACCGGCGAGCAATGAGTTGCCGCCCAGTCCCCCGGCACGCACCACGGTCACCACCAGCGCTCCGATCAACGAGACCGCTATGCCAAGGTGCACCACCGTCGCCCACCACGTGTTCGCGGTTTTGACCGTGACCGCGCCAAACGTTGCGGCAGCCAGGACCAGCGCGAGGGCCACGAGGGACGCGCGCCACACACCGCCACTCCCACCCACGCCAATACGCTGGCGGTACTTCCAGGCGTTAAACGCGAGTACGAGAATGGCGAGCGACAGCACCGACGCGAGGTAGCGGTGCATTACCTCAATAATGAGGTCGGGGCGGTCAAGCGGCGGAAACCAGCGGCCGTAACATTTGGGCCAGTGGTCGCCGCACCCCATGCCCGAACCGGAAATGCGGACAATGGCGCCGAAGATGAGGTGCAGGAGCGCGATGCCGAGCGACACATACGCGCTGGTGCGCACCGAGTCGGGCACCTGTGACTGAAACGGACGGGCCGTCGACGTGGTCATTGGCGAATAATCTCCGCGCCTGGCGGAAGAAAGTCGGGAACCGGCGGATGCATCACGCGCCAGGCCAGCACAAAGGACAATACGAGCAGGGTCACGGGCAGCACCACCCACACAATTTCTGTGAGGCGGTGCGGGGACGGTACGCTGACCTGTTCGCCGTCGGGCGTGGATGTGGTTGCGCTACCGGTGGCGACTCCCGCGGGAGTCACTCGAAACACGGCGCGAAGGATGAATATCTGCGCTATTGCGCAAGCAGCGACTGCAATCCAGAAGATTGCGTCCGAGAGTTGTGTCGACATGAACTGGTTCGGTAAAAACGAAAGCTAAACCGATGCCAGGCCGGGCGCCTCCCCGCAGTACCCAGGTCGGCCTGCCCAGAGAGCGGCCGCCCCGCGACGATGTGTGCGGCCGAACTACTGGCCGCTGACGGTCTTGCGCAGGTATTCGCGCCGCTTCTCAATGAACGATTGCAGACTGGCCTCACCGCCACGAGTGCCCGTGGCAAACGCTTCCGTCGTGAAGAGTTTGCGCGTATCAAGCGCAACATCGGCGGCAATAAGCGATTGCCAGCGCGTGACCAGCGGGTTGACGGTTTGCCAGTCCAGCCACTTGTCGGCGATGTCCCGCACATACGCCAGATAACGCGTGCGCAGTGCGGGCACGGCCAGCAGTTTTGAGCGCAGCGGCTTGGTTGTGTCATCGAGGCCCACCAGCGCGTCGAGCTCAGGACCACCACCGCGTCCGCCGCGTCCGCCGGCACCGCCAGGACCAGCGCGTCCAGCCGGTGGCATTCCCCCAGGAGGCATACCGCCCGGTGGCATGGCTCCGGGAGGCATTCCGCCCTGCATGCCTGGTGGCAGGCCGCCGCGGCCACCCCGACCACCGCCTTCCTCGAGCAACGCTTCATTCATGTCGTGCGGCATGACATGAAAACGGCCAGTCGTATCCTGGTAAATGCTGTAGTCACTGGCGCGCGTCCAATACCCGTCGCTGTTGGCCAGTGCGACGTCGAGTGCGAGGAAGCGCAGCGCACCATCAACCTCCAGGATGGGCTTGAGCGCGGCTTCCAATTGCTCGGTCGGCGTTTCATTCAGCACGCGAAACAAATTGGCCAGGTCGGACCAGCGTTTGTTGTCGTCTTTTGTTTTGATTTCGTAAATGCGCGTGTACTGCGCAATGTCGGGGCCCAGATATTCCATGCCGCCGCGACCGTTCGGGCTGCCGGGAACTTTCCAGCGTGCGCCAGCTTCGGTCTTGTAGAAGTCGCGCAGGAAATCTTTGTTGTATTGCTGCACGTTCACGTAAATGCCCCACAGTTCTCCGTTGACCACCACGCGCGTGAAATTGGCGCGCGGCGCCGGCAGATATTGATTGGCAATGTGCGAGTACAGCACCGTCCGCACAAATGTCGGATCGCTGTTGGCATTCAGCAGATTGAGCGTGCGGTAGCCAAGCAGTGACTGCTTTGCATCGGCAAAATCGAACGCCAGATTGAACGAGCGCTTCGAGCCCGTGGGAATCATCATGTACGACGAGGCGCCGCGGAAATGCACGCCGACGTTCGGATACCGTTTTCCATCAACCGTGACCGTGGCGGGCACTTCGACATCGGTGTCGTGAAACGCTTCGAGTTCCTTCTCCCAATTGGTGTTCTCGAAATCCATGAATACCGTCCGCAACACGCTGGTGTCGTAGAGCCCCATCGAGGCAGGCACCGACTTTGTTGTGTCGGGCGATACCTGGATACCAGGCGTCGCGGTCGCCATGCCGCGTCCGCCGCCCGGCCCGCCGCGCCTGCCAAACCCGCCAGGGCCACGTCCACCGCGACCGCCGGGCGAGGTGCTGCCCTGCGTCGCCAGCCACTCCATGGCCGTCTTTCGCTCGGCGGCATCCAATCGTTGGTCGCCGTTCGTGTCAAACTGTTTGACGAGGGGCCGGTCTTCCTGCACGCCGCCCATTGCCCCGCCGCGGCCACCAAATCCACCGGGGCCGCCAGGGGGCTGGGCGCTGGCGACCGAGGCCACCAGCACTGTGAGTATCAGGATGTTGCGATACGTATGCATAAGCCGCCCGGCTGAATAAACGTTCGGAGGAAAACCTTCTACGGGCTGACGGGCCGAATCGGCATTTGTTAGCGTGGTTGGATACGACCCTGTCCCGAAAGTGGCGATGCGGCCCGTGCGCCGCTGCTCTCACGGCGCTAGCATTGGCCCCATGAATTCGTCTCCCCTCTCGCGCGGCCAAAACGGAGTGCCCTCCGACCCTCCGTCCTCACTGCCCCGGCAGCTCGGACTGTTCAGCGCCATTGCCGTGCTGATTGGCTCGACCATCGGTTCCGGAATTTTCCGGTCGCCGGCTGGTATTGCTGACAAACTGCCGGGTCCGCTGCCGATCATGGCCGTCTGGATAACAGGCGGCATTTTTTCGCTCTGCGGAGCGTTGACGCTGGCGGAAATCGCCGGGGCGCTGCCAAAGACCGGCGGGCACTTTGTGTTTATTCGCGAGGCGTGGGGGCGACTGCCGGCGTTTCTGTACGGCTGGTCGGAGCTGGTGATCATTCGCGCGGCGTCGCTGGGCGCCATTTCGCTGACATTTGCCGAGTACCTGTTGCGCGGGTTGGGATATGACCCATCCATTGCCCCGTTCGACAGTTACGCTCACTACGTCGCGGCGGTGGCGCTGGCGGTCATTGCTGCGCTGAACATTGTCGGCCTCAAGTGGGGTGCGCTGGTGCAGAACCTCACGACCGTCGCCAAATATGGCGGGCTGCTCATCATCATTGGGTTGGCGTTCTCGCTGGGACTGCCCAAGACTGGCGGACATTTCACGCCGGCGGTGCCCCCCGGAAGTTTTTCGGTGGGCATGTTTGGATTGGCACTGGTTTCGGTACTGTGGGCTTTTGATGGCTGGGCCGACCTGACGAAGGTGGCTGGCGAGGTGGCCGACCCCCGGCGGACGATTCCCAAGGCCCTGGTACTCGGAACCGTCGCTGTAGTGGTGATTTACGTGCTGGCCAACCTGGCGTACCTGTCCGTGCTGAGTGTTGAGGAGATTCGCGGGGCGCGCTTGGTGGCGGCCGATGTGGCCGACCGATTGGTGGGACCTGTGGGCGTGACGCTGGTGTCGGTGACGGTGTTGTTGTCTACATTCGGTGCGCTCAACGGCGTGATGCTGACTGGGCCACGCATTTTCTTCGCCATGGCCGACGACGGTCTGTTTTTTCGCCAGGTGGCGGCGGTTCATCCCAAATACAAGACGCCGTATGTCGCCATCCTGCTGGCGGCGGTTATTGGGATCGCGTTCGTGCTGTTCCGATCGTTCGAGCAACTCGCTGACATTTTTGTGACGGCTTCGTTGCTCTTCTATATCATGAGCGTGGGTGCAGTGTTTGCGCTGCGGCGGCGACCAGATTGGAATCCGCCAGTGCGCGTGCCCCTGTATCCGGTGGTGCCGGCGTTGTTTGTGGCAGCGACGTTTTTCCTGTTGGGCAATTCTTTGTACGATTCGAGCACACGGATGGGTACGCTGGCAGTGCTGGGTGTGATTGCCGCGGGCATTCCGGTGTTTTACGCGACGGTGGGGCGCAAGCGATAAAGTGCAGGAGCGGCTCGTACGAACTCGACCGTATAGATGAGGATTCCGACGGTTGGTGCGCCAAGAATGTCGTGACCCAGCATTTACGTTTGTGCCTTGCCTCACCAGACGGCGACCCGTCAACTTTACGGACCTTTTTCTTCTCTTCCAGAGAGTCTTCATGCTTCGATTTCGACCGCTAATCGGCGCCCTCGCCGTGCTTGCCGTCCTGGCAGTCCCCGCGTCATCGCTTGCGGCCCAAGGTGTTACGACTGGCGCGCTTACCGGAACTGTCACCGACAGCGCCGGCATGCCACTCGAAAATGCGACGATCATTCTGCGTAATCCGAGCACGGGATACACCGTCAACGCGCAGACGCGGGCCTCGGGTCTGTATGTCATTCAGGGTATTGAACCGAATCCCAATTACGTCATGACGGTCCGTGCCATCGGGTTTGGCGCCATTGTTCGGAACGGCATCACGGTCAGTCTGGGACAGACCCGACGCGAAGACTATCGGTTGGCTCGGCAGGCGGTGCAGCTCAACGAAGTGACGGTCACGGCTACGACGTATGACGCGGTGATCAACACGTCGAAGACCGGTACGAGCACGACAATTTCCGATTCGGCGCTGCGTCGTTTGCCGACGCTGAATCGCAACTTTGCCGACTTTGTGCAGGCAGTACCGCAAGTCTCCACCACGACGGGTTTCTTGTCTGGCGGTGGTGTGAATCTGCGTCAGAACTCCATTCTGATTGACGGCGCGCAGTCGGGCGACTTGTTCGGCCTGGGCACGACGGGTCAGGCTGGCGCCTCGGCCGGTGCCAAGTCCATTCCGCTGGACGCGGTCAAAGAATATCAGGTGTTGCTGTCACCGTTCGATGTGCGCCAGGGAAGTTTTGGCGGCCTGCTCATCAATGCGGTGACGAAAGGCGGCACCAATGAATATCACGGCGGCGTGTACGCGTACACGCGCAATCAGGATCTCACGCGCAAGCAGGATTATCTGGCCGAGTTCTCGCAGCAGCAGTATGGCGCTTCACTGGGCGGCCGTATCATTCGCGACAAGCTGTTCTTCTTTGTGAATGCAGAGCTGCAGCAGTTGCAGACGCCGGCGAACGGCGCCTTTATTGGCGGCACCACGGCGACCACCACCGCGTTTGTCGCGCAATCCAGCATTGATCAACTGCAGCAGATCCTCACATCGAAGTATGGGTTTGGCGGCGATGTTGGCAACGGCGCTCGTGTGGACAAGGAAAATCCGCTGACCAACCTGTTCGCGCGTGTCGACGCGAACTTGCCCTTGAACACGCGCCTCGTGTTGCGGCACAATTATGCCAAGGCCGACAATCAGGTATTCAGCCGCGGGGTTGCGACCGCGACCACGCCGAACTTCAACCTGACGTCGAACGGGTACGACCTGAGCAACAAGACGAACAGCTCGGTGATTGAGTTGTTGTCCAACTTTACCAATGGTGTGTACAACGAGTTCCTGGCGAACTATTCCACGACCCGGGACTTCCGTACAGTGCCTATTCGCTATCCGCAAATCACGGTGCAGGGTATTCCACGTACGGACAACAGTGGCACGGCGAATTTGCTGGTAGGGACTGATGCCTCGTCCCAGGGAAACTCACTTGACCAGCGGACCATTGAGTTTACGAACAACCTGACCATTCCGGTTGGAACACACGCAATCACCGTTGGTGGCAAGGCGTTGATGTACCGCTCCATCAACTTGTTTGCGCAGAACTCCATCGGCTCGTGGCGCTTCTCAAACCTCGCGGCGCTCGACGCCGGCACACCGAATGAGTTTCGAATGAGCGCTCCTGCTCCAACTGACCCGGACAATGGCCTCGCGACCATCAAGGCCGCGTCGTACTCGTGGTACGTCACCGATTCCTGGCAGGCGCGGCCCAATCTCAATCTCAGCTTGGGCGTGCGTTGGGACCGTCCCACGTACGACAATCTGCCGCCGTACAACGGGTCGGTTGACACGGTGTACGGCCGCAAGACGAACCTGGTGCCCACCAATACGCAGGTGTCACCCCGCTTTGGATTCAACTGGGATGTCACCGGTGACAAGCGCAATCAGCTGCGTGGTGGTGTCGGCAGCTTTACCGGTCCGCCGCCGTTCGTGTACATCTCCAACGTGTTCGGCAATTCCGGGTTGAGTGGATACTCCGCAATCACGTGCACGGGCGCGGCGATCACCAATAACACGACCACGTCGCTGCTGGTACCCAACTTCACGTTGGCCGGCGCGGCCAACCCGCCGCGTGCCTGTGCCAGCGGCTTGCGTCCAAACGGAACCACCGCTACGGGTGCCGCCATCTCTGGTCCTGCGGCCAGCGCGGCCGTCAACACCATCGATCCCGACTTCAAGAATCCGAAGTACCTGAAGGCGACGCTTGGTTTTGACCATCGCTTCGGCAATGGTTTCGTCGCGACGCTGGAAGGTTTGTACACGCGTTCGCAGAACAACGCGTTTTATCAGAACCTCGCGCTGGACCCGAACGCTGCCGAGATTTACGGTTTGAATGGCCGTCGGTTGTACGGAATTCTGACCGCGCCCGGCGCCACGCCGACCACGCGCGGCACGCGCCAGCAAGTATTGGACGTGACCAATTCGTCGGGCGACTACACGTACAACCTTACGGCGCAGCTGCAGAAGTCCTTCACCACCAGTTTCGACCTTTCCGCGGCCTACTCGTATCAGCAGTCCAGGGACGTGGCCTCGATCACCAGCAGCACTGCCGGCTCGAACTTTCGCTTTCAGCGCGACGTCAGCGGTGACATTCTGTCCAAGACCGTCAGCCGTTCGAAGTACGACCAGCCCCATCGCATCGTCGCGACGGGCTCGTTCCATTTCAAGACGTACACCGATCTGGCCATCCTCTTCACGGGCAACTCGGGCGCACCGTTTGACTTTGTCTACGGCTCGAACGGCGGCACCACGGGCGACTTGAACGCCGACGGTCAGTCGCAGAACGATCTCATGTACGTACCGCGCAGCGCGCTCGACCAAAGCGAGATTCTGTTCCAGAACTACAACAGCGCCAATGCAACGCTGAAGGCTGCGGCCGACGCGCAGGCAGTGGCCTTTGAAAAGTTCATTGCGGACAACGAGTGCGTGAACTCGCAGCGCGGTACCATCATGACGCGCAACTCGTGCCGCAATCCATGGTCCAATCGCCTGGATATTTCAGTTTTTCAGTCGCTCGGCAAGCTTGGCGGTCGGGCGTTCAAGAACGTCCAGCTCCGTCTGGACGTCATCAACTTCACCAACCTCCTGAACAAGGAGTGGGGCGAGCAGCCGTTCTCCGATCAAAACAGCACCTGCGGCCAGATTTGCAGCGCAACAGTTGCCCTTCTCCACACCGGCAACCAACTCCCCACGGGATTGCCAACGGGTGTAACCAATTCGCCCACTGCGCGCGGGCTGTTCACGTTCAACCCGAACTACCTCATTTTCAACTCCGACAACGCGTCGTCGAACTACCGCATGCAGTTGTCGGCGCGGTACAGCTTCTAGGCACACAGGCTTCGATCGCAGCGAGCGTTTCGCCCGCTGCCCTCGAACCATCCAATCCGACCAAACAAAGCGGGCCGACTCCCAATGGGGGCCGGCCCGCCTTATTCGCCCTGCCCTCAGAAGAACCCTAAAAAATCTTGAGGTTAATGTACTTGCGCGGATTCTTCTTGATGTCCGCAATAAGCGAATCAAGCTGCGCCGACACGCCCACCAACTTCGTGTGCAACGTCGGGTCGTTCAACAGCAATGAAATGGAACCCTTGCCGTTGTTCACCTTGTCAATGAGCGCATTCACCTGCAGCCGCGTCGAATCGAGCCCGCGCGACATTTTCTCAAGGTTGGCCGAAGCCGCACGCACATTGGTGAGGGTTGAATCAATTTTTCCCTCGTCAACCGAGGCCAGCAGTGTGCGAACCTGTTCCTGGGTGGTCGTCAGTTCTCTGGACTGCGTCGTGACCACAGTGGTGATCTGCGTCAACAGCCTGGTCATGTCATTGATCGCACCACGAATCTGCTTGATACCGCCGCTGTCAACGAATTCAGAGCGAAGGTTGGCGGTCAGCAGGTTGACGTTCTTCGCAATGGAGTCGCCCTTCGCCAACAAATCGGGGATGCCGGGCGCACTCACGCCGGTAGGAATGGTATCTCGCTCCGGCAGAAATTCAGTGGTGGCGCGTACCGGCGTGACCGCAATGAGCTGATCACCAAAAATGCCGTTCGCCTCGACCGTCGCCGTGGAGTTGATCGGAATTTTGTAGTTGCTCTTGATGGTCATGTTGACCAGCAGGGTGCCGTCGGGCACAAGCTGCACATCGGACACAAACCCGATGTTGACGCCCGCCAGCAACACGGGCTGCCCCTGCTTGAGCCCCGCGCCCCACGGGAATTTGGCAAACATCGCGTAGCCACGCGACAAGCCACCTCGCGCAATCCACAGAGTGCCGCCCAGCCCCAGCACCAGGGTGACGACGAGGAGCGCGCCTACTACCACTTCATCGCGGCGTTTCTTCACTTTAACGGCCATGAGTAATCGGGCTAAGCTTGGATAAACGGCGCCAGAATGGCTGCCACGACGGCATCAAACAACAGAATACAGACCGACGCGATCACCACCGCGATGGCCGTGGACTTTCCGACACCTTCCGCCCCCGATTCCGTGACGTAGCCCTGATACGAACATACAAACGAAATCGCGAAGCCGAAACACACGGCTTTGATCAGCGAGTAGATGACCTGGAACATGTTGAAGGACAGTCGCAGTCCGTCGACGAAGTCGTTGGTGCGCACGTCCGTGGCCAGAATGAGCGTCAACCACGCGCTGGTAATGGCGGCGACATTCGCCAGCATGGTGAGCGTGGGCAACATGACCAATGCGGCCAGCACACGCGGAACCGCGAGAAACGCGATTGGGTCGTACGCCAGAGTCTCCAGTGCGTCGATTTGTTCAGTGACGCGCATCGTCCCGATTTCGGCGGTCATCCGTGCGCCCACCCGACCGGTTAACACCAGGGCGGTCAACAACGGCCCAAGTTCCAGCACGATGCTTTGCCGGACAATGAGCCCGACGACAGACACTTGTACACCCGCAAACAACTGGTAGCGCGTTTGAAACGCCGTGACGCCGCCCAGGAATGCAGCGACGATAACCGTGAGCGGAACCGACTCCACGCCAATCGCGCGCATTTGCCGGATGAACTCGACCCACCACGTTCCCGGCTCTGCCAACGCCCGGATCATGTCGCGTCCGTAATACACGCGCTTGCCCAATGCATTGAGCATCGCGCTAATGCCCGCCATGGGCCGGATGAGCAGGGTCAGCATGTCAGGTGCGAACGCGCGCGAGCAGGATCAAGGCAATGATTCCAACGAGGATGTTCGGCAGCCACGCGGCAAGGTCGGGGGAGATGACTCCGTTTCCACCGATGGCCTTGGTGAGCTGAATGAGGATGAGGAATATGATCGTGGTACCCAGAGAAATAGCGACACCGAACGCCGCACCACCCCGTTGCGAACTGGTGGCCAGGGGCGCACCGAACAGTGCAATAATTACACAGGTGACCGGAATAGCGAGCTTGAGCATGCGATCGACCTTGAGTCCGGCAACATCCGCACCCGACGCTTCGAGCGCACGGATAAACTGCGTCAGTTGCCCGAACGTCATTTCGGTCGGTGCCTTTTCACTCGCACGCAATTCTTTGGCGCTTTCCGTGAAGCGCGGGTCGTAAATGGAGTCGAACGCGACCACAAAGTCGGTGGTGTCAGTGGGGACGACGTGCAACGCGCCCTTGTGCAAAGCCCATCCGCGCCTGGTCTGCCAATCGCCGCGATCGGCCGCTATCAGAAGGCCCGGACGTTTGTCGGTGCGCCGTTCTTCGATTTCCACACGGTCGATATAGGCGGCCCCGACGTTCAGCGTGTAAATGCGGTAATTGCGCCCGGTCGTACTGGAAAAGGAAAAATTGTACCGCTCATTTTCGGGAGATGCTGTCTTCTTGCGCAGAATTTTCTCGCGCTTGGCGTTGGCTGGCGGCGCGAACTCACCCACAACCAACCCTAATCCCATGGCCACGAAGGACATAAAAATCACGGGCGCCACAAAGCGATAAAAACTGATTCCCGACGCCTTTGCAGCGGTGACCTCGGAGTACCGCGTAAACGTGCTGATGGAAAACACGGTCGCAAACAGCGTGGCCGCCGGCAACACCATGAACATGGTATCCGGCAACATGTAGTAGTACGACAGCGCCACGTCCTGAATGGTGAGTTTGTCGGCTGTGTAGCGCCGCAATTTCTCCACCAGATCGATCACAATAACCAGCAGCGGAAACCCCAGCAGCGTGACAAAAAAGATGCGGGCAAACTCCGACGCCACGTAGCGATCCAGCGGCGTAATGAGGCGCCGAGGACGCCGGGTGCGCACCGCGCGTTCGGACACGCGTTGGCTGCCACTGGCCGCGATTGCCGGCACGGAACCGCTGGGGAGAGCGGGTACGGCAGCCGACGCGATGGTCGATGGGGCGGAGTCGAACGAGGAACTCAAGTCGCCGCCGACGGCACTGTCAGCCGCACCGCACGAATATTGCGGCGCGCTTTGCGGTCTTCGAACCAGACGCGAATACCGCCGCCACGCGATGCATCCGCCGTTTTCTCAATGCGCAGCAGCAACATCAGCCCCGCCAGCGTGAAGATCACGTTCGCCATCCACATAGCGATAAACGGCGGAAGTTTGCCGTTGTCCGCAAGCGTTTCGCCGGCCATGAGGCACACGTAATAAAGCCCGAACACAATCAGGCTGACACCCAGCGTGGCGCCCACCCCCCCGCGAGGAAACCGCAGCGCGATAGGCGGGCCAAACAACACGAACACAATACACGCGAATGACAGCGCGAACTTCTTGTGAATCTCGACCGCCAGACTGTCCATGTAGCCGCGGACGATGCCCAATTGCGAGCTGGCGGCATTAAGCGCAGCGGGTCCGCCCTCACCGGCCAGGGCGCCCAACATCGGGTCCACATTGCTCCCGGCGACGGCTGGCGATCCAACCGGTATGGAGGGGACAACCGATGCGGGATCGACCACCGGTGCGGGTTGCGCCCCTGCCACCGGGGCAGCGCCAGGAACGACTACGGTGTTGCCGGGAATCGCGGGTTGCGGCGTGACCGGCTGGCCTGCCGCATTCAACACCGTTGCCTGACTGGCCGGTGGAGACTGGCCAGGCGGCGCCGCCTGAGGTGGCGCGGCTGGAACCGGCTGTCCGGTGCTGGTTTGGCCAGCAATAGGCGGCGAGACCGTCGGGGGAGGAATAACAGTGACCGGTGCGGCCACAGCGGACGCGGCCGGTATGACGATGGTGTCAGGTTTTGTGCCCGCCGGCACGACCACCATTTTGGCAGAGTCGCCGCCGGCACTGGCAACGGCAGGTTGCGGTGGCTGGTTCGCGGCCTGGATTGCCGCGATGTCCGCTTGCTGCTGCCCCTGCCGCTGCGCAGCCATTCTGGCTAATTCGGCATCCAGTTGCGCCTGCATGCCAGGCGAAAGCGCTGGCTTGTCAGGCGGAGTTGTCCCAGGGGCGCCAGGAACCGCGGCGCCTCCCCCGCTGTCCGGCACAATGCCAGCCCCTGGCCTGCCCGGTGTCGGCGTCACAGTAGTCTGTGACCCGGTGGCTACGTTCGTTGGTTCTCCGAGGGGCGATATGGATGGGACTGCTGTCGGCACCCGAAACACGAGGGCTAACCCATTACAGTACAGCCGAGCCAGCCCCTGCGAGGTGCCGCGCGGGCGGGGGACCGTCACTGTTTTCTGGCCGGGCGTTGCCGACTTTCTGGCCACATCTATGTAAATCTGGCGCACGCGTTCATACTCGCCGGCGTTCGCCGCATACTCGCTTTGCATCTCGCAAATAGACTTCTCGCGGTCGCCCTTCCAATCATCGTTTCCGGTTTGTTCAAACTGCTGCGCGATATCTTTTACGCGGACCGCCTGCGACCGAAAAAAAGCGCGTGTCATTTTCTGTGGCGCGTGCCCGTCCAGTTGCTGCTGATACCCGTCAAACAGCATCAGCTGCAAGTCTTTTTTGTTGGGCGTGAACGCCATGTCGCCGCTATCGGCGTAAATGGTTTTGCGGTTGTAGGGCTCGGACAAGTCATAAATGGTGACGTCGGTCATTTTATTCGACGCGCGGTCCAGCTTGCCGATACGCATATAAAAACCGGGCGTTACCTGGTTGAGCGACTGTTCATTCAGTGCCAGCGTAGGCTTGGTGCGCGACATGTCCTGTTGCAGCACGCGCAGCCGATGGTTCGCGCGCGGCAGGACCTGGTCGTTGAATACCACCATGGCCAGCGCCAGGACACTCGCTCCAATGATCACGGGCCACATGAGTGTGCTCACCCGAACGCCACTGGCCTTGAAGGCCGTGACTTCGTGCTCGGCGGCCATGCGTCCAAAGGCGTGCAAGGTGGCGACCAACACGGCCATGGGCAGTGTCATGGCCACGGTAAATGGCAGCGACAGGATGAAGAACTCGCCGATGGCGCTCCAGGGCAGCCCTTTGCCCACCAGGTTGCCCAATTGCCGCGCCACAAACTGCAGCATGAGCAGCGATGTGAGCGCGGTGAGCGAAAAAATGAGCGGGCCAATGTGCTCCCGCAGGACATACCGAGTGAGGATTTTCACGATGCGCGTTTAGACTGTGTAAAGGCGCCTGTGCTGGCAGGGTTGTGACCCTCGGCTCGCCCCGTAGTATTCACGTAAATTCCTTGTTCGTCCCCTGCATAATCAAGGGTGCACTTTCCAGGCGCACCCTTATGGCCGACACCGTACCGACGGCTTCTCCTGTGCCGCTGGTACACCACGACCGGAGTTCGGTGCGCCAAAAGCGCCCTCGGTCGCGCGTGAAGTTTTGCGCCGTCCTGACGTGCCTGAGTGTGATGGGTTTTCTGCTGGTCGCGAACCGGGGTCATGCGCAGAATAGCATACCGGCGCGCGACAGCCTTGTTGCACCCCTGTTTCGGCTGAAATTCTCGGCCGACAGCGTCAATTCCCGAGGGGCAAAGGGCGGGGCATTCGGGTTGCAGATCAACTTGGGTTGGGCGGCGGCGCAATGGGCCCGTCGATTTAACTTGCTGGCGGCGTCGGAAGGCGTCCGGTCCAAGCCCGTGGCCGCGCCCTCGGTGGTCCTTCGCCAGCCGCCCGAACTGGCCTTTCGGCTCAACTCGCGGCTGGAAGGAAAGTTCGAGCGCATCCGGAATGATCGCTGCGCGGTCGTGCAAGTTCGTGCGCTGGGCTCGAATTGCACCGCCTCCTGGACCCCAGGATTCAATTTTCAGCTGGATGTGATCAGCAAAGGCACCATTGCCGACCGCGTGCATGTCGACCTCGACTTTAATTCACAGCGTGAGTACGACGCGTCGAATAACATTTCGGTAAGGTATGAGGGCAAACCCGGGCGGGCCATTGAAAGCGTGGAAATCGGCAACATCTCGTTTCTGCCGCCCCCGTCGCGGTTCATCACGTCGGGCATTCCGTCGGGCAACTACGGCGTGCTGGCGCGTGGTCGCGTTGGTGCACTGACCTACACGGGCGTCGCGGCGCGGCAAACCGGCAATGTAACGAAGGACCGCACGTTCACCATTGGGAGTGATCGCGCGCTGCAGCAGCAGTCGCGCGCGCTGGAAGATGTGGGCATGGAATTGCGCCGCTTTTTCATGACGGTCGATCCACGCCAGTTTGCCGGCTATCCCAACATCGACATTCTGAATCGATCGCAGATGCTGCGTCTGGCGGCGTCGCTGCCCGACTCGGTGCGCCCCTCGCGACTATACCTCTACAAGCAGTTGATTGGGGCGACCAATCCCAATCCGCGCGGACCACAGTTGTCGGTGCGCGGTGCGCGCAACAGCTCGCGCCAGATTTACGAGGTGTTGCGCGAGCACGTGGACTATTATGTCGACCCCTCGCAATTGTGGATTGCGCTGGTAGCGCCGCTGGCGGAAAACGAACGGCTGGCGGTGGCTTATGAGGTGAACATTAACGGGGTGCCGGGCCGCAACCTGAGCACGGGTGGCACGCCGGACGTTGAATTCACTCCGGCGCCACAGCTCGCGAATTTGTTGTGGGAACCGGAGCTGCAGCCCACCGATCCCAACGGCTATTTCCAGCGGGAAATCAAGTCGGTGTATCGGTTGGGCGGTGACGAAATTCGGCGCGAATCGATCACCATGAAAATTGTGACCGGTACCAGCGGCGATCAGGAAAAACCCCGCGATACGTCTCGTGGTTTAACCTACCTGCAATTATTCGGCATGGCGCAGGCCACCAATCCGGGTGCACTGGACATTGAAAATCGCGTGTGGCCCCGACCGCAGGATCCCAATCAGCTGGCCGGCGCGCCGACACAGAAACTCCTGCGCGACTATTTCCTGGTGTTCCCGTCACTGCAGCCGTTTGCGCGCGCGGGCCTGGCGCAGCCCTTTGCGAATCCCGCCAACGACACACTCTACACGTACCCGAACGAATATCTGTATTCCCAACAGCGGCCACAAAGCATCTTTCGTTTGCAGACGCAATATGTGACCGAAGGGTACGGCTCTATTAACGCGCTGGAGCTTGGCACGCAGCAAATTCGTCCGTTGTCGGAACGCGTGTTGCTTGACGGCCAGCCATTGGTCCGCAATGTCGACTACACGGCCGACTACGAACAGGGGGTCATCAACTTCAACCGGGCCGACACGCTGTTCCTGCAGCCGCGTCAGGTGGTGGTGCGTTTCGAGGAAAACCAGGCACTGGCCACGTCGCCCACGTCGATCGTTGGGTGGTCGTCGCTGCTCAACCTTGAGAAAGGACAGATAGGATTTACCGCCATTTCGCAGCAACAGCGGTCCACGTACAACCGGCCCCCGCTGGGTTTCGAGTCGGTAGGATCGCTGGTGGCCGGCGTCACCGCCAACTTCGGATGGGATGCGACAGCACTCAGCCGCGCGGTCAAGAAGTTGCCATTCGCGACACCCGACGCCACGTCCCGTATTCGCATGATTGGCGAACTCGCCATCAGCAAACCGCAACCCAACGCGGCCGGTCAGGCGTATCTCGCAACATTTGAAGACAACGCGGGCCGGACAATTCTCCTCCCCGAAAATGCGTGGGCGTTGAGTTCTCAGCCTGCCGCGGGAGCGCGGCTGCAGGCGCTGCTGGGTGGCACGCAGCTCACGCTCAATCGCAACACGTCCCTGGCGTTTCAGAACGCAGCGCTCGATCCGGTTGGGAAACAACTGCAGTTCACCACGGAGCAAATTGACCCGCGCGTGCTGCTGCGCGGCGTTGGGGTGCAGAGTATCGAGCAGGTGTTGTGGCTCACCCTGTTTCCTCTCAAGGTTGGTGGACTGCTCAAGACGGAATCGGGCACCAGCAACGTTCGGAACGCGTGGACGATTGGCAATAGTTCGTCGCTGGGCGTTACGCCAAACGGCCCGCGCTGGGCGTCGCTGCGAACGGTGCTCAGCCCCAGCGGTGATGATCTCTCGCGTATTGAGAACATCGAGTTTTTTGCGCTCGTGCAGGTCGACCCGGCGAAACGCGCGCGGAACCCCACCATCGTCCTCGATTTTGGTGACATCAGCGAAAACCGGGTGGCCTTCGCGCCGGAGACGCTCACGGTGTCCGCGCCTGCGCGCGCCGGGTTACGGCCGGACACCACGTACCGCGGCAAACGCCTGGCCGGCTATGATCGATTCGATTCGGAGCGCGATCGCTTTTCACGCGCGTTCAATGCCATCGACAACGACGTGGGAATTGCCGGCAGCGTGGCCGACAGTATCATCGTGGTCGATCGGACTGCCAGTAACCCAGCACCGTTCCTGGCCGAAAAAGTGCCCATTTGCTCGGCGGACCTGCGTCAGTTCAAAACGCTGGGCGACACACACGCCAACTGCACGGTGCGGAATAACCGCCTGGACGAAGAAGATATTGATCTCGACGGCCAGTTGAACCTGAACAGTGTCGACGCCGATCGCGAGCAATGGAAGCGATTTACGGTCGACCTGTCGGACGAACGCACCTGGACGCGCAAAGGGGGATGCCGGCCGTTTGTCACCGATTCGTCTGCGGCCACCGGTATTGTCACAGACAGCTTGTGCTGGGTGCAGGTTCGGCTTAACTGGCGCTCGCCCACTGATTCACTGAATGCACCCAGCGACCGACGCATGCGGGCCCTGCGTCTGACCATGGTGTCGGCGGCCGGTGAGGCCGACGAGGCGTTCACGCGCATTGCGCTGGCCAAATTCGAACTGATTGGGGCGCCGTGGTTGCGGCGATCCGACCGGCCGCTGAGTGGCATTGCTGGTGACTCGGCGGCACAAACCGGCGGCTATGTCATTTCGTCCCGTATTGGCACGCAAGACTCGTCGGCTACGCTGCAGTATCAACCGCCACCAGGCGTGGTGGAAGAGACCGAGGAGCGGTCACAGATTGGTTACGGCGTCACACTGCAGCAGGTGAACGAACATTCGCTGCGGTTGCAAGCAGGCGTCCCGGGCGGGCAGTTCCCCGTCTTCAGTCGCGCCGAGTCGTACTTTCGGTTTCCGCAGGGGAATAACACGTTCATGAACTACCGCACGCTGCGCGTGTGGATGCGCGGTCGCGGCAACGGCTGGGGTGCCAACGGTGAACTGAACGCGTATATAAAAATTGGTCGCGACGAAAACAATTTCTACCTGTACCGCACCACGGCACAGGCCGGGCAGTCGGTAGCGGCGTGGGAGCCGGAGGTGCGCGTCGATCTGGAGCGGTTTCAGTCACTGCGTGCGCAACTGGAGAACAATTCCCTGCGCAACACCAGCGATTCGCTGGCCTGTACTGGCGCCGATCTCGAGCTGATTAAACGTTCTGGTTTACCGCGCGGCGTCATTGTGCGGCGTTACGCCGTCTGTCAGGGTGGATATATCGTCTACTCGGCCGACCCCGGCATTACGCCGCCCAATCTGGCCGGTGTGCAGGAATTAGCGGTTGGATTTGTGCGCATAGACAGCATCCCGCGTGGCGGCGCACCCATTCTGCCCAATGACACGCTGGAGCTGTGGGTGAATGAAGTACGGCTCACTGACGTCGTCGCGGATGTTGGATTTGCGGGAGAAATTGGACTGTACGGCAACGCTGGTGACGTGGCGGACTTCCGCATCAACTTGAGCCGACGTGATCCCAACTTCCGCCAGCTTGGCGAAGCGCCGACGTTTCTGACGTCCGCGGGCATCACGGCCGGCACGACGGTGCATTTGGAGCGCCTGCTGCCCCGCACGTGGGGTATTGTGATGCCGCTGAGCGTCAGCTATGGACGCACCAATGTGCAGCAGCTGTTCATCAATCAAACAGACGTGCGCGCCGATGGTATTCAAGGATTGCGTAATCCGCGCGATTCGCGGGTGGACTACGCGCTGTCCTTGCGGCGGGGCACGCCGTTGGTGAATCGCTGGTACGCACCGATTGTGAACGGACTGGCTCTTAGCGGGTTTTGGGGCCGAGGCAACGGCCAGAGCACATTCCAGCGGGCCCGCAACAACAATTACGCCGTCAATGCGGCGTTGAATATGGACGGCACGATGGCCCGCACGGATTCATCGCCACAACGCCTGCCGGGCATGATCGACCGGTTGCTGGGTGCCCTGCCGTCGTTCTTGCGCGAGAGTGAATCGGTGCGGGGCCTGCGTGCGCAGCCGTTGCGATGGCGGCCAGCTCGATTCCAGTTGTTTACTGGCGTCGCGAACTTTGCCAATACCACGACGTCCTTTCTTTCGCCGGCATTCACGGCGACGGACACGGGCGTCGCGGTGCGCACGCAGTCGCACTTGTGGCAGAATAGCAGCACGCTTGAATTCCGCCCGCTGAACGCCTTCAGCGCCTCAATCAGTGCGCGCCAGACACTCGACTTGCGCGACTATGACAGCCTGCCGGGCGTCAGCGACAGCCTCAATCGCGCGCGTGCGGCCCGGGCCGAGCGCATTGCACTATTTGGTGTTGGGATGGGGCTCGAGCGCGAGCGTGCCTTTGGGTCGTCGCTGGAGTTTCGCCCCGGCATCACCGCGTGGTTTCAACCCAGTATTCGGTTCAGCAGCACGTTCTCCCTGTACAAAGATCCGAATGCGCGGGCGCTGCTTCGGGACACACTGGCCAATGGCGGCTATCGCCTGCCCAAACGTCTGGGTGCGCTGCAGTCGCTGGACGCGTCGTTGAATTTCGACGCCGGGCGTCTGCTGCTGGGGCAGACGAAGGACGCGTCGCGCATGAACCGCCTGGGGCGCGCGCTTCTTCCGTTCCGCGTGGACTGGACGCGCACGCTCACCTCAAACTACGACAACACGGTGCTCAATCCGTCGTTGCGTTACCAGTTGGGTATTGGGGGGCTGCAATCATTTCGCGGTCTGAATTCCGTGCTCGCAACGGGCGCGGGCCGACTCTCCAACTTTGCGGGCAGCGGAGCCGTGCAGCTTCCCTGGTCGCTCACCCTGCGCAGCTCGTTCCAACAGGGGAGTTCTGCAACGTGGACTCGGCGTGTGATCGACAATTTTCAGGCGCTCATTACCAACGATAACCAGACGTTCCCGAATGCAGACGCGACGTGGCGGCTTACCCTGGCGCAACCGAACAAGGTGTTGACCGGATTGACGGCAACGCTGGGGTATGTGATAACGGAGAACAACACCATTGTGCGCAGCGAAACGGGCAACATTGTCGAACAGAGCCGGTCGCGCGGTGAAACCCAGCCAATGTCGGCACAAGTGAACTGGAGTTTCTTTGACGGCGTCCGCACGGGCGTTTCATTGCGGCGCTCGGTGCGCATTGACAGCCGGCCTGGCAGCGTGACGCGCAATAACAATCCGTGGGCGCAGACGTACACCATTGACAAGGATTTCACGCTTCCGGAAAACTGGAAGGCGCGCAGCAAACTCAAGACCAGCGCGTCGTACGACTTTACCGGCGCGGTCAGCGTGGTAGAGGATGCCCCGTCGTTGAATGGGCTGTTCCTGGGCACCGGCATTCCAAGCGTGCTGACCAATAACGGACGGCGCCAGTTCAATTTTCGCGCGGACACCGATTTGTCCGAGGTGGCGTCGTTCAGCTTTAATGGTTCGCACACCGTCGTATTTGATCGCAATTACAATCGGCAGTCGACCTTCATGGTATTCAGTGCCGTGTTGCAGTTGCATTTTGGGGCCGGCGAGTTGCGTTGAGATGTTTTGCGCGGGCGTGCGTTAATTGGATGTCCTGTCCTACGCCGCCTGTCGACACTGTACGGGTATCGCCCATTTGCCTCGCCGATGCCCACAGCCGCCGAACGACAAGCCCTCGCGTTTCTTGCTGGCGTAGCACTGCTGGGCGGTAGCGTGCAAGTGTGGCGCAGTCGTCATGCGCAAACCGGCGCAGCTCAGCAAATTGTGGCGGGTGGCGAGCGCGTAGATCTGCAGTTGCAGGCCGTCGATTCTGCGCGTGCGTCTCGGACGGGCAAACCCAAACGCGCGCGCAAAAGCAATCGTGCGGCCGATTCCGTGCCGAGGAGAAATCAGACCCCGCGCGAAGTCGTCCCATTGTGGATTGACGTGGATGTTGCCAGCGCCCGCGAACTGGAAATGCTGCCGCGGGTTGGCCCGGCTCTGGCTGCGCGCATTGTTGCCGATCGGGATTCCCTGGGGGCCTTTGGTTCGCTTGAGGAGTTTGGCCGCGTGCGCGGCGTAGGGCCGGCGATGCTCAAAGTGCTGGAGCCGCTTACCACCTTTTCAGGGCGCGCGCGTTCGCCAACCCGGCCGCGCCGCGATTGGTGATTGACAGCACATCGGGCCGCAAATGGTGGCCGCCGACTCAGAAAAACCTCTTGCAGGTTGTGGCGGTTCTTGCTACCGTAATGCTGTAAGTACTGGTCAAACACAGACCAGCCTTGTCGACGTCAACGAATTCGGTTGGCCGAGGCGAAGGCGCGGAAGCAGCCCCACATGGGGCAGCACCCGCGCCTTTTTTGCGTTCAGTGCATTCGCCGATGGAGGCACTCATGGCACTCGCTCCTGTTGTCACTCCCATGAATCTGGCCGGAGTCTGATCATGGCTTATCGCTCCGCGTCTGTTCCGTTTACACTCGGTGAAGCAGCCATCGGCGCTTCCTCCAGAGCCCTGACGGGTACGCCCGCGTTTTTTGATTTTTCCGTGCCAATGGCGCGCGCAGAAAGCTGGTTGACCACTGCCGATGATGTGATCGAAGTCAGTGTTGCTGGACTGGTGTCGAAGGAGCGTCGCTTGCACAACATTCTCCATCAGACCATCGCGTCATGCGAGGCCAGCGCGTCCACGCCGGCGGCACTGCGGGAAGCAAGCCTGACGTTCAGCGGTCACGCGGACGCCTTGAGCGCGTTGTATCCAAGTTATGTGTTCCCGCTGGCCAGCAACACCGATCGTATGCGTCTGGCGCTCGTCAACGCCTGTTGCGCGGTTGCCGCGAAGCTGGTGTCTCACCGCACTTCTTATCCGGGCAAACTCCATGAGCTCTATGCCGCGGCCAGTGAAATCTCCATCAGCTATGTGGCCCTTCAAGCAACTGCTCTCTCTCTTGGAGACCGTTGCGCGGCGGCAGTTGCGTCGCGTCATCTTCGGCATGTCGGTCAGCTTCTTTTAACGCTGCACCAACTGGTGCCGTACGAGTCCGTGCGCGAGCTCCAACTGCGCGGTCTCAACGCCTCCACCGACGATTTGTGGGAAGTGGCGGGTATGTCGGCGCCTGCCTGACCGTTGGCACCAGATCCCAGTCGTCGAACCGGACCAACCTGACGGGTTCGGTTGGTGGTGAGGAAAGCGGGGCGCATTCAATGAATGCGCCCCGCTTGTGACGTTCCGATGCCGTTCAGATCGTGGGTTACAACACTTCTGACGGGGCTTCCCGCACATTCACACCCGCGTCGCGATGTGACTCCACATGCCCATATCGCCGCTGCAGCAAACCAACCATCTGTTGGCGCTGGCCATTGACGACGTCTATATGCCGATGGGTGAGCTGTCCCCACTGTTCGCGTAACTTCCCGCGGACCTGCGTCCAGTAGCCTTCAACTTGATTCCAGCTCATATGCGCCTCGCAGGGGAACGTACAAATAAAAAAAGGGCGCGCGTTCCGCACCTAGTGCGAACGCAGACGCCCCCAACTTGCGATGCACCTTCATCGCTCGCCAAGACTGACCGCTAACTTCACCCGTTTCCTCCGCGAATCCCGCGTGTTGACACGCGACCACGGCAGTACAGGACAAAGTATGTGGCGGGCGGAGAATGTGCCGTGACGTTTCTCACACCGGCCGTTTATAGCAGACGGGCAAGGCCGCTTGTGATGGTCTGAACGGCGGTCTAACGTTGGTTGGTTCTTTCGAACGGAGTACATGTTCGCTGCTGCCGCCTCACGAAGCCGTTTGGTACACCAACCCGAACCGGGGCATCCTCGCGAGCCGCGGCCCCTGGGATTGGCGCTGGCGGCCATGCTTGTTGTCACCGGAATGGTTGGCGTGGCCGGCAATCTTGCGGGTTGGGATTGGGTGCTCGCGCCCGTCTCCAACTGGCCCAGAATGCCGTTGCTCCCGGCGGTGGAAATGGCGCTGGTGGGCTGTGCCTTTCTGGCCTTGCTTCGGGCCAATCGTGCCGTGACCCTCCCGATTGCCGCTCTGGCGGCGACCATTGGACTCCTGGGGATCGTCGCCGAGCTGGGAGCATTTTCGCTGCCGGCGGGCGGAATGCCGCTTTTTACGGCATTGCTGCACAGCACCGTCTCGTTTGCCATACTCGTTGCCACGGCGTCGGGGTCGCCACGCGACGAGGAACGCGCGCTTGGGGTTGCGGGTTTCGTGATGATTACGCTGGTGCTGATGATGTTTGGCGCGACCGCCGTGGGAGTACTCGACCCCATGACCGACACGGGTATCGCCGGCTCTTCCCTGCAAACACTGCTGGGTTCTTTCGCAATTGGCGCCTACTTGCTAGGTGTGCTGTGGACGTCAGGGCGCGTCACCCTCGATTCGGCCGATTGGCTGCCTCCCGGCGTGGGATTTGCCACGCTGTTGACAGTGCTCGTGTTATGGCGCGCGCTTTCCGTGCGTGAAACGGAACAACTGAAGGCGCTCACGCGACAGGAGGGGCAGGCGCAGCAACGCGCGCTGAGTGAGTCCTTGAATGGAGTGGCGAGTGTCCTTCGGCGTGCGGCGGCCTGGCGCGTGAACGGCGCTTCGGCCGATCAACAAGCGCAAAACCTTGAAGCCCTGCGGCAGGACATCAGCGGGCTCGAGCAGGGCCTGTTCATTGCGCTGGAAGACGGCCGTCAGGTCTCGTCAACAGCGTCTGAGCATTCTGCCGGACTTGATTCGGTGTGGGTGCTGCGAGTGGGTTCGCCCCAGACGTTGGCTGACACCGTGCAATATTGGCCGCTTGATTTTGCGGCGACGCGGTTTGCCGTGGTGGCCCCCGCTTGCTCGGCTGCGCGGGTGTGTGAGGGCGCGATCATTGGGGTCGTGCGCACTGAGCAAGTATTTCGGGCGGCAATGGCCGACACGACGCTTGGTTTTTTCCACGGCGTCGTTCTCGCGGACGGTAGTTTTTCTTCGGTCCACCTCGCGTCGCCGGCGGCGTCGCCGCTGTTCATCGAAATCCCACTGGTCTTTGGTGACGTGCGGCTGGCCCTCGCCACATGGCCGACCACGACGATTCTCAATCGAATGCGCTCAGGGCTGCCGCTGGTGGTGCTGTCGATGGGCGCGTTGCTGAGTCTTCTGTTAGTCGTCACTACCCGGCTCGGCCAGAACGCGCGCCGCATTGCGCGATCGCGGGAAAGAGCGCGGCTCGCGTCGGTGCTGGAACGTTCTACCGACGGTATCTGGGAATGGGATTTAAGCACGGGGGGCGCCGAACATAGCGTGGGCATTTGGCACAACCTCGGATACGAAACATCGCCGGCGCTTGCCAATCGGGACAGTTGGATGAGACTGATGCACGCGGACGACGTCGAAGGGTTCAACCGCGAGTTGAACCGGCATTTGAACGGCGACACCGAAGCGTTCGAATACGAATATCGCCTGCGCAGCAACACCGGCACATGGCACACGATGTTGGACCGCGCCCGTGTGGTCGAACGAACGCCCGCCGGGAAACCAGTGCGATTGCTGGGCGTTCGCGCCGACGTCACGGAAACCCGAAACGCGCATATCGCCCAGCTGCTGACGGAACGTCGGTTTCGCGCCATCTTCGACAGCGGGTTCCAGTATCAGCTGTTGCTGGATCGCGAAGGGGTTGTACTGGAAGTGAATCGGGTGGCGCTGGAAGCCGGCAATGCGACGACCGACGCGGTGGTGGGCCAACCGGTGTGGAACACGTTGTGGTGGGCGGCGAATGAACCGTCGCGCGCTCCGCTCATGACAGCGCTCACGAGCGCGAGCGCCGGCACGGCGACGCGTTACGAGGCAACCGTGAATGGCGAAGGCGGTCCCGGCAGTACACTGGAGATTGCCATCAAGCCGTTTATCGATCGCGCGGGCGAAACCAATCAACTATTGCTTGAAGCGCGAGACATCACCGTGCGCCGGCGCGCCGAGGCGGCGCTGCAGGAGGTGGATACGTTGACGACCATGGGCCGAGTGGCCGCCCGCGTGGCGCACGAAATCAACAATCCGCTGGCCGGCATTCAGAACTCGTTCCTGCTGATCAAGGGTGCGGTGCCTCCCACGCACCCGCACTTCGCGTACGTGGGCGCCATCGAGCGCGAGATTGATCGAATTGCGGCCGTCACGCGCCAGCTGTACGAAACCTATCGGCCCGAGCAGGACTCCGGGGTGGGCACGTCCATTCGCAGTCTGGTGACCGACGCCGTGTCCTTCCTGCAGCAGGTGAATCGCGGGATGCAAGTGCGCATTGAGACGGATTTTTCCAACGTACCCAGTGTCATCCCGTTGCCGTCGGCGATGTTGCGGCAGATTTTTTACAATCTCGCGCAGAATGCGATCGAGGCGTCTCCCACCGGTGAGCTTGTCACGATCCGTGCAGCAATTCACGCGCGCGAGTTTACCTTGTCGGTGCGCGATCGCGGTTCTGGTGTACCCCCTGCGTTGCGTGACCGCATCTTCGACCCATTTTTCAGTACGAAGGATCGGGGCGTGCGCACGAGTGGTATGGGGTTGGGGCTCGCGCTGGTTCGCCGCACCGTGACGGCCGCGGGCGGCACCATTGCCGTCCGCGACGCTCCCGATAAAGGAACCATCTTTACTGTGACACTTCCGGTGCCTTTGGGCGCGCAAGGAGATGAGGGATGACAAGCGCTGGACACATTCTGCTGGCCGATGACGAGCCGACATTTCTCAACGCCACCGCCGATTTGCTGCGCGCGGAAGGGTACATCTGCGAGACCGTGGCAGACGGCGACGCTGCCATCGCCGCGGTGACAACGGCGCAGTTCGATTTGCTGATTACCGATCTCGAAATGCCTGGCAACTCCGACCTCGAGTTGGTCAAGCACGTTGCCGCCCGGAACGGCGGCCTTCCGGTCATTATTCTTACCGGATATCCGTCGGTGCGGTCGGCGGTGGCGTGTATTGAATTACCCGTCTCGGCGTATTTGACCAAACCCGTGTCGTTTCCGGCGCTGCTCGAACGCGTGGCCATGTCGGTCCAGCGTTTTCGTTCGTGGCAGGGCATGCAACGCGTGGAAGAACGGCTGCGCACGTGGCAGAACGACTTTGAGCATCTGAACCGTGTCAGCGTAAATACAACGCCACCGTCGCCTGACGTCTTCCTGAGTCTCACACTCCGCAACGTGATGGGTTCGCTGACCGATCTCGATCACATGACACGCGCGATCAACAATCGGCCGGCGGGTGAGACGCCCTGTCAGTTGATGAATTGTCCGCGCGGAGCGCAGTTGCAATCGGCGGTGACTGAGACCATTCGGGTGCTTGAGGAAACCAAAGGCGCGTTTAAGTCACAAACACTGGGAGAGCTACGCCGAAACCTCGAACTGCTGCTCAAACACGTCTAAAGCGCGGAAGTGTGCGCAACGTCACCAAGTTTCGAAAGTTGGAAAAGAAAGTTCTTGACAGCCAGGTGGGGCACCTGTATAGTCAGCCCGTAAGACATCGGTCGCGAAAGCGGCCACCTTGGCGGGCAGACAACAGGTCTGCGAGTCGAAGGCGCGAAAAAGATCAGTCCCTCTGATCTTTCGCGCCTTTTTTGTTTCCGGCGACGATGCCGGAAACTCCCGTGAGTGGTCTCTGTGCCGGCGACGCTGCTGGTGCGGACGCCCTCTCGGCGCAAGGTGGCTTGAATCGCACCATGTTTTATAAGGGCAATGGGAAGAGCCGGCTTCGGGCCGGCTACCTTATCGGAGGGGTACGGAGACCTCTTCAGGTGAAGGTGAACGCAGCGCTGCAGGCACGGTGCCACACGCATCTGCGGCAGAACCCATCAATAACGCGTGCTCACCTCACTCCAGGTCACAACGACAATGGCTACCAGCGTCTCTCCAGTTGCCTCGACGTACCCCGCGGTCAGTCAACCGCAAGCTCGTCAACAGGTCTCCACAACGACCAGCATCTCTCCTGCCACCGCGACGTACCCCGCGGTCAGTCAACCGCAGGTTCGTCACCAGATCTCCACAACGCTTCGGCGTTCGATGGCACTGCTTGCGCCCAACGCGCGCGGTTCGCTCAAGCGCGCCAGCAAAGTCACCGTCATTGCGGCGGAAGATATTGGCATCGGGCACTCGGTGGCCGTGTTGTACGCCGCCGACGGGTCGGGAGTGGCGGTTGTGCGCCTTCCGCGCGGTCGCTGAACTGGCGACAGACGCTGGCCGTTGACGCATTGCTGGAAATCAACCACGAAGGAAGCAAGTAACGACACGCCTTGAGCGTTGATGGATAGATCCCTGAAGTACACGTACCGAGGCAGCAGTGAGCGCAACCGTTCTGCGCACGCTGTGCAGTCATACATAATGCCGCTGCTTCCTTTACACTCTATTTTCGAGGTCTCACATGCTAAGCTGGGCTATGGGCTTTTTGATTCTCGCCATTATCGCGGGCGTGCTGGGATTCGGCGGCATCGCTGCATCTTCAGCGGGAATCGCGAAGATTCTGTTCGTCGTCTTCCTGATCATTTTCGTCGTCACACTCATTATGGGTCGTGGTCGCGGGAAAATTGTCTAGCGAAATCCAAATGGAGCTGGTTGCACGAGTCACGTCCGACGTAGGGCGTTCGCCAGGGTAGGCTCTGAACTGCTTCACCGTACAGTCGGGGATCGATCGCCATGCAGGCGGTCGGTCCCCGTTCGCGTTGAGCGCCCTGTTCCCGGAACCTTCAGCGCGCGAGGCCCGCAGCCGAAACTTCAGGACGGCCGCAACAGAACGGGCCTGGATGCGTTGGAACGGTGGTGGTCGCGAACGGGTTGAGAGGCACGTTGCACCCCATGCCAGCGCCCCGTGCCGCCCTTGTGACGTTTTCGGCCCGTTCACGTCCAGTTCAAGGCGAGCTGCGTTCGCCGTTTGCCGTGCTCCGTACGTGTCCCTCAGCACTTTCGCCACCACATATGGCCGCCCCCGCCGTTCCCGTTCCTACGCGCACCACCGACCGCCTGGGCGACCTTCTCGTGCGCGAAGGGTTGCTCACCCGCGAGCAACTCGCCAAGGCGCTTGCCGAGCAAGCGGTCTCTGGCCAGCGGCTGGGTCTCACGGTTGTCAAGCTCGGCATGGTGCCGGAAACGTCGGTGGTGACCATGCTGGCGCGACAATATCGCATGCCCGCCGTCGACCTGTCGCGTTTTGAAGTCGATACGCGATTGCTTAAGCTGATTCCAGCGGAATTGGCCAACAAACACACGGTCCTGCCGCTCAAGCGCGATGGACGCCAGCTCACCGTGGCCATCGCCGATCCGACGAATCTCGGCGTCATTGACGATCTGAAGTTTATTACCCGGTACGACATTTTCCCGGTGCTCGCCGGCGAGTTTTCGATGCGGACGGCCATCGATAAACACTACGAAGCCAATGAAGTACAAATGCAGTCGCTGCTGCAGGACATCGAGCAGGACGACGAAGTGGAAGTGCTGGAAGATGAAGCGGAGAACAACGACGTCAGCGTGCTGGCCGCACAGGTTGACGAAGCTCCGGTCGTAAAACTGATCAATGCCATCCTGATTGATGCGGTAAACAAAAAGGCGTCAGATATTCACTTTGAGTGTTTCGAACACGAACTCCGCGTCCGCTACCGCATTGACGGCGCCTTGCAGGAAGTGATGAAACCGCCCATGAAAATGCGCGCCGCGCTCATCTCGCGTTTCAAGATCATGGCGTCGCTCAACATTGCCGAACGTCGGGTACCGCAGGACGGGCGCATCAAATTGAAGGTTGGTACGAAAGTCATCGACTTCCGGGTCAGTGTACTGCCTACCCTGTTCGGAGAAAAAGTCGTGCTCCGAATTCTCGACAAGGGCAACCTCACGCTCGACCTCGAGACGTTCGGTATTGAACCGCGTGCCGAGCGCGAGTTGATGGAAGCGATTTCGAATCCGTATGGCATGGTGCTGGTGACCGGGCCCACGGGTTCAGGCAAAACCACCACGCTGTATTCGGCGCTGTCCAAGATCAATAACGGCGATGTGAACATCATCACCGCTGAAGATCCGGTCGAATACAACTTGTTCGGCATCAATCAGGTGCAGGTGCGCACGGAAATCGGCATGACGTTTGCCGCCGCGCTCAAGGCGTTCCTGCGTCAGGATCCGAATATCATCATGGTCGGCGAAATTCGAGATCTGGAAACTGGCGGCATTGCCATCAAGGCAGCGCTTACGGGACACCTGGTCATGAGCACCTTGCATACGAACTCTGCGCCGGAGACCATTACGCGTCTCATGGATATGGGCCTCGAGCCGTTCAACGTGGCGAGCGCGCTCAACCTTATTCTGGCGCAGCGGCTGGTTCGCAAAATTTGTCACAAGTGCAAGGTGCGCTACACGCCGGACACCGCAGAATTCGCGGGCGCCAAGGTGAAACCCACCACTACGCTGCGGGAAATGCGCTTCTCGCAGGAAGCGCTGGACAACGCGAAGGCGAAAGCGACCCCCGAAGCCTTGCCGCATCTGGTGAACGTCACGCTCGACACGGCCGTGCAGGATATTCCCTACTTCAAGGGCCACGGCTGTGACGTGTGTGCCGGCACTGGACTGAAAGGCCGGCAGGGCGTGTACGAAGTGATGTTCATGACCCAGACCATCAAGAAACTCGTCATGCAGAGTGCCGACGTACAGGTGCTGCGCGACGCGGCCATTGATGAGGGCATGTTGTCCCTGCGTATGGATGGTTGGCTCAAAGTGATGAAAGGTATCACAACCCTGGAACAAGTCATTCGGGAAACCTCCAGTTAGGGGTATCCTCGGTGTCACTGGTTCGTCTTCCCCCGGATCCTCACAGCGGGCCGCGTCACCCGGTTCATCCGGTCGTGTGTCCGCCCAAATTCGCTACTCCGAGATGACCGCGCCGCAAGCACAGCCTACCGTATCCCTTCGCACGCTGCTCGACGAAATGATCGAGCGTGACGCGTCGGACTTGCATCTTTCGGCGGGCGACCGCCCGAAATTGCGCATCGATGGCGAAATTGCCAATTCGAGTATTGAACACGTGCTCACGCCGCGTGACACGCTGCAACTCGCGTATTCGGTGCTCACAGAGAATCAGAAAAAGCGCTTTGAAATGGAGGACGAGCTCGACTTTTCGTTCGGCATTCAGAATCTGTCGCGGTTTCGCGGCAATGTGTTCAAGCAGCGCGGGTGTGTCAGCATGGTCATCCGGCAAATTCCCTTTGCCATCAAGACATTTGCCGACCTGCACCTGCCTCCGGTCATCGCCACCATGGCCGAGCGTCCACGCGGGCTCGTGCTGGTGACCGGACCGACGGGTTCGGGCAAGAGCACCACGCTGGCCGCCATGATCGACAAGATCAATACCGAGCGCCGCGGGCACATCATCACGGTGGAAGATCCTATCGAGTTCATCCACCGCCACCGCAACTGCATCATCAACCAGCGCGAAGTTGGCGCGGACACCAAGAGTTTTGCGTCGGCACTCAAGTATGCGTTGCGTGAAGATCCCGACGTCATTCTGATTGGCGAAATGCGCGACCTGGAAACCATCCAGGCGGCGCTGACCATTGCCGAAACCGGTCACCTGGTGTTTGCCACGTTGCACACCAACAGTGCGGCCGAGGCCATTAACCGCATGATCGACGTGTTCCCCAGCCACCAGCAAAGTCAGGTGCGTGCGCAACTGGCGTTCGTGCTGGAGGGCATTGTCACGCAAATCCTGCTGCCCAAAATTGTCGGCAAGGGCCGCGCCATGGCGGCGGAAATTCTCGTCGTCACGGCCGCCATTCGCTCACTCATTCGCGATGACAAAGTGCATCAGATTTTGTCGCAAATGCAGGCCGGCAAAAAATTCGGCATGCAGACGCTGAACGATTCGCTGTACCAGTTGTACGTCACCCGTCAGGTGAGTGCGGACGAATGTGTGCGCGCCACCGGCGATTCCGCGGAATTTCTGCGCATGATAGGCAAAGGCCCGGGCGACGACGGCCTGGCTTCGCCAGCTCGGCCGCCCCTTGGGCAGCTGGCCGGTGCAGGGCGCCGATAGTCACCGCCGCACACCACCATACGCCGTACGCCTTACCGCACCACGCGCTACCAACACTCGAGGGAACTCAGGATGCCAACGTTTACTTATTCTGCGCGCAACACCAGCGGCGAGCTCAAATCGGCTACGATTGAAGCCCCGTCACGGGATGACGCGGTCGCGCAGCTCAAGCGCCAGCGCCTTACCATCATCAAGGTGGATGAGGAAAAGTCGCGCGCGAAGAAAACCGGCGGCAATATCAAGATGCGCGACATCGTCATCTTCACGCGCCAGTTCTCGACGATGATCAACGCCGGCCTGCCCCTGGTGCAGGCGCTCGACATCCTGGGCAAGCAGAGCGAAAACAAGGCACTGCAGGCCGTCGTGCGCGATGTCGTGTTTGATGTGGAGTCGGGCAACACGGTGGCCGACGCGTTCAAGAAACATCCCAAGGCGTTCAGCGACCTGTACGTGAACATGGTGGCGGCGGGTGAAGCGGGCGGTATTCTGGACACCATTCTCAATCGACTGGCGTTCTTCCTCGAAAAGAACGACGCCCTGGTGCGCAAGGTGAAGGGGGCCATGATCTATCCGGCCGTCATCATGGGCGTGGCCGGCATCGCCATCATGATTCTGCTGTGGAAAGTCATTCCGGTATTCGCCGTCATGTTTGCCAGTGTCTCGCTGGAATTGCCCATGCCCACCAAGGTGGTCATTGGACTCTCCAACTTTATCAACAACTTCTGGTGGGCGATTATCGGGGGCAGCGCGGGTAGCGCGTTCCTGCTCAGGAAATATTACTCCACGCAAAGCGGACAGTTGGTTATCGACCGGTTCCTGCTCAACGTACCGGTGCTTGGTGATGTGCTGCGCAAGTCGGCCGTCTCGCGGTTCACCCGCACGTTGGGTACGCTGATCTCGTCCGGCGTCTCTATTCTGGAAGGCCTGGAAATCACGGCGCGCACGGCGGGCAATCGCGTGATTCAGGATGCCATCATGGCGTCGCGTGCCAGCATTGCGGGCGGCGAAACCATTGCAGCGCCCTTGCAGAAAAGCAACGTGTTTCCGCCCATGGTCATCAGCATGATTGCGGTCGGTGAACAGACGGGTGGTCTGGATGAAATGCTCAGCAAGATTGCCGACTTCTACGATGACGAAGTGGATGCGGCGGTCAGCGCCTTGCTCTCGCTGCTCGAGCCTATCATGATCGTGTTCCTGGGTGTCGTGGTCGGCGGCATGGTCGTGGCGATGTATCTGCCCATCTTCGACATGGTGAACGCGGTGAAGTAGGCGGTTTGCCGTGTTGTACGCTCTCACGCTGTATTGACAGAAGTTCTCACGCTCTATCGACAGTTCTCTCGAATTATGTCGACAGCCCCGCAAAAAGGCGGCTCCTCCGGGAGTCGCCTTTTTTGCGGGTCATAGGCGTCAGCGCACGGTGATAGCCCCGCACGGACGGGTATGCTCTCGCGATCTATCGACGGAATTTCTCTCGCCATCGCGGGCCCGTTTTCGTCTCCGCCTGAGGGCGTTGCGGGCGCTGGCGACCTATTGAAGGCGACCAGTCGCTTGACGGCTGCTCGGTGGTCCGGTAGCATTCAATTAGGTGCTAATTCGGTGCTCACCCAACGAGGCAGCCATGGTCGACATTGTGGAAGACATCCAATCCCTCACGGCTTTCAAGCGAGCGTCGGCGAAAGCAGTTCGGCGCCTCAAAAAGACGCGCAGGGCTGTCGTGTTGACGATTAATGGCAAAGCGGAGCTGGTGGTCCAGGATGCTGCGTCGTATCAACGGCTCCTCGACATCCAGGAGCAGTATGAGACGCGCTTGGTCGTCGATCAGGCCCTTGAGGATGTGCGCGAAGGGCGGCACCGGCCGGTGGCGGACATCTTCGCTGCCGTGCGAGCGAAGCATGGTCTGCCCGAGCGGTAGCAGGGTGACGGCGCGGCTGGGCGACCGTTCCATGCCGACGCGCGCCGCGCATGCTGTTGGCGCTTGATCTTTCACGTCGAAATGACGGTGTTCGTTCTGACCATCCGACGTGGTCGGCGACTTCCAGCAACCGGGCGGTAGTAGCTGCCTGTGCCCCCCATTCTCCGCGCGCGCGCCGGTCTTGGTCCTCCTACTGGGAGTCGCCTTTTTGCGTCAGCGGACGCCACCGCGAGGCCCGGCTGAGGCACCCCTGACGAATTGGGATTGTTCGAAGCGCTGGATTTCGACTGTGAGGGGTCCCGGCCGGCGCGAGCCCTTTTGGTCCCCGCTGGCTGTCAGCTCAAGGAAGCGACGCGCCATCGGTCGGATAAGCCGACTTGACCAGCAACGCAATGAGTGTGAAATAACAGCGGGCGGGTGATAAGCGTTTCATCTAACGCACCCTCGCGAAGCGGCTTGGCTCCAGATCGACCCTGGAAACGCGGCCGGTGTATCGCCTCATCCCAACGACGGCCCGTGAATACAAAGAAACGTCCCGCTCCCGAGGCCACTTCCACCCTCCGTAAAGCCCCTACCGGCATCACCGGCCTGGATGAAATCACCGGCGGCGGACTGCCTACCGGGCGGCCGACGCTCGTGTGCGGGAGCGCGGGGTGCGGGAAGACCATGCTGGCCACGGAATTCCTCGTGCGCGGGGCGGTCGAGTTTGGCGAGCCGGGGGTGTTCATGATGTTCGAGGAAAATGCGGCGGAACTGACGGCCAATGTCCGCTCGCTCGGCTTCGATCTGGACCAGCTCGTGCAGCAGAAAAAGATCGTGCTCGATCACGTCCACATCGAACGAAGTGAGATCGAGGAGACGGGCGAGTATGACCTCGAGGGGCTCTTCATCCGGCTCGGGCACGCCATCGATTCCATCGGTGCGAAACGCGTGGTGCTCGATACCGTGGAGGCGCTGTTCGCCGGGCTGCCGAATCACGCCATCCTCCGCGCGGAACTGCGCCGGCTGTTCCGCTGGCTCAAGAATCGCGGCATGACGGCGATCATCACCGGCGAGAAGGGCGAGGGCAATGCGATTACGCGCTACGGGCTGGAAGAGTATGTGGCCGATTGCGTGATCACGCTCGACCACCGCGTGCATGAGCAGATTTCCACCCGCCGGTTGCGCGTGCTCAAGTATCGCGGCTCGGCGCACGGCACGAACGAATACCCCTTTCTCATCGGCGAGCGCGGCTTCTCGGTGCTGCCAATCACTTCGCTGCGGCTCGATCACGCGGCGCCTGCAGAGCGCTTGTCCACGGGCATCGCGCGGCTGGACGAAATGCTTGGCGGCCAGGGCGTGTTCCGCGGCAGCAGCGTGCTCGTCTCGGGCGCACCGGGTACGGGCAAGAGCAGCATCGGCGCGACCTTCGCCGATGCCGCGTGCCGCCGCGGCGAGCGCGCGCTGCTATTCGCCTACGAAGAATCGAGCGCGCAGATCGTGCGCAACATGCGCTCCATCGGGCTGGACCTCGAGCCGTGGGTAAAAAAGGGGCTGCTGCAGATTCACGCCTCGCGCCCCGCGCTGCAGGGGTTGGAGCAGCATCTCGTAGGGCTGCACGACACGGTGCAGGCCTTCCGCCCGGCGGTGGTCGTGGTCGATCCGATCAGCAATCTCACGACCGAGCGCAGCGACGCGGAGGTAAAGCCGACGCTGATGCGGCTCATTGATTTCCTCAAGCAGCAGCAGATCACCACGCTCTTCACCAGCCTCACCACGGGCGGCAGCACCGCAAGCGCGGCGGAAGATTCGCAGGTCGGCGTGTCGTCGCTTATGGATACGTGGCTGCTGCTGCGCAATGTGGAGTTCAACGGCGAGCGCAACCGCACCCTTTACGTGCTGAAAGCGCGCGGCACGGCGCACTCGAACCAGGTGCGCGAGTTCGTGCTCAACGACGCGGGCATCGCGCTCGTGGACGTGTATCTCGGCGCGGACCGCGTGTTCACCGGCAGCGCGCGCGTGGCGCAGGCGGCGCACGAACGCTCCGCCGCCGAGCTGCGCCGGGAAGATCACGAGCGCAAGCTGCGGCAGCTGGCCAGCAAGCGAAAGGCCATCGAGGCGCAAATCGCCGCGCTGAATGCGGAAGGCGAGGCCGAGGAGGCCGAGGTGAAATTCGCCATCGCGCAGGAGACTTTGCGGGAAAAAACCACGCAGCAAAACAGCGCGGACATGGGCCAGCTGCGCGGCGGCGCGACAACCGCCAACAAAGCGACGAAAGGAAAACGATGAGCACGATAACCCAGACCTACGAATTGCGGCTCTACGTCGCCGGCCAGACCGCGAAATCGCTCGTCGCGCTGGCCAATCTCCAGCGTATCTGCGAAACGCACCTCGCCGGGCAATACCGCATTGAGGTCATCGACCTGCTGAAGACACCCCAGCTCGCCGCGGGCGACCAGATTTTGGCCCTGCCAACGCTGGTGCGGCGGCTGCCCGAGCCTATCAAAAAGATCATCGGCGATCTTTCCAACGAAGAACGCGTGCTGGTCGGCCTCGATGTGCAACCGGTGAATGGGTGAGCGCCATGAAAAAGAAGCAGACACCTCCAAATGACCTCGCGGCCTTTGAAACCGCCGTCGCCGCGCACGAAAAGGCCCGCTACCTCCTGCGACTCTACGTCACCGGGACCACGCGGCACTCCGCGCGGGCCATCGTGAACATCCGCAAAATCTGCGAGGAGCATCTGCAAGGGCGCTACGAGCTGGAAATCGTGGACATCTCGCAGCACCCGACACTGGTCGAGGGCGAGCAGATCATCGCCGCGCCGACCTTGGTCAAAAAACTGCCGCTACCGCTGCGCCGTTTCATCGGCGACCTGTCGCAGACCGAGCGCATCCTGCTCGGGCTCGATTTGCGGGAGACCAAAAGCTCCCACCTTTCGCCCGCGCAATAGGCGATGCCCCCCGTGACTCCTGCCACCTCTCCCGAAGCACAGCTTCGCAGGGAAAATGCGGAGCTGCGCGCGCGACTGGAGGAGGCGGAGGACACCTTGCGCGCCATCCGCACCGGCGAGGCGGATGCGCTCATCGTCGAGACTGCGGACGGCCCGCAGGTCTTCACGCTGCAAGGCCTCGACGCCGAGTCGAGCCGCTTCCGCGGCGAGATCCTCGCGCAGGTCAGCGACGCGGTCATCGCGATGGATCTCGACCAGTGCGTGACCTACGTGAACGCCGCCGCCGAGCGGCAATACCGGGTCTCCGCCGGCGACGTACTCGGACGTCAGCTCAGCCACATCTTCTCCCGGCAGTGGCCGTCCGCAGCGGCGGAAGCCGCCATGTGGGCCGCCTTTCGTGAAAACGGCGAATGGCGCGGCGAGATCATCCATCACACGCACGATGGCCGTGAGTTGCAGGTTGACGCGTGGCTGACCCGGCTTCGCGACGCCGACGGCGCCGAGGCCGGGATGGTTACGGCCATCCGCGACATCACCGAACGCAAGCGCCGGGCGGCGGAATTGCAGCGTGTCAGCGTCCTGCTCGACACCCTTCTCCGCACCGCGCCCATCGGCTTTTGCTTCCTCGATCGGGATCTGCGCTTCGTGCGCATCAATGACCGTCTCGCGGAGATCAACGGCATCGCCGCCGAGGCACACCTGGGCCGGCATGTGTCCGAGATTGTACCCACACTCGCCGAAACTATCCGCGACGTGACGGGACGCATTCTGGCGACGGGCGAAGCCGAGTTGAATCACGAGTTCTCCGGTGAGACGCCCGCCGCGCCCGGCTTGATGCGCTTCTGGAGTGAAAGCTGGTATCCGGTGCGCGACGACGCGGGCGAGGTTATGGGTTTCGGCGGGGTCGTCGAGGACATCACCGCGCGCCGGCAGGCGGAGCATGCGCTCAGGGAAAGCCATGAATTCCACCGCCGTGTGCTGGACAACAATCTTGCTGCCTTTGTCGGCGTGACGACGCCGGACGGAACCGTGACGTACGCGAACCGCGCGCCGCTGGCGGCGGCCGGCATCCCGGCCAGCGAGGTGATCGGGAAAAAGTTCTGGGACTGCTACTGGTGGAGCTATTCCCCTGAAGTCCAGGTGCAATTGCGGGAGGCATGCGAGCGTGCCGCCGGCGGCGAGGTGGTCCGTTACGACGTGCCTGTGCGCATGGCGGACGACACGCGGATGTGGATCGATTTCCAGGTCGCGCCGCTGCGCGATACGGATGGGCGCATCACGCATCTCATTCCATCGGCCATGGAAATCGCGATGCGCCGCGCGGCCGAGGAAAAGCTGCGCGCGAGCGAGGAGCGCACGCGGCTGGCGACCGAGGCGACAGAGGTAGGCATCTGGGAATGGAATATCCTGACCAACGTGATCCGCTGGGATGCGCAGATGTTCCGCCTCTATGGCATCGCGCCCACGGCGGACGGTTTCGTGCAATACAGCGACTGGAGCCAATCAATGCTGCCGAATTATCTGCCGGAAAATGAGCGCACCCTGCAGGACACCGTGCACCGTGGCGGACAGCGCCAGCGCGAATTCCGCATCCGCCGGCGCGACGACGGCGCAGTGCGCCACATCGAATCCTGTGAAACCGCTCGAGCGAATGCGCAAGGCGAAACCGAGTGGGTGGTGGGCACGAACCTGGATGTGACCGACCGGAAAACCGCGGAGCTTCAGTTGCGGCAGTTAGCCGCCGACTTGTCCGACGCGGCCCACCGCAAGGACGAATTTCTGGCGACGCTGGCCCACGAACTGCGCAACCCGCTGGCTCCTATCCGCAACGGCTTGCAACTGCTGATGATGCCGGGTATGCAGGCCGCAGCCGTCGAGCAGGCTCGTTCCATGATGGATCGCCAACTCACGCACATGGTGCGGCTGATCGATGACCTGATGGACGTGAGCCGCATCACCCAAGGGAAGCTGCAATTGCGCAAGGAGCACGTCCCGTTGGCGGCGGTCCTGGAGAGTGCTCTGGAAACCATCCGTCCGCTGGTCGAGCGGATGGGTCAGGAACTCACCGTCACCCTCCCGCAGCAACCGCTCATGGTGGATGCCGACGCGACACGGCTGGCGCAAGTGTTCCAGAACCTGTTGCACAACGCGGTCAAATACAGCGACCGGGGTGGTCACATCCAACTGAACGTCGAAGTGCAGGAGCGTGGCGTGGTGGTGACGGTGAAGGACACCGGCATCGGCATCGCCGCCGACCAGTTGCCCCGTATCTTCCAGATGTTCACGCAGCTGGATCGGTCGTTGGAGATGGCGCGGGGCGGGTTGGGGATCGGGCTGACGCTGGTGAAGCGCCTGGTGGAGATGCACGGCGGCAGGGTCGAGGTCATGAGCGAAGGGCTGGGCCGGGGCAGCGAGTTTGTCGTGCGTTTGCCGATTGTGGTCGATTCATCGACACCGCAAGAGTCGGTCGATGAAGCGGAACACTCCGTCAGGTCGTCGTTCCGCATTCTGGTGGTGGACGACAACCGGGATGGTGCGGACAGCCTGGCGGAGATGCTGAAGATGGTGGGCAACGACACCCGCACGGCCTACGACGGGCAAGCGGGCGTGGACGCGGCCGGGGAGTTCCGGCCCGACGTGATCTTGCTCGACATCGGCTTGCCGAAGCTGAACGGCTACGAGGCCTGCCGCCGCATCCGGAATGAGCCGTGGGGGGCGGGCGTCGTTCTGATCGCCCTAACCGGGTGGGGGCAGGACGAAGATCGTCGACGTTCGCACGAAGCCGGGTTTGACCGCCACCTGGTCAAGCCGGTGGACCCGCAGGCTCTGATGAAACTGCTCGCCAGATTGGGTGTTGGCCACAACGCAGATGCCAGGCGGCAAATCAATCTCGAAGACATTGCGGTGCGCGATTCTGACCGGTAGCGTGCGCGAGGTCAGCGAGGTCGTTCACGATGGAATGGCAGTTCACAAAGTGGCGTGATTGCGCGCGCTCACCAAGCGCGCAGCGCACCGATGTCATACTCGCCGGTCGAATTCGCCGCGAACACAATCTCTTGGCGAATGCCGAGATCTCGTAGGGCGCGCAGTACCACCCAGCCGCGCACCAAAGGATTGTCGAAGGCAGAGCCGCTCCCTGTCTCGGTCTTGACGAGCCGCCCGTCCGCGACCAGTGCCTTCGCTGCGTTGGTGGTGGTGCCCGACGTCCCCATCCCGAACCGTCGCCGGACACCGCCCGTCGTAAGTCCATCGGCCGTTCCAGCAATGGCGCGCAGCACGTTCTGCTGTACTGGGGAAATACCGGCCCACCACGTGTAGATGGCATCGGAATCCTCATCGACTATTTCTCGAAACGCCGCTGCTACGGCATTGTGGCCGATGGTTTCGCCATCCGAGGCTCGGTCCACACACTTCCGCGCGAGTCGCACCACATCCCGGGTCCGCGCGCCCGCCAGGTTGACGCACTGGGCTCCGACGCCGTCGGGATGGACTCCGACCTCTGCCATGTGCGTGTCGATCCACGCTGCCATATGCTGTGGCTCAATGGGGCCGAACGCTTCGGGATCGAAGATCTGGTAGAAGGCGCGCCCGCTCCCGATCATCGCCCGCAGCATCGTGGGTTTTGATCCAGCCGCGATATAGCTCAAGTGTTGGTGGTGCTGCATGGTGCCCCTCAGGTGCCATTCGTTTTGCTCGCCCCCCAGTCGATGAATCTCCTGAAATTCGTCGAAGACGAGTCCGAGAGTCACCTGTCGATCACCGGCCAAAGTGTTCAGGGCATTGAGGACATCGGCGAGGGTCGCCTGCTGGTCCTCCGTGCTTTCAGTGCGGGCGCCGAACTCCACGCTGGGCACAAGTAGACCGGTTCCGGGGTCGGCCGCTACTTTCACCGATGCTCGGAGCCGCCCGACCAGGTCTGGTACGAACGAGCTCCATCGCCGACCCACGGCCTTGGTCGCGCCCAAGAGGATGCGGTCACGCCGGACGTGGTGTACCTCGATATCGGGATGCCATCTCTTCAGCTTCCCGTCAGGATAGAAGGCCGAGCTTTTGCAGGCCCACGCCATCACATGGCGCAGGCTGCCCAACACCCAAACGCTGTCCCGTGCGCATCCTGCTTGCCGAAGACGATTTGCAGTTGCTCAATACCGTCGCTCGCGGTCTACGTGAGCAATCGTTTGTGGTTGATACCGTCTCCGACGGCCCAGCCGCTTTAGCGAGTGCGGCAGTCAACGAATACGCCGCCATTGTGCTGGATGTCCTGATGCCGGAACGCGACGGATTCTCCGTCTGTCGCGAATTGCGTGCGGCGGGCGTGCACACTCCTATTTTGATGCTCACCGCACGCGACGCGGTGCTCGATCGCATTACGGGCCTTGACGCGGGGGCTGACGACTATCTCACCAAGCCGTTCGCCATGGGGGAGTTGTTTGCGCGTATTCGCGCGCTGGTTCGGCGCCAGGGCAACGTGCGGCCGGAAACGATCGGCGTAGGCGACCTGGAAATTAATACGCGTCGCCACGTGGTCACGCGCGCCGGCCGGCCCATTGTCCTCACCGCACGCGAATTCACCTTCCTCGCATTCCTCGCGCGCAATGCCGGTCGGGTGGTCAGTCGCGCCGAGTTGGCGGAGAATGTCTGGGATGACAATCACGATCCCAACGCGAATCTTATTGACGTGTACGTCAGCCGTATTCGGCGGAAGCTGGATGCGGGCAGCACCTCATCGCTGCTGCACACGCGGCGCGGTGCCGGCGTGATGTTGTCAACCGATCCAATGGGCAGCGATAGCGCGGCATCGGCCTCATGAGCTGGCCGTACGAACTGCGGTGGAGGCTCACACGCTGGTATGCGGCCACCCTGTCGCTTGGGCTGTGTCTGTTTGGGGCGGCGTCCCTGGTGGTCATCGCGCGGGTGCTCAACACACGCGCCGACCGCTTCTTGCGCGATGCGCGCGGCGGATTTCTGGTCGAACTGGCCGTGGAAGCGCGCGAATATCCCGACGACACGGATGCGATACAAATGGCCGTTCAGGAAGTGCGCTTCGAGGAAACGCGCTTCCTGGTGTACGGCGCAAATGGCGCACTGATCGCGTCCACGGTCGAAGCAGGGCCCGGTGTATCGGTCATCTCCGCGTCGACTGCGGCCGCGACCGGCGGCCAGCGACTTGTGGCACCACTGGACACCAATACATTGCGCCAAGTGGTGGCGACTCGTGCAATCACCGCCGGAACTCCGGATGAACTCCTGACCACTCAGGCGGCGCAGGCGGAGTATCGCGTGGTGATTGGCGGCGCGTCGGTGCACGGGCGCCCGTACACGGTGCTGGCTGTGCACGATCGCACTGAACATCACGAGACCATGCGACGTGTGGCGGCGGCGTACGCGTTCGGAATTCCCCTGTTGTTGCTGGCAGCGGTGGGTGGTGGATATTTCATGGCCAGGCGCGCTCTGGCTCCCGTGGGTGCGATGGCAGAACGGGCGCGCGAAATTGGCGCCACCACGCTCCATGCTCGCCTGCCGGTTGGCGATGCGCGTGACGAACTGGGTGGATTGGCCGGTGTGGTGAATGACCTGTTGTCCCGTCTGGAACAAGCCTTTACGCAGCAGGTGCGGTTTGTCGCGGACGCCTCGCACGAGCTGCGAACGCCCGTCGCCATACTTCAGGCGGAGTCGGAAGTGGCCCTCAGTCGCGAAAGTCGCACCGAGGCCGAGTATCGGGATGCGCTGCAAGTGGTGAACAAGTCCAGCCAGCGCCTCTCGCGTATTGTGGACGACCTGTTTCTATTGGCGCGCGCCGATGCGGGGCACGTGCCACTGCACGTCGAAGCGTGTTATCTGGACGAGTTGCTTGCGGACAGTGTGCGCGCATTGCGGGCCGTCGCGTCGCGCGCGGGGGTGCGCATTGACCTCACGGCGACCATTGATGATGTGGGTGCACCGTTTAACGGATCTCCTGAGTTGCTGGATCGCCTGTTTCTCAATCTGCTGGAAAACGCCGTCAAATTTTCGCCACAGGGCGGCATCATTCGGGTGCAACTCTCGCGAGTGGCCCGCCAGTATCAGGTGGCAATTGCAGACAATGGCTTCGGAATTCCTGCCGAGGCACAGCCGCACATTTTCGAGCGGTTTTTTCGTGCCGATGCGGCACGCTCGCGCCGAGCGCCGCTTGAGCCACCCACTCGGCCCGACGCGACAGGTGCGACGCGTGCCAACAGCAGTGCGGATTTCGTTGAAGCCGAGGAACGCGTCGTTACTCCGTCCGGGGGGGCCGGTCTTGGGCTGGCCATCGCGCGGTGGATTGCCGAAGCGCACGGGGGATCATTGGAGCTGGGATATTCATCAGCCATCGGCAGCGAATTTGTGCTGATGCTTCCCGCGCCTGACGTCTATTTGAATACGGAATCACTGTCGTAGTTGCCGGTGGGTGCACCGCAATCGGCATCCACACAACTTCGGCGCTGGCGTCCCTGCGATACCCGCCCACGTTTGCCGGTGTGTTGTCCTCATCAATAATTCTGCAATTGCAAAGCGCGTCCGGAACGCTTCCGGCCGCGCTTTGTAACGGTGCATCCAACGCCCCACGCTCACATCACCATCTGAGCGTGCAGCCCCCCAACCTGCGTGCTGTTATTGCAACAGCGGCAGCACACTGAACGCTTGTGATGGTCCGAGCGGCGTCACCGTCGTTCCACTCAGGCGCCCGATGGATGCGCGGTACACGCCCGTTGGCACGCGCGTTGCCGCAGCGCCACCACCACGACCGCCCCCGCCAAACCCACCGCCGCCTTGCCCACCAGTACATGCGGTCATGGCTGGAGCGGCCGGTGCTGCAGCGGCCGAATCGAGCGCTGCTGCGGGCGGTGCACCGCCACCACCATCACGCCCTCCACCAGCGCCCCCACGACCACCGCCGGCGCCGCCACGACCACCACCGGCCGGCGCGGCGACCGGGTCACCATTCAGATTCCACACAAATCGGCGCAACCCAGCCGTGCGTTCAAGCTCGCAGCGCCGCACTTGCTTGCCTGTGTTGTCACTGATGGTGAGCACCAACTTTTCTGTCGCGGGCACCGCGGTTTTCACGTGGTAGGTAATCCACGCGCCCACTGGCGGGTTGGGCGTGGAATAGTTGCCGGAAATGGCCAGAACGCCCGCCGCACCCGCGGGTGCCACTCCACCTGGCGTAAACGCGTACGCATGACGCAACGGAAACAATCGGGCGTCATCTCCAAGAGTGGTCGCATTGATTTCGCGCAACGCACTGTAGTCATCCAGCACATAGAACCCGCGTCCAAAGGTGCCCAGCACGACATCACTTTCGCGTTTATGCAAGGTGAGATCGCGAACCTGCGTGATGGGCAATCCCCCCTTCAGTTGCGTCCACACCTTGCCGCCGTCGACGGTTACAAACAACCCAAACTCGGTGCCCACAAACAGGAGGTCCCCGTTCATGTGGTCCTGGGCAATTGTCCAGACATTGTGCCGCCCCGTCAGGTTGCCCGTGATGTTCGTCCACGTGCGTCCGCGGTCCGTGCTTTTGACAATGTACGGCTTGTAGTCGCCGCGCTGCCAGTTGTTGAGCGTCACGAAGACGGTCCCCGCATCACGCGGGGAGGCCGCCACGTCGCTCAGGTACGTGAATTTCGGAACACCCGGAAACGTTTCAATGCGGCGCCAGCTTTTTCCACCGTCTTCGGTGACTTGCAAAAGGCCATCGTCGGTGCCGGCGTAAATCAGGCCCTCCATTACGGGCGATTCATCAATTGTGACCACGTTGCTGAGCGTGGTCGTGGAGGCGTTCAGCGCCACCGACCCGCGCGGCCACACCTTGCCCATGATGGGTAGCGTGTCGCGGTTGAGACCGCGCGAAAGGTCTGGGCTGATGCGCACCCAGTTATCACCGCGATCCTCCGTGCGGTACACGTACTGGCTGGCGAAATACATACGCGCCGCATTGTGCGGGCTCATCACAAACGGGGCATCCCAGTTGGTGCGGTCCGGCACACCGCGTAGTGTGCCCGCTGCAGGTGCTCCGGGACTTTGTGTCGTATCTCTGACCGCCGCGCTTGCGCCGCCGCCGCGCCCCGCCGCGCCTGCGCCTGCGCCGCCGCCGCGCCCCGCCGCCACGGTATCGGGTGCGCCGCCATCGTCCCCACCTCCGGGATTCAGCACGGTCGGCCGAATGTTCGTGCCGCGACCTGTCCGCATGTCGAACCGGCTCAATCCGCCGTTCTGTGACTCGCCATAAAAGATGTTCGGATCTTCCATGTCGCCGCGCGCCTGAAAGCCGTCACCACCGACAATGTTGAACCAGTCGCTGTTGCGAATGCCCCACGTGTTCGTCGTCCGCGACGGGCCGCACTGTGAAAAATTGTCCTGCGTTCCTCCGCACACGAAGTAAAACGGCTTCGCATTGTTGATGCCGACGCGGTAATACTGCGTCACCGGAAGGTTCGCAAAGAAACGCCAGGTATCGCCGTTGTCGTACGATTCGTACACGCCGCCGTCGTTTCCGACGAGAATGTGATTCTTGTCGAGCGGATCAAACTCGACAACATGATGATCGACGTGCATGCCGCGATTTTCCCAACCGGTATTCGACCAGGTGGCACCACCATCGGTGCTGCGCGACAGGTTCGTTCCCACTTCGTACAGGTGCCCGACACGATGTGGATCGATGAACAATTCGCTGTAGTACTGCCCCAATCCGTTGGTGAACCAGTTCTCGCGCGCCGCGGCGGCGGCTGCGGCAACCCGGGCGCTGTCTGCAGCATTCGCAGGTGGGGTGGCACCACCACGACCACCACCGGCGCCCGCGAAACCGCCACCGGCGCCACCGCCCGGCGCACCGCCTCGACCACCGGCCGCCTGCGCGTTGCGCCCATATCGCGCCCACGTCGTGCCATCATCAATCGAACGATAAAAACCCGACTGACTGTTGCTCGCTTCGATCAAGGCGTACACCGCGACCGGGCTCGTGCGACCTTCAATGGCCAGTCCCGCGCGGCCCACATCGCCCGTTGGCAATCCGCCGCCTAGCTTGGTCCACGTTTTTCCGGCGTCCGTGCTCTTGTGAATGCCGCCTTCCGGTCCGCCGCCTATGGCCTGACCGACATGACGCCGCCGTTGATAACCCGCGGCATAAATCACGTCCGGGTTGCGCGGATCAAACACCATATCGGTAATGCCGGTGTTCTCGCTGATAAACAAACTACGGGTCCACGTCGTGCCACCATCCGTCGTCTTGTACAACCCCCGCTCACCACCCGCTGAAAACAGCGGCCCCTGCGCCGCGACATAGACGGTGTTGGAATTGCGCGGGTCAATCAGGATTTGTCCGAGGTGCTCCGACAGCTCGAGCCCCATACGTTTCCACGTCTTGCCGGCATCCAGCGACTTGTACACACCGTCCCCAAAATGCGCGCTGCGCTGGCTGTGGTTTTCACCGGTGCCCAGCCACACAATGTTGGAGTTTTTCGGATCGAGCACCACGCAACACAGGTTGGTCGCTCCGCCTTCGTCAAAAATGGGTGTGAACGTCATGCCGCGGTTGGTCGTCTTCCACAAGCCCCCAAACGCGGTGGCGACGTACCAAACGTTCGTGTTGGTGGGATCAATCTCGATATCGGCAATGCGACCCGTGACCAGTCCCGGCCCAATGGAGCGCAGGGAAATGTTGCGCAGGTACTCAGCGCTGATACGTTGCGCGGCAGCGGTATCGACCGGAGGCGTGGTTGCGCGGGCGGCAGCACGCTGCGCAGAGGCCACGTGTGCCGTCAGTACGCCGAGTGCGAGTGTGCCGGCGAGCGTGCGTCGCCAGGCCAAAGCCGGACGACGCCAGATGAAGAGCGTATGCATGGGGGCGCAAAGCGGGAAGCGAGCGAATCGGGCGGGAGGGACGAACTGAAGTAGCGTACGGAATTCCGCAGCAGAAGGCCAGTGGTTTCGGCACCCGCCACTTCCGGCCCCGACGGCACGCCGTGCCTATGAGCTCATTCACATTCTGAGCGGAGTGACCCGTGCAATGTTTGCCTGCATGCAGGAACGGTTCGCCGGGTATCATCTCGCTCATCTCGCCCCGAACCGGCCGGTCACTGGTATTGACACCTCGCCGGTCCGCTCGAATCGTTCCAGTGCAGCGACGGCAGGCCACCTCCAACCAGGTGGGCGCCTACCACCTATGCGGTTTGCCATTCAGCAACTCGGTCACCGTTTCGGCAATGAATGGAACGAGGCGTCTACGCGCGGCGGTGGTGCGACTGTCGGTCGCACAACCCGCCGCACACCTGAATTGGCCGATAAACCAGCAATCTATTCCGCGTCCATAAAATCTTCAGCCGCGCATTGCGGCAATCCGGACCGAGGCGCGTGCGCGAAAGCAGGCGGTTATCCGATGCGTAAATCCAGTTGTGCGGGAACGGCGTAGCTCATCAACTCCGCGAATTCCGACTCCGCCCTCGCACCGGTTCCATCATGCCGCAGGCCGCCCACACCACGACCACAAGCCTGTGTTTCGTGGTCGTCACCGCTCTCCTGTGCAGCGCGTCGTTCGTCAACGCGCAGCCGGTCCGATCGCAGGCGGTTCGGTCAGACAGTTCCCGGCGCGTGGTGGACACGGTCAAGATCACTGGGCGCATTGATGACCTCATCGGGAGTGCACGAAGCGCATCCGAAGGTCGCGTAGGTGCCATCGATTTGCGGGCGCGTCCGCTCACGCGTGAGGGCGAACTCCTCGAAACGGTACCGGGCCTCATTGTCACGCAACACTCCGGCGACGGCAAGGCCAACCAATATTTCGTGCGCGGGTTTAACCTCGATCACGGCACTGATTTTCGCACCCTGCTGGAAGGTATGCCGCTCAACATGCCAACGCATGGGCACGGCCAGGGGTACACCGATCTGAACATTGTCATTCCCGAATTGGTCGATCATCTCGACTACAAACTGGGCGTTTCGCACGCGGAGCTTGGCGATTTCGGCAGCGCAGGCGGTGCACAGTTTCACTTGCTGAAGAGTCTCGCACGTCCGTTCGCCACCCTTGAATCGGGCGCCAATGGCCTTGCACGACTTGCAACGGGCGTGTCGAAGCGCGTGGGCGCAGGCACGCTGCTCGCAGGCGGTGAAGCCAAAGCCTACGATGGTCCGTGGACGCGCTCGCAGGACATTCGGAAATTTGGCGGTCTGGCGCGGTACACCGTTTCGCGCGGTGCTACGGAGGTATCGGTGCTGGGCCTTGCTTATCGCAACCGCTGGAACGCAACCGACCAGATTGCCAGGCGCGCAGTGAACAGCGGTGCGGTGTCGCGTTTCGGCCAACTGGATTCAACGGACGGCGGCAACGCCCAACGGTATAGCCTCTCGGCATCGCTCCGACATGTTGGCCAGACGTCGGTGCAAACCGTGCAGCTATACGGCATCAGCTCTGCGCTCAATCTGTTCTCAAACTTCAGCTACTTTCTCGCCGACCCCGTCAACGGCGATCAATTTGCGCAGTGGGATCGCCGCACAATTGTGGGGGGCAGCGCTACCCATACGCAGTTCGCGGAATTAGGCGGCGTCGATCACCAGTTCACCGTAGGCGTGCAGTCCCGCACGGATTTTATCAACGGGCTGGGCCTGTCGCTCACGAAGGCACGACAGACACTGGAAACCATTCGCGAAGATCGCGTTCGCGAAAGCACCACCGGACTGTATGTGGAGGCGGAGTCGCGCTGGCATACGAGATTCCGCTCGGTGATCGGCCTGCGCGGCGACGTGTTTCAGTTCAACGTCCAGAGCAACAACGCGCTCAATTCCGGTCGGCGCACCGCTGCAATCACGAGCCCCAAATTGTCGCTGGTGCTGACACCGACGGCGACCTCGGAATGGTACGTCAGCGGTGGTTTCGGTTTTCACAGCAACGATGCGCGAGGGACAACCATTCGCGTCGATCCAATTTCTGGCGAGCCCGCCAATCGCGTTGATCCGCTTGTGCGGTCACAGGGTGGGGAATTAGGCCTTCGCCTGAGTCCCATTCCGAATGTCCGCAGCACGGTCTCGCTGTGGGCGCTTAATCTGGACAGCGAGTTGTTGTTTGTCGGAGACGCCGGTGGCACCGAACCCTCAGCCGAAAGTCGGCGCAGTGGTGTCACGTTCGCCAATTTTTATCGTCCCACGTCCACGATTTCCATTGACGCCGACGTTTCATTCGCCCGCGCAAAGTTTGCAGGGGTTGAACCTGGCGCCAACAAGATTCCGGGAGCCTTGGAAAACGTTATTGCCGGTGGCATCACGCGCCTTCCCGCCAGCAGCGGCGTGGTAGGCGCAATACGACTGCGCCATTTCGGCGCCTACCCCCTCATCGAAGACAACAGCGTGCGCGCCCGCGCGTCCTCGTTGGTCAACGCCGATGCCGGATACGTTTTCAGGAGCGGCCTGCGCGCGCAGATGAGCCTGTTGAATGTGTTCAACAGCCAGGCCGACGACATTCAGTACTTCTATGCCTCTCGCCTTCAAGGCGAAGCCGCCGAAGGCATCTCCGACATCCACTTCCACCCGGCCGAGCCTCGCCAGCTGCGCTTCTCCGTGGCCTGGCAATTCTAAACCTGAACCCTGAAGGCGGTGTTCCTGACTCCTGGTCCATCTACTTCGGAACACAAAAGCACCCTTCCGTTGCTGCACCCTGAATCCTGAATCCTGAATCCTGAACCCCGCACTTCCTGACCCCCGACCCCTGCAGTTCCTGCCCCCATTTTTTGCCCCCCTGACCCCTTCTCCCCTCACCAGCCCTACCGGTTCAACGCTTCCCAGCCCGCCTCGGCATACATTTCCCAATGTCCAATGCCCCCTCCTCTACTGCCCCCAAAGGCGTCTATTTTTGTTGCTGAACGTTCTGGAGAGGCGTCGCGTATATATAGTCGTCTCCCCTTGCAACTTCGGTTTCAGGGTGAATAATGGGACCGTCTGGAGCAGCGAAACGGCCACCTTCCCGTCGTTTCGTCTGGCATGCGGATTGGACAGCAAAAAACACGTCGCTCCGAGCGGCGTAAAGGAGTGTACCGCATGAAGTTAGTTCTCGCCTGTACTGGTCTCGCAGCCGCATTGGCAATAGGCCTCGCGCCCGCTGCCGAGGCTCGGCTGCGCGCGCCAAACGATCCGCCGGCCCGTCCGGTTGTTCGGTCGGCTCCCCTCAAAATCACACCGGTGCCGGTTCGACCGGTTGCACGCACAGTGGCGCCCAAGTGGGCCCCCGCATCACCGGCATCCAGCGGCGCCCGTGGCATCTCCAGCGCCGGGTTGTCGGACGTCGTCAAGACGTATTGCGGCACCTGTCATAGTGAGCGCACCAAGCGCGGCAATCTGGTGCTCGCGTCGTACAACGTCGACAATGCGGCCAAGGACGTTGTCATCTCCGAAAAAATGGTTCGGAAGTTGCGCGCGGACATGATGCCGCCCCCGGGGTCCAAGCGTCCCAAGGGCGACTCGCTGTTGGCGCTGGTCGAAGCCATCGAGAACAGCATTGACCACTCGGGCCCCATCAATCCCGGCAACCGCACGTTCCAGCGGATGAACCGGCCGGAATACGAGCGGGTGGTGCGCGACCTGCTCAAGGTCGAGGTCAACGCGGGTGACTACCTGCCGCTGGACACCAAGAGCGCGAACTTCGACAACATTTCCGACGTGCAGTCGTTGTCGCCGGCGTTGCTTGAGTCGTACCTGAACGCCGCCGCCGCCGTCAGTCGGATGGCCGTTGGTGAAGTGAACGCACCGACCACGCAGGCGGTTTTCAAAATTTCCGCGTACGCGTCGCAGCATCCCTGGGACCACGTCGAGGGCACGCCCTACGGCACCCGTGGCGGCATGGTGTTCACCCACACGTTTCCGGCTGACGCCGAGTATGAGTTCCGACTGAATATTGGCGGTGGCGTCGGTACGCGTCTTGAAGATCTCGACATTTCCGTCGACGGCGAACAGGTTGCGTTGCTCAAGTACGAAAAGGGGCTCGCGCGAAACAACGTGTCTGCCGACGCGCCCGCGGGATTCGACTATTTGCGTACTATGCCGGTCAAGGTCAAGGCTGGTCAACACAAGGTCTCGGTCGCATTTGTGCGCCGCACCGAAGGCCCGTTTGAAGATCTGGTGAAGCCGCACGACTGGTCGCGTGCCTCGGCTGGTACGGCGAGCGCGGGCACCACGGAATCTCCGCCGCTCACCGAGGTTGCGATTAATGGACCGTATCGCGCTACGGGTGTTTCGGAAAACGAAGCGCGCAAGGCGCTATTCACCTGTCATCCGACTGCGGCTGCCGCGCAGCGTGCGTGCGCACGGCAAATTATGACGCGTGTTGCGACCAAGGCCTACCGTCGCCCGCTCAAGCCAACCGACATGACGGCGTTGATGGGCTTCTATGATAAGGCCGCCACGGCGGGCAACCCCAACGCGTTTGAAGACGGCGTCCGCAACGGCCTGCAAGCGATGCTGGCCAGCCCATACTTCGTGTTCCGCTTTGAAACCACGCCAGAGACGGTCAAGCCCGGCAAGGACTTTGCCATCTCCGACATCGATCTCGCGTCGCGCTTGTCGTTTTTCCTCTGGGGTACGATCCCGGATGAACGGCTCATGACGCTGGCACGACACAATCAGTTGTCGACCAAGGTCACGTTTAACGCCGAAGTAAAACGCATGCTGGCCGACCCGCGCTCCGAAGCGCTGTCCACGCGTTTTGGTTCGCAGTGGCTACGCCTGCAGGATCTCGACAAGGTGCATCCGGATGCGTTCTTCTTCCCCGATTTCGACCTGCAGACAACACGTGCCATGCAGACCGAAACGGAACTGTTCATGGCCGATCTCATTCGCAACGATCGCAGCATCATGGACATGTTCACGGCCGACTACACGTTCGTGAACGAGCGCCTGGCCAAACATTACAACATTCTGGGCGTGACCGGCGATGAGTTCCGCAAGGTCAAGTATCCGGATGACTCGCGTCGCGGGCTGCTGGGCCAGGGCAGTGTGTTGGTCCAGACCTCCTACGGCAATCGTACGTCGCCAGTGTTGCGCGGAAAGTGGGTCATGGAAGTGCTCATCGGCATGCCCCCGCCGCCCCCGCCGCCCAGCGTGCCCGACCTCGAACAGACCGTCGGCGCCAAGGACGGAAAGCAACTCACGACGCGAGAGCGCATGGAACTGCATCGCGCCGATCCGTCGTGCAAAACATGTCATCAGTACATGGATCCCATCGGGCTTGCGCTCGACAACTTTGATGTAACGGGTCGCCAGCGCTTCCGTGAGAACGGCGCACTGCTCGACACGCGCGGCACGATGTACGACGGCATGGAAATCTCGACACCCGCACAGCTCATCACGTCGCTGTTGTCGCGCCCCATTCCGCTCACCCGTTCGTTCACCGAAAACCTCATGGCGTATGCGCTGGGTCGCCGTGTTGAAGATTTCGACCAGCCAACAGTCCGAGCGATTGCGAAGGATGCGCAGGCGAAAGGCAATCGTTTCTCTGCGTTTGTGATGGGCGTTGTAAACAGCAGTGCTTTCCGCCAGAAACGTGCAGACGCAGTAGCCGACGAAGCTTCGCAGTACTAACCGCTGAGGATCCCCGACATGAATTTCCTGACACAGAAGACCCTGCACCGCCGCACGTTCCTGCGCAGCCTGGGTGCGACCATCGCCCTGCCGTATCTCGATTCCATGCGCCCAGCCGGCAGTGCGCTTGGCCGGTTCTCCAAGGCGGCGGTTGATACAGACAAGACACGCGTCGTCTGTATCGAAACCGTACATGGCGCGGCTGGTTGCAACACCCTCGGCGCTGCGAAAAACCTGTGGGCGCCAGCCGGCGTCGGCCGCGATTGGCAGTTCAATCCCGAAGGGGCACTGACGCCGTTGGAGCCATGGCGCAAGTATCTCACCATCGTCAGCAACACGGACGTGCGCATGGCCGAAGCGTTCGAAGCACCGGAAATCGGTGGCGATCACTTTCGCTCCAGCGCGGTGTTCCTCACGCAGTCACATCCGAAACAGACGCAGGGGTCCGACCTCTATGTCGGCACCTCGTTCGATCAGCTCGTCGCGCGCCGCATTGGGCAGGGCACGCCCATTCCTTCCATGCAGCTCTGCATCGAAAATCTCGATCAGGCCGGTGGATGTTATTACAACTATGCCTGCGCCTACACCGACACGATCAGCTGGGCTTCGCCCAATGAACCGCTGCCGATGATTCGCAACCCGCGTGCCGCGTTTGACCTGTTGTTCGGTGCGGGCGCTGACAACGCCGACCGCGCGGCCCGCCGCAAGGTGAACGGCAGCATTCTCGATTGGATGGTCGACGAAATGGCCACGCTCAAGAAGCAATTGGGCACGGGCGATCGTCGTCGTCTCGATCAATACGTCGAAAACATTCGCGAACTGGAACGCCGCATTCAGAGCATTGAAGCGCAGAACTCCAGCGGCAACGAGCGGAAGCTTCCCGAAGCGCCCGCGGGCGTGCCGGATTCGTACGAAGAGCACATGAAGCTCATGTTCGACGTGCAGGTGCTCGCGTTCGAAAGCGATTCCACGCGCGTGTTCTCGTTCAAGACCGGTCGCGACGCCTCCAACCGTTCGTATCCGGAAAGCGGATCAAGCGCGGGCTTTCACCCGGCCTCGCACGCATTGGGCAACGAGGCGGGGCTCACCAACTTCAACCTCATCAACAAGTATCACGTCAGCATGTTGCCGTATTTCCTGGACAAGCTCAAGAACACCATGGAAGGGGACGCCAACCTGCTGGACAAGACGCTCATCATGTACGGATCGCCAATGTCCGATCCGAGCATTCACGCGCACCGTCGCGCCCCGCTCATTCTGTTGGGCGGCGCCAACGGCAAGCTGGATGGCAACATGCACCTCAAGGCGCCGGACGGCACGCCAATGGCCGACGTCTTTCTCACGCTGCTGCACAAGCTGGGCGCCGACGACATCAAGAGTTTTGGTGACAGCGTCGCTCCGTTTACGCTTACCGCCTGAGGCTCCGGAACATGACCCAGCCTTATTCCACTTCGCTGAGGATGGCGATCGGCGCGCTGTCCCTCGCGTCGGTCGCGTCCGGATCGGCATTCGCACAGGATGTCGCCGCCAAGACCAAGGTGCCGGCCGCCAAAGCCACCAGCAGCATGTCGGTCGACAAAGCGGCGCAGACCATTGCGAACGCCGCCAAGCGTGGCGACATCGCCGCCGTTCGCGCGTTGCTCGCGTCGTCCAAAGCCTCCATCAACGTGGCCCAGGGCGACGGCATGACCGCGTTGCACTGGGCTGCCGAACGCGGCGATCTCGCCTTGGCGCAATTGTTGCTTAAGTCCGGCGCCAAGGTAACGTCCACGACCCGCATTGGCAGTTATACCCCGCTGCATATCGCCGCGCAGAATGGCCGTGGGCCAGTGGTGCGCGCCCTGCTCGCCGCCGGTGCGGACGCGAACGCGCGTACCATCGGTGGGTCGACGCCGCTGCATTTTGCCGCGACGTCCGCCAGCGCAGATGCCGTGTCGGCGCTGCTCGAGTTCAAGGCCGATCCAAATGCCCGCGAGAAGGAATGGGGGCAAACCCCATTGATGTTCGCGGCCAACATGAACCGCCCGGACGCGATCAAGGTATTGCTCAAAGGTAAAGCCGACCCGAATCTGCAAACGCAATCAGTCGAATTGGCGTTGCAGACGGCCGCGGACGCAGCGGCGACGCGCCGACGCAACGAAGTCATGCAGGCGCTGCTGCCAGAGCGCATCAAGGATTCACTGAAAACGGTCGCAGCCAAAACTGCGGCTGCGCTTCCGGCCGCCGGTGCACCACGCGGCGCGGCAATGTCAGCACTTCTCGCCAATGCGACACCGGAACAGCAAGCCGCCGCAGCGGCAGCCGCGCTTCGTGGTGGTGGTGGTGGTGGCGGCGGACGCGGCGCGCAGATGGACTACGCGCCCTTCCTGACAGCCGCGCAAGTTCAGGAAGCTGTTTCAGCCGGTCGTAAGGTGATGGATTCCATCGAGACGGCCCGCGCAACCGACAAGGCGCTGGCCGCTGCCGCCCCTCGCACTGGTCGCGGTAATGCGGCCGACACGGTGGCGGACGTGAACGGCAACCTGTCAACCGGTCAGTTCGGTGCCGCAGTTGGTTCGGTGGGTGGGCTCAGTGCACTGCATCACGCCGTGCGCCAAGGCAACGCGCCAGCCACCCTCGCGCTTATTGAGGGTGGTGCCGACCTCAACGCCCGGACCGTTAGCGACAGCACCTCACCGTTGTTAATGGCCATTATCAATGGCCACTTCGATTTGGCGATGGAGCTCGTCAAGCGCGGAGCCAACGTGAATCTGCAGAGCACCGCCGGCGCAACGCCGTTGTACAACACGATCAACACCATGTGGTTGCCCCGTTCGCGGTATCCGCAACCGCAGTCGCAAGCGTTGCAGAAGACCACTCACTACGAACTGACGGCAGCGCTCATCAAAGCGGGCGCTGACGTCAACGTACGCCTCAAAAAGAACCTCTGGTACTTCGGTTACAACAACTGCGGCAACGGCAATTGCGGACTTGAATATCTGGATGGGACCACGCCGTTCTGGCGGGCTGCTTACGCGGTTGACCTGGAAGCCATGAAGATGTTGGTCGCCGCTGGCGCTGACACGAAGTTGCCATCCCTTCGTCCGCAGGCTGGTGCAGCTGGCGCTGGCGGTCGTGGCGGCGGTCGTGGCGGCGCACCGGGCGCACCGGGCGCACCGGGTGCGCCGGGTG
>Ga0209181_10000245_pt1 | contig 100905 bp, 77 predicted proteins | sample MAT05_FD_187208 | JGI IMG/M metagenome (GOLD analysis project Ga0209181, IMG submission 187208) | Freshwater microbial communities from Lake Fryxell liftoff mats and glacier meltwater in Antarctica - MAT-05 (SPAdes) (version 2) | ecosystem: Environmental > Aquatic > Freshwater > Ice > Liftoff...
AAAACAAAGCACCGGAGCCGGGTACGAAAGGCACACAGTCGCACACACTGGGCTGCGAGGACTCCCGGCGACGCACCTTTCGAGGGTCTGGACGCGGTAGACGGGGCGTTGTCGCGGTGTCCGTGGCCTTGCTTCGGCTGGTCGGTCGTGTGGAAGGCGCACCGCTGCGCTCGGCCGGTTGACGGTCGCTTCCGCGAGTGCCGCGTCAAGAACGTGCGGCCTCAGGGCGTGTCCTCTGGGTTGATGCAGCGGCCGTCGCTAGCGGTGCACAGGCCGAGCTGCGCCGAGCCGTCGCCGGTGCTGCAGAGGTCCGTGCAATATGCCTGGGTCACGGCGCGGCACTGGTCGAGAACGGCGGTGCACGCCTTGTTGCTCTTGCAGACCTCGGACGCGAGGCAGCCTTCGTCGTTCGCGACACACGGCCCGCCCTCGGGGTAGTTCTGACAGCGGCCAGCGCGCTTGCACGCGGCGGAGGCCTCGCACGCGGCCGAGTCGGGCACGCGGCAGACGCCCGCGTCGAACGCGCACTCGCCGCGCTGCGCACACCCGTCCTTGCACCCGTCGACCGCGCTCGCGGCGACCCAGCAGGCGCCGTCCCTGGCGACGCAACGCTTGTCGTCCTGGCAGGCCTTCGAAGCGGCGCAGCTCGCGTCCTTCGTGACCACGCACAAGCCCTCGCGCGCGCTACAGCGACCCTCCAGAGTGCAGGCCTCGGCCGACGCGCAGTCGCCGTCGTTCGCCGCCCTGCAACCGCCGTCCACGTGGGAGCACCAGCCCTCTTCGGCGCAGCTCCGGAGAAACCCGAACTCCGTCTCTTTGCACCGCTTGGCGGCGGCCTTGGCGCTTATGCAAACTCTGCCCGCGATGACGCAGCCGGCATGCCCCGGGCAGTTGTCGGCGCGGGCACAGTCCGCGTCGTCTCGCGCATAGCAGCCGCCGTCCATCCTGTTGTACCCGCACAGGCCCTTGGCCTTGCACTCGGCTACGCACTCGGCTTCGGGCACCTCCGGCGCGACCTCGAGCGACAGCGGCGCGGACCGGGGATCGGCGACGAGCCTCTCGCTCGTGACCGCGGGCGCGTCGCTCAGCGTGACCCTTCCCTTCCAGCCGGCCCCGTCCGCCAGGTAGACCGCTACGCCGCAGGCGCTGCCGGCGAGCTTCGGGCTGTCGTTCCAGCAGCCGAACAGCACGATTCCCTCGTCCCACGCGCTCGTCGACGTCGGAGAGGCCAGCGCGACGCCCTTGTAGTCCTCGTTGCCGATGGTCCAGACCAACTCATATCGGTCGCCGGCGCGGGTCACGACCAGCTTGCCGCTGTAGGTGGTCTTATCATCGCGGTTGCGGCCGGCCAACGTGTAGCTGCCCGCAAATTGATCGGCGTCGGCCGCGCGCGTGCCGACCAGCGTCGCGATCTGATCGCCGACGTGATCGTCGCCACCGGTGAGGACCCAGTGGCCGTAGAGCGTCGTGTCGCCGTCGGGTGCGAAGTAGATCATGCCGGCCTTGCCGCCGACACCCCAGGCGAGCCGCTTGGCGTTGCTCCCCGAGAGATCGTCGAGGCCGACCGCGTCGACCTCACCGGCCGCCGTCTTACGCGCGAAGTGCGCCAGCGAACCACCCTCCAAGCGCGGCCACCTGGCGCCGGCTGCTCGCTCGACGAGCGTGCCGGTCGCAGCGCCGCTGATGATGTAGCCGCTTACCGGCCCGGGCGTGGGTGAGGGCGTGGGTGCGGATGCGGGTGCGGGTGCGGGTGCGGATGCGGGTGCGGGTGCGGGTGCGGGTGCGGGTGCGGGTGCGGGTGCGGGTGCGGGTGCGGGTGCGGGCGTGTTTGGCGGCGCCGAGACTTCGGCCGCAGGCGGCTTGGGTGAGCCGCAAGCGAGGAAGAGCACCGCTATGAGAGAACCGGACAATGCTGTGACGCGCATCGCCAAAATTTCGCACGCAACCCAACCCGGCGCAAACCAGGATCGGCAGCGCCGGCGCGGTCACTTTGCGTGGGCCTCGACCGCGCGCCAGACGCGGAAGATGTTGCCCGAGCAGATCTTGGCGATGGCCGCCTCGTCGTAGCCGCGCTCGAGCAAGACCTTGATCAGGTTCGGGTACTTCGACACGTCCTCGAGGCCGATAGGCAGGCTCGGCCCGACGCCGTCGAAGTCCGAGCCGAGCCCGACATGGTCGATGCCGACGAGCTTCACGATGTGGTCGATGTGGTCGGCGACGCGCTCGACCGGAGCGAGCTGCAGCGGGTGGTCCTTCTTGTAGGACTCGACGAAAGCCTTACCTCGGGCGCGTCTTCGGCCAGCTTGTTGTCCTTGTCCGCTGGGTGGGGTCCTCGCTGACCTTGCCGTCGACCTTGCCCTCCTCCAATCGGTACGGCAGGTCGATGTGCCCGTTGCCGATGATGAGCTCATGCGCGAGCTGCGTCGCGCGCGCCATGAGGTCCGCCGGCGCGACTACTTCCGGCGCCGGAGTGCTGCTGCAAGCGGTGAGGATCAGCGCGAGAAGATAGCGTTTCATGGCGCCTGTTCTAGCCCCGCTTCTGCTGCAGAGCGGCCTTCACGAATGCCGAGAACAGGGGATGCGGGGCCAGCGGGCGCGACTTGTACTCGGGGTGGAACTGTACCCCGACGAACCAGGGATGGTCGGGGATCTCGATCACCTCGACCAGGTCGAGGTCGGGGTTCACGCCCGTCGCGACCATGCCTCCGGACGCGAGGAGGCGCTCGCGATAGGCGTTGTTGAACTCGTAGCGGTGGCGATGGCGCTCGCTGATGAGGCGCTTGCCGTAGGCGGCGTAGGCCAGCGAGTCGGGCTGCAGGTTGCAGTCGTAGGCGCCAAGGCGCATCGAGGCGCCCTTCTCGGCGATGTGCTTCTGCGCCTCCATCAGGTGGATGACGGGGTGCGGTGTCAGCGGGTTGAACTCGGTGGAGTTGGCGCCCGGGCAGTTGGCGACGTTGCGGGCGTACTCGATCACGGCGCACTGCATGCCGAGGCAGATCCCGAAGAACGGGATGCGACTCTCGCGGGCGTGCTGTACAGCGGCGATCTTGCCTTCGATGCCGCGGTGGCCGAAGCCGCCAGGGACCAGGATGGCGTCGACGTCGGCCAGCGCCTCGCGCATGCCCTCGGGGTTGTCCTCGAACTTCTCCGAGTCGAGGTAGTCGAGCTGCACGCGGCACTCGTTGGCGATGCCACCGTGCTTCAACGCCTCGTTGAGCGACTTGTAGCTCTCGACGAGGTCGGTGTACTTGCCGACGACGGCGATGCGGACCTCTTCCGACGGGCGCGTCGTGAGGTGCACAACCCGCTCCCACGCGGACAGGTCCGGCTTCTTCGCCCAGATCTTCAGCGCCTCGACCACCTGGTCGTCGAGGCCCTCCTCGTGCAGCGCCAGCGGCAGCGAGTAGATCGTCTTCTGGTCTTCGGCCGTGATGACGCGGTTCACACGCACGTTGCAGAAGAGGCTGATCTTCTTCTTTACCTCCTGCGGCAGCGGGCGGTCGGTGCGGCACACGATGATGTCCGGCTTGACGCCAATCTCGAGCAGGGCCTTGACCGAGTGCTGCGTCGGCTTCGTCTTGAGCTCACCCGCGGCCGCGATGAACGGCACGAACGTGAGGTGCATGAAGAGGGCGTTGTCGTCGCCGACATCGAAGCTCAGCTGGCGCACGGCCTCCATGAACGGCAGCGACTCGATGTCGCCGACCGTGCCGCCGACCTCGACCATCAGGATGTCGCGGCCTTCGGCGGCGGCGACGATGCGCTCTTTGATCTCGTTGGTGACGTGCGGGATCACCTGCACGGTCGCGCCGAGGTAGTCGCCGCGGCGCTCTTTCTTGATCACCGCGTCGTAGATTTGCCCACTGGTGAAGTTGTTCTTGCGGGTCGTGGTGATGTCCAGGAACCGCTCGTAGTGGCCCAGATCCAGGTCGGTCTCGGCGCCGTCGTCGGTGACGAAGACCTCCCCGTGCTGGAACGGGTTCATCGTGCCGGGGTCGACGTTGATGTACGGGTCCATCTTGAGGACCGACACGTTCAGGCCGCGCGCCTCGAGCAATGCGCCCAGCGCCGCGGCCGTGAGCCCCTTGCCGAGGGAGCTCGCGACGCCGCCGGTCACGAAGATGAACTTGGTGTGCTTGTACGCCATGGCGTCACTCCCTGAGTGGATCGAAGAGCGGTTCGGAACGCGTGTCGCGCTAGCGGGCAGCGTCGCGCGCGTCGGCCATCACCTCAGCCTCGGACTTGCGCAGATAAGCCGCATCCACCGGGGGTGCCGCCGCGCTCTGCAGGTCGGCCGCCCGCCATTCGTAGAGCGCCAGCTCCGCCGTCGCGGTCGCCGAAGCGACGTGCGCGCTCGCCTGCAACGCGCTCGAGACGCCGTATGCCAGCGCCCCCGAACCGAGCACGACCACGCGTTCCATGTCTTTGTCAGCCGCGTCGGACACCCCTGTAAGCAAGGCCTCCCGGGCAGCAGCAAGCGCCGATTCGCACGTCCCCGCCCGCGGCGCAAGGATGGTGATCGGCGAGGACCCGGCGACGAGCTGATAGAGCCCCGCGTAAACCTCGCCCTTCTTGGCGTCGAGCAAGGCGAGCACGCGGGTTTCTGGGACGACGCCGTTGAGCGCCAGCGCCGCCAGGCTCGACACCGGCCACACCGGCACACCGCTCGCGATCCCGAGGCCTTGCGCCAGCGACAGCCCGAGCCGCACGCCCGTGAAGCCACCGGGACCGCGCCCGACCGCGATGAGCGAGAGGGCGGCGGTCTGCGCATCGTGGCGCGCGAGCAGCTCGGAGATGAGGCCGAGCATCAGGTCGATGTGCTTCGAGCCGCGATGCGCGCGCACCTCGCCGACCACCTTGGGAGCGGCGAGCTCGGACGCGTCGAGCAGCGCCACCGACAGGTGCTCGCCCCCGGTCTCGAGCCCGAGGATGAGCCTGCGGTGAGCGGGCGCCACGGCTCTCATCCCAGACAACGTTCGATGTCGTTACGCGTCACGATGATCATCAACAGGATGACGAACGCGAGACCCGCGTAGGTGGCGATCATGCGCACCCGCATCGAGACCGGCTTACGCCGCACGCCCTCGATCGCGAGGAACAGGATTTGGCCCCCATCGAGGATCGGGATCGGCAACAGGTTCATGATCCCGAGGCTCACCGAGAAGCCGGCCATCAACGCGAAGAACCAGGCCCAGCCGCGCTCGACCGACATCGCCGCGAGCTGCGCCATGCCGCCCGGGCCCATGACGCTGTCCTTCAGCTTGGCCCTGCCGGAGAACAACGCGCCCAGCGTCGACACGACCGAGGTCACGGCCCCGGTGATCCCCTCGCCCATGTAGTGGAAGGCATAGGTCACGCGGTCGGTGTTCTCGATGTACTCGATTGGCGCATCGCGAAAGAGCACCTCGATGCCGTGCACCGGCATCGTCGCTTCCTTGCGCAGCTCGTCCGGCCAGGCAATTTCGCCCATCGCCAGCGTCGTCTTGATCGTGTCCTGGCCGCGCTGCAGGACCAGCGCGCCGCCCTTGGCACCCGCGACGACGATGCGCTGCTCGAAGAAGTCCCAGCCGAGACACTCGACGCCTTCGAACGACATGAGCCGGTCGCCCTTCATCACGCCGGCCTTGGCCGCCGGCGAGCCAGGCACGACGCCGTGCACGAGGCACTCGGCGCTGTAGATCCCGCGCGAGCCGTCAGTGGCAGGGGGCGCAGTATCGCCTTCGGCTGCCTTGGCCGCCGCCGGCAGCTCGACCACACGCGCGGCCGCGACAGCGAGCGCGACACCGTTGGCGCTCGCGTCCTCGTAGCCGAGCGCCGCCACCTTCACGGGCTTGCCCGAGGCGCGATAGAGCGCGTCCATCGTGAGCGGCAAGAGGTCGACCGCGACCCCATCGACCGCCACGATGCGGTCCCAGTTGCGCAGCCCCGCGGCCTCGGCGGGCGAGCCGGGCAGGACCGCGATGAGCGGCATGATGTTGACCTGCTTGACCCCGATGCGGCCGACCGGGCTGGTGCCCAGCGCGGGCACGCCGGTCACGTCTTCCTTCATAAAAACGATTGGTTTGACGGTGCGCGTGGTGCGCTCGCCGTGACGTTCCCAGGTGAGTTCGAAGGGCACGCCGGTGAACGTTGGCTCACCGGTCGTGGCGTTCTTGTCGCCCTCCTGCACCTTGGCCTCGATCGTCTTCACGATCTCCCAGAAGTAGCTGATCTCCTCGCCGTCGATGGCGACGATGCGGTCACCCGGCCGCAGCCCGGCTTGCGATGCGGGGCCGCTGTAGTCGACCGAGCCCATGAGGCTCGACGGCAGGGTCGAGGTGCCGAGACCGGCGGCGAAGTAGATGACCAGCGCCAGCAAGATGTTGAACGCGGGGCCGGCGATCATGATGAGGAAGCGGCGCCACACCGGGCGCGCGTTGAACGAGACCGCTTCGATTTCGGGCGGCACGACCTCGTGCGGGTCGGTGCCGAGCATGCGCACGAAGCCACCGAACGGCAGCGCGCCGATGGTGAACTCGGTGCGCGGCAGCTCCTGGTCGCCGACCTTTCGCTGCTTGCCCTTGAGCTTCATGATCTTGGGGCCGACGCCGATGGCGAACTCGATGACGTGCACCCCCATCGCGCGGGCGAGCAGGTAGTGACCCCACTCGTGGACGAGGATGAGTACGCCGATCATGAGGACGAAAAAGAGGATTTGCTCCACGGCGCGGGACTGTACCCGAGTCGGCCACGGACGTCAGCGACGATGACGCTCGAGGGCCATGTTCGCTGCTTGACAAGCCCCTGCCCGGAGCTGACGTTGCCGCGTCATGCCGCCCGCCCAGCCGCCCCAATGTTTGATGTGCGACAACCCCCTGACGGCCGAGTCCGCCGTATCGCCTGCGGCTGCCGTTGCCGAGTCTTTCGCGTTTCGTCCGTTCTGCTCGAAGCGCTGCAAGCTCCTCGACCTGTCGCGCTGGCTCAACGAAGAGTACCGCGTCCCGGCTGAGCCGGCCGGCGACGGCTTCGGCAACTTCGAGGACGAGGACATGCGATGAAGACCCGCGCCCTTTTGCTCGCCGCAGCGCTCGCGTCGGCCCCCGGCTGTCCCAGTGCGCAGCGCGCGCCGGAGGCAGTGGTGGAGACCCCCGGCGGCATGGAGGCACCGCTCGTAGCAGGCGGTGGTGCTATCCGCCCGAAGCTCGAAAAAGCGACGCTCGCCAACGGGCTCGATGTGTATCTACTGCCCGATCCGGGCGCGCCGCTGGTGTGCGTGCAGGTGTGGGCGAAGGTCGGATCAGTCGACGAGCACGAGGGGGCATGGGGGCCGGGCAGCGGCATCACCGGGCTCTCGCACTTCTTCGAGCACCTGATGTTCCAGGGCACCCAGCGCTTCCCGAACTACGACCTCGCGCTGGCGCCGCTCGGCGCCAAGAACAACGCGTTCACGTACCAGGACGCGACCGTGTTCTGGGCCTACACGCCCAAGGAACACCTGCGCCACATCCTCGACATCGAGGCCGACCGCTTCGCGCACATGAAGGTCGACTTCGTGCACCTCGAGCCCGAGCGTGAGGTCGTCAAGTCCGAGCGACGCCAGAACACCGACGCGGACGCCGGCGAGCTGGCCGAAGAGCTCGCCATCAAGCGCACGTTCGACAGCTTCCCGTACCGCTGGGGGCCGATCGGCTGGATGGCCGATCTCGACGCGATCCCGCTCAAAGAAGCGCAGCGCTATCACGCTGAGCACTACACGACGACGGGCGCGTACCTCGTGATAGCCGGCGACTTCGAGCCGGCTCAGGCGCTGGCCTGGATCGAGGAGACATGGGGCGCGCTGCAGCGTCCCGCGCCCAGGCATCCGAGCGCCAGATATGAGGTGCAGCCACTAGTCGAGGACTGGTTCGGACCGCGTCAGGATCACCTCGTGCGGCAGGTGTCGCAGCCGACGGTCTTCTGGACGTATCGCGTGCCGGCGCCGGGTGGCGCGACGCTGCGCGACTACGCGGCGCTCGAGCTCATTGACCATGCGCTCACCGCCGGTAAGGCCGGGCGCCTGTCCAAGAAGCTGGTGTTCACCGAGTCGCCCAAGGTGTCGAACCTGTCGGCGCGCCTCGCCGAGCTGCGCTTTCCATACGCCTACGTATGGAGAGCTGATCTCTTGCCCGGCACGACGACCGGCGAGGTGCAGCAGGTGATCGAGGCCGAGCTCGCGTCGATCGCCAAGGACGGCCTCGCCCCGGCGGAGCTGGCGCAAGCGGTCGCGAGCCTGCGCGCCGACGCGGTGCGCACGAACCTGTCGAACTCGGACAAGGCCGAGACGATCGGCATGGGGATCGCGTCGACCGGCAACCCGTTCGCGCTGTACGAGCGGCTCGAGGCGTATCCGACGATTACGCAGGACGAGCTGAAGGCAGTGGTCGCGAAGTATCTCGTGCCCGAGCGACGCGTGCGGGTGGTTGTGATCTCGCCCGATCGCATCAGCGAGCTGGCGCTGGCACTACGCGACGCGGACCCGAATGCGCGACCGCTTGGGCCGTTCGTTGAAGCTGCCGCGGCGCTGTTCCCGGAGGCGCTCGACCTGCGCGACCAGCGCGCCGAGGTCGACCGAGAGACGCGCGCGATAGCGCTCTTGAAGGAGCGCGGCGTCATCGCGACGAAGGAGGCGACCTCGAAGGAGGACAAGCTCGCGATCAAGACCTACCTCGCCAAGAACGAGATGGGCACGACACAGCGCACAAAGCGCCTGGCCGAACAGGACAAGGCCCTCAAGGCGGCCGAGGCGGCCTTGCTCGACAAACAGGCGAAGCTCGCCGCCAACATGCAGAAGGCGATTGCGCTGTCGCGCGCGAACCTCGGGGACTTGATTCAGGCGAAGGTCGCGACGCTGCTCGCGAGCCCGCTGCGCGGTCCGGTCTACGTGCGCCCGACGTTCCTCGGCGAGCCGTGCGACAAATGCTTCGGGCAGTTCGTGCCGCTGGCCGCTGGTCTCACCGGGGCTGAGCAGCTCGCGTATCAGACGCTGGCTGCGTTCGCGCTCGAGGCGCGCGGCCTCGCCAAGTCGGCGCAAGAGGCGCGCCGCTGGGTGCGGGCGCAGGGGCCAAAGCTGGCAACGGACCTCACGCCCGATGCGCGCGCGCTGGCCGAACTCGCGCTCGAGCTTGCGGCGGACAGCGATGTGCAGAACCTCGACCTGGTCGATGCGCCGAGCTGGGTCGCGGCGGAGCCGTATCGCCTCGAGGGGAGCACGCTAGCGCCCGTCGTTTTCTTCGGCCAACCCAAGAGCCCAACGGTGCAGGGGGCCCCATGACCCGACTTGTTATTGCTTTCGCTCTCTCTGTGATGGCGGTCGGGTCCGCTCATGCAGCCCCGCTCGACCCGGTGCCGGCCGGCCTGCCCGCGGCCGAGCGCTACCAGCTCGACAATGGCCTGACCGTGTTGCTGGTGCCCAACCAGGCCAACCCCTACCTCGACATCCAGCTCGCGTTCCGGGCAGGTGGCGGGGCCGATCCGGCGGGCAAGGAGGGCCTCGCCTCGCTGCTCGGACGCATGCTGAGCGCGGGCGTACCCGGCCTCGACGAGCCGGCCCTGGCCGCCGAGCTGGCGCGGCTCGGCGGCTGGATCGGACCCGACGCGGGCATGGAGAGCTTCGGCCTCGGCGGTCAGATCCCGACCCTCGCTGACAAGGACGTGCGGCGCTTCCTCGAGCTGTTCGCGGCGATGGCGCTGACGCCGAGCCTGCCGGCGGACGTGCTGGAGCGCGAGAAGACGTTGCGCCTGGGCACCCTCGAGCGGGTCGCCGACAACCCCGAGTCGCTCGCCGAGATCGCGGTCAAGCTCGCGGCCTTCGGCAACAACGCGTTCGGCTTCAGCGGCTACGGGACCCCCAAGAGCATCCCGCGCATCGGTGCCGGCGACATCGCCGGGCTGCACGCAGCGCTCTTCAATCCGACCCATGGCGTGCTGGTCGTCGGCGGCGCGTTCGAGCCGGTCGCGATGCGCCAGTGGATCGACGTGCACTTCGGCCAATCGGCCCCCTGGTCGCCCTCACAGCACACGGTCGCCGGCAAGATCCCCGGACACATGGCGAAGCTCTGCGCGGTCGACCGGACATCGGCCGAGGTCTGCTTCGACAATCTCCTGGCGAGCCCGCCGACCGTCCTCAAAGAAGAGGTCCGCACGATCCACATCGTCGTCGACGACCCAGGCCTCAGCCAGATCCCGTGGCGCCTGGTTGGGGTGAACCCGGTCTCGATGCTCGACGCACGCTGGCCCGCATTCAAGATCGGCACCTTCATGTTGGGCGGCGACTTCACGTCGCGCTTGAACACGACGCTCCGAACCAAGGAAGGCCTGACCTACGGCGCCTACTTCGAGACCGGGTTCGGCGGCTACTACTCGGATGCGATGAACATCTCGACCGATGCGACCCCGGATGCCCTCCTCAAGTCGATAGGCCTCGGCATGGCCGAGGTGAAGAAGCTCGCGAACGAACCGCTGCCCGAGCTCGAGCTCACGCAGTCGCGCGCGATGATGGTCAACGGCTTCGCGTTCAAGTTCGAGACGCTGACCGACACCGTCGACCAGTACCTCACGCTCGAGCTCGCGAGCATGCCGTTCAGTTGGCTCGCCGACTGGCGCGCCATGCTGGGCCGCCCGACCGCCGCCGAGATCCAGTCCTCGTTGAGCGTCATCGACCCGGACCGCATGACCTTGATCATCGCCGGCCCCGCCTCGCTCGCCCCGACCATCGCCAAGCTCGGGCATGGCAAGGTCGTGACGATCACGGCGGCCGAGCTGCTGAGCAACGGGCTCTGAGTGCGCGCGATAGGCGACTGCATCGTCCATCAGGACCGCGAGCTGGTCATCGTCGACAAGCCGATCGGCATCGTATCGGGCGGGCCCGACCGCCAGTTCGACGGTGAAGCTGGGCCACGCCAGAGCGTCGAGTCGCTGTTGGTCAAGCACCTTCGCCGGCCCGTCTGGACGGTGCACCAGCTCGACCGCAACACGACCGGCCTCAACTGCTTTGTGCTCAAAGCATCGCTGGTACAGCCCTGGAATGACCGCCTCAAGGTCCCGGGCACCAAGCGTTATCTGGCGATCGTTCACGGCGCTCCGAAGGTGTTCGACCCAAGCGTCGAGATCATCGTCGACCTGTCGCTCGGTGAGCGCGTCGCGTCCTCGGGTAAGACCTTTCCGGCGGTCATGCCGATGATCGACCCGACCGCGCGCCCGGCCCGGAGCCGCGTGCGCTTCCTCACCGTGAGCCACACCAACGAAGGCGGCTTCAGCCTGGTCGAGGTCGTTACCGAGACCGGTCGCACGCACCAGGTGCGCTTGCACCTCGCGGCGATCGACCATCCGCTGGTCGGTGAGCACCTGCATCGCGACCCGCCTTGCGTGCTGCATCCGCGCCACGCGCTGCACGCGGTGCGGCTCGAGTTCCAGGCGACCGACGCGCGTCCCGCACTGTCCCTCGCGGCGCCGTTTCCACCCGACCTCGCCGACCTCGCCAGGCGCCTCGGGCTCGAGGTGCAGCCCGGACTTCCGACGCCCACGACTTCGTGCTAGCGCCGTGTAGCCTTCGGTCGCAGACCGATGGGACTCAACTCGCGGAGCACATCATGGACGTCCAGACCACAGTCGCACTCGTCACCGGCGGAGCCTCCGGCCTCGGCCTCGCCACCGCCAAGCGCCTCCTCCGCCTCGGCGCCAAGGTCGTCATCGCCGACCTGCCGCGCAGCAACGGCCAGGAGCTGTTGGCCGAGCTCGGCGACAACGCTCGCTTTGCGCCGACCGACGTCAGCTCGGAGAGCGACGTGCAAGCCGCCGTCGCGCTCGCCTACGACACCTTCGGCGGCCTGAACCTGGTCGTGAACTGCGCCGGCATCGCCATCGCGCAGCGAACGCTGACCAAGGAAGGCGCCCATCCCCTCGACGCCTTCCAGCGCGTCGTCGGCGTCAACGTCGTCGGCACCTTCAACGTTATCCGCCTCGCCGCGCTGCGCATGCAGAACAACCCGCCCAACGCCGGCGGCGAGCGCGGCGTCATCGTCAACACCGCCTCGGTCGCTGCCTACGATGGTCAGATCGGACAGGCCGCGTACGCCGCCAGCAAGGGCGCCGTCGTCGGCATGACGCTGCCGATCGCGCGCGACCTCTCGCGCCTCGGTATCCGCGTCTGCACCATCGCACCCGGCCTCTTCAAGACGCCGATGCTCGCGGGGTTGCCGGAGATCGTGCAGAACCAGCTCGCGCTGACCGTGCCGTTCCCGAACCGCCTCGGCGACCCGGACGAATACGGTCAGCTGGTCGTGTCGATCCTCGAGAACGCGATGCTCAACGGCGAGGTGATTCGCCTCGACGGGGCCCTCCGCATGGCGCCCAAGTGAAATTCCGAGGAGAGCCCGAACATCGTTAGGAACGCGCGTTTGAGCTCACGGGTTGTCCTGCGTCTCCTATGAGCCCCTACACTTGGAGTCATCCATGAAGCTCATCGCGCGTGTCCTCTTCGCCGTCGTCGCCGCCAGCTCGTTCGTCGCACCGGCCTTCGCCGACGTGCGTCCGCCGCCGCTCGCGAGGCCGCAGGAAAAGACCCCCGCCGCAGCGAAGCTGTGGGTCATGGCGGCCAAGAACGCGATGGAGACGGGCGACCTCGAGCACGCGGCGAAGCTCTGCGACCCGCGCGGCTTCAAGGACAACCTGGTCGGCGGCAGCGGCAACCCGGTCGAGAGCCTGTTCACGCAAGGCCACCGCAAGGGCTGGCACCTGGTCGCGAGCTACGACGACACGCGCAAGCTGCGCGGCACCCTCGGCGTCATCCTGCGCACCACGGTTGTCGATAACGAGTCGGGCAAGACGCTCGACGAGGTCTGGGTGCTGCTCATCAAGACGACCGACGCCGAAGGTACGACAGGCTGGCTGGCGCTCGGCGCCGGCGAGAAGCTCGCACAGGTCGACGCGCTCGCAGCGCGCTTCCTCGCCAACAAGCCGCTCGCGCCCGAGCCGGAGACGCCCGCCGAATGATGTCGCTGGTCTCTCGCTCACGCGTGCTCGTCGCACTGGTGATGTTGTCGCTGGTCTCCGGGTCGGCGTTCGCCAAGCCGCGCGCGAGGCCGCCGTGGGTCATGCGCGATGGTATCGAGATGAACGATGTCCTGCGGGCCCGCATCGGCGAGGTCGCGGCCATCTACTTCAAGAAGACGAAGCGCACGCTCGAGATCACCAGCGGCTATCGCTCGCCTTCGCGCCAGGCCGCGGCGATGTACGGCAAGCTCGCGGTCGGCGGCTCGCTCGCCATCTACAAGAATCAGGCGCTGGTCGACCCGCTGCGCAAGGCCTACCGCGAGGGCCGCAAGAAGCGCTGGAAGAAGGAGCGCATCATCGCCGCGATGGCCGACATCCTGGAGATCCAGGTCGCGCGCGGCATCTACCTATCGCGCCACATGCGCGGCCGCGCGTTCGACGTGCGCTCCAGCGGGATGAGCGCCGGCCAGCGCGCCGCCTTGCGCGAGGCGATCGCCGCGGTCGGCGACATGCGCGTGATCTACGAGTCGAAGCCACCGCACTTCCACGTCGAGATCCTCGACAAGTCGAAGCCGGACGACAACGAGGGCGCCCACGACGTCGAAGACGAAGCCGACGCCCCAACACCCGACGCGCCCGAAGCCAAGCACGAGCACGAGGACGCGCCCGACCCCTAGCGGTGACTCCGCTTCTTCGGCCCAGCTTGCTCTGCCGCTACGATAGCTTTTGTGGCGGCCGAGCTTCGAGCACGTCAGCTCACTGCCTCGGGCACTGCCTCCGCGAGCGCATCGACCAGCACATCGGCCTCCGCAATCGTGCTCACGAAGTGGGGCGCCAGCCGCAGCCGGCCATCGGGAATCGTCGCGACCACGCCGCGCCGCGCGAGCGCCGCTTGCAATAGCCCGAGCCTGACACCGTGCGGCGGTCGCGCCGACAACGTGCCCGATCGTCCCGCCGCAAAAGCGGTGCGCTCAGATGTGAACCCCAAGGCGACCAGGCGCGGCTCGACCCGATCGTGCAACATCTGTACGTGCGCCATAGCCATCGCGGGCGTCACCGCGCGGCACAGCTCCACCCCTGCGAGCAGCGCCAGCACCGCGGCGGTCGACGACGATCCGCCTTCGAACACCTGAGGTGCGGGCACATGCTCGCGCTCATCGTGCAGGCGCCCCGGCTCGAACAGGAAGCGCGGCCCACCCGCAAACGAGAGCCAACCCGCCATCGCGGTCCCGAGCCGTTCGCGGGCTGCTTCGGCGACATACATCCAGCCCGCCCCGTCGGTGCCCAGCAGCCACTTGTGGCCACCGCCCACCGCGAAGTCGACGCCGAGCGCGGGCAGGTCCAAAGGCAGGATGCCGGCGGCCTGGATCGCGTCGACCGCGAGCAGCGCCCCGTGGCGATGGCACGCGGCTGCGAGGTCCTTCAGTGGCAGCGCGAGCCCGGTCTGGAACTCGACCGCCGACACCGTCACCAGGCGCGTGCCGCCGCGGCGCAAGACCGCCTCGAGGTGGGCGATGCCGCGCTCGGGATCGGTGGCGAAGGGCGCCAGCGCGAGCACGTCGATGCCGAGTCGGTGGTCACGCGCGACCTCGCGCCACGGCACCGTGTTGGCCGGGAACTCGTCGTCGAAGATCACGATGCGATCGCCTGGCCGCCACGCGAGCGAGTGGGCCAGAGCGATCAGACCTGCCGTAGTGCCGTGCAAGAGCCCATAGGCCGAGGGCTCACCACCGAGCAGTCCGGCGAGCTCCGTGCGCAGACGTTCACGCCCCTCGAGGCCGGCCGCGAAGGCCGCCATGCCTTCCTGGGCGAGCTTCAGGTGCCACGCGTCGACCGCTTCGCGCGCGGGCTTGGCAAGCGGTGAAATCGCCGCAAAGGCCCAGTACGCGCGGGCTTGGAGGTCGGGAAAGAGGAGGTCGCGGCGGCCGATGAGGTCCATCGCCGCAGCATACTCTCAACTCGATCCGCCCGTCGCTGGAAGGTGGGATGGCTTGACGCCTCGCCAAGCGAGGACATATTCGCCGAGCAGACGTAGCCAAGCCCAAGGTCCACCGCGTCAGAGCCCTGCAGGAAGCCCGATTGCCTCATCCCGACCCGCTCCCGGCCTTCGTGCAGCGCGCGACCGGCACGCTCGCTTGCCTCGCCGGCCTCGGCTCGCTGAGCGCGTGTGGCCCGAGCGACCCCGCAGCGATACGCGCGGCCGAGGTCGAGGCGATCCTCGCGACCCACGTCGAGCACGAGGAGGCGCTGCTCGGCATCCTCGAGAAGCACCGGCGCGAGCCGCTCGAGGCCGAAGCCGAGCTTGCGAGCTACCTCGCCGCCAATGGCCAGGCGATGTCTGACCTGTGTGCCAAGCGACGCCAGCTCGAGGCCGACCCGACCGCACTGGCGACCGCGATGCGCGAGCTCACACCGGTGATGAGCCGTGTGTTCGAGCGCCGCCGCGCGCTCGCGGAGACCGCCCCCGAGCTCATGGCGCGCGAGAACGTGCGGGCCGCGCTGGCGACGCTCGACGACCTCTGACGCCGAACTTCTTAGCAGTGACAACGGCTGAACAAATGCGGCCGCGCGCCCGGCTTGCAGCGGGCCAGTCACGCGAGACTGGCTTGACACACGGCGATGCCCGGCCTAATGCCGCGACTTCTACTGGGCTTCGGCCCATCGATCGGAGGGAATCCATGAGCATCATCAGCATCAGCAAGGGACTCATCATCGCGGCCACCACCGCATTCGTCATGGCCTGCGGCGGGGGTTCGCCTGCCGACAAGCTGATGGGCCACCAGGAGAAGATCCTCTCAATCCTCGAGAGCAACAAGACCGACCTCGACAAGGCCGCGGCCGAAGTCAAGACCTACGTCGAGGCCAACAAGGCCGCGATGAAGACCTCGATGGAAGAGATGATGAAGCTCGGTGAGGAGCTCAAGAGCGATCCCGAGAAGGCCGCCAAGATGATGGCCGAGTTCGCCGAGAAGAAGGACGCGATGGAGAAGCGCATGGAGGCCCTCGAGAAGGAGGTCCCCGGCATCAAGGACCATGCTGGCCTCAAGGCCGCCATGGCCGGCTTCGCCGACTAATTCGCTCGCGAGGCGTGCGGGGCCGGCGTCGCTCGCTCCTCGGCAACCTATGAGGTTGGCCTCGTCGCGGCTCCTTGGCCGCGCACGGCACGCTTCGCGAATTCGCGGGCTGACTTCGTCAGGCGTTCGCTCACGAATAACGGGCTGATTCTCTCGAAAAGTCAGCTCGCACGAGAAGAGCGGTCGTGTTCACTCCCGGCCGCTTTTCGTTTAACGCCCCCTAATGTGAGCGGGTTGCCAGCACCCGGTCGACCAACGCTCCGACGTCGTCGACGAGCTGGCGGCGCACGAACAACAGCGCGTCCGCCTCACGCTCGTGCTCGAACGACAGGAACGCCGCAACCGAGAGGTCGCTGGTCTGGACCGCGGCGGGATCATCACGCGGCACCAGGCTCGTGCGCAGCTCGACCTCCCAGCGGTAGCGACCGGAGAGCTGCGAGAAGAAGCGCGCGCGCGCCTCGACGAGCAGCACCCAGGGGGTCGCACCGGTCGCAGTCGCTTGCAACAGCGCGACCACGCGCTTGGCCGTAGTACGTGCCGAACCCAGTGCGTTTTCAGGCGCTTCGCTTGGCTGCAGGTTGCGCGCTGCGAGTGCCGCCGCGAGCTCGCGCGTCACCACCGTCGGCACCGCGATCGGCTCGCCCGACGCCGACTCGAGCTGCACATGCATAACGATCGGCGTCGCGACCGCGAGCCGCTGCGGCGGGGTGGTCCCGATGCAGCCACTCGCCAACAACAACATCAGCGCACCGACACGAGCGCTCAGAACCATGCTTCGACCTCCAGCGCGATGACGTGATGCCAGCGCTGATTCGGCGAACCGTACTGGTTGAACTGGTCGAGGCTCTCGACGAACGAGTTCCCGAACGCATTGATCTGACTCGACCATTGCAGCCCGTACAGCAATCGGAACGACGGCCGCGCGTAAACGCCGAGACCGAGCGGCGAGAGCACCGGGCCGACTTTGAGCTGCCACGTGTCGCGCGTGTCGCTGTCGCCGAACTCGAGGCCGCGCGGGTCGGAGAGCCCATCGGTCGAGACGAACACCGAGTCGCCGCTACCGCGATAGGCGTTGCCGTTGTGCGACTTCTCGCGCGCGAGGCTGGTCTCGAACAGGAGATGCAGCTCGGGCGTCGCGTACGCCTGCAGGCGCACAACAGTCGAGTAGTACGAGCGGTCGAAGTCGCTTGGCACGATGCTGTTGTCGCCATCGGTGTCCTCGCCAACCAGCACGCCCCACACGAGGTCGAGCGCGCCCGGCACCAGCTCGAACCGCGCCTCGTTGCCGAGCTGCACGCTCATGCGCTGGTCGGTGAGCGCGGCGACGTGCAGCGTGAAGTCGCGGTCCGCGTACGTCTCGGTCACGAACTGGTCGGGCAGCCGCTGCTCGATCTTCAGGAACAGGTTGTTCCACTTGAGTGGCCCTGCCCCGAAGCCGAGGTAGGCGACCGCCTTCCAGCCGAGCGCCGAGGTCGGCACCGGCCGCGGCAGATCATCGAGTCGCCCTGGATTCGCCTCGTCGAAGCGCTGCGCGACCTCGCCGCGGATGTAGTCCTCGTAGCCGAGCCCCGGCGTCTCGTGCGGCGCGAAGCGGTTACCCTTCACCTCGGGCTCGTAGACGAGCTGGCCGCCGACCCCGAGCTCGAGCTTCCCGGCGGGCTGCACGCGCAGCGCGAGCCCGCCGGTCAAGGCGGTGTCGTACTTGTCGCCGCGCAGGACAAAGCCCGAGTCGCCGATGCCGACCAGCAGATCGACCGCGTCTTTGCGATATCGCGCCGACAGGCCAATGGTCTCGTAGAAGAGCTCGGCCGGCTTGATGTCGTAGAGGCCGAGATCGCCGAAGTAGTAATCGAGGCTGCCGATCTGCCAGGTCACATCGGCGAGCCCGACGTTGCCGGCGCGCGCGTACAGCTGCGACAGGCGAAAGCTCGCGAGGCTGCCATTGTCGCGGCTCGCACCCTGGACGCTGCCACCCTCGATCTTCGCGTGCAACGATGTCCACGGCGTCTTGCGTGCGGTCTCGGGCAAGAGATCCAGCTTCAGCTCGAGCGCCGCATACGGGCCCTCGTTCAAGAGGCGGCCGTGCAGGTTCCAATAGCCGAGCTTGCCGTCGCCGCCCTGCAGGTCGGGCCGCGTCATGATGCGCAGATAGCCACCGGCCGAGAAGCGACTGCGCTCGGGCTCGGCCCGTGCTGCATGCGCACCGAGGCTCGACGCCAGGCACAACCACACCGATATCGCCAGCGTCCGCACGCGCTCAGCCCCAGCCACGTGACTTGCGCCGCCACCCAACCAGCAACAAGAGCGAAGCCGACCCGAGCACCCCGAGCCCGCTGCCTGCGGCCCCACACGTACCGCCGTCGTCGCTTCCATCGACGTGCATCGGCACATCGACATAGAGCGCGCACATGCCGTCGATGTCGTCTTGCGCCAGCGTGCGCGCGTCGAGCGCACGCTCCGTCGAGGACGCATAGGTCGCGTACATCGTGGCTGCGGCGTTGGTCGAGTGGTCGAGCCCGTAGAAGTGTCCGAGCTCGTGCGTGAGCATCGACAGGAAGTCGACCTCGCCCTGGGCCGGTGTGTCGTCGTACGAGAACTCGTAGCCGCCGTCGTTGATCTCAATGTCGGCATCGACGATCTCGCCAGTGTCGGGGTCGTGCGCGATCTGCGTAATCGCAATCCAGGTCGGCGAGCGCTCGAAGCGCGTCCACTCCTCGACCGATCGGATGAACACGATGACGTTGTCGGGCGTGGCCCGCAAGCTACTCGGCGCCGTGCGCCGCAGCGCATCGGTGGCACCCGCGTAGGTCGCCTCGGGGACGAGCCCGCACGACACATCGACCCACGCATCGAACGCCTTTTCGACGAGCGGGCGGATATTGCTGTTGGCAGTCTCCTCGGGCTCGACGCTAGAGATCCGATAGGTGATCTCCGGCCGCTGCCACCAGCGCAGCGGCTGCAGCGTCACCTTCGTCCGATAGAACGTGTAGGCCTGCGCCTCACCCCCTGCGAGGGAACCGTACAGCGCGAGGCCCACGACCAGGAGGCCGCCGACCATCAGCGAAGCGATCGACAGCTTCCGGTTCATGCACCGGACCCTAGCGCAGAAGCACCGCCGAACCAAGCCATAGCCAAGCGTTCACGAGGTTCAGGGAGCCTGCCGATGGAGGTGCCGCAATTCGTTGATACCGACTCGCAACGGCTCCGTCTGCGAGTTGGAGAATTCGCGGGCAGCCTGACTTCGTCAGGCCTTCGCTCACGAATTGCTCTCGCCTCGCACGGCTTCGCCTGCTCGGCGAATTACTGGGGCAACCCGATGCCAGTCATGACGCCCTGGCAATTGCGGAAGCCGTTGTTGATCGCGGTGACTTCCTGGTCGAGCGTCGCGAGGTCGGCGCAGGTAGTGGCACCCGGCGCGGCGCCACTGGCGATTGCTTCGGCACGGCGCGCTATCTCCCGGATCGACAAGCCCGCGCAGACACCGGACGTGCGCACGAGCTCGCCGAGCGGAACACCACCGGCCGCGGGCAGCGTGCCCGCATCCGAGAGGGCAATCGACAGCGACAATGCGAACACGCGACCGACCTCGGGCCGCGCGGTCGTGGGGCCGGCATTGCACTGGTCGACCGTGAAGCTCACGAGCGCGGTGGTCGGCAGGAACGCGTCGATCTTCGGGGCGCTGGAGAAGCCCCAACGCTTGTAGCCGGTGTGCCCGAACGCGACCCCTTTCACGGTCTGGCTGCACGCGGTGCGCTCGTTGGCGATCGCGTTGAAGCCCTGCACGAGACGGCATGCACCCGAGTTGGGAGAGGCGGCCGAGCACGCCGCGCCGAAGTCGGCGTCGGTGTAGGTGCAGTAATCGCCAACCAAAAGATCTCGGCACTGGGTCGTCACGGTGCCGCCGACACAACCCGCCGCGCCGCACATGTCGGACTGGTCGCACTGCTCGCGCTCGAGGTTGAGGCGCAGGACGCCAGTGCCCGAGCGGGTTCCGCGCTGCCACTTCACCGGCATCGCGGCGCCATAGCCGAGGTTGCGCCCGTTCGCGCGCAGGCCGACCTGCAGTGGCAGCGACTGCAGGCTCGGGTCCGCCGTCAACGTGGCGCTGTCCGGCGTCGGCTGCGCGCGCGACATCCAGGCTCCGGTGGCGAGCGTCCAATACTCCCACCCGTCGTTCCACACCGAGCCCTGCGTGCCCGCGGGCAGCTCGTAAAACGGTGTCGCCCCCTGCCCCGCACGGCCAACCCCGCGGAACGTGAAGGCCATCTCGATCTTCCAGGCCTCGCTGTCGGTGCGCATCGCGCCGCCGACAGGCACGCTCACGGTGCCGCGCAGATAGGCCACGCCGCTGGGCATGACGATCCAACGCAGGTCGCTTGCGCCCGAGAGCCACGCCTTGCCCGTGCCCGCACCGATGAACTGATCGAGCTCGAGCGATGCGGTCACGCCGTTCGGGAAGAAGCCCGCGTCGGGCTTGGCATCGAGCCCGTGAAAGCCACGATCGACGAGCGCCTCGGGCCACGGGCAGCCGGTGCACTCCTCACCGTCCTCGCACACCGAGCCGCTCGCCAGGCGCGTGTTCAAGCAGGCACCGGTCTCCGGCATGCAGCTGTCGATCGTGCACGAGTCGCTGTCGGCGCACACCTTCGGCGTTCCCGACTCGCAACGACCGGCCACGCACGTGTCGCCGATCGTGCATAGGCTGCCGTCACTGCAGCCACCGCTGACCGGCTTGTTCGAGCAGCCGTTCACACCGCAAGAGTCGGCCGTGCAGACGTTGTTGTCGTTACAGTCGAGCGCGGCGCCGCCAAGGCACCTGCCCTGCTGGCACGTATCGTTGGTGGTGCAAGCATCGTTGTCGTTGCACGGCACGTTGCTGCGCGGCAGCGTCGAGCAGCCGGTTCCCGCCTTGCAGTAATCGGCGGTGCACGGGTTGCCGTCGTCGCAGCTGATCGGCGCGCCCGCGACACAAGTGCCGAGCTGGCAGGTGCCCGCGCCGGTGCACGCATCGCCGTCGTCGCAGCTACCAGTGATCTGGATTTGCACGCAGCCCTGGACCGCGTCGCACTGGTCGCTGGTGCAGGGGTTGTTGTCGTCGCAGGTGATGCGCGTGCCCTTCTGGCAGACGCCCGCGGCGCAGAGGCCGGCCCCTGTGCACTGGTCCTTGTCGTCGCAAGCCGCCCCGCTGGTCAGGGCGTGCTTGCAGCCCTGGGTCGGGGTGCACGAGTCGGTGGTGCACGGGTTGTTGTCGTCACAGCTCACAGCGCGGCCCGCAACGCACACGCCCGCGTTGCAGGAGTCGGGTCCGGTGCACTTGTCGCCGTCTTCGCACGAGCCGCTCTGCGGGACGTGCACGCAGCCAGTTCCGGGCACGCAGGTCGAGCTGGTGCAGGCGTTGTGGTCGTCACACTGGGTGAGCTGCGAGGCGAGGCAGGTGCCACTCTGGCAGGTCTCACCGGTCGTGCACGCGTCGCCATCATCACAGCCGGTGCCGTTGTCGATATCGATGTGGCGGCAGCCAAGAAGCGGGTCGCAGCTGTCGGTCGTGCACGGGTTGTCGTCGTTGCAGTCGACCTGTGCTGTGCCCTTGCACGCCCCGTCCTGGCAGCTCGAGCTGCTGGTGCAGGCCGTATTGTCATCGCAGGCGCCGGCACGCGGCGCGTTGAAGCAGCCGAGCTGGCGGTCGCAGCCATCGTTGGTGCACGCGTTCTGATCGTCGCAGCTCGGGGCCGCACCCGGGCGGCACTGGCCAGCGACACACTGGTCACCGACGGTGCAGGCATTGCCGTCCTCGCACGGCGCGAGGTTCGCCTTCGTGGTCGTCACGCAGCCGAGCGTCGGCGAGCACGTCTCGACCGTGCAGGGGTTGCCGTCGTCCTGGCACGTCGGCCCGATACCCGCGACGCATGCGCCCTGGTCGCAGCGGTCGCCGACCGTACAAGCGTTGCCGTCGTCGCAGCTGCCCGGACCACTGTCGAAGGGCGTATTGAGGCAGGCGCCGTTGCTCTTGCACGAGTCGATCGTGCACGGGTTGTGGTCGTCACACGAGATGACCGAGCCGCTACGGCACGCGCCGTCCATGCACAAGTCGTCGACCGTGCACGGATTTCCGTCTTCGCAATCGCTTCGGTTGGCGAGGTTCGTGCGCACGCAGCCGAGCACCGCGTCGCACTGCTCGGCCGTGCAGCTGTTGCCGTCGTCGCCGCACGCGATCGTTGCACCGGCGGTGCATACGCCGGCCAAGCACTGCTCGCCCTGCGTGCACGCGTCGCCGTCGTCGCACGGCCCATCATAGGGCGCGTGCTTGCAGCCGAAGCCGATCTCGCAGGTGTCGGAGGTGCACGGATCACGATCGTCGCAGCCAGCGACCTCGGCCGGCGTGCAGCGATGGGCCGCGCATAGGACGTTGGTCGAAGCGAGCGAGGACACCGGATCACGGCCATCGCCGAAGTCGAGCGTCGCGGTGTTGGTCACGGTGCCGCTGCAGACCGCGGCGCCACCGCAGTCGACGATGTCGGCACACGACATGTCGCCCTTCACGCTGACGACCGTCTCGGTGTTCGGCAGGCCGCTCGCCGCGACCACGAACGAGACGGGCTCAGCGCCCGGGACAATCGGCACGAGGGTCGCGGTCGGCGTCACCAGCGGCGAACCGGAGCGGGCCTTGAAGCCGTTGGGCATGATCCACTCGTGCGACGGCAGCTGCATCGACTCCGACAGGGTCACGCGTGCACTGTCGGGCTTGGCGTAGTCCGCGAACTCGAAGCTGCTGCACGCGCGGACCGAGCGGACCGAGCCACCGTCGTCAAAGCAACCAGCGACCGTGGCCTCGTCCGACGGCGCATACTGGACGCACGCCTGGATGCGGACCAGCTCGCCCGGAAGCACGATGCCAGCCGACAGATCGTAGACCGCGTCGAGCTGCACGACGACCTTCTCGCCGTACTCGAGCGACTCGATCAGCACACCTTCCTGCTGCTGAATGGGGTTGCCGAGCTCGTCGCGCAAGGTCACCGTCAGGTCACCCGCGACACCCGCGCCACCCGGCGCGACATAGGGACAGCCACAAGCCGGGTCGGCATCACCGACCAGCGCGCCCGCGATCGACGTGTAGAGCGGGGTCTCCTGCGAGTCGTGTCCCTCGGCCAGCGGCTGCGCTCGCTGGAGGCTCACGACGATGCCGCGGATCTGCGTGCCCTCGGGGATGAGGCCCGCGAGCGTGACCACGCTGGTCATGCCGAGCTCGTAGCGGGTCTGACCTTCGATGAGGCGAATCGTGTACGCGAGACCTTGCCGATTGGGCTGCTCCGCGAGGGGCACGTCGACGGTCTTCTGCACCGACCAGTCGGTCACGACGTTGCAGAACGAGCTGCCTTCGCCGAGCAGCGTCTGGCAGATCCCCAAGCGCCGCTGCCCGTCCGTGCGTTCGCCCGGCGTACCCGCGGACGCGACCCCGCCAAGCGCGACGAGCGCGAGCAGGATGTGCATGACTGACGGGTGCTTCATGGGTTGGGCTTGGTTCCAGTACGTGCGACGGCTAGAAGGCGAGCGGGGTCGGAACACCGCAAGTGACGATCGGACGGGGGCTCGCGCCGGTCTCGTTCCAACCCGTCTCGCAACGGGCGGTCGAGACCGCGAAGCCGGTGTCCCGGTCCGCGAAGGTGATGATGGCGGCCTGGTTGCCCTCGCGGCGCACGTCGAGCGCCTTCAGGCCCGGGTACAGCGTCACGCCCTGCGTCGGCTCGTTGCAGTCGCCGAAGCGACGTTGGAACGTCACGCGCGGGCCGAGCGTATCGCCATAGACGAGCACCAGCAGGTCGGGTGCCGGCTGTCCCGCGGCGCGCGGCGCAACCGTGAGTTCGGCCGCGAACTCGTAGAGAACCGGCCCATTCTCGCGCCGGATCGTCTGCCCACCCTGGCGCACGAAGTGGGCGTGCGAGGCCGACAAGCCGGCCCACACCTTGAGCGTACCGTCGGGCGCGGTCAGCGTCGGATCGGCCTGGCCCATCTTGAAGACGTCGAGCGCAATCACACCGAAGAGCCAGTCCCCGTTGTGCTTGGGCACCGGGAAGAACGCATCGGCATGCTCGCCGATGATCTGCCAGTCAGCCGGGTCACCGCAGATCCAGAACGTCGGCACCGGGGCCTGAACCGACTGACAGATGTTGGTGAACAGCAAGAGTTCCTCGCTGTCGCCGCACTTCGAGTCGGGGCAGGTGCCGAGGAAGTAGTCGTCCTTCATGTCGACCTTGCCGCCGCAGAGCGTGCCTGACACGATCGCATCGATGTCGACATTGCCCGCGGGGAGCTGGCCGATGATGTTCAAGACCACGTTGACCAGCACGTCCGCGTTCTGAACGCACGTGAACGCCGCGCCTGCCTTCGCGAGGAATGGCTCGGGGCGATCCTTGACGTAGATCTTGGCGCTGATGTCGACCTGGTTCAGGCCGTCGCCGTCGAGCCCGGTCGTGCACGGCAAGATCGAGACGAGCTCGCCACCGAAGTCGACCGAGGTGAACGGCTGCTCTAGCGTCGGAGTAGGCGGCGTCGTCTCGAGGTACGTGATCCGGACGGTGTACTCGACCTTCGCGATGTTGAGGCGCTTCGGGATGTCGAGCGCGACCTTCATCTGGCCGAGTGCGCCCTGGGGCGTCTGACCGCCGTCCGCGCCGCACGCGGACAGACCGAGACCGAGCAGCGCGAGCAGGACGCAGCTGCGAAGCCCACGCGTAGCGCCGCTACTCACGTGGCTCGAATCGCTGCCTCGTCCCCGCACTGAAATCATTTCGTTCTCGCTCCGCTGGCTGTTCCGGACGCCCACGGCCCACGGTGATGGATTAGACGGCACCCGCATGCCAGCCAACCCCTGAGCAGGTGGTCAAACTACACCAGAACATCCACGAATTGGAAGGGCCGACTCGCGCAGACTGCACGCGAGCGCGGCACGGCATCAGATCGGCATGATAACGCAGCGCGTCAATTTGCCTCTCGTCTCCCGACCGGCCCCTCACGGGGCCAGCTCCAGCACCACGATCGACGAGTCTTTAACGGTGTAGTCGACCTCGACCTCGACCGGCACATCCAGCGTCGCGTTGCCGGTAACCCGCGGCGCGAGACCTGCCTCGGAGAGATAGGCCTCACCATCGAAGTAGCGTTGGGTGTCGAGCAAGCGCTGCCACGTGCCCGGCGGCAACGTGAACGCGACATCGGCGCGCTCGAGGTTGATGAGGATCAACAGCGGCGGTCCACCGACATCGTCGGTGTAGTGGATCATGAGGTGGCGCGAGCTCCAATCGGGCGGCTCGGTGTTGTGCTCGGTCTTCCAGCTGAACGCCGCGCCCTGGCCGTACTCGGTCGGCGAGAGCTTCGCGCTGTGCTCCTTCCGGAAGCGGATCACCTCGCGCACAAAGTCGTGCATGCGCGCGCGCTCGGCCGATGCGCCCCAGGTACCCCACTGCAGCCAGTTGGCGGCGCTGTCCGAGCGGGTCGAGTAGGCGTTGTTGTTGCCGAGCTGCGTCCGCATCCACTCGTCGCCCGCGTAGAACATCGGCGTGCCGTGCGAGATCATCAGCGCCACGAACAGGTTGCGGATCAGCTGCCGCTTCATCGCCTCGCCTGCCGCGTCGCTGCCCCAGTCGCGGCTGCGGTTGTGGTTCTCGCCCGAGTCGAGGTCGCACCAGACCGACAGTGGATCGTCGCAGCACACCGGGTTCAGCGGGCCGCAGCCGTTCTTCTTCTCGGGGTATGTGAACACGTCGTACATCGTCATGCCGTCGTGCACGCTGATGAAGTTGACGGCCGTGTACGGCCCTCGTCCATTGGCGCCATAGTAGCGGTCGCACGCGGTCAGCAGGAAGCCGCCGTCGGCATCGCCCTCCTGGCTGTTGAGCTTCCACTCGTCGAAGTTCATGAACGCGCGCCACCAATCGCGGAAGCGCCCGTTCCACTCGTACCAGCCGTGCTTGCTCTGACCCGCGACGGCAGCCTCGCTGGCAGCCGGGAAGGCGCCGATCTGGTAGGCGTAGTTGCCACCGGCCGCCCACGGCTCGGCGATGACGCGCACGTTTGCGGCCTTCAACACCGGGTCGTCGATGATGTCCTGGAGCACGGTCTTGTCGACCGCATCCCAGACCGTGTAGTCGCTGTCGCTCGCACCAAGCGCTGGTGCCAGGTCGAAGCGGAAGCCGTCGATGTGCATCTCTTCGGCCCAGTAGTGCAGCGAGTCGATGATCAGCTTGCGATACGGCGCGTGGTTCGCGCGCATCTGATTGCCGACGCCGGTGACCTGCCAGTAGGTCTGGTTGTCGGGGCTGAGACAGTAGTAGGCCTGGTTGTCGAGGCCGCGCAGGCTGTAGATGCCGGCGACTTCCTTCGGCTCGAAGTTGATGAGATCGCTGCTGGTGATCGGGTCGAGCGTGACGTCGTCGGACTGCTGCTTCTCGCGCCACAGGCCGCCCTCGCCGGAGTGGTTGTAGACCACGTCGAGCCACACCTCGATGCCGCGCTGGTGGAGCGCGTCGACCATCGCCTTGACCTCGTCGCCGATCGCGAGCGGGTCGGGGTTGGCGGCGTAGCCCACCTCGGGCGCGAACCAGCTGATCGGGTGGTAGCCCCAGTAGCCACCGTCCATGGGCTTTTCGAAGATGGGCATCAGCTCGAGCGCGGTGATGCCGAGGTCCGCGAGATAATCGGCCTTTTCGGCGATCCCGCGGAACGTGCCCGGGTGCTCGACACCCGAGGCCGGGTCGGCGGTCAGGCCCTTGGCGTGCGCCTCGTAGACGATCTGCTCCTGCCAGCCGTTGCCCGCTGCGTTCGGGTCTCTGCGGCGCGCCTGCCAGGCCGCCTCGTTGGCGCTCCATTGATAGCCACTCTCGACAATGACGCTCTTGGCGCCCGCGCCCCAGGTCGACTGCGTGCGTGCCGGCCCCGTCGCGACCGAGGCGCGCGACCAGTCGTGATCGCGATGCACGGCCTTGCCGTAAGGGTCGATCAACAGCTTGTTCGGGTTGTAGCGATTGCCGGCGCCGTCGACGTCCGCGACGAACCCGTCGATCTTGCCGGGTCGCCAGCTCTCGACGTAGTCCCAGTTCGGACCCCAGGCGACATAGCCATAGAACTGGCCGGGACCGATGCCCTCGACGTGCACGCTCCACACGTCGCCAAAGCGCGTGAGCGGGAACTGCCGCGTCGGTCGCTCGGCCTCGGGATCGTCGAACAGCAGCACTTCGAGGCGTGTCGCGTGCTCGCTGTAGACCGCGAAGTTCACGCCCTTGTCGACCACGACCGGCCCGAGGTGCTGGAGCGCTTCGAGCTCCGCCTGCGGGATCGACGGGGCGAGCGGGGTCGCCCGATAGAGCCGTGCGTGTTCGGCCTCGTCGCTACACGCGGACGCGAGGGACGAGCACGCGATGAGGACGACAGCCGCAAGTGATTTCACGGCCGCAGCATATCGAACGGTGGCGCTCGCTCATAGAGGCTTTGCAAGCAGCAACAACCATTCGCGATTGCCCGCCGGCCCGGCCAGCGGCGAGTCCGCGTGCGCGATGGCGCTGAAGCCCTCGGTCTCGGCCGCGGCGATCACCTGGTCGAGCGCGAAGCGCCGATCGACATCGTCGCGCACCACCCCACCCTTGCCGACGCGCTCGCGCCCGACCTCGAACTGCGGCTTCACCAACACGACGAACAGCCCGCCGGGCGCCAGCTCGCGAAAGACCACGCCGAGAAACAGACGCACGCTGATGAACGAGGCGTCACACACTGCCATTGTCGGTTGGAACGGCAACGCACCGACCGGCAACAGCCGGATGTTGGTGCGGTCCATGATGGTGACGCGCGGGTCGGTCCGGATGCGCTCGTGCAATTGACCATAGCCCACATCGACCGCGACAACGCGCGCGGCACTGTGGCGCAACAGCACATCGGTGAAGCCACCAGTCGAAGCACCGATGTCGAGCACGTCGGCCCCGGCGATTTTCGCCGCAAAGGTCGGGAACGCGGTGATCGCGCCGAGCAGCTTGTGCGCGCCGCGCGACGCCCAACCGTCGTCGGCCGCGACCTCGACGTGCGCGCCTTCGTTGACGACGGCGCCGGCCTTGTCCGCGCGCTTGCCGTCGATCGTCACTTTGCCCGCCAGCACCAGCGCCTGCGCGCGTGCGCGCGACTCGGCGATGCCCTCGGTCACGAGCCACGCGTCGAGGCGTGTGCCCTTCAACCTTCAGCCTCGTCGTTACTCGGGTTGCTCGGGATCCCCGACGCCGCGATCTCGAGCGGCACCTCACGCACCTCGCCGCGCTCGCCCTCCATCAATCGCACCAGCCGCGACTCCGCCCCTTCGAGCATCTTCGCCGCGCGCGCCGAGAGCGCCATGCCGCGCTCGAACGCCGACAACGACTCCTCGAGCGGCACGTCGCCACGCTCGAGCAGCGCCGTCAGGCGATCAATCTCCTGCATCAGCGCTTCGAACGACAGCTCGTCCTTCGCTTCGACCTTGGCCATGCTCGCTCCGTTCCTCGCCCGCCCAGGGCAACGACAGGGCTTGTCATGCCCCAATCCGAGCGCGGCATCCACCCCGTCGGGGACGCGCGCGCAGATCCGGCGACAGAGGGCGCTCAGAGGGGGCTGGCGACCTTCGATTCGCGACCGACCAGCTCGAGCTTCAAGAGCTTGGCGGACGGGCGGTCGGTCAGATCGAAGCCGGCGTCGTCATGTCCCGCGAGCTTCACCGACACATGGCTCACGCTGCCAGGCTGCCAGTGCACGGTGGTCGGGCTCTTACCGAGGAGGTTGTTGTTCACGTACACGTCCGCCCCATCCGGCACCGTCACCAGCAACGCCCGATAGAGGACATTGGGTGCGGCGGCATCGGCAACCGGCGAGGATGCGGGCTTGTTCGCCACGTCGGCCTCCAGCTCGGACGACCAGCCGTTGCGCGCGCGCTCCTTCGCGATCGCCTCGCGGGCCTTCGCCTCGGCCTGGGCGCGCGCGGTGGCTTCGGCCGCGAGCTTCGCCTCGGCATCAGCGGCGAGCTTCGCTTCGGCGGCGGCAATCAGCTTCGCATTGGCATCTGCCGCAATCTCGGCACTCACGGCGGCAATTCGTGAGCGAAGGCCACGAATTGGCTGCCCGCGAATTACTCGCGGGCGTGCTTCCGCGACACGCCTGGCTCTATCGCTCGCCTCGCGCTTCGCCTCCGCCTCGCGCCGGACCCGCGCTTCGATGCGAGCCGTCGCTTCACGTTCGATGTCGTCGCCGGGCGCGGTTGCGGTTGGACCAACGCGCGACGCGCTGCCCGCGATCGTGACCCCGAGCTCCGGCCCAGCCGCGAGCAACTCCGCCTGCCGGCTCGGAGACGCGGCCGGCGGCGCGAATGCGAGCGTCGCGAGCACGACCGACATCGCCGCGACTCCGTAGCGCAAGGTCTCGAGCCACCAGGGCCGGCCCGTGCGCAGCTCGGAATCCGCACGCTTGGCGAGCAGCGCCGCGACGCTCGTCGGCGGTCGAATGCGACCCGCCGACCGTGGCAAGAGCAGCGCCGCAGACAATGAGGCGGCGACCGAAGTGGAGATGGGCGCGGCGCGGCAGGTCGGGTTGCCGCCACGAGGCGCTCCTCGCGTCGGCGTGGCCGCTGCGACTCGACGGTCGTCTCGAGCGGGATCGGAGTCTGGACGCTGCCGAGCTCGACCCCGAGCATCGTCGGCGGCGCAGCGTTCTAGAGCGCACCCAGGCGCGCGCTCGGACTGGGTGGCATCACGTTCGTCTCGGCGAGCCGTGCGAGCGGGACTCCACCGGCGAGCTCACCCTTTTTCCGCAGCGCTTGCAGCGCGTGCTGGAGCCCGGCGCGCATCGCACGCGCACTGGCGTAGCGGGCCTCGCTGTCGATCGTCAGCGTGTGCGCGACGAAGATGCGGAACTCCTCCGGAAAGCCAGCATCGACCAGGCGCGACCACGGGTCGTAGCTGGTGTCGAGCTTCAGCGCGAGCATGCCCTGCACACCCGCACCATCATACGGGCGTTTGCCGGTCAGCAGCTCCAACGACAGGACGCCCAGCGCGTAGAGGTCGGTCCACGGCCCGAGCGGCCCCCGCGTGAGCTGCTCGAACGCCATATATGCGAGGGTGCCGAGCAAGAGCGATGGGGCGCTGCGATCCTCGACGAACTTGGCCTGGCCGAAGTCGAGCACCTTCACGCGCGGCCCCTGCCCCGGGACGGGCTGGAGCATGATGTCCTCGGGCTTGATGTCGCGGTGCACGATCTGCCGCTCGTGCGCGGCCTCGAGCGCGTCGAGCACCTGCATCAGGATGTGCTCGAACTCGTCGAGCGTGAACTGACGCTGCTCGGCCGCGCGGGCCTCAATCTCGGCGCGCAGGTTCTTCGCGCCTTCGACCAGCTCCATCGCGAGGAATGGCACGCCGCGATTCTGACCATATTGGTAGAGTCGCACGATATTCGGATGCGATGACAGCTCGGACAACGCCCGGGCGGCGGTGGGGCTAACAGCTTGAGCATCTGTTACCTTGGCTCCCAGTAAACCTCATCGAAGACCCTACCTCTGCTCCCAGGAGCGCGTCGAGCACGAGAGTGCGGCGCTCGCCCGGCTGCGAACGCATTGGCGGATCTATCCTCGGTCGATCGGGCCACAAATCGAAGCACAAACTCGTACTGAGTTTCATGAATTCGTCGCCAAGGGTCATTCGCCAGGTACGCCAGTCGATCAGCGCTCGCTTCGGGCGAGTCATGCGGTCAGGGGCAGTCGCGATCCGGGTTGGCGAAGAACTCGCTCGTGCACATCGATACGCCGTAATACGGGTGGGGGCTGCAACAGACCTCGGTCGGGTTGCCGGCGCAGTCGGCGGGTGTCTCGCACGGCATCAGCGGCTGACAGGTAGCGGCGATGGGCGCACAGTAGTTGCGGTCGCGCACGTCGTGACAACACACCGACCATTCGCCCGGGCGGCGCGCCTGGCATTGTGCATCGGTGAGACACGCGTCGTGCAGGCCCTCGTGACACTCGGCGCTGTCGACGCACTGACTGATATAGGCATTGGCCAATGTACAGCAGACCTGAGTGCCACTGCATTCGCTGTCGGTGCGACAGCCCACGTTCGGGTCGGAGGGACCTGCGGCGTCGAGGAGCGTATCGACGGCGGTGGTGTCGAGGCTTGACAGGTCGCTGCTGGCCGTCCCGTCGTCGAGGCCCGCGTCACTTTCTGTCGTATCGCCAACGCCATCGGCGATCCCGGCGACGTCGAGGCCAGCGCTGCTCGGCGAATCGCAGTGGCAGAGCGCAAACAGCAAGAGAAGCGGCGACATGCTACGCAGGGAAAGTGTGGCCATGCGGTCGCCATACCGCAACTCGCTCGGCCGCCGCAAGTGCGCGCTGCCTTCGGCGCGCCTCGGCGGCCGATGCGCCTGCTCAGCGCAGGTCGAGACGCTCCATCGCCTTGTAGAGCCCGGGGCGCGTGACGCCGAGCAGCCTGGCCGCCTCGGTCACGTTGCCGGCGGTGTGCGCGAGCGCCGCCTCGATCGCGCGCCGCTCGGCTTGCGCGACCGCATCCTTGAGCGCCACGACGCCGCCTGGCTGCACCGCGAGCGAAGCGGGCGCGCTGGTCTTGAGCGCCTCGGAGAAGACGCTCGCCGTGATCGGCTGGCCGTCGCTGGTCAGCGCGGTGGCGCGCAGGATCTCGTTGTCGAGCTCGCGGATATTGCCAGGAAAAGAATAGGTCGAGAGTGCCCACAAAGCGTCCGGGGCAAATCCGGGGATCTGCTTGCGACATTGGCCGGCCGCGCGCGACAGCAACACGTGCGCGATGAGCGCGATGTCGTCGCCACGCTCGCGCAGCGGCGGTAGGCGCAAGGTCACGGCGTTCAGGCGATACATCAGGTCCGCCCGGAAGCCGCCAGCGCCGACCAGCCTGGCGAGGTCGCGATGGGTCGCCGAGACGATGCGCACATCGACGTGTACCGACTTGTTGGCGCCGACCTTGCGCACCTCGCCGTCCTGCAGGACGCGCAACAACTTCGCCTGCATGAGTGCCGGCATCTCGCCGATCTCGTCGAGGAACAAGGTGCCGCCGTGCGCCTCTTCGAAGAGGCCCTTGCGGTCATTCACGGCGCCGGTGAAGGCGCCCTTCTGGTAGCCGAACAGCTCGGACTCGATGAGGTTTTCGGGAATGGCAGCGCAGTTGAAAGCGACGAACGGCTTGTCGCTGCGAAGGCTCGCCTTGTGCACGAAGCGCGCGAGGACCTCCTTGCCGGTGCCGGTCTCGCCCTGCAGCAGCAGCGGCACGTCGGTCGCCGCGACCTGGCGCGCCATGCGCACGACGTCGGTGAAGACCTTCGCGGCGCCGATCGGATCGACCTCGGCCCCCAATTGCAAGCGCTGGTTCTCACTCGCGAGCGCCGCCGCGCGCGCCTCGGCCGCAAGCCGCCGCGACAGCTCCGAGGCGGCGAGCGCGAGCAGCGAGCCAGCGATCGCCGCGTGCTCGACCGCGTGGACCGGAAAGGCCGCGAGCCCGAGCGGCGAGGCCGCGTACAGGAGGCCCCACGAGAGTGACGCGGTCGATTTGGCGACTCGCGTGGCGATCGGGATCAGTAACGCGGCGCGCGTGCCTTGCGTCGCGATCGACGCGGTCTGCGGCAGCGGCACGAGCGAGCCCTCGCTCAATAGCTCGGCCTGGGCGAGACCGCCGGCGGCCATCGCGGTCTCGACGAGGCCGCGTGGGATCGGGTCGCCGGCGCGCGCCGCGACCCCCGGCCCCCAGAAGGCGACACCACGGGTGGCCGCGTTTGGCGCGAGCTCGGCGAGGAACACCAGCGCCTCTGCGGCCAGCGCGTCGGCCGTCGCGACCGTCATCACGCGCGCGGACAACGACGCGAGCTCGCCAGCGCTCGAGCGCGTGAGCAGATCGACCAACGGCGCGTGCGCGATGACGGTGCGCGTCGCCGTCGGCGCCCGCGCGACCTCGACCGCGTCGATACGGATCGCGACCGCACGCGCCCTATCACCGAGCAGCAACACGTCGCCCGGAAGCAATGGCAGCGCTTCGCCCGCGGCACAGCCAACCGGGGCGTTGCCCGCGCGAATGAGCGCCGAGCCATTGGTGCTGCCGAGGTCGGTATAGGTATAGCCGCTCGATGTGGGCGCGAAGCGGCCATGTCGGCTCGACACGCTGGCCTCGGCGACGAACAGCTCGGCGCTCTCGTCCCGCCCGACGACCAGCTCCTGTCCAATGAGGTGGAAGCTCGCGGGCTCGGGCTCGGTCGCTTCGGTGACCGTCAATCGCAAGCTGGTCATGGTGTCTCCAGGATGATGTCGAGCCCGCCGGTGGTCGCTGGATCGGAACTCGCGGCGCTGCCATCGAGCGCGACGACGAGGCCCACGACGCCACCGACTACGACCGCGCCGATGGCGGTCCAGAACCACCAGCGCGAGGTGAGCGGCGGGTCCTTGACGAGCGGCGCGTTCACCGCGATGGGCTGCGTTCCTTGCGCCGGCCAGCGCGCGAGGTTGCCGACGCGATCGCGCGCCTCGATGCGCACGAGCACTGCGGGCGATCGAACCAGGGCCTTCGGGATGTCACCACGAAAGGTCAGACCATCCGCCGACAGCAAGGCGATGCGCCTGTCGGCGAGGATCAGCTCGCAGCTCGCGACGCCGCTCGGATCATCGGCGCGCACCTCGACCGTGACGGTGGTCTTCGGCCGTGCTTCGGCGGGCAGGCTCACCTTCAAGTCGGGCGGCAATCGATCGGGCGCGACGGCGCGCGCTGCGTCGAGAGACGCGAGCCATGCGCCCGACCACCCCGTCGGTGTGAAGCGCGGATCGAGCGCTAGCAACGCGAGCAGGTGCGAGCGCGCGTCGTCCGATCTGTCAGTGGACAGCGCGACCTCCGCGCTCGTTCGCAGCGCCTCGATCTGTAGTGGCACGGGCAACCCATCGAGTCCCGCGCGCACCGCGACCAACGCAGCCTCGGCGCACTCGGGGTCGAGCGCGGCCCAGCACACGCGTGCCCGATCGAGTTGGGTGCGCACGTCGGGCTCGGCCGCATGCGCGAGTGATCCGAACGCGCAAAAAGCGACAAGCCAAGCGCCGATAGAGGCCCGTGTGATCATGGCGAGACCGCGCATGGGCCCGCTTGGTCAAAGGGCGTCAGCACCGCCAGCGACGCGCTCGCGGTGGGCATCAACAAGCGGTTTCTGGCGAGACCGACCAACAGCGCCGGCCGATCAATCGACCGGGCGGTGCGCGCGAAGCGATGCACGACCTGGTTGCTGCGAATGTCGATGATGGCGACCGAGGCGCCACCGACATCACTGCCGAAGAACAGATCGCCGCGCGTGTCGGACGTGAGCGACTCGAGTTGTCCGACGTCGGCGATGACGCTCAGGCGTTGGAGATCCGTGCGCCACACCGCGACCTTCCCGCCGACGCAGCCGATGACCGCGTTCAGGCCGTCGGGCGCGAGCGCCAGCGCCATCGGCCTTTCGCAGCGCAGGGCCCCATCGACCAGCGAGTAGGCCGCGACGACTCCGCTGCTCGGAATGCTGATGATGCGGCCTTCCCCAGTGCTCGTTTGCGCAGCAACGAACACGCGCTCGGGGCTGGCCGCGAGCGCGACCAACGTGAGGCCAGCATCGACGCCGGCGACATCGCTGGGCCCCGCCTCGGATAAGCGCACGAGCCGCTTCGCTTGCACATCGCCGATGATCGCGAAGAGTTCGTTCCCAGTGGCTGCCAACGCATGAACGGCCTCGCGCGAGACGGTCGTCGGCGTGCCGCCGGGTGACGTGATCACGACGCTGGAGAGACCGGCGCCGCCGACCCAGGCCGTATCGCCGCGCACTGCCAGCGCATCGGGAACGGTCGCAAGCGACCACGAGGCGCCCGGGTCGAGCGGGCACAGCGCATCGTCGAGCTTGAACGACGTGAGCACGCCGCTGCCATCGGCGCAGCCCCACGCGACGAGCACCCCATCGTCGACCGCGACGGCGGCCCGCGCGTTGGCGCCTATACACGTCGCACCCGCCGTGACAGCCGCCTCGCCCATCGTCGCGCCGATGACGCGCAGCTCGATTGGCGCGGAACCGACCCCGCACTGCTCGACAACGAGTTCGCCACCGCGCGCCCCATTGGGCAGCGACATCGTTATTTCGTCGGTGTCTGAGTGTGTCCAGGTGAGTGCATCGGCCGGGTAGCGTTGCCCGCCGATGGTCACCCCTGCCCTGCCGAATGCCGCCCCGAAGCGACCAACCAATGTGAGTTCAGCCGCACCAGCGGCGACTACGATGGGGTCAGGCCCGTAGCTGGTGACTTCGGGCGGCGCGTTCGCGACGAGCTTCACGCGCGCCTCGGCCACGCCATCGGCGATGATCGTTATCGGCTCAGAGCTGCCGTCGAGGAGCTGCTCGCCGGTGATGTCGAATGCCTGCAGCACGACGCGGACCCGCTCGCCAGCAGGCAGCGCCGCGAACGTCAGGGTCTCACCGCAGCCAACCTGCAGTGCCGGTCCGATCGGCAGGACGTCATCACCATCTGCATAGAGGCTCGCGCGCAGCGCAATGAGGCAGTAGTCGGCGCACACATCAGCGCTCAGCGCGACGCTGACACGGCCAAGTGGTGCTGCATCATCGCGGTCGCAAGCCGACAACGCGACCACCACCACGAACAGGCGGATCAGCAAGCGACTCATTCGGCGACGTCGACCAACACGAACGCCATGGTACGCCCGTCGCTTGCCTCCAGTCGACACGGCACGCCGCCCGCCGAGACATCGATGCCAAAGACGGGGGTCTGTTGCTTGGCGCGACCCGCGCACGAGACGTCGTAGACCATGCCCTCGACCGCGCCGATCGAGGCCGTGAGCCCTGCGTTCTTGCGGTTGCGCACGCGCACGACCGCGGTCAGCGGGCGGGCCCCGCCGGTGATGTGAAGTGGCATCGAGTCGCCTTCGGCGAGCAGGTCGGAGCTCCAGGGTGCGAGCCCGCCCTTGCCACCACCACGCACGTGCACGGGTCCGTCAGTGGCGCTGATGCGAATGCGATGCGCGCCTTCGGAGGTCACGGCTGCGATGTCGCGTGGCGCTTCTGTGTCTCGTGGTCGGCGGGCTTGCGTGTCCTCGAAGGTCGCCTCGATGAGCGTTGAATCACCGGGCGACGCGAGCGGGTCGGGCCCAGCGAGCTCGTCGAGGTGACTGTCTCGAGCGCTGACCTGGATCGAGGCAACGACCTCTGTGAGCTTCGTTTCGATCGCGTCCGGCAACGCCGCACTGGCAACATCCGGCGCACCGAGGCTCGACTCGCGAACGGGCGGAACCACCGAAAATGACGACGCGATCGCCCAGACCGCAGCGCCGCCGCCACTGATCAGTGCAGCGGCCCCGAGCCAACGCAGCGTGCGCTTGGCCGGAGCAGCGACGGGCCGCGCGACCTCACTCGCAGCAGCAGGAGCGCTCGGAGCGACGTATGTGCGTTGCGCCAACGCGACCGGCGAACGCTCCTGGACCTCGGCAACCAGTGCCGCGAGCGCTACCGGGTCGGGTGTCACCGGCAGGGCTGCCGCGAGCAGTTGTTCGATCCACTGCGAGGCCGTCGGACGCTGTGCCGGATCGACCGCGAGCGGCGCCAACAACGCCGCCGCGAGGGCCTCGGCGAGTTCCGGTCGCAGCACGCCGGGGGCCGTGGGAAGCGCGCTGCGGGCGGCCAACAGCTCGGCCAACCCGAGGTTGCCGACGGGTCGCGCGAGCTGCCCGGTGAATGCCTCGTACGCGATGAGGCCCGCCGAATAGACATCCGAAGCCGGCGAGGTCGCGCCGCGCGCGAGCTGCTCCGGAGCCATCCACACGAGCGTGCCCTTCAGCCCCGCCATTGTCGGCGCCGACGCGAGCGCGACCACCCCGAGGTCCGCGAGCTTCACCGTCCCATCGAGTCCAAGCAGCACGTTGCCGGGATGCACATCGCGATGCACCAACCCGAGCCTCGCCCCGTCCTCGCCGATCGCCAGCGCGAGCGCCTCCAGCCCACGCGCGAGCCCCACCGCGAGCGCCAGTGCGACGCCCGCTGGCAGCGGTCGACCGCGCCGTCGACGATGCTCGAGCAATGCCGCGAGATCGACACCCGCAACCCACTCGAGCAGGAGCCAATCCGGTCCCGACCTATAGAGCTTGACGACATGCGGCGCATCCGCCCGGGTCAAGGCCGCGAGCGCCATCGCCTCGCGCGCGAAGAGGCGCTGCTCTTCGTGGCCAGCACCGGGCAACAGGCGCTTGACGACGCACGGTCGCTTCGTGCCATCGGCGAGCTCTTCGTCAGCGAGGAACAGCTCACCCATGCCGCCGACGGCGAGACGTCTCCGGATGGAGACACCCGGAATCGGCGGCGTTTCCTGCATTCGACGACCTCCGGGCGCGACCTCGGCGCCCTCGCATGAGGTAGCCAGCAGATCCGCGCTTGTCCAGCGCACCCTCATGCTGGCATGGTCGCTGCTGAAGAGGTCCTCCATGAGTGACCACCGTGAGTGACCACATCGCCTGCTCCCGAACGTCGCGCCGCACCCGACGCGTACTTGCGTTCGCGTCGCTTGCGCTCGTCGGCCTCGGCCCGACCGCCTGCGACAACGATGTTCGCGACGACCCGATCGAGCGCTTCAGGCAGTCGCTGCCGAGCGATGAGACCCTGGCCCTCGATGTGCCGGGCGAGGAAGATCTCGAGACGAGCGAACTGCCGCTCGAGACGATCGAGGCGCCACTCATCGGCGAACCGTCAGCGATGCGCATGATCACCCGCACCGTACGCCGCTCCATGCACCAGCTCATCGCGAACGTGACGGACAGCTTCGCGTTGCTGACCAATGGGCCGCCCACCCTGCGCACTGCCAACGGCGCCGTGTGGCGCGTGCGCTTGCGCGCCGAGGGCAGCGAGCGAGCGTTGGTCATGCGTCGCTCCGAGTCGTCGTTCGAGTACTCGGTGTGGGCGCGCGACTTCGGCGCCACGCAATGGCGCTTCATCCTCTTCGGGCGCGTGTTTCCGGGGCGTGATGGGGATGCGCGGGGAGCGATGTGGATCGACCTGGACAACGATCGTTTCCCGCGCAGCCAAGGCAAGGCCGCGGTGCTGTGGTCGGTGATCGACGACGCACGCGCGGTCGACGTGACGCTCTACGATGGCACCTCGGACGACGCGGCGGTCGACCGCATGACCCGCAACTACAGCTATCAGGACAGCTTGGAAGGCGGGCGCCTGGCGTTCGATGCTGGCGACATCGACGTGCACATCACGCCCGATCATCGTGAGCGTGAGCGCGTGCGCGTGTTCACGCGCTGGAATGGCGAGCGCGCGTTCCGCTCGGACTATTCGGCCAGAGGCGTCGAAGTGCACGATGATGGCTATCGCATCTTGATCGGCAGCGAGTGCTGGCAGGCGCCGGATGCGAGCATCACGTTCGAGTCGCGCATCGGCTTGCCACTGTCGGGCGCGAGCGCGGTGACCTTGTTCGAGCGCGGCCAGCGGCAGACCTGCGCCTTCCAGGTCGAAGAACCACCGATCGTCGCCCAGCCCGGTGCCGCGCCGAGCGCGCCGAGCCAACCCGCCGAGCTCGAAGAGATGGAAGGTCGATGACCGCAGCCGACGACAAGGGCCCACACATGGAGAGCTTCGCGGTCCCGCCGCCCGATGCGAGCCGCCGCATGCCTTGGGGCTCCTCGCCGATCGTATGGTACCGCCCCTCGATCCGGAAAGTGGCCTGGCGCCTGTGGGCGCTCGCCTCTCTGTGGGTGTCGCTCGGTGCGGTGTGCCTCGGCATGTTGCGCGTGATGCGGGTCGACTTCGGCAGCTGGTGGCTTGGCCTCTACGCGGTCGGCTTCGCGTTCGTGGTCGCTGGTCCCTGGCATATCTTCGCCGGCCTCCAGCGGGCGGTTCGCACCGAGCAGGTCCTGAGCGTGCACGACCAGGGCGTACGCTGGCAGGACGGCGCGGTCGTCGCGCACTGGACTTGGATGGACCTCGACAACGTCGAGGTCGCCGACAAGAACATCGCGCTCTGCGGCGAGTCGGCGCGCCTCGTCCTGCCTGGTGAGATGGACGGGATCAGCGCGCCGATGCTCGCTGGGCTGCTGATGGACATGCGCCGCAAGGCGCTGATGGGGCTGCCCGTGCGCCTCAGTCAGATCCCGGATCGTACGTAATTCCGGCACGTTGAACGCTTCTCCCGGCGCTCGAACGCGGTTATCCACAGGTCTGGACCGGCGGTGGAGAACCTGTCGAAAAGTCGGGATGTCGCGGAACCGAGAGAGATAAACCGATGCACCACGAGCGACAAGCGAAATGGTTCTTGCGCGGGGGGATGGGGTCGGGCAGAAGTCGCTGCGGGTGGCGACGTCGGTCGCGTCCACGGGGAGTCAAAGGCCCACGTCTCTAGTAGACGGGGTGGCGGAGACAAAAACCCCACGGAGGGCGCCTCGGAAACGAGGCAAGCATTCCGGATCTCTGAAACTCTGAAGAGCGCACGTGCAATGGGGCTCGAGACGAACCGCAAGGGGAGTCGAAGCGCGCTGATGTACGATCAAAGCCCAGGAGAGGAGGTCCTGCAGAAGTGCAGGACGAGGCCGGTAGGTCATCCTCGAAGGGGAACAACGACCAAGAGAGGAGCGACCCTTCGCAAGCGTGAACAACGTAGGCGTCGGAGAACGCATCCGTTTGATGAGTGTATGTCGCTGCGAGGCGATACTGCATTGAACAGCTCAAATCCTCGGAACCGCAGCATCACCTTCACAGGTGATGGGAAACGGCAGGGAGGACAGCACGATCCGCGAGGATCTGGCGGCGACGAACGGGGAGAAACCTCTGAAGGTAGGGTGCCCATGGACGATTCAGCATGAAACAAGGCTGACAGATTTGCGACACGCGAAGAGCCAGGAGAGGCAAACCTGGCCGGACGGCGTGAGGCTGCAAAGCCGCACGAGACGGACGCGTGGAAACTGCGAATTGGAAGGCGTCGTAGGGACCCACAGGCGACGTGCTGATGCGATGCCGCGCAAGCGGAAGAGCATAGCCATCCAGGTGACGACACCGAGACCAAGGCAACGACTCGTAAGAGGCAGCCTCTCGGGAGAGCCGGATGAAGGCGTACTCCAGGATGACACTCCTTCGGGAGCTGTCAGTGCCGACGTCGACCGCAAGGGAGATTGAGGTAGATCTGGAGCGAGGATTGCGGCGGACAAACTCCGAACGCGAGCGAAGAGGGCATGAGAGGAGAGTGCACGCTAATCCGTGTCACTACCCGATGAAGTGACCACGAGGACCAACCCGCAAGGAGAGAGGTCGAGGTGGTAGCGCCAAACCAATACGGTGCAAATTCATTGGGATCGAAACTCTGGAGTCCAACGAAACGCGATGGGAGAGGCTGGTGCGGACTCAAAAACCGCTCAGATTACGCAGTGATCGAGTCTTACATGAATCGCCCTACCCCCGTGGTTTGCGCGCTCGATGGAGCCATCCAATCTAGGCCCGAAGTGGGAAACCACTTCGGGCCTTTCCCGTTTAAGCCTCATCGTTCCGATGGTCCGACCTGCTCCGAATTGCCCTGATGGGAGGGGTTGGGCTATTCATGTCCGCGCGAGCGCACAGTCACTGCGCCGACTCGGAGGGAGTGATGCGTCACCGGAAAGTCTACGGGTGGATGATTGGAGTCGTCGCTGCTGGAACGGTCGCTGCCTGTGGGGATGACGACAAGAAGCCAGCCGATACGGTGGATACGGCCGATACCCAGGGAGAGGTCGAGACGTCCGAACCGGACTCGAGCGAACCCGATGCCGACGTGGCGGTCGACACCAGCGTGCCCGACGTCGCCGAGACGATCGACGCGGTCGAGACCGAGACGCCGATCGCCTACGAAAAGCCGGACCACTTCCCGGACAAGTCGGATGCGGACGAAGTGCTGACGTTCGACGCGCTGACTGAGCCAGTGCGGGTCGTCTACGATAACCGTGGGATCCCACATATCTACGGGCAGAATCGCAAAGATGTGTCGTGGGTGCAGGGCTACGTGACCGCACGCGACCGCATGTTCCAGATGCACACGCTGCGCTCTGCCGCGAAGGGACGGCTGGCCGAGTATGCGGGTGCGGGCAGCCTCTCGGGCGACGTGTTCCTGCGCATGCTCAAGCTCGGCAGGGTGGCCGAGCAGATGGCCGCCGCAGCACGGAACGACCCCGAGCTGACCGAGTCGATGGACGCCTACACCGCCGGCGTCAACGCGTATCTCGCGCGCATGCGCATGGGTGGTCTCGAGGTGCAGGCGCCGGAGATCACGGTCTTCGGCAAGGACCTCATCTACGATTGGAGCAACAACGACACGATGGCGATCGTGCGTCTCCAGACGTGGGACCTCGGCTTCGGTGGCATCGTCGACGAACTCACGTTGTGGGAGGTCATCGAGTCGCTGCGCGAGAAGTTCGGTGGCACCTCGCGCGAAGGCGTCGAGCTCGACGTCGCGAACTTCGAGCCGGCCGCGGAGACGGCCACGCTCGAGCCCGAGGGTGGCGCCAGCCAGGTCGGCACGTTCGACCTGAAGACGGTCCTCGACCAGCCGTTTTTCAACAGCGCCGCGCGCCGCGGGCTCGCGCGCCAGGTAAAGGAAGGCTTCGATTCTATGGGTGAAATACCCATGCATCGGGCGTTCAGCGGCGGCGACAAGGACTCGACGCCGGGCTCGAACAACTGGGTCGTCTCGGGTGATCACACCGCGAGCGGTCGACCGATCGTCTCCAACGATACCCACCTCGCGCTGCGCAATCCGGCGATCTTCTACCATGTGCAGCTGTCGACGAAGCTCGCGGGCGGCGACGTGAACGTCGGCGGCGTGAACTTCGCGGGCGCGCCGGGCGTGGTGCTCGGGCACAATGATCATGCGGCCTGGGGCGCGACGGTCTTCTACAGCGACGTCACCGACTTCTACGTCGAGAAGCTCGACCCGACGAAGTCGAAGGTGTGGTTCAAGGGCGCGTGGGTCGACCTCGTGAAGCGCAAGGAGGCGTTCGACTTCTTGAAGCCCGACGCGGCCGCGACGTGCGTCGACGCGGCCCCGAGCTACGTCAAGAACCTCGAGTACACGCAGACGTTGTCGGCGGCCAATCGCTGCCACCTCGAGGTCACGGTCCTCGACGTGCCGCATCACGGCCCGATCATCCCGTGGTCCTTCCGTAACGCCGGCGAGGACCAGCTCGCGGTGTCTTGGAAGTGGACCGGCTTCGAGCCAACCGAGGAGCTCACCGCGGTGCATCGCCTCGCGACCGTCGCGAGCTTCGACGACTTCAAGTCGGCACTCGACCACTTCGGGGTCGGCGCGCAGAACTGGATCTACGGCGGAACCGATGGCGACATCGGCTGGTACCCGAGCCACAACCTGCCGATCCGCAAGAACATCGCGGCCGGCAACTACAGCTACCCGCCGTTTCTGCCGATGCCGGGCGACACCGGCGACAATGAGTGGGACGGGCTCCTGCCGCATGACCAGATCCCCCAGTCGCACAACCCGGCGAAGGGCTACCTCATCACCGCCAACGCGGATCCGATCGGCGTCTCGTTCGACAACGACCCGTTCAACGACGGCCCCTACATCGGCTACTCGTGGACCGAGGGCTATCGTGTCTCGCAGATCACCAAGCGCATCAACGCGCTCTTGGAGCGATCCAGCAGCAAGCTCACGCCCGCCGACATGCAGTCGGTCCAGGCCGACCATCGTTCGAACCTCGGTGCGGACCTCACGCCGGTAATCATCGCGGCGATCGAGAGCGCAGCCAGTGGTGACGATGCGCGCGCCAAGGCCTTCGTGACGGCCGAGGTGCAAGCCGCGGCCGACCTGCTCGCGGACTGGGCGGCGACCGACTACGAGGCGCACGATGGTGTGCTCGGCGAGGTGAGCAACGCGATGGCGAAGAGCTCGGCGGCGACGGCGATCTTCAACGCGTTCCTGCCGATGCTGCTGACCAATGCGCTCAAGGACGAGGGCTACGTTGGGATCGACCGGCTCGGCAACACGACCGTCGGTCGCTTCCTGTTCCGCCTCTTCACGAAGCCCGAGACGATGGCGAGCTACGATAAGGTAAATGCAGTCAGCCCCTTGTGGGACGACCTCACGACGACCGACGTGGTCGAGACCAAGGAGGAGATCATCGCCAAGAGCCTGGCTCAGGCGGTCGCCTTCCTGAAGGACCCGGCCAAGGTCGGCGTCGCGAACGCGGGCGGCTTTGGCACCGCCGACATGACGCAGTGGCGCTGGGGCAAGCTCCACACGGTGAAGCTCAAGCACAACATCTCGCCGGCCTTCGACATCCCGGCGGTCAGCGTGATGCCCGACGGCTTCCCGCGCGGCGGCGACAACTTCACCGTCGATGCGCCGAACCCGGGCTTCTTCGACACGAACTTCACGTACGCGAGCGGCGCGGCGATCCGAAACGTCTACGAGCTGAACGACACCGTGAGCTTCCTGGGCGTCATCCCCGGCGGCCAGAGCGAGAATCCGACCCGGCCGCACTACAACGACGACGCGTTCCTGTGGGCCAAGAACGAGGCGCCGCCTGTCGCGTTCACGGTGCAGGATGTGCTCGCTGCTAAGGAGCGCACGGTCGACTTCATCAAGAAGTCGAACTGACACTGAGACGAGGTGATTTTGATAGAGGCGCCTGGTGAAAGTCAGGCGCCTTTTTCTTGTGCGAGGCGGAGGTGGGCTTGCGCAAGCGCTCGGGCCGCCGGGGTCGGGCGCCCCTCCTCCCGGTCGCGCGAGCGGCAGTGGGCACGGGTGACATCAGGGCGGGCTCGAGGTCGTCGGGGCTGCCCGACCGCCGTCGGCCCTCGCTGCGTTAGCGGCACGCGGCGGTACGCCGAGCGAATCGAATTCCCTTTGCAACGCTCGACCGAGCAAGCTCGGCCGCTACGAAAAGTTGGAGCGCCCCCCGGTTGCTTGGCCGGGCCAAACCGTTGGATTCATAAGACGAATACGTGAATTCGCGAAGCGGGGCGCCCGCGGGCTAGAAGCCGCCCCGAAGGCCAACCTCATAGGTTGCCGAGGGGCGAGCGACGACGCCCCCGGGTGCCCCGCGAGCGAATTCTTAGTCGGGATGTTCGGTGTGCTCTGGGCCGCCGGTTGGACCGGGGGGCTTGCCGGTCGGGACCTCGGGCAGGACCTCCACCTTGATGAGGTGGGCGCGTTGGTCTTTGTCGAGCAGGTTCGACTGGCTGATGGGGGCGTTGACGATGGCGCGGCCGGCGGGACCAGTGACCTTCGAGGTGGGATCCCAGAGGCCGACGACCAGCTCGTAAGTGCCGGCCGGGAGGTTGGTGTTGGGCTGGATGCGGAACTCGTCGGAGACGAAGGTGCCGGGGATCCAGGACGAGGTCGGGTAGCGGCCGCCGACGGGTGTGTGGTCGCCGTTGTAGCGCGGGCGAGAGTTGGGGGTGAGGCCCATCAGATGGGTGAATGGGGTCCAGGCGCCGGGCGGCGAGAGGACCTCCCAGTGGAGCGTTATCGAGATCGGGTCGCCGCTCGTGACGCGGGTCTCGGGCACGTCGAGACCGATGAGGCGCATCACCGGGCGCGCTTCGATCGTATCGCCCGTCTCGGTCGTGACCGCGGGCGAGGAGTAGGTGATGTCGAGCTCGTGCTGTGGCAGCGGCGGTAGCGTCGTGACGAACTCGCGCGCGGCGACGGCGAAGAAGCTCGCCCAGCGCGCGTGATTTTCGTCCTTCCAATCGATCAGGCGGGCCTTCATTGGGCCCCAGGTGGACTCGGGGACCGACTTCACGAGGTTGTCGCGCTCGAGCGGATCCTTGGCGAGGTCGAACAGCTCGGGCTCCTGCTTGTCGTAGTGCCAGATGTACTTGAGGTCGCCCTTGCGGGTCGCGATGCAGCGCTGGCGCAGCCAGCAGGACGCGAAGAGCTGGTCGTGGCCATCGGTCGACAACAGGCTCATGCCCGGTAGGCCGGCGACGACGGGCGTGCCGAGCCACTCGAGCACTGTCGGCACGACGTCGACCGCGCTGCGCATGCCACCAATGTGGCTGCCTGGGGTGATGCCGGGGCCGAGCATCACCAGCGGGATGTGCAGGCCTTCCTCATAGATGACCGAGTCGTGCTGGCGGCGGCCGTGCTCGCCGAAGCCTTCGCCGTGATCGCCGAGCAGCACGACCAACGTGCGGTCGAGTAGGCCCGCCTGCTCGAGCCCGGCGAAGAGCTTCGCGAGTGTCTGGTCGAGATAGGCGACGGCGTTGAGGTAGTCCTCGGCCTCGCCGGCGTTGCGCGACTTCTTCTGGAAGGTGGTCGGCGTGCCGTAGGTGTGGTGCGTCGACAGGGTCAGCAACGTCATGAAGAAAGGACGCTTTTCGTCCTGCTGCTGCTTGGCCCAGGTGACCGCGGGCGCGACCAGGGACTCGTCCTCCCAGCCGAAGTAGCTCGTCTCCTCGAAGTCCTTCTGCGGGATCGTCTCCTTCGAGAGGAACGTCTCGTAGTGCATGTTCTCGATGAGCTGGTCGCGACGCTCGAAGCGCGCGGTGGCCGACTGCATGAATGCGGTCGCGTAGCCGCGCTCACGCAGGATGCGCGCGAGGCAGGTCGGCGGCAGGCCCGTTGGCTCGGCCTCGTCGATCGGCACATCGAGCTTGGGATAGATGCCGCACAAGGCGCCGACGATGGCCTTCGAGGTGTGCGTGACGGTCGTCCAGGTGAGGTCCGTGTGCGTGCCTCGCGCGGCCAACGAGGCGAGGAACGGGGTCGTGTCGAGCTCGGGGTCGTGGAGCGTCGTCGAGCGTGCGCGCAGCGACTCCATCACGATGATGATGACGTTGGGCGGCGGGCCGCCTGGCTGGATGGCATCGATCGCGCGAGGGCCGGTGGCCAGCGCGATGTCGACGGGGCGCGAGGTCGACGTCGTGTCAGGCTCGGCCGGAACGTCGGCGGCGAACGCCTCGCTCGCGAACTCGACGACGACGTTCTCCGAGAGCGGCTCGACCGGCGGCGAGATGTCGACGGCGAGCGCTGCAACGCAGGTGCACGCGGGCAACAGCAGGAGGAGCGCCAGCGGTACGAGCGGCCGGGCGGCGCCGACGCGTGACGCACGAGGCTCCCCGACCTGGTTGGTGGTCCATGTTATGATTCGGGCGCGCTTGCGCTGGGCGCGAGTCGGCAACCAGTGCACCGCGAGCAGCACCGCGAAGCCAAACCATACGCGGACGCCCATCTCGGAGAGATAGACCTTGCCGAGGGCGCCGATGTGCTCGAGCCCATAGCCGAGCGTGTACGGATCGAGCAGCGTGCCGGTCGTCAGCCAAAAGCCGTGCTCGACGAAGATGAGTACGGTCAGGACGAGCGTCGCGAGGTGCAGTACGACGCGCGCGACCACTCGTAAAGGCCCGCTCGTGAAGCGCAGCGCGAGCCACGTGACGAGCGCGAAGACGACGATGAAGGCCACGTCGGGGAACAACGCTGCGAGCGCCGAGCCCACGTCGCCGCCGGGGGTCGCGATGAGCTTGTGCAGCTTCGTGAAAATGCAGACGAGCGCCAGCGGCCCGACGAGCCAGGTTGTATAGCGGCGAGCGTCGAAAGATGAGCCTCCGGGCGGCAGCCCACGGCGATACGGCGAGCCGCCAGCTTGGCGGCCATGGGCGGCAGCCGGCGGGGGCATCGAGGCAGTGTGAGAGTCCACGTGCATCCGGTCTGCGTGATACGCGTCGCACCCGCCCGTTACAAGGGCGTTCGACCGATACACGGCGTCGATCCGACACCCTTTCTTGAGCAGCGGATGATGTCGCGGTCTTGGCCTATTCGGGCGTTAGCGTGAGGTTCGCAGTGAACGGCACGGTCTCGGGCGGATCGGCGGGGTCGAAGCCGAGCACGCTCGCGAGGGTCGTGGTCGCCCCACCCGACTCGAAGCCCGCGAGGGCGACCAGGGCGTCGACGAGATCGGCGACCGAGAGTGACCCGGCGAGCGTGAGTGAGCCCGTGAGGTCGGCCGCTGGCGCGGTGATCGTGGCGTCGTGCAGGCGCACGCGGGCGGCGACAGCGCCCGTCGAAGGATCGGGGAACGGCAACGCGAAGGCGACCGGGCCGGCCAAGATGCTTTGAGCTCCAAGGGTTTCGCTCAAGACCGCGGGTAATACGATGACCTCGTCGAAGGCGCCGCTGCCCGGGCCGGCAGGCTCGGCGAGCAGCGCCAAGGTCGCGGTGCGTGTGAGGGAGTCGACGTGCAGCGCGAAGCGGATCGACGGCATCAGCGACGCGAGCACGGTGCGCGCGAGGTCCGAGTCCGGCTGGACGAGGTGGAAGTCGCCGTTGCGCATCGTGGCGCGGATAGCCGTGCGTGCGACGAAGCCAGCGACTGGTAGCGGTGCTCCCGACGTGTCGAGCAGGCCCTCGACCCGGTAGATGCCAGCCGCGGCATACGCATGCGTCGGCGTGGCGACCGCTACCGATGACCCGTCGCCAAGGTCGAGCGTGCCGCTGAGGTCATCGATCGCGGGCCACGCGAAGGTCACCGGCACATCGGGCGCGGCGAAGGCGGGCGTGAGTGAGAGCGCAGTCGGGTCGTTGGCGCGACCCGCGATCAGGTCGTCGACCTGGGCCTGGCGGTTGGTCCAATAGCTCAACAAGTGGGTCTTGGTGTGCACGCGATAGGGGTACGTGGTGCCGTTGACGACGGCCGTCTCGGGCGTGACGCCGCCGCCGATCTCTTGTGGCAGCGGATAGCGATAGCCGGCCTCGCGCCGGGCGATGATCGTTGAGGCTGATGTGAGAGCCGTGCGTGCTTCGCTCAGCGGTGAGGTCACCGCGGGATCGTCGGCTGGGTGGTCGCGCAGAGCGACGACCGCGAGGTAGAGGTTGCGGGTGTGGCGCGCTCGCACTGCGTCGATCGCGAGCCCGTCGATGACCTCGTCGAGCCACGGGAGGCCGTCGCTGGGAACGGTGGAACGGGACGTGATGAGGCGCTCGGCAGCGGCAGCGAAGACGCCTTCGAGGCGGTACAACTCGCTGATGTCAATGGTAAAAAATCGTTCGAGCTCAGCGGCGTTCAAGCCGGCGACAGCGCGGAACGCGAGGCGCACCGGACGGAACTCGAGTCCCGAGCGGGCGCCGAGTTCGTCGGCCGGATCTTCGCCGGCGAAGTAGGTGTAGAGGCCGCCGGGTCGGCCGCGGAAGTCGAGCGTCGTGAGGAAGGCGGCTTCTTGTTGGGCCATGACTTCGATCAAGGTGTCGATGTAGGTCGTGCGCGCGGGGCAGTCTCCCCATGCGAGTTGTTGGCAGAGCGGGTCGGCCAGCTCACCGAGGATGTCGCGCATGGCGATGTCGGACTTCCAGTGAAGGAGGCCGACCGCGTAGTCCTGCTGCCAGTAGCCCCACTCCTGCCCCGAGTTGAAGAGGCGATGGTCGCGCAGGGTGCCGCCGTTCTTCTGGAGGAGCGGTTGGAGGAGCTCCATGTCGCGTTGCCGGGTCGCGATGTAGAGCGGCAGGTAGACCGGGATGGCGTTGTCCCACGAGAGCCAGTAGGCGCCCTCCGGGAAGTAGACGAGCGGGCGGCGGGTGGCCTGGGCGGCCTGCATGAGGCACAGCTTGTGGGCGAAGCTCTGCTGTTGGTAGACCGGTGCCGGGCCGTCGAGCGGGTAGAACATGACCGTGTGCACGCGCGCGGCGAAGCGCTCGTCCACATGGAACGCGAGGTCGTAGTAATCGGAGACGCCGCGCGTGTTGGTGCCGGGCGGGCAGCCGAGGTCGTCGAAGTGGTCGACCGGTTGGCTGCCGGTCGTGTGGTCGTTGACCTCGATCTGCAGGTCGGGTCGGACTGCGAGCGCGGCACGACCCGCGAGGTTGATCCAGTCGACGGTCTCCTGATCCGGAGTGGTCGTGAGCTCGGTCGGACCGAAGTGGATGCCGAACGCGTAGGCATCCGGCGTGTCGGTGAGCGCGGCTTTCACGACGCGGTCTATCTGGTCGGCGATGGGCTCGGACGAGGTCGGGTCGATGTCGGCCGAGGCGCCTTGCTGCTGGTTGTGCAGCGTGATTCCGGCCTGACGCCTGAGCTGGCGGCGGACGCGAAAGGCGTCGAGCTCTTTTCGACGTTGGGACTCCTCAGCGGGCGTCGCGATGCCGCGGCCGGCGCCGCGGAAGAGGTCGCCGCGGTTCTTGATGATCCAGTCGTTGACGTGCTCGGCCTCGGCGATCGAGTGGCGCGCGTCCGAGAACGACTCGAGGTGCTCGAGCGGGTGCGCGCCGTGAAAGCTGAACGAGCGGTGGGTGAAGTCGGGGGTGAACACGGGTCCGCGGCCGAGCGCGGTGGGTAGTGAGATGCGGCGCGTGAGCTCGCTGGCGGGGATTCGCGGGATGTACTCGTCCTCGGGGTGGTAGTAGCGCGCGCCGAGCCGGCGCAGCAGCTCGTAGACCGCATAGAACCTGGCTAAACCGGACTTCGCGGCGAGGCCTATGACCAGCGAGCCCTTGGCGGAATCGAGTACATTGATGCCGTTTCCGACACGGCTCACATCGATGGCGAAGCGGTCGTCGAAGGTCGTTGTGAGGGTCGGTAGAGCGAAGGCCGAGACCTGATAGCCGAGCTGGTCGACGTCGAGCACGATGGCGAGGCCAGGATGTAGACGGTCGAGCAGCGGCTCGAGATCGGCGGCGACGACGCGCTCGACGCGCGGGGTGTGACCCATCGCCGTGAGCGTGTCGCGCAGGACGACGAGCGCGTCTTCGCGGGCCTGCGAGTCCGTGCTCGGCGGGCCGGGAAAGGGCGCGATGACGAGCACGGGCGTGGGGTCGGTCGGCACGTCATCGGCGCACGCGAAGGCGGTAATGGCGAGAGCGAGCGGGATGAAGCGAAGCACGGGCCGAACGCTAGCACGTCGGGTTGCGTCGGTGCGAAACTCGGCGGAGCAAGCTCGGCGACGAGCGAGATGGGCGAGCGAGTCGCCAATTCAGTCGTGAGGGGGCAACGGAGTGCTGTGCACGTTCGGGAAGCCGGGGGCCGCCTCGGGCGAGGGGTCTTCGAAGCCCCGCACCACGTGCACGAGCGCCTGGATGAGGTCGGGTCGCTCGGCGAGGTCCATGTTGGGCGGCATCGTGCCGGCCTTGCCGACGGCGGGGCCACCTTCGAGCAGCACCTTGGCGAGCTCGTCGTCAGAGATCTGCGCGTGCCATGTCCGGTCATGCAGGTTGGTCGGCCCCGGCAACATCGCCTTGGCGGCGGGGCCATCGCCACGGCCATCGCGACCGTGGCAGGTCGTGCAGCGCTCCGCATAGAGGGTCGTCGCCTCGGCGATGAGCGGCGCGGGCATGTCCTTGGCCTCCCAGCGCGGCGCCTCTTTGACGATGGCGCCTTGCGAAATCCAGGCGGCGACCTTGAAACGCTCGTCCGGCAGCATGTTGGTCTGGTTGCCGAGCGGCATCGTCTCGTTGACGTAGACGCGCTCGAAGATGCGCGGCGCGAGCTTGACGATCTGCGCCGGGTCCTCCAGCACGAGTCCGGCCGGCGGGCTCTTGAACTGGACGTTCGAGGGGATGGTCGCATGGCACGTCGTGCAGCGCGCTTGGACGATGCGATGCACCTCGGGCCAGCTGACCTTGGCGGTCATCAGCGCGTCGTCGTTGTGGGCCGAGACCGACGGGCCCGAACTCAGCACGACGAGCGTGACGAGCGAGCCGAGCGTGCCGAACCAGACCACCGCACCGGCCTTGCCGCGATAGTTCATCAGGTACTTGAGGCCCGCGCCGAACAGGAACACGACCGCCAGGATGAGCCACGGGTATTTGTAGCCGAAGGTCGCCGGGAAGTGGTTCGACAGCATTGTGAACACGACCGGCAGGGTCATGTAGTGGTTGTGGCGCGAGCGCAACTTGGCGCGCAGGCCCAATGCGAGGTTCACGTCGCGCCCTTCCCTGGCGGCTGCGAGCATGTTGCGCTGGGCCGGGATGATGCGGAAGAAGACGTTGGCCGACATGATCGTGCCCATCATCGCGCCGATCTGGACGTAGGCCGCGCGGCCCGAATAGAGCGTCGAGAGCCAGGCCGCGATGGCGATCAATGCAACGAAGCAGAATGGTGCAAGCAGCCACGGACGCTTGCCGAGCGGCGAGCTCCACAGCAAGTCGTAGACGATGAAGCCGCCGGCCAGGAGGCCGAGCGAGAGCGCGATGCCCTCGGCGGTCGTCATCGACGAGACGCGCGGGTCGATGAGGTAGCTCGCGCCGTTCATGTAATAGACCACGAACAGCATCAGGAAGCCGGTGATCCAGGTGGTGTAGGACTCCCACTTGAACCAGTAGAGGTTGGGCGGCATCTCGTCGCGCGCGAGGTACTTGCGCTTGACGACCTCGTAGAAGCCGCCCGAGTGCGTCATCCAGAGTTCGCCGACGACCGCGCCCTCACGCGGCTTGCGCGGCGTCTCGAGGTGACTGTCGAGCCACATGAAGAGGAAGGAATCGCCTATCCACATGATGCCGGCGATCACGTGGATCCAGCGGAAGATGAGGTGTAGCGCTTCCTGGAAGGCGGATTCCATCGCGCGAGACTAGCCCCGGCGCGGCCCCATCGACAAGTTGTTCGACGTGGGGTGGCGCAGGAAAGCGCGCGCTCAGCGACGTGTGCGAGGCAGGCTCGGAAGGTCGTTGACAGCCCCGGTGAAGCCAGCCACGTTCCGGGCGCCATGGCCCAAGCACCGCCGCCTCCCGCCGCCGTCCCCAACCCGTTCGCCGACCTGCTCGACCTCGTGTCGGCGAAGCTCGGCGGGCTCCCCCTCGCGACCAGCGACGAGTTCTTCGCCGAGAAGGAAAACCTGCTCAAGCCGGAGCCTGCCGAGTTCGTCGTCGGTGCCTTCACCGACCGCGGCAAGTGGATGGACGGCTGGGAGTCGCGCCGCAACCGCGACCCGGACAAGGACCACGACTGGGTCGTGATTCGCCTCGGGCTGCCGGGAGCCGTGGTCGGCGTCGATGTCGATACGTCGTACTTCGTCGGCAACGCTCCGGAAGAGGTCGCCATCGAAGGGCTCGCGCACGAAGGCGCCTTGCGGCCGCACGAGGTCAGTGCGATTCCCGAGTCGGCGTGGCTGCCGGTGCTGGCTCGCACGCGGGTCGAGCGGGGCGCGCACAACTACTTGGAGGTCAAAGGATCTGTTCGGGTCACGCACCTGCGGCTGCGCATGTTTCCCGATGGCGGCATCGCGCGCTTCCGGGCTTACGGCACGGTGGTTCCCGACTGGTCGCGCATCGTCGCGGGCCAGTTGGTCGACCTGGCGTCGATCGCCTGGGGCGGCAAGGCGCTCGCGTCGAACGACAGCTTCTTTTCGCCGCGCGACAACATCAACCTGCCGTGGTCGTCGCGGCGCATGGACGATGGTTGGGAGACGCGCCGGCGGCGCAGGTACAACGCGTCGGCCGATGGTGGCGACTGGCTGTTGCTGGCGCTGGGCAAGCCCGGGACGATTCGCCAGGCGGTCGTCGAGACGCATCACTTCAAGGGCAACCCGCCCGACCGCGTGCGCATCGAGGCGCTGAACATGCCGGGCGCCGACGTATCGCCTTCGGCTGCCGCTGCTGGCGCCGACGCGGCGACCGCGCTGGCTTCGAAGGAATGGAAGACGCTCTTGCCGGACCAGCCGGTCGAGCAGCACCAGACCCACACGTTCACGCACGAGCTCGCCGACCTCGGCGTCGTCACGCACGTGCGCCTGGTCATCAACCCCGATGGTGGCGTGTCGCGGCTTCGCCTGTTCGCCCAGCCACTAGCGGGTGTCTGACGTGGCGGCCGAGACGTTGAACAGCTTGTCGCATGCGGAGCTCGAGGCCGCGTTCGAGAAATGCTGTGGGGCCGCGACCTGGGTGCGCGCGATGGTCGAAGCGGCGCCCTTCGCGGATGACGCGGATGTACATCGTGCGGCGGACGCGGCTTTTTCGACGCTCGTCGAATCAGACTGGCTGCAGGCCTTCGCGCATCACCCACGGATCGGCGACGTGTCGCGCTTGCGCGAGCGCTTCAAGGCGTCGGGGGTCTTGTCGGAAAAAGAACAGGGCAGCGCGATGGCGACCGCCAACGAGGCTGTTATCGAGCAGCTGTTCGCCCTGAACGTGAGCTACGAGGTGCGCCACGGGCACATCTTCATCGTGTGCGCGTCGGGCAAGTCGGCGGGCGAGATGTTGGCCCTTCTCGAAGCGCGCATCGACGTCGATCTCGCCACAGAGCGCGACAACTGCGCGGCCGAGCAGGCCAAGATAACGCACCTTCGACTGGGAGCTCTGTGATGGCATCGCTATCGACGCATGTGCTCGACACGACGCTTGGACGTCCGGCCGCGGGGCTCGCGATTCGGCTCGAGCGGCGTGATGGAAGTGGTGCCTGGGAGCCGTTGTCCGCGGGCGTGAGCGACGCCGATGGGCGCGTGGCGAAGGCGATCCTGGCGCCCGAGGGGCTCGTGCCCGGCGTCTATCAAATAACCTTCGAGACCGGCGCCTACCTCACGCGCGTGCACGGCAAGGGCTTCTATCCGTATGTGCCGATCGTCTTCGAGGTCATCGAAGACCAGCACTATCACGTTCCCCTCTTGCTCTCGCCGTACGCGATCTCGACGTACCGCGGCAGCTGAACAGACCGTAGGCCGCCTCGCCACGCTTCGCTGCTCGCGAGACGCCAGAAGGAATGCAATGACGACGCTGACCCCCGAGCTCCTCGCCCCGCTGCGCGCCCGCCTCGACGCGGCCAACCACACGTTCTCTCATGCTTATCCCGGCGAGTCCGAGCGACGCCAGCCGGTGCACACGGTCTATGGCGGTGCCAACCTGTTCAAGGCCGACCTCGCCCAAAAGATGGCGACCATCGCGGCCAAGCACATGGTCGAGAACGCGCCCGACGCGGCCACGTTCGCGTCGGCGTTCGGCATGACCGACCTCGCGTTCGCGGGCAAGATCATGGAGCGCGTGCGCAGTAAGCTCTTGCACGAGGCCGTCGAGGACTTCCGCATCGACTTCGAGGACGGCTACGGCAATCGGCCCGACGCGGAAGAGGACGGACAGGCCGCCGTCGCCGCGGGCGAGACCGCGAAGGGCATGGCCGCGGGCACGCTGCCGCCGTTCATCGGGATCCGCATCAAGCCGCTCACGGAAGAGCTGGCGACGCGGTCGCTGCGCACGCTCGACATTTATCTGACGACACTCGCGCCACTGACCGGCTCGAAGCTGCCCGCCAACTTCGTCGTGACGCTGCCGAAGGTGACCCATCCGGCGCAGGTCGAGGCGCTGGTGCAGGCGTTCGAGCTTATCGAGCAGCACCAGGGTTATGCGCCCGGTTCACTGCAGGTCGAGCTGATGATCGAGACGACCCAGTCGATCATCGACATCGACGGCAAGGTCGCGATTTCAGGTCTAGTTCGCGCCGGTGGCGGCCCCGTATCGGCTTCGCCTGCCGTTGCCGGCGGACGCGTGCGCGGCTGCCACTTCGGCACCTACGACTACACCGCGAGCTGCAACATCACCGCGGCCTACCAGAAGATAGATCACCCCGCATGCGACTTCGCGACCCACACGATGCAAGTCGCATTGGGCGGCACGGGTATCTGGATGTCGGACGGCGCGACCACGATCATGCCGGTGCCGGTGTATCGCGCGAAGCCAGGCGAGTCGCTCACGGACGAGCAGCAGGACATCAATCGGCGCGCGGTCCATCGCGCGTGGAAGCTCGCGTACGACAACGACATGCACGCTTTGAAGCGCGGTATCTACCAGGGTTGGGACCTCCACCCGGGCCAGCTCGTCGTGCGCTACGCGGCCGTCTACGCGTTCTTCCTCGAGTCGCTCGCGGCGGCCGCCAATCGCCTCCAGCACTTCGTCAAAGCCGCCGCGCAGGCGACGCTGGTCGGCGATACGTTCGACGACGCGGCCACCGGCCAGGGCCTCTTGAACTACTTCCTGCGCGCGCTGAACTGCGGTGCGATCAGCGAAGCTGAGGCGACCGCGACCGGCCTCTCGCTCGAGGAGCTGCGCGCCAAGAGCTTCGTCAAGATCGTCGCTGGCCGCCGGCCTGCCTCGACCTGAGCAGCTACTGGCGACGAATCATGATGCCGTAGGAGACCGGCAGTGAAGGCTGCTCGGTCACCTGCAGGACGGTGGTCCAGTCTTCCGGCGGGGCCACCTGATAGAAGAAGCCGAGGCCCTGCGGCGCGAGGTAGCCGGAGTACGTGCGCACATCCAAGGTCGCGCGCAGGCTAATGACGAAGCGGCCATAGTCGTCGAAGGCGATCTTGTCGCCGTAGACGACCGTGCCCGCGGACAAGCCGAAGGTCCCGTTCATCAGCGTGGTGCCGAGGAAGAACAGGCCGCCCGGAAAGCCGCGGTAGGCACCGAGCCGTGCCCCGTGTCGCTCCTGCGGGGCATAGACCCAGCGTGACTGGCCGATGAATGCCGCGCCCGCGCTGTCGATGAGGCGCACGAGCACCGGCATGCCGGGCGCGATCGACTCGCCGTTCTCGCGGTCGAGCAACATCACGTCGCCGAGCGTGCCGATCGCACCACGCAGCTGCAGCTTCGTGGTCGCGCCGGGACTCGACTCGATCTCCGCTGACAACTTGACGATGCCGCGCTCGCTCGTCGTTTCGAAGCATGCCTTGTTGTCGGCGACGAAGAGCGGCTCCTCGCCGAGCGTGCCGACGAAGGCCGAGCAGCCCGCCGTGGGGTCGCACTCGGGGCGACCGCAGACCGAGGCGTTTTCGCAGCGGGCCGTGGTCTCGGCGACGCAGACGCTTGTTCGCACACGCCGCTGCCGGTGCACACGTTGAGATCGTCGCACGAGCCGCCGTCGCGGGGCACGACTTGGTAGACGCCATCAGTGCACGCCCAGTCGCTGCAGAGCGGCAGTTCACCTTTGCAATCCGTGGTGTTGACGCACGTGTTCGTGGGGCCTCCAATATCGTCAATCCGCGTTTCCATCCCGTTGTCGCTGATGCCTTGCTCGACGACATCGGGCTCCCTGATCTCGACTTCGTGGGTATCGATGTCGGTCGCGTCGGTCGCGTCAGTGACGTCATTGACCTCCAGACTCTCGCCCACGTCGAGCGTGTCGATGATGTCCGGCTCGCGCGTATCGGGGGCCTCGATGGAGTCGACCTCGGTGTCGGTTGCGACATCGACCTCGGAGTCGCCGACACCGACACGATGCTCGTCCGAGATGCAGCCTGGCCCGCCTGCCAACGCGAATATCACGAATACGAATTCTCCAACTCGCAGGCGGAGCCGTTGCGAGTTGGCATCAATAAACATCAATAAATATCAATCAATATCTTCATACCCGCAAGCTACCCGATGAGGCTCGGCGCACCAAGCTCACGTGCGCACGCCGATCCGGTCGAGAGCCCGCTGCGAGTGTCTCAAGGACGGTTGAGCATGACGCCGTAGGCGGGAGCCGAGGGTTGTTCCGACACTTCGAGCACGTCCCCCCAATTCTCTGGGGGATCGACTTCGTAGAAGAAGCCAAAGCCGATCCCACTCGCGAGGTAGCCCGAGAACGTCCGCACCGCGCTGGTCGCACGCAGCGACACGACGTAGCGGCCGTAGTCGTCGAACCCAATGTTGTCGCCGAAGACCTGTTGGTTTTTGCCGAACAAGCCGCTCACGAGGACGTGGTCATCGAACGCGAGGGCATTGGCGAAGCCGCGGAACCCGAGGTCGGCGGCGCCGGCGACCTGTTCCTGGAACGCGTAGATCCAGCGCGTCGGGCCCGCGAACGTGCTAGCCGCCGTCGCGTCGAGGCGCACCAGGATGAGCATACCGGGCTCCGTCGACTCGCCTTTCTCGCGGCTGAAGACCATCACGTCACCGAAGGGACCGATCGCCCCGCGCAGATCGAGCGAGCGGCTCTCTCCGTCCGCGGTTCGGATTGGCACGCTGATCTCGGCGAAGGAGCGCGCCGTAGGGTCGAAGCAGGCGCCCTCGCTCTCGACGAAGAACGGCTCTTCGGCGCCTCTTCCGATGAAGCTCGAGTCTTCGTCGAGGCAGCCGAGCCCGAACACCAGTGTGCCCGTCCAGACCCGCATCTCTCCTTTGTCGCCCTCGCCGGTGAGAAGGGCCGCGTAGGTACCGTCGACATCGGAGAGGAACCCGTCGGAACGGAGCCCGACCAGCAGCTCGTTGCCGGCCTTGCCGCTCGCGACCATCAGCTCGCCGGAGCGATCGACCTGGCCGACGAAGTGGTTGAGCGAGCTGAAGTCGAAGGCGATCCCGAGATCGGCGTCGATGCACCAGCCGTTGCCGGCCCCTTCGAGTGTGAAATCAGCATCTTCCGTCTTGAGCTGCGCGCCCCAGGTGCCATCCGCCGCGAACGTCGCGGGGCCTGCGACCGATCCCATCCCGTTGTTCGAGACGGAGGTCGAGACGACGAACCACTCACCGTAGACCTGGTCGCGAGGGAGCGGTGTCGCGTTGCTGGTGACACCGTCGACGCACGTGCCGACGGCATCGCACCGGTCGATCGGCGCCATGCGTGGGCCGTCGCAGGTGCCCCACTTCAAGCCGTTCGCTTCGCAGAAGCCGGCTACGACGACCTCGCTCTGGCAGCCTTCCGATGAATCACAGATGGGTCGATGGCATGGGGTGGCGTTGTCGCACTGGGTGATGGTGTCCGAGACGCAGAGGCCCGAGTCGCAGACGCCGCCGCCGGTGCAGAGGTCGCCGTCATCGCAGTTGCCGCCGGTCCTGGGCGCGACCTCGCAGACACCCTGAGGGCAAATCCACTTTGTGCAGACCGGCAGATCTCCCTCGCAGTCGCCGGGGATGCTGCACGCGGAAGTGACCACTTCGGTCTCTTCGATGCGCGTCTCCGGCTCGACCGTGCCGTCGCTGTCGGGCGACGTGACATCAGGCAGCTCGTTGCTGACCGTGCCATCGCCCGTCGGGTCGATTGTGTCGGGGACGTCGAGCACATCGAGCCCGTCGCTTGGGGAGGTCACGTCCTCGGCCGCGCGCTGCCCTTCGGAAATGCATCCGGACAGGAAACACCCCAGCGCGCAAACGACCGAGGAGAGCTTCAGCGCGAGAGACTTCATGCGCGCGAAGCTACCCGATGCGACTGGCGCGCGGCAACCCGAAGCCAGCGTAGAGCCCGAAGCCGAGCCCGAAGCCGACGAACCACGCATAGTTGTAGATGTCGTGAAAGATGGTCGGCACCGACGCCCCAGCGACGACGCCAGCAGCCGCGAGGAAGCCTGGCACATTGGGCGCGACCGATATGAGAAGAATCACCATGGCACGCCAGTTCACGCCCGAGCCACCGAAGGCATACGGACCGCGCTTCGAGTAGAGCCCGTCGACGTCGAGGCGCGTCTTCCGCACGATGAAGTAGTCGGCGATCATGATGCCGCCGATCGGCCCGAGCAGCGCCGAGTAGCCGACCAGCCACACGAACAGATAGTCACCGACCGAGGCGAGCAGCTTCCACGGCATGATCAAGACGCCGATGACGCCCGTGATGATGCCGCCGGTCTTGAACGAGATCAGGCTCGGCGCGAGATTGGCGAAGTCATTTGCCGGGCTCACCACATTGGCTGCAATATTCGTAGTCAATGTCGCAATCGCGAGCGCGAACATGGCGACCACGACGACGACCGGATTGTCGAAGCGTGCGATGAGCGCCACCGGATCCCACGGCGCATCGGCCGCCGTGAGCACGTCTGGAAAGACCAACAGCGCGGCCGAGGTGACCGCCACGCCGATGAACGAGTAGAGCGCCATCGTCGGCGGCAGACCTATCAACTGGCCCTTGACCTGGTCCTTCTGCGACTTCGCGTAGCGGGTGAAATCCGGGATATTGAGTGACAATGTCGCCCAGAATCCGACCATCGCGGTGAGCCCGACGAGCAAAGTGCCAAGCGCGAAGCCGCGCGGCTTGTCGCCCTCCTTCGGCACTCTCAGCTCGGCTCGACTACCAATTGGCTTCGCGGGGGAGCGCACCTCGAACACGTAGCGGTCGCCCTCTTTCGCCGAGCCGAGCGGCACGCTCGCGGTGAGCGGGGTCCATGCCGACGCGGCCAGCGCCGTAGCTACCGCCGCCTTGTCCGCTGCCTTGTCGGAGTTGGGCGCGACCCGCGCGAAGCGCATCTCGTTCGCCTTGGGCGCGCCATCGACCGTGATGACCGACAGCGACGCGGTCGCCACCCCACCCTCCAGCGTCGCGCTCAACGTGGGGCGCGTGAACTGCTCGGACGCCTCGAGCACGCGCGAGGGCCCACCGCCTTCCCCAAAGCCCCACGCGAGCAGCGCAAGACCGACCGCGATCAGCACCGGTGCCGACCAGCTCTCGAAGAACTTGATCGACTCCATGCCGCGCACGACGAAGTACATGTTGATTGCCCAGAACAGCAGGAACGCCACCAGCTGAGCGAGGTTTATGCCGAGGAAGTCACCGAGGTAGGGCGCGTCGCCGATCGCGGGCGACAAGGCGCGCACCAGCTCGTAGAGGGCCTGCCCGCCAAACCACGTCTGGATGCCGAACCAGCCGCACGCGACCAGCGCGCGCAGGACGGCTGGCACATTGGCGCCGCGCACGCCGAACGAAGCGCGCGCGAGCACCGGAAACGGGATGCCGTATTTCGCGCCCGGATGCGCGTTCAGGATCATCGGTACGAGGACAATCACGTTGCCTATCAAGACAGTCAGGACCGCGCCCCACCACGACATGCCCGATGACAGGAGACCCGCTGCCAGCGTGTAGGTCGGGATGCACACCGCCATGCCGACCCACAGCGCCGCGATATGCCAGGTGCCCCAGGTCCGTTGCGCGAACGAGGTCGGCGCGAGGTCGGGATTCCACAAGCTCGGGTCGGCGCCCGGCGGACGAACTGGCTCTTCGTGCTGCATCGTGAACTCCCGCTTGGTCGACCCACTCACCGACTCGTTCTCGCCCGGAATCGCTTGGCTTTCAACCCGGTCACAGCACGCCCAGAGGGCGCGAGGTCGCATCGACACCCGGGGTCGAAGGTGTTAACGCTGAGGGCATGCAGACAGCCGATCGTCGGGCCTCGCCGCCACCGTCTATCGAAGCTCCTCCGTTCCAGCCGTTCGTGTCGAGCACGACCTCGATGACCGAGCTGACCGTGCGCGCGGTCGTAATCGGCTCCGTGCTCGGCATCGTGTTCGCGGCTTCATCGGTCTATCTCGGCCTCAAGGTCGGGCTGACCGTGTCGGCGTCGATCCCGGTCGCGGTCTTGTCGATTACGCTCTTCCGATGGCTGGGAAAGGCGCTGGGCGCACGCCCCGCGACCATCCTCGAGAACAACATCGTGCAGACGACGGGCTCGGCCGGCGAGTCGATCGCCGCGGGTATCGCCTTCACGTTGCCGTCGCTGCTCATCATGGGCTTCGACATGGAGCTCGTGCGGGTGTTGCTGGTCGGGCTGCTCGGCGGCCTCATCGGCGTCTTGATGATGATCCCACTGCGCCATGGGCTGATGGTCAAGGAGCACGGCAAGCTCGCCTTCCCCGAGGGCACCGCCTGCGCCGACGTGCTGATGGTCGGCGAGCAGGGCGGCATGAACGCGAAGACCGTCTTCGTCGGCTTCGGCGCGGGCTTCGGCTACATGGTGCTGAACGTGATCCTCGGCCTCTGGAAGGACACCGCATCATTCACGGTGTCGTTCTGGGGCAAGCTCAAGGACGCGACGATTGGCTTCGAGGTCTCGCCCGCGATGCTCGGGGTGGGCTACATCATCGGGCCCAAGGTGGCGGCCAATATGCTCGCCGGCGGCGCGCTCGCGTTCCTGGTGCTGGTGCCGCTCATCCATCACTTCGGTGACGGCCTCGGCGTGCCGCTCTACCCGTCGACCCGTGGGCTTGTCGCGGGCATGGATGCCGGCGCCATCCGCAACCACTACATCCTGTTCATCGGTGCCGGCGCGGTCGCCACAGGCGGCTTCATCGCGTTGGCGCGCGCCATCCCGACCATCATTCGCGCCTTCCGCCGCGGTATGGGCACGCTCGCCGAGCGGCGCAGTGACAGCGGCACCGCCACCACTGCGACACCCCGCGTCGAGCGCGACCTGTCGATGCGCGTCGTGCTCGGCGGTTCGCTCGCGCTGGCACTCGCCATCGGCATCGCGCCGGTGCTCAATATCAACCCCGTTTCTGCCCTGTTGATTGTCCTCTTCGGCTTCTTCTTCGTGACCGTGTCCTCGCGCATCACGGGCGAGATCGGCAGCTCGTCGAACCCCATCTCGGGCATGACGGTCGCGACGCTCCTTATCACGTGCGGCCTCTTCGTCGTGATTGGCTGGACCGGGGTGGAGTTCAAGGCGATGGCGCTGACCACCGCCGCGCTGGTCTGCGTCGCGGCTTCGAACGGCGGCACCATCGCGCAGGACCTGAAGACCGGCCACCTCGTCGGCGCGACCCCACGCGCCCAACAGATTGCCATCCTGGTCGGCGTCGTGACCTCGGCCATCGTCATCGGCTTCGTGCTGCAGCTCCTGAACGAGAGCGCGACGACCTACAAAGCGGTCGAGGTCCCCGGCTTCACGCTGGCCCAGGCCAAGGCCGACGCGAAGTCGGGCCCGCACGTGAAGACCACCGACGAGCGCATCAAGGCGCCCGACGACAAAGAGTACGGGGTCGTCTACCTGCACGAAGCGGTCGCCGAGGCGGAGCGTGGCAAGTACCTCGTCGATGCCGAAGGCCACCTGAAATTCTTCGTAGATCCGGGAGTTTGTGGGACCTATCCGTACCACCTCGAGAAGGTGTCGGACAAGAACCTGAGGGTGCCGGTGCCGACGAGCGCCGAGGTCGAATACGGCACCGACCACGTCGCCTATCGCGTCGTCGATGTCCCCGCCGAGATCCCGAAAGGCACCTACCTCGTCGATGGCGAAGGCTTCGTGCGCCACGAGGTGAAGTCCGCGGAAGAAGGTCGCGAGAAGCTCGAGGACGCCGACTACCAGGGCATCAAGGTCCCGATCCCCGACAACGCCGAGACAACCCAGGTCGAAGACCCCGCGACCCATGCCAAGGTCGACATGCACAAGGTCGTGCTCGCAAATGCACTGGCCGCCGGGATCCCGCCAGGCCGCTACCTCGCGACGCCGGAAGGCAAGGTCACCTGGGAGACAAAGAAGGAAGTGACCAAGTTCGATGCGCCCAAGGCGCAGCTCTTCCGCCTCATCATCGACGGCACGCTGGGCGGTGACCTGCCCTGGGGGCTGGTTCTTGCGGGCGTGTTCCTGGCGCTGATGATGGAGCTGGTCGGCGTTCAGTCGCTGCCGTTCGCGGTCGGTCTGTACCTGCCGATCTACACCTCGGGCGGCATCTTCGTCGGCGGCATCGTGCGCTGGCTGGTCGACCGCAAGCGCAAGGACTCTGCCAGCGAGGCGGAGTTCTCGCCGGGCATGTTGATGGCCTCGGGGCTCATCGCCGGCGGCGCCATCGCGGGCATCTTCGACGCGGTCGCCGACGGCGCAGAGCTGCCCCTCAACGTCGGTGCCGACTTCCTCGACGCGACCGAGAGGTCCGGCGCGCTCGGTGCGCTCGGCGTGAACCTCTGGACGATGCTGCCGTTCGTGCTGCTCGCGTACTTCCTCTATCGCGTCGGCAAGAAGAGGGAGCCGACCACCTGAGGACGGGCCCCCGGCCCCATGGTCGCGCCGCGCCCGTGAGCATCCGCGCAGCGGGCCGTGCCCAGACCTACAGCGGCAATACGATCCTGAAGCGGGTCCCAATCTCGACGCCTGCATCGATGCGCGCGGCCTCGACCTCGCAACGCCCGCCGTGCGCACGGGCTATCGCCGCGACGATCGCCAGCCCGAGGCCGGTGCCGGGCTTGTCGCGCGCGATGCGATGGAACGGCTCGAAGATCACGGCCCGCAGCTCTTTGGCGATCCCTGGCCCCTCGTCGCTCACAATGAGCCGCAGCTCGCCAGCGGCAGGCTCGTGCGCTACGATCACGGGTCGCCCGGGCGCAAACTTCTGCGCGTTCTCGACGAGGTTGGCCAACGCCTGGCGCAGCATCTCACCGTCGACCGAGGCCATCACCCGTGGACCAAGCGTGCTCTGTAGCAAGGGGTCGCTCGTGCGCTCGAGGACCTCCGCGACCAGCAGCGAGACATCGGTCTCACTGCGATCGGGTGTCTGGGTCTGTCGCAGTCGTTCGAGATCGAGTAGCCGCGAGGCGAGCACGCTCAGCTTCTCGACATCGCCGCGTGCGACTTCCAATGCACTTTTGAGCTCTTCCGGTGGACGCTCGCGGCGCAACGCCAGCTCGATCGATGTGCGCAACAGCGCCAATGGTGTTCGTAGCTCGTGGGCCGCCTCCGCGATGAAGCGCTCACGCGCCTCGTTGGCCGCGGCCAGGCGCTCACTCGTCACCGCCATCGCATTCTGGAGCGCGGCCACCTCATCGCCGCGCGGCTCATGCGGGATGATGCCCGGGGGCTGCGCGAAGAGGCGCGGCAGGAACGACACCAGCCGCTCGAACCGGCGCGCGAGCCCCACCGCAATCCCTACCTGGGCCACCACGAGGACCAGCGTAGCGAGACCCGCGAACGACCACACGGTCGAATTGAAGGACGCTATCGCCGCCTCGGCTGGCGCGGTCGAGCCGACGACACTCAGGAAGTAGCGCGCGCCGTCGTCCATCGCCTCGACAAGCAGTCGCCGTGCGCCATCGGGACCACGCGACAACCACGGCCCCGTCCCCACCGGCACCTCGATCTGGGGTGCGAAGCGCGCACCGGCCGAGGTCAACAGTTGACCCGTTGGGGTATAGATCGCCCGCGCCGCCATCGTCGCCGCGAGCCCGTCAGTCTCCTCCTCGCCATGCAGGTGCGGCTTGCCGCCGGGCCCATCAAAGAGACTCTCGCGCTCGACCGCGGCCTGCGCGAGGAGGCGCTGATCGAGGTCCTCGCGCAGGTGCACTTCGAAGACATGGCTCGCGATCGCGGCGGATACCGCCATGCCGACAGCCGGCAACAGCGCCCCGCCGATGAGCAGCCGGGTGCGCACGTTCATGGCCGCTTGGCGCCATCATCGGGACGCGGCACGTTGACGAGCCGGTAGCCGACGCTCCGGACCGCCTCGATGTGCGCGCTGTCTCCTGCCGCTTGCCTCAGCTTCGCGCGCACATAACCGATGTAGACATCGACCACCGTCGGCTCGCCCTGGAAGTCGTTGCCCCAGACCCGCGCGAGGAGCTCGGTGCGTGGCACCGCCTCGCCTACATGCTCGACCAGGTGGGCGAGGACGGCATACTCGCGCGCGGTCAGCGCAACTTCTTGACCGCCCGCGATCAGCGCGCGTCTGCGTGCATCGAGTAGCGCCGTGCCGAGCGCGTGCATGCCCGACAGCATTGCGGTGCGCCGATGCAACGCCTCGAGGCGCGCGAGCAGCTCCTCGAATGCGAATGGCTTCACCAGGAAGTCATCGGCGCCCGAACGCAACGCAAGCACACGCTCGCCCAACTGCGAGCGCGCCGTCAGGAACAGGACCGGCAACGATTGGCCGCGGGCCCGAATGACGCGAACGACTTCGAGCCCATCCTGATCGGGCAACGTCCAGTCGAGGACCATCACGTCGTAGGCGATCGTGCGCGCCTGAACGATCGCCTGGGCACCGGTGCCACATACATCGACCGTGTGCCCCTCTTCGCTGAGGCCGCGGCGCAGCAGCTCGGCGAGCCTTGCCTCGTCTTCGACCACCAGGATCTTCATGGCACCCCTTCGCTTGCGCCCCAGCCCGTTATCCGCACGCGTGCACCCGCGAGCAAGCACCACGGACTGTCGACAATGGCTCTCAAAGTGCGGGTGACAAAAGAGCATTCATATCCTGGTCTTCTTGAGTCCCCAGGGTGTGGCGACCAGTGTTCCCGCTCAACGCGTCGTACCGGCGCATCGGAGTGCGGGCATGAGATCAATCAGTGCGGCGATCGTGATCGCTGGCGCAATGGCGACTGGTGCGTGTGACTCGGGCTCGACCGGCGCGCCGACCAAAGCCGTCTGCGACCAGACCTTGGAGCTCACCTGGGACACGTTCGGGCAAGACTTCCTGCAGACCTACTGCGTGAGGTGCCATCAGAGCTTCAACAACCTCGGCACAGTGCAGGGAAGGAGCGCCGCCATCGACAGCGCCGCAGGTGCAGGACCCGCCGCCCACAACACCTACATGCCCGAGTCCGGCATGCGGCCTTCGGTCGAAGAGCGTCAGCTGCTTGCAGATTGGATCGCGTGCGGCGCGCCCTGAGCGCGGATCACGAAGGCTTCAGGTGCCGCCGAACTCGTTGCTGAGGATGGCTGCGACCTCGTCGCGCACCTTGTTCTGCGAGCCGCGCCAGACCGCGAGCCACAGGATGAGGCCGATCAGGATGCCGGTCGCCAGCATGAACAAGGTGAAGAACATGCTCGCGCCGGCGGACGGGAAGTTGCCGTTGACGACGAGCCCGTCCTTCTTCGGCAGCACGCTGGCACCGATGAGGAAGCTCTGCTTGGCATCGACGAAGCGCCCGAGGCGGATCGAGTACTTGTACTTGGGCAGCTTGCGCGTGAGCAGCTCCTGGATCTGAGCATTCGACGGGACCGTTGCCAGCTTGATCTTCATGCGCTTCCTCGGTGACGGAGAGGCCACAAGATCTCCTGCGAGAGACCTGGGCTGTCAAGTCACCGAGGTAAGTCACGCAGCGGTCTCGCGCACGAGCCGCATGCGCCAGTCGACCCCGATGACGTCGCCCTCGGCCAGTGGCTCCCAGACGTTCTCGCCCTGCAGCGGCTCGCTCGCGATCAGCATGTGGTTGACGCTGCCGGTCACCGACGGCGCCTCGCACACGGCCGACAACGACGGGCACACGTCGCGGTCAGCGCAGCGCCGCTTCCAGGTCGAATAGTAGAGTTCCTTGCCGCCGTGGTGGGCCGCCATCACCTGGCCGTTGGTCACCAGCATCGTCAGGAGGCTGCGCGCCGCATCACCTTCGACATCCGCCAGCGCACGCACCAGCTTGACCGTGTCGCGCACGGACCGCATCACTTCGTCGATGCCGAGCTGGCCCGCAAGCTCGCCGTACTTCGAGAGTTCGGTCAGGAACAGGAAGAAGATCCGCTCGCTGTCGGTGTCGCCGAGGATGAAGCGGCGAAGGCGCGGCGCGATGGCGCCCTCGAGCTTCTCGCGCACCTCGGGAAAGCGCGGCACGTCGCCGTTATGCGCCATGACCCAGCGCCCGTACTGGAACGGGTGCGAGTTCAGCACCGTCATCGAGCCCTGCGTCGCCTTGCGGATGTGCGCGACCACCGTCTCCGAGCTGACGATGCCCGAGACCCGTCGGAAGAGCGCGTCGTCCATCGCGCCCGCCGCGCTCTTGGTAACGTGCGGCGCACCGTCGACGTAGTAGGCGACGCCCCACCCGTCGGGATGCCGCTCTGACTGCTTGTGCAGCGCGTTGTCCGCCGCGAGCAACGAGCGATGCACCTGGCTCGGGATGACGCTGCGGAATCCAAACAGGCGACACACTACATGACCCCCAATGACGAAAGGCCCGCACCTCTTCGGTGCAGGCCCTCGCAGACTACTCCGAAGTAGCCGAGGTCAGAAGATCATCGTGAGCGCCGAGCGATCGTTGCTCTTGATCGACGCCGCATGGGCATGCACGCGCGGCATGATCTGATGGACGAAGAAGCGGGCCGTCTGGATCTTGCCGTGGAGGAAGCGCGCCTCGGTATCGTCCGCGAGGAACGTGCCGAAGCCCTCGCTCATCGCGTCGACGTGGTTGTCGGCGAGGCGCTTGTCGTAGAGCGCCTTGGCCGTCAGCGCCTGGCGCACGAGCAGCCAGGCGACCAGCACGTCGCCGAACATCTCGAGGAACTTCACCGCGTGGAACGCCGGGTAGTCGACGTCGCCGCTCATGTTGAACTTGCCAAAGCCCATCGCCGCCTGCGCCAGCGCATCACGCGCCTTGCCGATGGCAGCGATCTCCTCGCCGAACGGACCTTCCTTGGCCGGGCCCGACAGGGTCTTGTTGATCTCGTTGACCAGCGCCATCAGCATGACGCCGCCGCCACGGGCGACCTTGCGGCCGAGGAGATCCATCGCCTGCACGCCGTTGGTGCCCTCGTAGATCGACGCGATCTTTACGTCGCGCAAGAGCTGCTCCATCCCGTACTCGCGGATGTAGCCGTAGCCGCCGAACACCTGCACACCCAACGTGCAGGCATTGAAGCCCTCGTCCGAGCACCACGCCTTGACGATCGGGGTGAGCACCTCGACCTGGTAGTGCCAGTGGTTCTTCTCCTTCTCGTCGGCCGCCATTTCGGCCTTGTCGATGCAGTAGGTCGCATACAGCATCAGCGCGCGGCCACCCTCGGCGAGCGCCTTCATGTTCATCAGCATGCGCTTGACGTCGGCGTGCTCGATGATGGGCACCTTCTGCGGCTCGGCCTTACGCATGTCGGCCAGGCGGTTGCCCTGGATGCGCTCCTTCGCGTAGCGGACCGCGCGCAAATAAGCGAGGTTCGACAGCCCGACGCCCTGCAGGCCCACCGCGATACGCGCCTCGTTCATCATCTTGAACATGCAGCGCAGGCCTTCGCCCTGGCCGCCGATGAGCCAACCCTCGCACTCGTCGTTGTCGCCGAAGACGAGCTGGCAGGTGGCCGAGCCATGGAGGCCGAGCTTCTCTTCCACGCCAATGCAGGCGACGTCGTTGACGTCGCCGGACTTGCCCTTGGCGTCCAACTTGCGCTTGGGGACGATGAACAACGACACGCCGCGATGGTCGCCGGGGTCGCCTTCGACGCGGGCCAGCACCATGTGCACGATGTTGTCGGTGATGTCCTGCTCGCCCGACGAGATGAAGACCTTCTGGCCCTTGATCTTGAAGAAGCCGGGCTTGTCGGCGATCGGCTTCGCGCTCGAGGTGAGGTCGGGTACGGCAGTGCCGGCCGAGGGCTCGGTGAGGCACATCGTGCCCGACCACTCACCCGACAGCATCTTGTCGCAGTAGGTCGCCTTCTGGTCGGCGGTCCCGAACGTCTGGATGAGGCCGAGCGCGCCATGCGTGAGGCCGGGCGTGAACATGAGGTTCACGTTGGCCGCGGTGAACAGCTCCTGCGAGGCGATATGCAGCACCAGCGGGAAGCCCTGGCCGCCGTCCTCGGGGCGCATCGAGAGTGCAATCCAGCCGGAGTCGGAGAAGGCCTTGTAGGCCTCGCGGAAGCCCGGCGGCAGGGTGACCTTGCCGGCCTCGAACTTCACGCCGACGCGGTCGCCGATCTCGTTGCAAGGGAACAGGATCTCGCGCGCCTGCTGTTCGGCCGCGTCGAGGATGTCGTTCATCGTAGCGAGGTCGGCGTCCTTGTAACGCTCGTGCTTGGCGAACGAGCCGACGTCGAGACAGTCGAACAGGTTGAAGCGGATGTCCCGCATGTCGGCATAGAAGTCGGCCACGGTCGGTCTCCCTGCGATGGGCGCCGCACCCGAGGTGCTTATGCTGCGCCGCGTTAGGTCACCCGAGGTATATAGGGCCCACTCCTCGCGAGGCAACCAAAACCTGAATGATGGTTCACTCGGCGAAGTAACACCCCGTCAAGACTAGCTTCTGCGACTCAGCTCAGGTCGGCGACGCAGCCTCTGCCAGGTCGGAATCGGAGGTCGCTGCGTCAGCGCCGATGTTGTCCTGATCGTCCCCCCAGCGTTCTACAGGGGCGAGGTCGAGCGGTGCGAGCCCGTCGCGGTCGTCGCCGCGCGAGCCGCCTCCGTCCTCGCCATAGCTCTTCGGGCGCCCTGCGCTCGCGCTCTTTGGAGCGCTTACCAGCAACACCGGCTGCGCAATCCAAGGCACTCGCACTTCCGGCAGCGCTTCCACCAGCGCCTCACGCATGCGCGCAACGAACGCCTCGAAGCGAAGACGCTGCGCCCACGCGACCGCGGGCGATGGCAGCGGCTCGACGAGGTCGGCCGAGACCATCACCCGCGCGGTCGCCTCGCCACGATCGTGCACGCCGTGCGCGACGACCACAATCGAGAGGTGCATGCCCGCAGCCAGGTGCTCGAAGCTCAGGAACAGCCCGTGGAAGTCGCGTCCGTAGCGCCCTTCGTTGGCGTAGAACGCGAGGAACAGCTCGTTGAAATCGTCATCGCGGCCGGCCCGATCCTCGAACAGAACGTGCCCGTCGATCACCAGCGACACCGCGTTGTGCACGCCCAAGCGCTGCAATACGACCTTGGTCGCACCGACCAGGTGGGCGGTGGTGAGGTGCGTGTGCACCTGCTCGCTCGCGAGCTCGGTCTTGCTGCCGAAGGCGCGCATGACCTTGCCCCAGAAGGTCACGTCGCGGCGCACCGTGTCGCCCGCGGCGTGTAGCGCGATGATGCTCTCGAAGCGCGGTCCAGCGCCCATCGCAGACCTACTCTTCGCTGCCCGCGAACGCGTGCACGAAGAGGCCGTCGGCGAGCTTTGGCTCGAACCAGGTCGACTTCGGCGGCATGATCAGGTCCGCATCGGCGACCCGGAAGAGTTCGTCGAGCGACGTCGGGAACATCGAGAACGCGACACCGCTGCGACCCGCGCGCAGCTCGAGCTCAGCCGTGCCGCGGATGCCACCGACGAAGTCGATACGGTGATCGCGGCGCGGATCGGTGATCCCGAGGACCGGCCCGAGCAGGCGATCCTGTAGCAGCGCGACGTCGAGGGAGTTTATCGGATCGGCCTCGTCGACGTTCTTCGCGACGAGCTCGCGCCAGACACCGCCGAGGTACATCGCGACGTGGTGACGCGCGCTCGGGGTCGGGCTCGCGCCGGGCGCGCCGACCTCGAAGTGCTCGCCGATAGCTGCGAGCAACGCGGCCTCGTCGTGGCCACCAAGGTCCGCAACCACACGGTTGTATGGCAGGATCTCGAGCCAACGCGACGGGAACACCACCGCCAGGAACTGGTCCCAGTCGCCCGCCCCCTCCCCTCGTGCATGCCGCAGCTTGGCGACCCGCGCCGCGCTCGCCGCGCGATGATGACCGTCAGCGATGTACGACGCCGGCTCCGCGGCGAGCAGCGCAGCGAGCTTCGCGCCGCGCGGTGAGTCGGCCGGCACGAGCCACGCCTCGTGGCGCACGCCGTTTTGCATCCACGCATCGAGGTCGGGCCGCGCCAACGTCATCGCGGTGAGCAGCTGGAGCAGGGCATCGTTGGCGCGCATCGCGAGGAACACTGGCCCCGTCTGGGCCGACGTCACGTCGATGTGACGCGTGCGGTCGTCTTCCTTCTCGGCCCGTGTGAACTCGTGCTTCTTGACCAGGCCGGCCTCGTACTCGGCGACCGACGCGAGCCCGGCGATGCCGATCTGGGCACGCGCGCCACGCGTCTGGCGATAGACCGCGTAGACCGGCCGGCTTTCGCGCACCAACGCACCTTCGGCCACGAGGCGCTTGAGCGTGTCGCGCGCATGTTCGTAGACCTCGGGTGCATAGGCGTTGGCGCCGTCGGGCAGCTCGAGCTCGGAGCGCGTCACGCGCAGGAATGACAGCGGCTCGTCACCGGCGTAGGCGCGCGCCTCGGGCGTCGAGACGACATCGTAGGGCGGCGTGACGAGGCGCGAGGCGAGCTCGGCGACCGGACGAAGGGGCCGAAAGGGTTTGAAATCCATGTTCTTTCCTTGTGCACCGGCGGTGCCCCTCGTATCTGAAGCCTAGTCGCTGACGACGGCACCCGCGAGCGAGGCCATCGCACGCCAGGGCATAAACGTCGACTCCGTTGCGAACAGCGACGCACCCGACGCGCTGTGCACGAAGAAGCGATCGAGCTGCCGCACTGCGTCGAGCACCTCGTAGCCGCGCTCACGCTCGATACGGTAGCGCGCGAGCATCGCGAACATCGTCGTGAGCAGGTAACGCGGGTCCGCAAACCAGAGATAGAACGTCGGGCACAAGAACCGATGCAGCAGGTAGCGGGTGAGCAGCGCGTGCTCGTCGAGCGGTGGCAACGGGTCCAACGTGTAGGCCTGCGGCGCGCTGTCGACCCACAGCGAGGGAAGCCCATAGGGCGAGCCCCCAGCCCGCGCCTCGAGCCCACTGACGATCGAGTTCTCGAAGGCCCCCTGCCGTAAGAGCGCCCGGTCGATCGTGAGCGGTTCGGGCGCCGCGAAGCCGGTCACGTCCTGCGCGAAGGCGCAGAGACGCTGATACGGGTCGGCTTGAGGCATGCCCTTGAAGTGCTCGAAGAGGGCCCAATGCAGTGTCCAGAACTCGTGGATGTCGACGCGCTTGCCGAGGTGATCCCAGCAGTGGCGATCGTCTTTGCCCATCCACGCGACGCTATCGACCGGGGCCTCGGCCTGCTCCATCACGGGTTCGAACGTCGTCTCTTCGGCGAGCAGCTGCAGCGCCGTCGGACACTGGAACGTGAGGTCGACGATCTGCCGATCGTCGGTGAGGATCGACAGGTACGGGAACTTCTTACAGACGCGCGGATAGAGTTCGGCGCCGATGTGCGTGCGCACCGTGCAGAGGTTGTCGCCGCCGAGGAACGTGCACTGGTCGCCGACCTTCGGCAGCAGCGGCCAGTCGCTCTCGCGCTTGATCTTGTCGACGTCGAAGGTCGCCGCGCGCGGGTCGCCGAGCGCTTTCAGGCGACGCTCGAAGCGACGTCGCTCGACCTCGTCGATCTGCACCGACTGGTGCTTGCAGCAGAGCCCGCGCTTCCTGCACTGCCAGGCCCTCACCATCGGTGTCAGATAGAGCGGCGCGTCTTCGGTTTCCATGCAGCGAGCATTACCCCAACGCGACGTCGAACGAAAACGGCCGTTCGGCGAAGTGGGGCGCGCGAATATTCGCGAAGCGGGAAGCGCGAATTCGCGAAGCGGGAAGCGCGAATTCGCGAAGCGGGGCGCGCGCGGCCTAGGAGCCGCGACGACGCCGACCTGTTCGGTCGGCTAGGAGCGAGCGACGACGGCCCCGCGCGTCCCGCGAGCGAATTTACTGACCGAGGTTGCCGCCGATGATGGCGTACCCCGCCTGCGGCGTGACGCGCAGACCATTGATGCCCAGGTTGGTGCCCGGGGGAAGGCCAGGCACCAGCGTACCGAGGTCCAGCGACGGCAGCTCGAACGGCCCGAACTCCTGGCCGGTGATGAGACCGCCGAGGATCGAGGGCAGGCCCTCGATCAGTGCGCCGAGGTCGAACCCTTCGAGGCCACCATTGTCGAGGTAGGCGATCTCGACTCCCGACTCGGTGACGGCACCAAAGCGGATCGACAGGCCTTTTGCACCACCGTCGCTGCCGTCGTGGCTGACGAAGTCGACCGCCAGCACGAGGTCGATGTAGAGGCCGACCTCGACCGACTTGCCGCCGATCTCGCCGGTCAGCACCAGGAACAGGTCGCCGACCTGGGCCGTGATCCCCGACTTGGAGCAGTCGTTGAGCACCGGCGGCGCGAGCCACTCCATGTCGATGGCGAGGTCCTGGATGTTGATGGGCAGGGCGCCGCCGGCGAGGCTCGCGACGTCGATCGGCGCGTTCAAGCCACCCGACCACCAGGCCGCATAGAAGCCGGCGTTGATGACGTCGGTGCGCACACCGAAGCCGACCGACGGGTTCCAGCCCCACTGCAGATCATCGGTCGAGGTGCCGAGGCAGGTGCCGCGCAGGATGGCACCCTCGGGGTCCTCCTCGTGCAGGTCGCCTTCGTTGCCGAGCGACTCGAGGTCGATGCCCTTGTCGGTGTAGAGCCCGGTCGCGAGACCGACGGTGCCGCCGTCGTCGATGAAGTCGACCGTCGAGAGCTCGGTCGAGAAGCCAAGGTCGACCGACTCGCCGCCGAAGAAGCTCGGGATGGGCAGCGTCGTGTCGAGCACGAGCAGGTCGAACAGGCCGCGCAGGACCGGGCTCAGCACCGACTGTAGGAGCGGGTTCAGGAGCTGCGGCACCAGCGCCGAGGCGGTGTTCACGAGCGGATTGAGGATGCCCGCGAAGAGCTGCCCGAGGTCGATGAAGTCCGACAGCGCGAACGAGTACTGCGTGTTGATGAGGCCCTGGATGCCCGTGATCGACAGGTTCAGGACGACGTCCTGGATCGGCTGCAGGTCGAAGTTGCCGACGGTCGACGTGAGCCGGCTGATGTTGAAGTTCATCGGCTGGTGCCATGCCTTCGCCATCTCGGCCGACATCGCCACGTCGAAGTCGCCCATCGCGAGGTGCGACGTGACGAGCGCCTGTGCATAGGCTTGGCCGGTCGTCAGCGGCACGCAGAAGAAGTTGTTGCAGGTCTCGGCGAGCACATCGAACTGCAGCTTGATCTCGAACACGAGGTCGACCGCGATGGCGGGCTGCGCGTTGGTGCCGACGACCATGTCGAAGTCGAGGCCGCCATTGCGCGAGTCGATGTCGACGCTGGTCGGGCCGATGTCGGTCGTGTTCGCCGCCTTGAGCGAAATCTTCAGGTCACCGATGAACGTGAGGTCGAGCCACTGGCCGTCGAACAGGTCGACCTGCATCGTCTGATTCACGAGCGGAATCGTCTGGTTGACGCCGGCAAGCGCGGTCGAGATCGGGGTCTGGATGTCGAGATCGCCGAGCAGGACTTCGATGAGCGTCGCCATGTCGTCGAGCTGATTGTGGTTGTGCACGCCGTCATCGAAGAAGTTCTGACCGAGCAGCACGACGATGCCGTCCTCGTGCTGGAGGCCACGCGCGTCCTGCTGCTCGAAGGAGAGCCAGCCGTCCGAATAGCTGAACGTCGGCGACGCCTTGGCCAGGTTGCCGGCCTTGTCGACGGCGATGATGTCCGCGATGTTGAGGCCCCACTTCGAGTCGTATGCGTACTGGAAGGCGCCGCCCGCCTGCACCACCACCGGCGAGCCGCCGATGCTCAGCGTGTCGAGGCCACCCGCGTCGATGACCCTGCCGCGCACGACGACTGGACCGCCGCCATTGTCGGTGTCCTTGATGGTCGCGCCGCGCGGCGGGTAATCGATGGTGATGACGGGCTTGGTCGCATCGACCAGCAGCTCGAGGTCGTCACGCAGGCCCGAGAGCGGGCCCGACAGGGTCACCGAGAAGCGATAGAGCCCCTCCTGGTCGAGGCGGAAGCGATGCGTCTCGGCGTCGAGCACCACAAAGCCCGGCAGGGTCGGCGTGGTCAACGTGCCCGGCACGTCGGCGAGCTCGTTGTCGAAGCGGTCATAGACCGTCCACTGGAGCGTCACGACCGCGCCCGGCAGGTAGCCCGGCAGGTTCGGCGTCGCCGCGAGCTCGACCCGGGCCGCGGTGCCCGGCACCACGACGAGGCTGACCGTCTCGCGCTGGGTGTTGCCGACACCGCAGGTGACCGGGTAGCTGCCAGCCATTTCACTCGTGACCTGGCCGTTGGCGACCTCGAGGTCGGGCGGCAGGTCCCACGTAGCGTCGAGCAACGGGACCTCATTGTTCCACTGGTCGACACCGACGCAGCCGATCGACGTCAGCTCACCCGCGACGATCGGGTTCTTGCCGAACGCGGGGCGCGTCTTCAGGACCGGGCCGGGGTTGATGGTCAGGACGGCGCCAACCGTGTCGACGGCCTGGGCCTTCGGGATTTCGCAGAAGACACGATAGGTTCCAGCGCGCGTGCCGCTGACGTTCATCGCGGGATTGATGCCGGTGATGGCCGCGTCGCCGAAGAGCGCGCTCTCCGAGATGACGCGCGCCGTGAAGTCCTCGGGCTTGAGCTTCTTCGAGGCCTTGTCGGTCGTGCAGATGATCAGCGCCGAGCCGCCCGGAGCGATCGCGTTCGGGTTCACTGCGGTGTGCAAGCCCGAGTACAGCGACCCCTTCTTGTCGCTACCGCAGCCGGCGAGCGGCAGCATGACGAGCGACGTGACGGTGGCGAGCTTGGCCAGCCTGAGTGCGTTGACGGTGAACATGAAAACCTCGAGTGACGGCGACCGAAGGAGGGGCTCATCGCACAGTCGGCAAGCCAAGAGCAACGAAGAAGTCGCCATTATATGGATGGCTCTGTCGGCGTAGCGGGTTGCCGGCCGTCCTGCTACAGAGGGGCGTGAGCAAGCCAGGCCATAGCCCCGAGACCACCGCAGAGTCATCGCTACCCGAGGAGGTCGCGCAGGAGCAGCGCGTCCTCAGCGCCGTCCAGGACAACCTCGCACGCTTGGAGGCCGGCCCGATGCAGGCCGACCTTAGCGCGACGTTGCTGGCGCTGCGCGATAGCCTCGCCGACGAGAAGCTGCCCGAGGACATCAGCTCGATCATGGAGCAGATGGACCGCGCCCAGGCCCTGATGAATCAGCAGGCCAAGAGTGTCGAGGGCAGCGCCGACTCGGACAACCCCTACTTCGCCCGCATGATGCTGCAAGACGACTTCGGTCAGCGCAGCATCTTGATCGGCAAGGCGACCTTCATCTCCGACCGCGTGCGCATCGTCGACTGGCGTAACGCCCCGATCTCACGCATCTTCTACCAGTACCTCGAGGGCGACGAGTACGACGAGGTCGTCAACGGCCGCGACGTCTCGGGCGAGGTCAAGCTGCGCCGCACGATGACCATCGGCGGGGGCAAGCTGCGCCGCATCGGCAGCGACGACCACACCTGGGTGCTGAAAGCCGACGGCACCTGGGTCGACCTGCGCAGCAAGGAGGTCCGCCTCGCAGGCGGCGCGGGCACCGCCATCCGGCCCGACAGCCTGGGCACCGGCCACGCCATCGGCGAGCGCGACGTCAAGCGCGCGGACGGTTCGCCTGCGGCTGACGTTGCTCGCCGCGACAAGCACCTGCCCGAGATTGCGTCGCTGCTCGACCCCGAGCAGTTCAAGCTGATCACCGCCAAGGACACTGGGCTTGTCGCCATCCAGGGCTCGGCCGGCTCGGGCAAGACGACCGTCGGCCTGCATCGCATCGCGTGGCTGGTGTTCCAGAATCCGGCCCTGTTCCGGCCCGATCGGATCCTGATCATCGTCTTCTCGCGCGCCCTGTCGGCCTACATTTCCAAGGTGTTACCGGCGCTCGGTGTCGAGGGTGTGCGCGTGCAGGAGCTCGCGCCGTGGATGAAGCACCTCCGCCGGACGCACTTCCGCAACCTGCCCGAGGTCTACTCGGACGAGACCCCGGCGCTCGTCACGCGCTTCAAGACGCACACCGTGCTCTTGAAGATGATCGAGGAGCTGCCCAAGCGCCGACGCATCTCATCGGGTCGTCAGTCCGAGCCCAAGGTGGTCTTCGAAGAGCTCCTGACCGACAAGGTCTGGCTGCTCGACGGGGTCGAGCGCTTCGCGCCGGGCGCGTTCAGCGAAGCCGAGATCGATCGCATCCATCGCTGGTGCACACGCCAGTCGTTCCTGCGCGATGACGGCGAAGGCGTGTCGGAAGACGATGTGCCGACCCTCGATCGCGAGGACGATCCGATCCTGCTGCGCCTCTGGCAGGTGCTGAAGGGGCCTCTGCGCGCCGACGACAAGACCGGCCCGAAGGGGTCGAGCGGGCAGAAGCTGCCGCTCGAATATCATCACGTCATGGTCGATGAGGCGCAGGATCTCTCGCCGCTCGAGCTGGCTGTGTTGATCGCCACCGCGGGTCAGCGCCAGTCGGTCACGCTGGCCGGCGACGTCGCCCAGAAGGTCATCGAGAACCGTGACTTCCCGAGCTGGACCGACGTGCTCGGCGCGCTCGGACTGGGTCACGTCGACGTCTCGCCGCTGCAGGTCAGCTACCGTTCGACGCGGCAAATCATGGAGGTCGCGCGCGCCATCCTCGGCCCGCTCGCACCGGAAGAGCCGGTCACCGCACCCCGCGATGGCGCCCCGGTCGGGCACCTGCGCTTCGAGTCGGCCGGCGCCGCGGCGACCTGGCTCGGCCCGGCACTGGTGGATCTCATGCGCCGCGAGGCGCTCGCGTCGGTCGCGGTGCTGTGCGTCGACCTCATCGCGGCGAAGGACTGGTATCAGATCCTCGAGCGCTCGCAGGTCCCCTACCTGCAGCTCATCGACGATCAGGACTTCTCGTTCGCGCCCGGCGTCGAGGTCACCGACATCCGCAGCTCGAAGGGCCTCGAGTTCGACTACGTGGTGCTCGTCGGCGTCGACGCCGATGCGTACCCGAACAAGTCGCCCGCCCGCCACCTGCTGCACGTCGGCGCCACGCGCGCCGCGCACCAACTCTGGATCATCTCGACCGGCAACCCGTCCCCGCTCATCCCCAAGGGCCTCGCCGGCCTCGACGGGGAGGTCGTGGACCCGACTCCGGCAAGCGACTCCAACTAGAACAGGACGTGACGATGGATCCTTCGACGCTGCCGATCTACCGCTACGAGTCCGACATCGTGCGCGCGCTGACCGACCATCGCGTGCTCGTGCTCGAGGGTCCGACTGGCTCCGGCAAGACCACGCAGCTCCCCAAGATCCTGGTCCGGGCGATGGTGACCGACCAGCCCATCGGGGTCACCCAGCCACGCCGCATCGCGGCCGTCTCGGTCGCGTGGCGAATCGCCGACGAGCTCAAGGTGCAGATCGGCGACGAGGTCGGCTACGCCATCCGCTTCGACGACTCGACCTCGCACAAGACCGTTATCAAGATCATGACCGACGGCATCCTGCTCCAGGAAGCCCGGACCGATCCCGACTTCTCTCGTTACGGCGTCATCGTCGTCGACGAAGCGCACGAACGAACCCTCAACATCGACGTCACGCTCGGCCTCCTGCATCGGGCTCTGCAGCGCCGTAAGGACCTACGCGTGGTGGTCGCCTCGGCGACGCTGCAGCCGCTCCTGTTCCAGCGCTACTTCGAGTCCGCGGTCGGCAACGTCGCGGTCGTGTCGATCGACGCGCGCCCGTTCCCGGTCGAGATCCTCTACAAGTCCGCGCGCTCGGACGACGAGGACGCGCTGGTCGAGGCCGCCGTCATTGAGGTCATGGAGATCATCAAGTCGGGCGAGCCTGGCCACATCCTCGTGTTCCTCGCCGGCGAAGGGGCCATCCGCCAGGTCTACGAGAAGCTCGCGCTCTCGCGCCTGGGCCGCGACGTGGTGCTGCTGCCGCTCTACGGCAAGCTCACGCGCGCCGAGCAGGAGCGCGTCTTCGACGATCTGCCCGATCCGAATTGGCGCAAGGTCGTGCTCGCGACGAACATCGCGGAGACCTCGATCACCATCACCGGCGTGCGCTTCGTCGTCGACTCCGGCGTCGCGAAAGTGCCGCGCTTCCAGTCGCGTACCGGTATGTCGACGCTCTTCCAGGAGCCCGTCTCGAAGGCCTCGTGCGATCAGCGCGCCGGCCGCGCGGGCCGCACCGCGCCCGGCAAGTGCATTCGTCTTTATCCCAAGCGCTCGTATGACGAACGCCCTGACTTCGCCGACGAGGAGATCCTGCGCCTCGACCTGACCGAGGTCGTGCTGCGCCTCATCGACCTCGGCGTGAAGCAGGTCGAGACCTTCCCGCTGCCGACCCCGCCCCGCAAGAAGGCGCTGGAGGCGGCCATCAAGCAGCTCGAGACGATGGGCGCCATCGATGGCGAGCGCAACCTGACGCGCATCGGGCTACGCATGATGCCGTTCCCGCTGTCGCCGTCGCTCTCGCGCATGGTGGTCGAAGCGGCCGATCGTTTCCCGCAGGTCATGGACGAAGTGCTGATGGTCGCGGCCTTCATGTCGGCGCACTCGCCGTTCCTGTATCCGCAGGGTGAAGAGGCAGAAGCGCGCGCGATGCAGCAGAACCTGCATCATCCGACCGGCGACGCGGTGACCGCGGTCATTGCGCTGCAGCGCTATCTGGCGGCGGCCAATCCCGAGGGGTTTGCCAAAGAGCATTATCTCGACAAAGACGTGATGGCATTCATCCGCAAGGCACATCGCCAATTGCGCGACATTGCCGAGGGTATGGGTATCGTCATCCAATCGGGTGGCGACCCGACCCTCATCGTGCGCTCCGTGGCCGCCGGCTATGCCCATCAGATCCTGAAGCAGCACGGCCGCGCTTACGCCGGCATGGGTGACAACCTCATCTCGATCCACCCGTCGAGTTCGCTCTTCTCTGCCCGCGCCCCGTTCGTCGTGGCGACTGACATCGTCGTGTCGACGCGGCCCTATGCGCGTAACGTCTCGGCGCTGCGACCCGAGTGGGTGGCCGAGGTCAACCCGGAGCTGGCGCGCGAGTGGCGCCTCACGCTGCCAAAGAAAAAAGACCTCGCGCGCGAGACGATCCCAAAAGATCAGATACCCAAGACGATCCCGTTGAACGGTGTGCAAGCCCTGGTCGAGGATCGCCGCGGCAAGCCCATCGTGCACCTCGACGCAAAACAGAAGGCGCGTCTGGACAAGGTCGACCTGCGCGGGCTGCCGCCGGCGATGCTCAGCTGGAAGGCGGAGCTGCTGGACGGCACGCTCATCTGGGGCCGCCCGATGGCGCTCGCAAAGTGGCTGGCGCTGATGCCGCATGTGCCGCTCCCGCCTCCACGCGGCGACGGCTCGGCCAAGGCGGACGTGCCGCGCGACATCCCGCTCGGCGCATTGTTGGAGCTCGACCGCAACCTGCACACCCTTGCGCGGCTCCTGCCGCGGCTCTTGTCGCCACACGTCATCTCGAAGGAGCGCCAGGGCGGCTGGCTCGCGCTGATTTCCAATGGCGAAGGCGGCTTCTGGGTCGAGCTGGTGTCGGACTGGATCGACGCACTCGGGACGACGCTCGAGTCGCTGCGCGATCTGCGCACGGCGCTGCCCGACGACGACGCGCTCGCGAGCCAGATCGACTCGGAGCTCACCACCCTCGAACAGCGCTCGTTCGACACCCACGACGCGCTCGAGAACGCGAAGCGGCTAGTCCCCTCCCCCCGTCGCTAATTCGCAGCGGACTTCGGTAGCTCATTGATGATGTCGAGCATCTGCCAGTGGGCCGACTTCGAGTTGCAGCGCCAGCCGTAGCGCAGCACGTTCGACGCGGCCGCTTCGGCGACCCGCAGCATGTCAGCCTCGGCGCAGCCCGAGACGCGCCGCGCCTTCTCCTGGGTCTTCAAGACCTGCGACCACCAGCAGCCCGCCGCAAACAAGAGGTCGTGCGGTGAGTTGCGGGTGCCATTGCAGGTGATCGCCCACACGTTCTCGTGGAGCTGGAAGCTGCCCGAGGCCAGCGCGATCCCGTCGCGGAAGTCGCCGAGAAACTGTTTGCCCTTGCCGGGTCGGGCCTTCATCGAGGTCTCGACGCACCACGCGGCGACCAGGATGCCGCGCGCCGACTCGGGCACGCCGAGGTCGACCTCGAGGCGCGCCAGCGCCAGTACCTGGAACGGATCGGCCACCAGCCGTACCGGCCCACGCAGCCCCTCACAAGCGGTGAGCGCGCGGTCGACGAAGCGCTGCTCCGACTCGCTCGCGGGCGCCTGCAGCAGCACACCCATCAAGTCTGGCAATATCGGATCAGGGTCATGGAAATTGGGATCCGCCGGTTGGCACATCGGGCCATCCGCCACCGCAGAGGCGGCCGGTGCTGCGTCGACCGGCATGGCAAGCACTGGCAAGCGAGGTCGACGCATTTCGCCGATGAGCGGCGGCGGCTCGGACGAGGCACTCGCCGGGCTGGTACCGAGAGTGACGATGGCGAACATCGCGAACGTCGCGAGCAGGCCGAGATGGCCGCGGCAGCCCGGGGCGATGCGGCGCGCATCGAGGACAACGAGATGACCAGGCACACCGCGCCATAATCGACCTGATTCGACTTTGAACATCACACTCTCGCTTTCAAAGGGTTCGCGACTCTTCGCGCAACGGCTGCCAAGGAACCTTGAAACAGATACTCGATACAGGCCGTAGCCGGGCATGACGCTCACGCGAGGGCCCGTCTGGCGAGCGTATGGATCGAGGCGCGGCGATGTTCAACCCGGAAATCCACCTGGAGTTGGCACGATCTCGCAACCTCCCGAATATGGGATATTTGCATCATCCAACTTCGTCCTTGTACGGATCACACTGGATACGGGGCATTGCGCCCCGATTCGCTCGCGAAGCCTGGAGAGTCGCACGTTTAGCCGAGCGGACGGTTTACCCGGGTGCACGACCGGGTCCATGTCCCGCGATGGGCGTACCACTTCAGGTCAGCAGCCCCAATCCTTGCAAAAGTCGTCGCCCTCGACCTAAGAGGGCGCCGGTCAGTACTCACCAGGGCCGGCGTAGGCCCCGGAGGCTTCATGAATGCGTTGCGTGTCGCACTTCTATCGTTCCTCGTGATCCCGGCCTGTGACTCCCCAGGTGGTGGCGGCGGCGGCATCAACTGCACGCAGACCCCCGACCTGCCGATCTGCCGCGCCGACACGAGCGGTGGCGGCGATGCCACGGGCGCTGATACGACCAGCGGCGACACGACCAGCGGCCAGCCCGACACGCAGGTCTCGATCGACACCCTGGACACCACGCCGACCGACACGACCACCACTGACACTGCCAGCGTCGACACGGTACAGCCCGCGTGCTCCGAGAATGCGCGGCGCTGCAGCGGCAACAGCGTGCAGCTCTGCTCGGGAGACAACTGGTTGACCGTTGACGACTGCGGCAGCGACATCTGCGAAGGCGGCAGCTGCATCGTGCAGGAGCTCGACTGCCAGCCGAACGAGCGCCGCTGCAGTGGCGCGTCGGTCGAGGTCTGCGACAACAATCATTGGACCTTCCAACAGGCTTGCCCCTCGGGCTGTAGCGCAGGCAGCTGCCAGACAACGACCACGGGCAGCGACGACTGCAACGCGATCCTCGCCTGCGCCGACGCGTCGCAATGCTTCGCCGACGGGACCGACCAGGCCTGCTTCACCACCTGCCTCGCGTCCGGCAGCACGACCGGCAAGAGCGAGGCCAGCGGCCTCATCACCTGCTTCGACGGCTGCTCATGGGACGCGACCTGCGCCTTCGACACCTGCTCGCCGCAGCGCGCGAAGTGCTACTTCGAAGCAACCGGCAGCGGGGACTGCACCTCGATCGACACCTGCAGTCAGAGCTGCTCGGACCAGGACTGCGTCGACGGCTGCTACGAGTCGGCCACCGCCAACGCCCAGGCGCAATACCTGTGGGTCATCGCCTGCGCCGGACTCTACTGCGATCTGAGTGACAGCGCGTGCCTGGGCCAGGTCTTCTCCGCAGGTGAGCCCTGCGAGGACGCCTACCTGTCCTGCTTTAATTGAAGTCCTCGCATTTGAACTTCCGACCTCGACTGCGGGGTCGATGGTGCGAACGCTAGGTCGGTGCTCGAGAACCTCAAAAAAGAATGGCGGGAGTTTCGCGAGGCCGAGCCGGGCGAGCGGTTCAAGGCCTATCACCAACGCGTGAAGCGCGCGTCGACCGGGTCGCGGGTCGCACGCATAGCGCTCGGGCTGGTGCTCGCCGCGGCGGGCATCGTGATGTTGTTCGTGCCGGGGCCGGGCATCCTGTTCATCGTGTTCGGGCTGGCGTGCTTTGGTGGCGAGTCGAAGTGGATTGCGGGCGGGCTCGATGCTGGCGAGCTGAAGGCGCGCGCGGGATGGCACTGGGCCAAGGCGAAGTGGCGCGACCTGCCGACCTGGGGTCGGGTGTTGGGAATCGCGCTTGTGGTCCTTGTGGTCGGGGCCGTCGGCGTCGGCATGTGGCAGTTGATCGCCTGAAAAGGTGAGTTGACCCGCGGTGTCGACAAAAAGCGCCGATATCACTCAGTCTATCCAGCTCTCGAGCAGGCCACGCACGCGTGACGGAGCTGCCGACTTGTCCTCTCGGCTTCCTCGCGTGACTTCGGCGATGCGCGGTGCCTACCGTCCAAGCCATGCAACTCGCCCTACAGCTCTCGATCATGCTGCTCGTCTCGGGCGGGCTCGCGACACGCGGCGAGGCACGCACGCCAAAGAAGGTCGAACTCGGAGCCGACTACGTCACAGTGCGGCGCCCGGTCGAGTGCGAGGCGCGGCGCATACGCAGCGACCTCCGGATTCTCCACGACTGCGCGGCGGAAGAGGTGATGCGGGTGCCGCTCTCGACGCTCGGCGAAGACTCGAAGGAGGTCGTATTGCCACGCTCGACCAACGTGGTGGTCGTCCCGAGCGAGCTCGCGTCGGTCTATCGGGTCTGCCCTTTCGCGCCGATCGCCGCGCTCGATGCGCAGCCCGACCGCTTCATCGCCTACGAAGATCGCGACGTCGGGCGTTGCTACGTGTACGCCCCGCTCGACCGCTCGGCGCTCGTGAAGCTCGGCCGCTACGACCCGCACGACCACCTCGCAACGCTGCATCCATTCATGCGCGCGGTGATGTTGCGCGCGCTCGCCGACGCCGCCGATGCTGGCTTCAAGTTCCGCGTCATCAGCGGCGCGCGGCCCGGCGGCAAGCCGAGCTGGCACACGTTCGGGCTCGCCGTGGACGTCAACCTCGCGCACCGTAAAGGCCTCAAAGAGGCGACCAACGCCTACCTCGCGGGCAGCGAGAAGGAGGCGTGGCTGACCTTCGTCGCGACCGCCGAGCGGCTCGGAATGTATTGGCTCGGCAAGAACGACCCGGGCGAGATCTTCCACTTCGAGTGGCGTCCCGGCTGGACTGGCCTGCCCCGCGGCGACGTCGCACGCGACTTGCGCAACGACGTCGAGCACGGTGGCACGCGCGCCGTGTGGGAACGGCTGAGCTACGATCCGAAGCGGCCGGCCGCGATGAAGCACCTCCGGGACGAGCTACCCTGAGGTCGCCGGGGCGCGCCCGCGGAAGACTTCGAAGCGGCCTTCCAGCGCATGTCGCATCGGTTTGGAGCGACCGCATGGAAGGCCGCTTCGAGCGCCGGGGGTTGACCGGATGGGGCATGCGGTGTCAGGCATGTCGGGTCGCGTAATTTCCGCTGCCATGTCCTGTGAGGCCCGATGTCGACACCCTCCGTTGCCCTGCATCCCGGTTGGCTCCGCGTCACTTTCGCGAGCGGCGCTCACGCCGACTTTCACGACCGCTGGCTGCGCCACAACTCGGACAATGACCGCCACCCGAAGACCGGTGAGCGGATCCTTTGCTCGTCCGAGCTGCCCGACGATCTGCGCACGACCACTGCCGAGCTGGTCGGCAACGCGCTGGTCGTCAGCTTCAGCGACGGCTCGCAGCCGAGCAGCTTCCCGCTGACGTGGCTCGAGACCGAAGCCTATGCCGCCGGGCGCGAGGCCGTGGCCGCGCCGCCCTCGGATGTGCCGGCAGTCTCGCTCTATGCGCGCGACTTCGCCGACCTCGACAGCCTCGTGCGCAGCGTGCTCGAGCGTGTTCGCCGAGACGGCATCGTGGTCGTGCGGGCCGCCACCGGCAGCATCCTGGAGGCGAGTTCAGAGGGAGCCAGCGCGGCCACCGAGCCGCTGGTCCGCGCCTTCGAGGGCGCGGGCACCGATGTCATCGAGACGCACTTCGGGCGCATCGAAGACCTGCGCCCCGACAACACGACCAACAAGAACACCGACCAGCTCGGCTACACCGACGCGGCGATCTCGCTGCACACCGATCAGCCGTTCATCGACAAGCCGCCGCGCTATCAGATCCTCCAGTCGATCGTGTCGTCGGACAATGGCGGCGACAGCATGTTCGTCGACGCGCTCGCGGCCTGGCGCTATCTCTGGGACATCGAGCGACACGACGCGGAGCTGCTGCGCACCGTGCCGGTGCGCTTCCACCGCAAGCAGAAGGCCTTCGAGAGCCTCGTCGTCGCGCCCATCATCGCATGGCCCGACGACACCTCCGGCGACCTCGCGGCGTTCCAGGTGCGCTACTCGTACTTCACCATGGCACCGCATCGCGTGGCGTTCGCCGACATGGCGGCATGGTATCGCGCCTACGATCGCTTCGCGCGCCTCGTGCGCGACCCCGTCAATCAGGTGCGCACCCGCCTCGAGCCAGGTGACTTCGCGATCTACGACAACCACCGCATGCTACACGCGCGCACCTCGTTCGTCGGCGCGCGCTGGCTACGCGGGATCTACCTCGAGCCGAATGGCAATTAGGGCGTAATTCGTGCTTGCAACACTCGGCCGAGCAAGCGCGGCCGCTACGATAGCTTTGTAGCGGCGAGCTTGCTCGGCCGAGCGCATTAAGGAAAACGAGCCCGTGACCTCCGGCACGAGCGCAGTTTGCCCACGATGCGTCAGCGGAACATCGGGGCGTCAGTGGGTGAAATCGGGGCGTCAGGGCGCGATATCGGGGGCGTGATCGAGGTTGTGGACGAGGGTCTTGCCCATAGGCGTGCCGTCGAGCTGGAAGTCGCGCAGCAAGATGTGGTCGGCACCTGGAACGCGATCACGTGGGCGTGCTTCGAGTATCTGAGACCGGCCGTCATCCCCGACGGCGTTGGTCACGGGGTCTGAAACCCGCCCAGATGGCTGCGCTTCCGTAGATTCGTCACGCGTTTGTAAATGGCGTCGCGGGCACAGATCGATCTTCGAAGTCGCCCTTCGCGGGCTTCCCGAAGCTCTGCATCGGCCGGCTACGAGACACGCTGGCGCTTCCATACGCCAGCGTATGGAAGCGCCGCATACCTTACGGCGTGCGCGGCGCGACCAGGCAAGGAAGATAGTCGTCGGGCGCGGCATAGCCGAGCAACGCAAGGCACGTCGCGGCGACGTTCGCGAGGCCGGCGTTGGCGTCGCCGACCCAGCGAAGACGATCGGTGTTGGTGCCGACGATGGCGCAGGGGACGCGGTTGGTGGTGTGGCTCGTGCGCTGCTTGAAGCGGCCGTCGGGGCCCTTGATGAGTTTGCCCGTCTTCTTGTCGCGCTCGATCATCTCCTCGCAGTTGCCGTGGTCGGCGAGCACGATGGCGCAGCCGTGGCGCGCGCGAATGCCATCGAGAAAGCGGCCGAGCGACAGATCGACCGACTCCATCGCGAGGATGGCCGACAAGAGACGACCTGTGTGGCCGACCATATCGCCGTTGGCGAGATTGACGCGCACGAAGCGCGGGAAGAAGCGGTCGATGTCGGAGAGGCAGCGGTCGACGATCTCGGCGGCCTTCATCCAGGGTCGCTCGGAGAAGTCGACGCGTTCACTCGGGACCTCGACATAGAGTTCGAGATCCTTGTCGAACGGCTCGGAGTTATTGCCGTTGAAGAAGTAGGTGACGTGCCCGAACTTCTGCGTCTCGGAGATCGCGAGTTGGCGCACGCCGTTCCTGGCGAGGTACTCGCCGACCGTGCGATCGAAGGCCGGTGGGGTGACGAGAAAGCGGCGCGGCAGCTGCGTGTCGCCGTCGTACTGCATCATGCCGGCGTAGCGGACGGACGGGACGAGGCCGCGCTCGAAGTGCTGGAAGGCGCCGACCGGGGTCTCGAAGGCGCGCGTGATCTCGATCGCGCGGTCCCCGCGGAAGTTGAAAAACACAACCGAGTCGCCGTCGAGGATGCGGCCGGTCGGTTCGCCGTGGCCGTCGTCGATGACGAACGCGGGCAGGTTCTGATCGGAGATCGAGGGGTTCTCGGCGCGGAAGGTATTGACCGCCTGGGACGCGCTCACGAAGTGGCGGGCGTCGCCATGCACGTGCGTCGCCCAGCCCCGCTCGACCATCGACCAGTCGGCCTCGTAGCGGTCCATCGTGATGAACATGCGCCCGCCGCCGCTCGCGACCTGGGTGTCGAAGCCGGCGGTGCGCAGCTCGGCGATGCGCGCCTCGAGAGGAGCGATGTAGTCGAGCGCCGAGGTCTCACCGACGTCGCGTCCATCGAGCAACAGGTGCAAGCGCACGCGCTTGACGCCGTCTTCGCGGGCGCGGTCGATCATCGCGTAGGCGTGGTCGATATGCGCGTGCACGTTGCCGTCGGACCAGAGGCCGATGAGGTGCAAGGCGCCGCCGTGCGCACGCACACCGTCGACCAGCCACTGCCAGGTCGGACCGCGGAAGATGGCGCCGCTGGCGATCGCCTGCGACACGAGCTTGGCGCCCTGGTCGAAGATGCGGCCAGCGCCGAGCGCGTTGTGCCCGACCTCTGAGTTGCCGAGGTCATCGTCGCTCGGCAGGCCGACCGCGTGACCGTGCGCGAGCAACGGTCCATATATCGGTGCGGCGACGAGCGCGTCGAGCACCGGGGTGCGCGCGAGGTGCCAGGCGTTGCCTTCGTCGGCCGGGCCGAGGCCGACACCATCGAGCACGATGAGCACGACCGGGCCGGGACAAGCGCTGATGGTCGGGTGCGGTTCGAGGTGCAGGTCGGTCATGGAGTCATCCGTGACGCGAGGTCCACGAGGGTGGTATCTGCAATGGATTCCATGAGGCTCCTCTCTCGGCTCGCGCGACGTGCAGTGGGTCGACGGCGGGCCCGACCTTAGCACAGGCAGCCATGCACTCGCGCGCACCGCTTTCGAATGCTCCCCGGATGTGTGTGCTCGCGCTGGCCTTGCTCTGCGCATGCGGCAGCGAGCCGGGTGAGACGCGCTCGAGCGTCGAGCGGCCGCACCCGGTCGTGGTCGCTAGTGGTGACGTTGCGAGCGAGGTCGAGGTCGTCGAGGATGTGGCCGAGACCATCGATATCGCAGGCGACATCGCGGCCGAGGTCGAGGACGCGAGCGAGGTCGAGGACGCGAGCGAGGGCGAGGACGAGAGCGAGCGCGAGGACGCGAGCGAGCACGAGGAAACGAACGAGGTCGATACGGAGGTCACGCCGACCTTCCCGTTCGTGCGCACCGGCGACACCCGCACCAGCCAGCGCGACACATGGGACCGCTACGCGTGCGCGCCCGATAGTGACGAGTCGGGGCCCGAAGACGTGTTCGCGTTCGAGGTCGCGCACATGGGGATCTTGCGCGCGACGCTCGACGACGTGGCCGGCGACGCGGTCGACCTCGATGTGCACCTGTTGTCCGGCAGCGGCCCCGAGAGCTGCGTGCGGCGCGACAACGTGGCGCTCGCGTGGGTCGTGCGGCCGGGCACGTGGACGCTCGCGGTCGACACCTGGGTCGGCAGCGACGGCGTGCCACGCGCGGGACCCTATCGATTGGAAGTCACGTTTGTGCCGCTCGATGTCGGCCGCTGCGCCGTCGACGACGTCGCGCAGCGCATGTTCTGGAGCGCCTGCGGGCCCGGTCCCAACGCGCTCGACTGCAGCGACGACGGCACCACGCGCACCTTGCGGGTGCCTTCAATCGGCCCAGTCGTCGGCGAAGCGCACCTCGTCACTGTCGACGAGACCTTCCCCGGCGACGGCTGGCCGACCGCGTTGCGCGATCAAATCGACCGCCACTACCAGCTGTCACAGGCGGCGACCGGCTACACGATGGCGCGCGCCGAACCCTGGGCGCCCGAGGGCGAAGGCGGCTCACACTGGGGCGGTGGCGCCACCGGCCAGAAACTGCCGGTCCTCGACGAAGCCTGGTACGTCAACATGTACTGGCGCGAGCGCCCCGCCCGCGGCCGCCGAATGTTGGTCGTCGAGCCCTGGTCGGGCCGTGCGGTCGTCGCCGCCGGCGGCTGGGAGACCGGCCCCGGATCGAACACCGCCATCGGTGGCGCGGTCGAGGAGATACACAACCACCTCGGCACGAGCCACCGCGAAGATCTGGTGATGGGGTTCCTCACGGACGACACGTTGCCCCTCGGACCGATCAGCTGCTGGCCTTGATCCCGCATCCGCAGCGCCGGTCGCTCCCGCGACTCGGCCGAGCAAGCCCGGCCGCTACAAAAGCTTCGTCGCAGCCGAGCTTCTCGGTCGGCCGCCACAAAAGCTTCGTCGTTACCGAATTCGGAGAGCGCTACAGAATTCGCGAAGTGGGGCGCGCGCGGGCTAGGAGCCGCGACGAGGCGAGCCTCATAGGCTGCCGAGGAGAGGGCGACGACGCCCCCGGCCGTCTCGCGAGCGAATTCGCGAAGTGGGGCGCGCGCGGGCTAGGAGCCGCGACGAGGCGAGCCTCATAGGCTGCCGAGGAGAGGGCGACGACGCCCCCGCGCGCCCCACGAGCGAATTCACTTCGGGACGCAGAGGCCGGGTGAGGGTTCGTCGCTGCAGGTCTCGACGCCGCAGGGGCAGACATGGGCGCCTTCGCAGCGCTGCTGGTTGTCGCAGTCGTCGTCGCCAAAGCAGCTCGCGCCGGGAGTGACGGCGGGCACACACACGGAGGTGTGGTCGATCTTGCAGCCGCCGCGCTCGGCCGGGCTCAGGCAGCGAAGGCCGGGCTCACAGCCCTTGAACGAGGTGCAGCACTCGCCGAGCTTGGCGCGGTCGGCGCAGATCCCCGGCTGATCGGGCAGCGTGCAGGTGGTGTCCGACGGGCAGATCTTGAGGCCCTCGCAGTACTTGCCGGCGCCGCACTCGCTGTGGGACCAGCAGCCACCCTCGACCTTCTCCTGGCAGGTGCCGCCGCTCGAGCAGGTCGCCGCGGTGGTGCACGGCGAGGCGAAGCACTCGGGATCGAGCGCGCAGATGTAGCCTTCGCCGCAGTCGAGGTTGGTCTGGCAGTTGGTCGGGACCTCGCAACTGCCGATGCGATTGAAGTAGCACTTGCCGTTGCAGCCGCAGATCCAGACGCGCGAGCACGCCAATCCGGTCGGGCAGTCGTCGACGTTCCAGCAGCTCTCGCCCGGGATCGCCTTGTCGAGGCAAACGGCCGAGCTCGAAGGTGGGCACGTGATCGAGCTGTCCTGGTTGCGACACTCGTAGCCCTCGTCGCACTCGTTGTGCGAGTCGCAGCAGTCCCAGCGCTTGACCAGCTCGCGGCACTCGCCGGGGTGATTGGGGAAATCGCAGCCCGCCGGATTGCGGCACACCTCTTCGGCACCGCAGCGCATCTCGAGCGCGCAGTCCGACTTCTCCCAGCACCCCTGGTCGACCGTCTCGACACACACGCCGCTATGGGCCGGGACCTCGGTGCCACCGTCCGGTCCGAGCACGAGGCACACCGCCGTGTCGGGTGCAATGCAGTGCATGCCCTGGGGACACGCCACATCGCCGTCGCAGGCGATCGCCAACGTTTGGCACTGGCCGATGGTGTCGCTTGTGCAGCCGTCCTCGTTGCAGCCGCACAGCTTGGCGCCGTCGCACACGCGGCCCACCCCGCAGTGGCCATCGACCCAACATTCGTCCTTGGCCCGGTCGGGCAAGGCGCCGCACTTGCCTTCGACACAGAGCTGGTTGGCGCCGCAGTCCAGATCCTTTGAGCAGCAACTATCTGCCGCCTTGCCGCAGCGCCCCGGAGTCGACGGGATGACGCACGTCGCGACATTGGGCGGGGAAGCGCAGGCGCACAGGCTCTCGCCGAGGCAGGTGTCCCCAGCCGAGCAATCGCCATCGGCCCAGCACGCGCCGCCGCCGATGTCGGCGGGCTTAGCGAGGCACCTGCCGCCGCGGCAGACACCGTCGCCACACTCGGCGTCGCCGATGCAGCACACGCCGGCCTTGGCGCAGTGGCCGACCACGCTCGCCGAGGCTGCACCGCACGGGGTCGCGACCGCGCCCTCGCAGACCTCGCCCGTGCCGCACTGGCTGTCGCGCCAGCAGCCCGTTGCTGGCGCGGGCTTGCACGTGCCCGCCTCGCAGGTCGCGCCGCCGCTGCAGTCGCCATCGCCGCTACAGCAGCCGTCGCCGTAGCTGCAGGTGCCCGCGACCGCGACGCAATCAGTGGTGCCGCAAGCGCAGAACGTCTCACCGACGCAGGTCTTGCCGCCCTGGCACTCGCCGTCGAAGTAGCACCCGTCGGCGGTCTTCTTCGGCACGCATGCACCGGAGACGCAGGCCTTGGTCGAGTCGGCGCAGTTGCCGACCGGGCAGCAGACAGTCGCATTGGGGTCGACGTCCGGTACGACGTCTGGCGCGCTGGTGTCCTTGGTGTCGACGGTCTCCTCGACGCCGGTGTCCGCGGGCTGCTTGTCGCCGCCGCAACCTCCGGAGGCCACGGTCGCGACGACGAGCACGAACGCGCAGACCATCGCGAAGGAGCTCGAGCTGAACAACGGGCGCTTGGACATCAGGACCTCGTTGGCCCCGACGCTGGCGGGTCGCGGCAACAACCCGTGCCTTCTAAAGGATATGCGTCCTCAAGCCAATGGTCGTTTGGGAGTTCGAACCCGCGCCGCCTTGTCGGGCGCGCCTGGGAGCTGACTCATCGCGACGAGCTGCGCGCTCTCGAGTGACACGCCCATGACCGCGTCGGTCGCCAGCACCTGGCCGACGCCACCGATCGACTCGACGCGCTTCAAGCCTTCCGAGTCGAGCACGACGCGCACGCGCACGAGGTGCGAGAGCGCCTTCTTGTTGCGACCGCGCGTGATCCTGAGCACGACGTTGATGTGATAGACGCGCGCGCAGGGCACCTCGACGACTGAGCGGTTCGTCGGATGTACGATGCGATAGATCTCGACCGGGTCGTCCATTCGCGCGCGGAACTTCGCGAAGTTGAAGCGGATGATGTCGTTGAGGCCCTCGACGCCGTCCATCGCCTTGTGCAGGTCGTCGCTCTCGAGCACGACCTCTTTGACGTAGCGCACGACCACCTCGGGGCGACCGTGGCTGGCGATGGCGGACGGGTGATCGACGTGGCGCAGATCGTTGATCTCGGGGTCGATGCGGCTCGGATCGAGGATGCTGACCGACTCGCGCAGCTGGCCGATGACGTGCTCGGAGTCGGGGTTGCGGATCTCGGTCACGAAGTCCGGCATGTTCGCGGAGAAGCGCCGCCCGAGCGAGCGTCGCGCCCATTCCTTGATGCGGTCCTTGATGATGTAGGACGCGACCAGCACAAAGATGAAGGTCGTCGACAGGGGCCCCCACTCGAGCTGGGCCCACATCGCGACCAGCGCCGCGAAGACCATCGCGATGGCGGCCGCGACACCCGCGATGATGTCGCGTTGCAGCGCCCCACCCTCTTCGTGGTGCAGGTCGAGGTAGAGGACCGAGGCGATGACGCGCTTCAGGATGCGGCGGCGGCGCGGCAGGTCTTCATTGGGCGCGTCGGGCACCGCGTAGCTCGGATAGCCGCGGCTCCGGCGATAGCGATAGGCGCCGATCGCGACATCGGCGAGGCGTTCGCGCACGGCGCCGAGCGGGCTCTCGCCGCTCTGGTGCTCGGCCCGCAGCCGCTCGTCGCAGGCCTGTACGAGGCTTGTCGCAATCTCCTCGGCGTAGATCGCGACGTACTCGTCGACCGCCGCCCAGGTCTCGCGCACGACCAGCGGCACAATCGCATGCTCACAGCGCGAGCCCGCGTGACGCAGCCGCGTGAGCGCGCTCTCGAGGTGCTCAATCCAGGTCGACAGCGCGCGCCCGAGTTCCTGCTCGCGCATCATCGCGCCTTCGACATCACTCTCAAGCGACACGAAGCGCGACAATAGGAGCCGACCCTCGTCGCGAATGGCGGTGCGATAGATGCCACCCAGGACCTTGAGGCTGCGCACCAGGTCGTCGGTCGCGCGTGCGCCACCCGAGAGCAAGCGATCGAGCTCGGCACGAACCGGCGAGAACCAGCGCTCACCGCGGCCCGCCTTGGCCAGCGCCTCGAGCGCGACCTGCGGGGTCTTGAGTCGCACGAACGTCTGCAGGTCCTCGAAAAAGCCCTGCACCCCATACGACTGGCCGCTTATCCCGAGTGTGCGCGGGACGAACATGAACGTCTCGACGAGATATCGCTGCCGCTTCACTCCCGGCTCGACCAGGTACGAAAGCTTGAGCTCCAACTGATTGGCGTCGTGCGCCTCGAGGCGTGGATCGATCACTCATTCTCCGGCGGGACACTCATCGAGGTGGTCATGGCCCTGGCGAGCCGTAGGTCAGCCAACTGAAGCGCGAACAGTAAGGGAGAAGGTCGAGGATTGCCACTTTCCCTGTCGCCGCGCGCGCCTGGCTATCGCTCGGCCCGCACGCGCGGCACCTTCGGGCGACGTCGCGGCACCAGCCGTCGCGGCGCCTTTGGAGCGGCCGCGAGGCCGAGCTGCGGCAACACCTTGCGCAGGATCCGCGCCGCGCTCTCGACCTGTGCGAGGCGCGTATCGACGCGCGCGTGCAAGGCAGCGATGGCCGCGTCCGGCACCTTCGTGCGCGGTGCCTTGCCGCGCCCGAGGAAGGAAGCCAGCGCCGGAGCGTCCTCACCGAGGCCGAGCGTCTCGAGCGCAGTGAGCGCCTTGGCAGTCCCCAGCGCTGCGCGCACGAACAGCGGGTCACCACCTTCGGCCAAGGCCCACGGCACGATGAGCCCGCCCAGCACCCAACGCCGCAGCGCTTCCGGTGCGACCGCCGCGGCCCGCGCGAGCTCGGCGAGCGCGAGGACCTCATCGATGCGTGTGCGCCCCGGCGCGCGCTCGACGCGACCGATCACCAGGGCGATGTCGCGCTCGGCATAGCCCGCGCCGATGAGCGACTGCACGCGCTCGACCTGGCGACGCGCGTCGACGTCGACCCATATCTGATTGGCACGATCGCGTCCGAGGGGGACGATCACGCCCGCGCGCTCGAGCCGCTTGATGAGATCAGGGGCGGCACCGAGCGCTCGGGCCAGACCCGCGAGCGCCACCACGACCCGGCTCAAGCGTCGCCGTCCAGTGCCCGCATGTCCGGGCCCGCGAGCAGCGGCAGCTCCGGGCTCCGCGGCGACTCGACCCGCGCCCTCGGCTCACGCGGCTCCTTCACTTCCTTGGGCTCGCGCACCTCCTTCGGCTCCTTCGCGACGACCTCCTTCGGCTCCTTCGCGACGACCTCCTTCGGCTCCTTCGCGACGACCTCCTTCGGCTCCTTCGCGACGACCTCCTTCGGCTCCTTCGTGACCTCCCTCGGCTCGTGCGCCTCTTTCGCCTCGGCCGCGCTGTTGGCGAGCGCCGCGTCCGCTTCCTGCGCGCTCGGCAGGGGCGCCTTCTTGGCGCGCCGCCGGCGTTCGGGATTGGCAGGCGACGCGTCGCCCTCGGGCATATCGACCCCATCGGGCACGATGCCCTCGTTGGGTCGCGCCGAGTTGCTCGGGCGGTCGACCATGACGATGTCGGGGAAGGCCATCAGGAACTGCGTAAACGTCTTGTAGCCGAGCGCGACCTCGTCGAAGTCGGGCGCCACCGCCTGCATCGTGTCCTTCAGGCGCGACAGCGGGACCGCCAGCTTGCCGTGCCGCTTGGCCGCCTCCAGCACAGTCCGCAGCAGCACGGCGCGCGCGTTGGCGACCCGCTCGGGCGTCAGCGTCGGCGGCTTCGGAGCGCCACGCGCCTTCTCGACCGTGTTGCCAAGCCCCTGCCCTTCGCCCGTGAGCCGCACGAGGCCACCATCGAGCAGCGTCACGAGGTGGTCGTAGTTGGCGAGGAAGCGGGTGAAGCTCGCGGCGCCGTAGTTGCGCTCGGAGAAGGTCGAGTCCTGCTTGCGCAAGCGGTCTTTCAAGACCGACGCGCGGAACTCGGGACCGACCTCCTCGACGATGCGCTCGAGCCCGCGCTTGAGCCGACCCTCGCCTTCTTCGACCGAGAAGCCCGCGACGCGAAGGCCTATCAGCGTCTCGTAGTAAACGAACTCGTGGCACTGCTTGACGAGGATCGGCGACGCCGCCGTGCGCGCGGACACGCCGATGACGCGCTTGCCGTGGTCACGCAGGCGTTGCGCCAGGATGCCGAAGTCGGAGTCGCCCGAGACGATGCAGAACGTGTCGATGCGCGGGCGCGTGTAGAGGATCTCCATCGCGTCGACGCAGATGGCGGTGTCGGTGCGGTTCTTGTCGCTCGCGCCGTAGGTCGGCAGGAAGACCATCTGCACGCCTTCTTCGAGGAAGGCCCGCTGCTGCCGGCGATAGCGACCCCAGTCGGCGTAGGCCTTGAGGATCATCACCTCGCCGCGCTCGCTCAAGAAACGCGTCACGGCATGCACATCGAAGTCGCCCTGGATCCCGATGAGGATGTTTTCGACATCGAAAAAGAGCGCAATGCCACCGAGGTCTTCGCTCGATTCGGACGCGGGGCGGGAGGCGTAGGAGCCGTCTGAGAGGCGCTGCATGGCGCGGAATCTAGCGCCCAGAGTCCTCTTCGGGCAACCCGAAGCCCGCCCGCAGCCGCCTTTTCAGTACCTTTCCCGAGGGACCGAGCGGCAGCTCGGCATGCAACACCACGTCGCTCTGGACCTTGTGCGGCGCGAGCCACCGACTTGACCATTCGGTCAAAGCGATGCGCCACGCGCTCAGGCTCTCCATCGAACCGTCTCTCACCGGCACGATGTGGGCGACCACCTCTTCACCGAGGTGCGCATGCGGGCGACCGACCACCGCGACCGCGAGCACCAACGGATGGCGCGCGAGCACCGCCTCGACCTCGGCCGGATAGATCGTGTGGCCGCCACGCAAAATGATGTCCTTGATGCGGTCGACGATGCGCAGGTTGCCGTCCTCGAGCGCGCCGACATCACCGGTGTGCAGCCAGCCGTCTTCCGTGAAGGCAGCCGCGGTCGCGTCGGCGTCGTCGAGGTAGCCTGCCATCACGTTCGCACCGCGTAGCTGCACCTCGCTGGTCGTCGGGTCGAGGCGCACCTCGACGCCTGTCACCGGTCTGCCGACCAGGCCCGGGCGTACGCTTGCAACCGGAGCATCCAAGGTCGCAAAGCTCGCCTCGGTGAGGCCATAACCTTCCCGTACCACGCACCCGATGCGTGCTTCGGCGCGCAAGCGCAGTGCCTCGGGCAGCGGAGCACCCGCGGACAACACCCAGCGCAGCGCGTCAGGTGTGCTCGCCTCCGAAGCCGGCACCGCCGCCCACGCCGACAGCATCGTCGGCACGACCGGCGCCCAGGTGATGTGTTGCTCGCGCAAGATCTCCAGCGTGCGCAGACCCGCGAAGCGCCGCGCCATGACCACGCACGCGCCCGCCAGCAGCGGCACGATGAACGCCATGCGACAGCCATACGAATGCGCCAGCGGCAGCATCGCGAGCACGCGGTCGTCCGGCCCGAGCCCGGTCGTCGCGACCAACGCCTGCGCATGCGTCGCCAGCCCACGCTGTGTGACGACCACCGCGCGCGGCTCACCGGTCGTACCCGAGGTCCCGAGCAGCAACGCGGGCGCCTCCGGCTCGACCGCAGACACCGCCTCCGCTCTTTCCCCATGCATGTCGATCGCCGCCCCCAGCGCCGCATCGCCAGCCAACAACAGGTCGACGCCGAAGCGCTGCATACGCGCCTGCACCTCGAGCGGCGGCGTGCTCGCATGAAACGGCACGACCGCAGCGCCCGCGTACAAGACACCGAGCAGCGCACCCGCGAGCTCGAGCCCGTTGTCAGCGATGAGGCCGACCCGCTTGCGACCCGCCAATACGTGCGCCCAGCGGAGTGCCGTCCGGTCGAGCTCGCCCGCGGACCAGGTGCGCCCACCCGCTTCGACCAGCGCTGGCCGGTCCGGAAGCCGGGTCAACCTCTCGTGCAGGAGTGCCGCGATCATCGCGCCCGAGTATCACAACCCGGCGCGCAAGCACCGCCAAACCCTGCATGTGTCGCGCGCGTCGGCCTTTCGTCGAGCGCCACGCTGTGCGACGCTCCCGCGCGTGACCGACGCCTCTTCGATAGACCGCTTCGCCTACCTGCATGGCTTTGGCTCCGGCCCCGAGTCGACCAAGGGACGTGCGCTCGCGACCGCATTCCTGGCGACCGGTATCCAGCTCGACAAGCTCGACCTGAACCGCCCGAGCTTCTCCGAGCTGACGTTCACCGCGGCGCTCGCCGCCATCGATGATTGGTACTCAAAGGATCCGCGGCGCACTCAGATATCGCTCGTCGGCTCGTCGCTCGGCGGCTACTTCGCCGCGCGCTGGGCCGAGCTCAATCCGACCGCGATGCGCGCGCTGGTGCTGCTGTGCCCTGGCCTCGACATGGCCCATCGCTGGCCCGCGCTGATCGGAGACGTCGGCATGGCGCGCTGGCGGCAAGACGGAGTGTTGAACCTGCCGAACGCGCGCGGCGTGCCGACGCCGGTGCACTGGCGCTTCATCGAGGATGCGCAGACCCATCCGCCGGTCCCGCGCCCGTCGTGTCCGACGCTGGTGATTCACGGCACGCGCGATGCCACCGTGCCGATCGAAGGTTCGCGTTCGTGGGTGTCGAGCCTGCCGAACGCACGCCTCATCGAGGTCGACGACGTGCACGAGCTGTACGCGAGCATGCCGCTCATACTCTCGGAGACGCTCGCCTTTCTAGCGCCGCCGCACGCGCCGAACTGACGCATGACCGCACCCTTCGTCATCGGCGCCGACCCGCCGTGGGCCCGCGTCGCCAAGGTGCTGGTCGCGCTCGGGGTGGTGACGCTGTTCGCGCTCGCTATCTTGTGGCAGCTGCACGTCGACCTCGGCCCGTTCTCGCATGACCCGATCGTGCCGACCTTGTCGCTCACGTTCGCGTCCATCGTGGCGGTCCGCGTGGGCCTCTGGCTCGGCTACAAGCCGACCCCACTCACACCGCTCGAAGCCCTCCCATCCGTCACGGTCGTGGTGCCCGCGTTCAACGAAGGCCCCGGCGTCGTCACCACGGTCGAGAGCCTGCTCGCGTCCGACTACCCCTATGATCGCCTGCGCGTCATCGTCGTCGACGATGGCAGCAAGGACGACACCGGCCCAGCCCTCGACGCGGCGCACGCACGCTTGCAAGCCGCTGGAGAACATCGCTTCGCGGTGATCCACCTGGCCCGCAACATGGGCAAGCGCCACGCGCTGCACGCCGGCTTCCTCGCCGCGACCGGAGAAGTCGTCGCGACTGTCGACTCCGACTCGCTCGCGACGCCGAGCACCTTGCGCGCGTTGGTCGCCCCGTTCTCGGACCCGAAGGTAGGTGGCGTCGCCGGCCGCGTGATGGTCTGGAACCGGGCCAGAAACCTCATGACGCGCATGCTGCACGTGCGCTACCTGCTCGGCTTCGACTTCGTGCGCGCCTATCAGAGCCGGCTCGGCACGGTGTGGTGTTGCCCCGGCGCCCTGCAGGCCTATCGCCTCGACGTCATCCGCCCGCACCTCGACGCGTGGCTGCAGCAGCGTTTTCTCGGCGCGCGCTGCACCAACGGCGACGATCACGCGCTGACCAACCTCGTGCTCTCGCTCGGCTACGACACGCGCTATCAGGCGACCGCCGAGGTCTATACGATCGTGCCGGCGACCTACGTGCGCCTCTGCAAGATGTATATCCGCTGGGGTCGCTCGGCGACGCGCGAGGGCATTCGCGCGCTGGCATTCGCGCCTCGTCGCGCCTGGTCGCGGGGGCCTATCCGCGGCGCCGCGATAGCGCTCGATGCGCTGGTGCAGCCGCTCGGGATAGCGCTGCGGCTAGCGTCGATCGGCGGCGGCACCTGGATGGCGCTCGTGCATCCGAGCCTGCTCGTGCGCACGCTCTTGCTCTCGACCCTGTTCGCGCTGCCGTATGCGCTGGTCTACCTGAGATCCGAACGGTCGACCGACGTGCTGTTCGGGATCCTCTATGGATGGTTCGCGCTCTTTGGCTTGTTCTGGGTCCAGCCGTTTGCGACGCTCACGGTGCGGCGCAACGGCTGGCTCACGCGCCAATGAAGCCAAGGCGGACGCCACCCTGTTGACGTTCAGAACGGGGCTGTGTCCCATACGGCCTCGAGTTGCCGAGCGAGCTTTTGGAAGTCTGGTCCCTGCGCGTCCCCCCTGCGTTCAAGAAAATCCCCAACCGAGGACCTTCGATGCGTGCTCTCGCCCCCGCCCTCCTGCTCTCGACCTCCCTCTTCGCATGCGGCACGACCAGCAATCGCGCCGTCCCGACCGACTCGGGCTTGCGCGCCGCGCTGACCGGCGACTTCCACGGCACCTGGACCGGCTCGGCCAGCGGCACGGTGCTGAAGTCGAAGGACGGTGCGCTTCTCGAAGTGCCGATCGTGCTCAACTCCGATCTCGCCTCGAACCCGCACTGGGACATGGACGCGACCGACTTCGGCGAGCTCATCCTCGAGAAGGCCGGCCACTACAACAGCTCCGTGTGGTTCGTCGCGACCCAGATCGAGGTCGCCGGCCATCGCATCTACATCACCAAGTTCGAGGACAACTACGAGGACACCTTGTGCCTCGACCTGATGTCCGTCGGCGGCGACGGCTCGATGCGCTTCCAGGCCCACTCGTTCCTGGCCGACCCGGGCCAGGGCGAGCGCGACCAGTGCCTCGCTGGCTCGGTCCGTTACGATGCGACGATGCTGCTCCACCCCGGCATCAGCAACTCGCCCGAGTATATCGAGTCGGGTCGCGATGGCGGAGGTGCACAGCACTTCGGCGCCGAGCCGCCTGGGGACAACAACAACGAGGATGGCACGGACGACGGGACCGACGAGGGCGACGGCATCTAAACGGTGTCGCATGGCACCGGCGATCCTGTTAGCCTCCGCCCTCGACAAGGAGCGGAGCTATGTCGCAGCAGAACATCCCCGTCGTGGACCTCGACCAGTTCGTCAACGGTGATGCCGAAGCGCAAGCACGCTTTGTCGCGCAGCTCGGCAGCTCGCTGGTCGAGTACGGCTTCGTCGCGGTCGAGAACCACGGCGTCGATCCCAAAGCTCTGGCGGGCACTTACGAAGAGCTGAAGCACCTCTTCGACCTGCCTTCGGCGACCAAGCTCGGCTACGAGGTCGTCGAAGGTGGGCGTCAGCGCGGCTACACCTCCTTCGGGAAGGAGCACGCCAAGCACACCGACGTGCCCGACATGAAGGAGTTCTGGCACATCGGGCCCGAGCTCGCGGACGACCACGCGCTGCGCGCCCGCATCCCCCACAACCTGTGGCCAGCCGAGGTGCCCGGCTTCAAAGCCGAGAGCCTGGCGCTGTACGCGAGCCTCTTGCGCGCGGGCCAGCACCTCGTCCGCGCCATCGCGCGCTACCTCGGCGCCGACGAGCACGAGTTCCTGCGCATGATCGATGGCGGCAACACCATCCTGCGCCTCATCCGCTACCCCGCCCCAGGCGAGGTCGAGGTGCCCGAGGGCGCCGTGTGGGCGGCCGCGCACGAGGACATCAACGTCATCACGCTCTTGCCCGAGGCGAGCGACCCGGGCCTTCAGCTGCTCCGCCGCGACGGCACCTGGCTCGACATCAACCCGGTGAAGGGCCAGCTCATCGCGGACTCGGGTGACATGCTGCAGCGCCTCACCAACGGGCTCATCCCGTCGACCACCCATCGCGTCCTGCAGCCACGCGCCGCCAAGGGCCCGCGCTACTCGCTGCCCTTCTTCGTGCACCCGCAGCCGGACTACGTGCTCACGCCGCTGCCGCAATGCGTGAGCGCGGACAACCCGCGCCGCTGGGACGACATCACAGCCGAAGGCTACCTGATGGAGCGCATCCGCGAGATTGGCCTCACCGGTGCGCAGGGCCACGCGGGGCGCTACCAGAAGAGCTGAGCCGCCTCTCTAGAGAGGTAGCCCGCGCTCCTGCCGCGCGATGATGCACTTCTCGTCGCCCGGCTGGACCTTGCGGCAGACGTTGGGTCGCACGTCGTAGATGCCGCACGCGGTGTGCTCGCCGGTCGCACCCTCGAGCGCGACGCAGTGCCCGTCGGCGGTCATGCGCATGTGCCACTCGTCCGCGTCGTTCTTCTGCGCGAGCTCGGACCGGCGGCCCTTCAGCTTGAAGAGCTGGTCGGTCGGGAAGAGCTGCACGTAGTCGATGAAGCCCCACTGCCGGTTGTACTCGGGGTTGCGACAGCAGGCGCCGCACGGCTGACATTCGTAGATGGGGCGGTCGTTCGCCATGCCCATGGGACTACGGCCGCGGGCCGTCGCGAGCAAGTCGTGAGCAAATGATTGGCCTCGCATTCTTTGCGTTGACAACCCGCGAGCAGGGGCCTAGAGAGGCGTTCGCTTCGGCAAGCCGAGGTGGGACGCGCGGGATGGAGCAGTCTGGTAGCTCGTCGGGCTCATAACCCGAAGGTCGTTGGTTCAAATCCAGCTCCCGCAATTCGAAGAAGAACCCCGGGTCGGCAACGCCCCGGGGTTTTTTCGTTTTCTGGGTTTG